>Ga0184623_10000132_pt1 | contig 29760 bp, 19 predicted proteins | sample PLM1_100_b1_FD_133138 | JGI IMG/M metagenome (GOLD analysis project Ga0184623, IMG submission 133138) | Groundwater sediment microbial communities from an aquifer in East River, Colorado, USA - PLM1_100_b1 | ecosystem: Environmental > Terrestrial > Soil > Riparian zone | place: USA: East River... | reverse complement strand
GTGGAACACTCGGGGAAGGTAACCCGACGAGCCGCCTCGTGACGTGTCGTTCCCCGAGTAGTCCCACATGGACGGTTCCAGCCGGGGAGCACCCCAACGGTTGCAGCCCTCACCACCCCAACAGTTCGGCTAACACTGAGCGTCCCGCGAACCCCGATTCGGGCAAAAGCCCACCCGAGCGCCGCTCCTGCCTCCTCAAGTCAGCGGCATTGAGTCGAGGCTCCACGATCGCACCACAGAACAGAAAGAAGGCCCGGACGCGAGCGTCCGGGCCTTCCTTTGTGCTGCTGACTACGAGACGGGCACCCGCACCAGGGTGGCGCCGTCGGACGTCCGCACCTCGAAGTAGTCGATCTCGGCGCGCTGGACCGCGGTGCCGCCGTCGAGCTTGAGCCGCTCGGGCTGCTCGGGAGTGCCGTAGCCGCTGGCCGTGACCGTCCACGTCGCCGCGGTGTCGGTCTCGCCGCCCTTGGAGACGGCGACCAGCTGGCACTTGAGCGGGCCGCGGACGTTGCCGAGGTCCATCGCCACCTGGGTGCCCCACAGCTTCGACTCGAGGCCGAGCTTGACGTTCACCTGGTTCGCCGCGTTGGTGCCCTCGAACTGCTCGCCGTTGATCCCGAGGCCCCCGCCGGTGGACCGGCTGGGCGACGGCTGCGGGCTGCGGGATGCGTTGTTCCCGGGAGTCGGGTTGGTGCTGCGGGCGGTGGGCGTCTGGTTCTGCCCGTCGCGGTCGAGGAACGAGCCGCCGGCGACGCCGAAGAGGACTCCGACGATGAGGACGACGATGCCGGCCGCGACGGCGAGCATGCGGCGGGTCCGGGCCTTGCGTCGCTCGAACGTCACGACGTTGAGCATCCGGTCGAGTACCTGCGCGTCCTGGGTGGACTGTTCCGCGGCGACGAGGCTGTCGGCGTCAACGTGCGAAAGCAGCGTCGAGACCATGGTGAGTTGTTCGAGCTCGTCGGCGCACTGCGCGCAGTCGGCCAGATGGATCTCGAACTGCTCGGACTCCCAGTCGCTCAGGACCCCCAGGGCATAGGCCGCGACGTCTCTGTGATCGACGTTTGGCGCGGTCATGCCGTCACCCCCCGCTCTTCCAACGCGGTACGCAGGGCGCGCAGCGCGTAGTAAACCCTGGACTTGACCGTGCCGACCGGAAGGCCGAGGGTTTCGGCGGCTTCCTGGACGGTCCGGCCTCGGAAATACGTCTCGACGACGGCCTCGCGGTGCGCGGGGCTGAGCGTGCGAAGCGCATCAGTAATTGTCATGAGCTGGAGCACCCGATCCATCTCATCGGCTGAGGGAATGTTCTCCAGCGGGCCATCGTCTGTCTCCCACGGCCGGACGCTGCGGCTGCGGTGATCGTCGATCACGATGCGGCGCGCCACTGTCACTAACCACGGGCGCAGCGACGACGCGCCGTTCGCCCCGAGCTTATGCGCGTTCTTCCAGGCACGCAGCAGCGTCTCCTGGACGACGTCCTCGGCGCGCTGGCGGTCTCCACCGGTCAGCCGGAGGACGAATACCAGCAGTGGCCGCGCGTGCTCGGCGTACATCGACCTGAGCAGCTGCTCCTCGTCGACGGCGCTCTGCTGGGGCAGCTCGTGCCTCCCGCGGCGGGGGATAGGCCTACGTGTCACGGGCTCATCATTGTCGGACCGGTCAGAGCGGTCGACAGCCGGCCCCCGTTGCTGGGTAACGCCGCCGCGTCGATCAGATGAGCGGGCGACGGACAGAGCCGGTCGTCCATGATCCCCTGCCAGACCTCCATGAACCCCGATGGTCACGGTGCTCATCTCTAGATCGCCGCGGGGCGATCGGGCCGAATCTTCACCGTGTGACCTCCGTGGGGCTCGTCTTCGTACTTCTCGGTCGGATCCAGGCGCTGCACCTTGGAGGTGCTCCACGCGCTGTTCGACACGGGGTACGGGTCGACCGCCGATTCGGATCAACGTCCGGCGAACTTGTTACGTGGCCGAGACACATCGCGGCCAGCGATCGGCCCGCTGCGCTCCGTGTATGCGCGGAGGAATCCTCCGAACCTGGCTGAACCAGCCCGCGCCGAGTCCCGTACCCCCTGCCGAACGTCGCCTCGGTGCTTTCTCACCGCGGTGGCGTGGTGGCCGTGGATGAAGGCGCCACAGCGACGCCCTAACCATTGGAAGGATCGTCATGCGGACAGAGCACCGGGAATCTCGCGCCGGGCAACACCGGCCCGAATACGGTGAGCGCGGCCCGTCACGGCGGCGCCGCAGCAGCGGCGCGTCGAAGCGCGGCTGGGTCAAGCTGCTGCCGCTCGTCGCATTTCTCGCCGTCGGCGCGCTGACGGTGTGGATGGCGGTGGGATTCAACTCCGACGGCAAGGACGCCGGGATCGCCGTCGCGGGCGCGACGGAGAAGACGGCCACCGGCACCGGGCCCGCCCCGGTCAGCGACAACGGCAGCACGGCTGGGGGAAGCACGCAGGGCAGCAACTCCGGCGGTGGTGCCGACAACACCGGCGGCGCGGTCGAGCAGACCAAGTACGGCCCCCTCACCGCCGCCGACAAGGACTTCCTCGACAAGGTTTGGCAGGCCGGTTCGTGGGAGGGCCCGACCGGGCGCCAGGCGCAGGAGCGGGCGTCCAGCCAGAAGGTGAAGGACGTTGGCCTGACGCTCGCGGCAGACCACGCTCAGCTCGACGCGAAGGTGACGGCGGTCGCGCAGCAGCTCGGCCACACGCTGCCGACTAAGCCCAGCGCTCTCCAGCAGGGGTGGATGGACCAGCTTTCCCAGGTGCAGGGCGAGGAGTACGACCGCCTCTTCGCGGACCTGCTCCGCGCGGCGCACGGCAAGGTCTTCGCCGTCGTCGCCGACATTCGCGCCGGTACGAAGAACGGCATGGTGCGCGCCTTCGCGCAGACCGCCAATGCCGCGGTGCTCAAGCACATGACCATTCTCGAAGGCACCGGGCTGGTGACCTTCTCCAAGCTTCCGAACTCCAAGCAGCCGACCGCGGCACCCCCGGCAACGGGCAGCGGGAAAGACAACGCGCAGCCGTCGTCCGGCCAGGACTCGAACAACTCCGGTTCGAATTCGAACAACGGCTCGAACTCAAACGGGAACAACACGGGTCAGTTCGATCCGAACCTTTCGCCGAATCAGCAGGACCAGGCTCTGACACCGACGAGTTCGAATAGGCCGAACAAGGGCGGCGGGGTCGACAACTACATCATCGTCATCATGCTTTCGGTGGCCGGAATTGTCAGTGCGGTGACCTACCGCCAACTCCACCGTCGACGCTCGTAGCCGACGCATTTACCGCCGTGAATCGGCCGGTGCCGAAGGGCACCGGTCGATTCACGCTGCCCGCTCAAAGAACTGCACTAGCCCGTCTTGCCAGCTCAACGAGGTCCGGCGGCGCCGGTATCCAGCTCCTCGAGAAAAACAATTGCTCGAGGTTTGAACGTAAATCAGAGCGCCTGCGTACCAAGGAGCGACGGCGCCGCCAGGCGGAGAGTGAGAGTAGGTGAGATGGCATGGCAGTAGCGAGATCTCGGACTCGGGCCTCCGTGCGTGCGTCTCGGACAGGTGGTGGCAGCAGCAATCGCCGCCACATTGTCGCCAACCAACTGGGCAACTCGATCGGCACGGTGTTCGTCGCTATCGACGAAATCTGTGCAGCTAACCAGAGCACCGTGAAGCAGGAACGGACAAGCCCGCAAGAGGCACCGGCACCGCGTAGTGCTTGCGTCGCCCTTGACGCGAAGGAAAGGGTCATCCACTAATGAACCGGTCAACCCAACGGCGCCGAAGCAATCGCGTGCCCATGATCGCGGTGGCTACCGTTCTCGTCCTAGCCGCCGGCGGCATGATCGCCATGACCAGCGTGTCCTCAGCGCAGGAGAGCCGGCGTACCGCGGAGGCAGAGTGCGGCCCGCAGGACGTCGACGGCGCCGAGAACCCCAACGGCGACGACGTCGAGTCCACCCAGCAGAACGGGCGTGTCGTCCGGAACCACTGGGGTGACGGCCAGGAAGTGCCGGACGGCTGCGAGTCGGACGAGAGCGACGGGGACAACAGCGGCGACGAGCAGGATAGTGACGGCCGCGACAGCGACGGCGACGGCCGCGACGAGGAACAGAACAACGACGGCGATCAGAACAGCGACGGCGATCAGAACAACGAAGAAGACCAGAACAAAGACGACGACCAGAAAAAGGACCAGATCAACGAGGACGACATCCTCGCCGACAACTGCGACGGCGACAGTGACCTTGAGCCCCACGACGGCTTCCAGAACGGCAACCGCTGCGTCGACACCGAGATGGGTGAGGTCGGCAACGAGGACCGGAACCCGTCCCTGCTGATCACGGACTTCCCGGAGCAGGTCGACGTGAACGAGCCGTTCCAGATCCGGGTCAGCACGCGGAACCTCATCCGTGACCGCTTCCTGGCCGCCGGTCAGGGTGGTTACTACGTCGAGATGTCGAAGCTGAACGAGCAGGGCCTGGTCCGTGGCCACTTCCACACCGCTTGCCGGATCCTCGACAACGACGACGAGGCGCCCGACCCGCAGCCCGCGCCGGCGTTCTTCGTCGCGACTGAGGACGGCGGCGGCAGCGGCCAGCCGGACGAGATCGTCATCGAGGTGCCTGGCCTGCCCGAGGGCGGTACCGCGCAGTGCGCATCGTGGGCCGGTGACGGCAGCCACCGCCTCCCGATGATGCAGCGCGCCAACCAGACGCCTGCCTTCGACGCGGTCCGCATCAAGGTCGGGTAACGAACCAGCACTGGTGACGGGGCACGGACCAGCGGTCCGTGCCCCGTCCCCGCAGTCCGGAAGGTGGAGGGGTCCATGAAGCGCAACTGGCGTGCGGTAGCGGGCGGGTTCGTCGCCGGTGTTGCCGGTGCGGTCGTCCTGGCTGCGCCGGCCGTGGCGGACGTGACGGTGACGCCGGCGGTGGCACCGCGGGGCGGGCCGGCCGCGTTGGTTTTCAGCGTTCCGGAGGAGCGTGCCGGAGCGCACACGACCAAGGTCGAACTGTTGCCGCCCGAGGCGACGCCGATCGGCGAGATCTACCCGATGTCGGTGACGGGGTGGGCGCCGATGACCACCACCCGCAAGCTCGACAAGCCGGTCGAGCTGATCCACGGCGCGCCGTCCCGCGAAGTCGTGTCGAAGGTGACCTGGATCCGCGTCGGTAAAGCGAAGCCCACGCCTGGCCAGGCCTCCCTGCTCAAGGTCTCGCTGGGGCCGATGCCGCAGGCGGACCAGGTGGCGTTCACGATCGTGCAGACGTACTCCGACGGTACGGTCGTGCGCTGGGCCGACCCGCCGGCCGCCAGTGGCGCTACGGCGAAGCACCCGGCGCCGATCGTCCGGCTGCTGGACGTGGCGGCAGTCGCCGGCCAGCACGGCAGCGACCAACCCGCGAGTGACCAGCAAGCCGCCGCGGCGTCGGCACCCGCGGAAAAGTCCAAGGAGGGCGGACCGTCGTGGCTCCTCATCGCCGGTCTGCTGGTGGTGCTGGGCTTCGCCGTCGAGGGCTGGATCCTCTTCTCGGCGCGCCGGCGTTCCGCGACCGGAGCCACCGTCTAGACAAGAACACGTTCTACCGCGAGGCCCTGGGACCATCTGGCCCGGGGCCTCGCGCTGCGTATGGGGCGTGTGCGACAGGTGCCCAAATATTGGTACTTGTTACGAATATTACCATCGGGTTACCGTTGAGTAACCGTCGGATCACCGTCCGGCGGTTACTCGCGCCCGCGGAGGTGCTCCATGTCCAGAAGACGTCTCCTCCCACTCGCCGCCGTCGCGCTCACCGCCGCCACCACGCTGCTGATGAGCGCACCCGCTATCGCCGAAGCCGGACCGCCGCCAGCCTCGATGGCGGCGATCGGCGACTCGATCACCCGTGGCTTCAACGCCTGCGGCTGGTACTCCGACTGCACGTCGCGCAACTGGAGTACCGGCGACAACGCCACCGTCAACAGCCACTACCTGCGGATCCGAGCCAGGAACAGCGCGATCTCGGGCAAGAACTACAACGTCGCCAAGACCGGTGCGAAGTCCGACGCCTTACCCGGACAGGCACAGGCCGCCGCGAACCGGGGCGCCGGCTACGTGACGATCCTGATCGGCGCCAACGACGCGTGCACCTCCACCGAGAGCGCGATGACGCCGGTCAGCACGTTCCGGGGCCGGGTCGACTCCGCGCTGGCCACGTTGAAGTCCGGCGTCCCGGCGGCGAAGGTCTTCATCATCAGCGTCCCCGACATCAAGCGGCTCTGGTTCGTCGGCAAGGACAGCTCGTCGGCGCGATCGACGTGGTCGACGTTCGGGATCTGCAAGTCGATGCTGGCGAACCCCACGTCCACCGCCCCTGCTGACGAGGCCCGCCGCAACCGGGTGCGGCAGCGGGTCGTCGAGTACAACGAGCAGTACGCCGCCGCCTGTGCCGCGTACGGGCCGAACTGCCAGTTCGACGGCAACGCGGCGTTCAACTACCCGTTCGCGCTGAGCCAGGTGAGCACCTGGGACTACTTCCACCCCAACGCCACCGGTCAGCGCGTACTCGCCCAGATCTCCTACGACGCCGGGTTCGGCTGGTAGCCAGCGAGCTGGTTGGATCGTGCCCCCCCGGCGGGCACGATCCAACCGCACGTCACTTCCAGGACGGATCGCGGCCGAACGCCGCGAGCAGCACGGACTGCGGGTCCTCGTCGACCACGTCCGGCCGGGGCGCCACCTGCCCGCCCGACCGGTACGCCTCCTCGTTCGGCGCGTACCAGGCGGCGACCGCGGCGACCACCTCTGGATCGAGCCGCCGATCGACGTCCAGGGCGGCGGCCAGGTCCCAGGCGTGGATCAGCTGATCGGCGGCGACGCCGTACGCGTACTCGTCGGCCGGGGAGTCTCCGAAGGAGAGGTGCACGGTGCGCTGCTCGGCCACCGCGTCGGGCACGGCGACCGCTGCCTCCTCGGCCGCTGCCCCGGTGACCGCCGACGGATCGTCCCCCAGGAGGTCGCCGTCGAACCTGTCGCCGACCTCCTCGATCGTCGCCCCGGCCATCAGTGGCGGCAGCCAGCGTTGCTCGCCGACCACGTGGTTGACGAGGTCCCGGACGCTCCAATCCGCGCACGGGGTCCGCGCGCTCCACTGGTCGGCGCCCACCTGCCGGACCCGGGAGGTCCACTCCTCGGTGGTGCGGCGGTACAGCTCGACGGCGTCCATCTCGTCTCCTCTCGCCGCTTACCGCCAGCATGCTCCGGCCGGGGCCGGGACGGAATCGGCAGTGCGGTTGGATTGCGCCCGCAAGGGTCGCCGCCCAAACCGCAGGAGTATGGATGCGCGCAGTCGTGATCAGCCGGCACGGGGCTCCAGAGGTGCTGCGCGTCGAGGAACGGCCGGCGCCGGCGGCGGGCCCGGGGCAGTTGCTGGTCGACGTCCGCGCGGTCGGGATCAACTTCGCCGACCTCATGGCCCGTGTCGGTCTCTATCCGGACGCGCCGAAGCCGCCGTCGGTCGTCGGCTACGAGGTGGCTGGCCTGGTCAAGGCGGTGGGCGAGGGCGTCACCGAGTTTGCCGTCGGCGACCGGGTGATGGCCGGCACCCGATTCGGCGGCTACGCCGAGCAGGTCGCGGTCCCGGTGACGGACGTTCTCCCGCTGCCCGATCGGCTCACGTTCGAGCAGGGCGTGGCCGTACCGGTGAACTACTCGACCGCGTGGGCGGCCCTGCTCCGGTTCGGCGCGCTGATCCCCGGCGAGCGGGTGCTGATCCAGGCCGCGGCCGGCGGTGTGGGGATCGCCGCTACCCAGCTCGCCAAGCGCGCGGGCGGCGAGGTCTACGGCACGGCGTCGCCGGGCAAGCACGACGTGATCCGCAGCCTCGGGGTCGACCACGCGATCGACTACCGGCGCCCCGGCTGGCACCGGGGACTGCCGTCGATGGACCTCGTGCTGGACGCCATCGGCGGCGCCAGCTTCCGCACCAGCTACGACCTGCTCCGCCCCGGCGGCCGGCTCGTGGCGTTCGGCGCCTCGGCGGTGATGTCGGGCGAGCGGCGGAACCTGCTCACGGCGGCGACGGCCGCGCTACGGATGCCACGCTTCAACCTGATCAAGCAGATGTCGGAGTCGAAGGCGGTGATCGGCCTCAACATGCTGCGGCTCTGGGATGCCTACGGCACGCTCGCGCCGTTCACCGAGCCGCTTCGGGCGCTGCTGGACGACGGCACGATCGAGCCGGTGGTCGCCGAGGCGTTCCCGTTCGACCGCGCCGCCGACGCCCACCGGTTCCTCGCCGAGCGGCGGAACGTCGGCAAGGTCGTGCTGGTCCCGTAACGCGCGGAGCCCCGTCCCAGCTCGGGACGGGGCTCCGCGGTGTCGTGCCGGCTAGCTGCCCGGCTTGGCGAGCAGTTCGATCTCCGCCAACGAAGCCCCGGCGCCGGTGAACTCCAGCCGGTAGTGCGCGTACTTGCCGGGGTCGTCGACCTTGAACGCGCGGGTCTGCAGGCGCCACTGGAACGTTTCGGCCCTGCGCTTGTCGAGGACCTTCCATTTCACGCCGTCGTTCGACCCCTTCAGCACCCAGCCCGCCGCCGGATCGGCCGTCACGTCAGCTGACGTGAGGGTGTAGAAGGTGACCTTCTGCTTCGGGTCGGTCGGCTGGAACTGCACCCACGGCGCGTCGCCGGCGAGGGCAACCCGGGTGCCGGACGAGTTGTCGAACAGCCCGGCCGGGTCCGTGCCCGCGCTGGCGGACGCGGTGCCGGCGACGTCCCGCAGCGGCTTCGCGACCGCGTCGCCCTCGGTGATCGAGCGCGGCGCGTCGTTCTTACCGGTGCCCCACGTGGACGGCTTGGCGCCCAGGTCGAACTCCACGACCCCGCCGCGGGCCAGGACGTCATGCGGCAGGTAGGTCTTGGAGTACCGCTCGCCGTTGACCTTGAGCCCCTGCACGTAGATGTTCTTCGCGCTGTTCTTCGGCGCCTTCACGACCAGCTTGCGGCCGTTCTCCAGCTTCACGGTCGCCTTGGTGAACAACGGCGAGCCGACGGCGTAGTACGGGCTGCCCATCTGGAGCGGGTAGAAGCCGAGCGCGGCGAACAGGTACCACGCCGAGGTCTCGCCGTTGTCCTCGTCACCGGCGTACCCCTGGCCCAGCTCGCTGCCGACGTAGAGCCGGGAGAGAACCTCGCGGACCTTCGCCTGCGTCTTCGACGGCTGGCCGGCGTAGTTGTACATCCACGGGATGTGGTGCGACACCTGGTTGCTGAAGCCCCACTGTCCCATCCGGACGTCGCGGGCCTCGGTCATCTCGTGGATGATGCCGCCGTACGAGCCGGGGAACTGTGCCGTCTCCGGCGTGGCGAAGAACGTGTCGAGCTTCTCCGCCAGCTTCTGCTTGCCGCCGTAGAGATTGGCCAGGCCCTGGCCGTCCTGCGGGACGTGGAAGGCGAAGTTCCAGCCGTCCGTCTCGGTGTAGTCGTGCTCGTGACCCCACTCGCGCGGATCGAACGTGGTGGGCGTCGACTTCCAGGTGCCGTCCGCGGCGCGTCCCTGGAAGAAGCCGACGCCCGGGTCGAACATGTTGATGTAGTTCTGCGCGCGGTTGAGGTAGTACTCGGCCTCCGCGCAGTAGCGCTGGCGCTCGGCCTTGGTGGCGCCCTTCCGCTCCGCCAGCGCCTTCGCCATGTTCGCGATGCCGAAGTCGTTGATGTAGCCCTCCAGCGCCCACGAGACACCCTCGGACACGTCGCTCGACGTGTAACCCCGGAAGACCGAGGTCTGCAGGCCCTTGCGGCCGACGCTGGGGTTGTTCGGGTTGGTGCCCGGCGGTGCCACCGACGCGTTCTTGACGGCGGCGTCGTAGGCGGCCTTGACGTCGAAGTTCTTGATGCCCTTGACGTAGGCGTCGGCGAACGAGACGTCCGAGCTGGTACCGGTCATCAGGTTCGCGTAGCCCGGCGACGACCAGCGCGAGACCCAGCCGCCGTCCTTGTACTGCTGGACGAAGCCGTCCACCAGCTCGCCGGCCTCCTTCGGGGTGAAGAAGCTGTACGCCGACCAGGTGGTGCGGTACGTGTCCCAGAACCCGTTGTTGACGTAGACCTTGCCGTCCACGACCGGCGCGCCCGTCTCCGTCGGCGTGCTGGGCGGCGTGGTCGTCGAGGACTGCACCGCGTGCTTCCACACCGGCTTGCGCGTGGTGCCGACGTTCTCGTGCCCGGAGTTCGGGTAGAGGTAGAGGCGGTACAGGTTCGAGTAGAGAGTGGTGAGCTGGTCCTGGCTGGCGCCCTCGACCTCGATCACGCTCAGCCGCTCGTCCCAGAGCTTCTGCGCCTTCCTGCGGACGCTTTCCAGGCTGTCGCCGGTGCCGATCTCCAGGTCCAGATTCTTCTTCGCCTGGTCGATGCTGATCAGCGACGTGGCGATCTTGAGCTGGACGACCTTCTTCGCGGACGTGTCGAACTGGGTGTAGCCGGTGACGTTGGCGCCGCCACCGCCCGGCAGCGGCCCGCTCGCCTTCACCGGGGTGTCCAGGCTGCCGTAGACGAACAGCCGGGTCGCGCCGTTGGACAGGCCACTGCGGACGTCGGAGTAGCCGGTGACCACGCGGTTGGCCGGGTCGAGCGTGAGCCCGCCGTTGTTGTTGACGTTGTCGAAGATGAGGCTGGACTCGTCGCCGGTGAAGGTGAACCGGAGGAGCGCGGCGTGGTCGGTCGGGGCGATCTCCGTCTTGAGCCCGTTCTCGAACTTCACGCTGTAGTAGTGCGGCGACGCGACCTCGTTCTCGTGGCGGAACGGCAGCGCGCGGGCCGTGCGACTGGCGTTCGGTACGCCGGCCGCGCCGGACGGCATCACCTGGAACGTCTGCCGGTCGCCCATCCAGGGGCTCGGCTCGTGGCTGGTGCTGAACGCCTGCAGCGCCGGGAGGTTCGCCGCGTTGTTGCCCTTGTGGTAGTCGTACAACCAGCTGGTCGTACCGGCATTGGTCACCGGCGTCCAGAAGTTGAAGCCGTGCGGCACCGCCGTCGCCGGGATGTTGTTGCCGCGGGAGAAGCTGCCGGTGGAGTGCGTGCCGCGGGTAGTGAGGACGTAGTCCGACGGGTTGTCGTACTCCTTGCGCACGGGGCTGCCGACGATCTTCAGGTCATCCACCCAGCCCCGGAACTTCGCCGGGCCGTCGGGGTTGTCGTACGCCACGAGGATCCGGTCGATCGTCTTGCCTCTGGCGACGTCACCGATCTTGGCGACCTTGTGGTTCCACTGGTTCGTGTAGAGCGACTTGGACTTGCCCTGGCCTTGCGGGCTGAGGGTGAAGCCGTGCTGGTCCTTGGCGCCCAGATCGCTCAGGTACGTGCCGTCGGTGAAGGCGAGGTCCACGGCGGCGTACGTGCTCGGGTAGCTGAGGTCGTCGGCCATGAACTCCGGGAAGATCCGGTACGACAGCTCGCTGGCGCGGGTGACCTTGACGTCGACGTCGAAGACCTTGTTGTACGAGTAGCCACGGCCCTCGGTGGTGTGCGTACCGGAGTACACCAGCGCGCGCAGGCCCGTGTAGCCGACGCTCGTCTTCGCGGCGGGCGCGCTGGCCGGGCCCTTGCCGATCGTCGTGCTCATGTCCTGGGGTCCGGGCGGGGCCGGCGAGCCGTCCGAGAGCTGCAGCTCGGCGAGCTGGACGAGGTTCACGCCGCCGTTGCGGGTGATGTTGATCCGGTAGTACGGGTACGCGGTGTCGTTGGCGAACCGGTACTCCTTGGTGAGGAACCGGGTCGGGAATGCCTGGCCGGACTGGGTGTCCAGGGTGGTCCAGGTCGCCCCGTCCGCAGAGCCCTGCAGGTTCCAGTCCATCGGGTCGCGCTCGGGCGCGTCGTTCGCCGAGGTCAACGCGTAATGGACGACCTTCTGCGGGGAGTTGAGCTTGAACTGCAGCCAGCCGGTGCTCTCGAACACCAGCCACTTGGAGTAGATATCGCCGTCGGCAACGTTCGCCGCGACCTCTCCCGCGTCGGAGTTCTCGCCGTTGGCGGTGACCTCGTCGACCTTGTCCATGATGTTGCCTGGGATGCCCGACGAGGCCGAGCCGGTGACGCCGTCGGACTTCTTGTTACCCTTCGCGTCCGTCTCGACGGTGTTGGCCCAGTCGGGCTGCGCGTCGGCGGTCTCTAACGAGGAGGCGAAGTCCGTGATGCGGCCGTTGCTCTGCGCCGCCGTGGCGGCCGGCTCGGTAGGCGGGGTCGACGGCTCCTTCGGCGCTGCGTTGGCGGTGGCCGGGACCACCATGCTCATCGCGACGGCCGCCGCGCAGACCGTGATCCAGGGTGCCCGTCTTCCGTGCCTGATCTTCATCGTGGCCCGCCTCCGCTTCGCTGGCGCCCGGGTATGAGCTGGGCCACACGAAATCGCAGCTGTGACATCGTTGTCAAGAGGGTGTAACAAAACGATATGACAGACGAGACGTGATATTTCTGGCTGGATCGGTGCAGGGCTATGGCGAGATGCTTGCATCGGGGCGCGCCGAACCGGACTTGCGGGACTTCCGTGCCTTCAACGGACACGCGTAGCCACGAATACCCCGCAAGTCCGGTTTGTGCCGGCGGTGGGTCTCAGCCGCGGCGCAGGCCGGGGATGTCGACGACGATCAGTTCGGTGTCGTCCGGCCTGCCCAGGATGCGACCGTCGTTGCCCGGGAAGTTGTTGTCGTTGGCCACCAGCACCCGGTCGCCGGAGAGCGGCAACACCGACTCGACGGACTGCAGCGGGAAGCTGAACAGCGGTCCGACGCCGTACTCACCTGGCCGGGGCGGCGACGAGACGCCGTGCGGGTCGGCGATGCGGAGCAGATCGAGCGCCGTTTGTCGCGGCAATGCGCCGGCCTGGTCGGCCTTGGAGAGATCGGTGACGACCAGACGCTTCACCCTGGCATCGATGCCCTCGGCGTTGTCCCGCTCGATCAGCAGCAGCCGGCGGCCGTCGAGCACGGCGGCGTCGCCCACAACCAGATCCGCCGTGTCCACCCGGAACGACCACGTGCGGCCCGTGTACTTCGCGGTGCGTACGTCGAACTCGTAGACGATGCGGCGGCGCTGGTCCGGGTCGTCCGTCTTGGCGCCCTCCAGGATCGGGTAGAGCGTCCACCCGTCGCGGCTGGCCGCCGTCGCCTCGAAACCGCGGCTGGCGGGTACCGTCGGCGTCTCGCCCGGCTTCAGGTCGGGTGACTGCGGCGACTTCGCGCCGTCCGGCAGCGGGATCGGCGCCTCGAGCACCTTGCCGGTCCGGTCGACGTGCAGCAGGTACGGGCCGAACTCCTCGCCGATCCACAGATCGCCACGGGCATCGCGGGCGAGCGACTCGATGTCGAAGTCGGCGCCCGTCAGCAGCCGCTCGGGGGTGTTCTCGTGGACGATCGGGAACGGAACCTTGCGGTCCGGGTCACGGAAGCTCACGAAGCCACGGATATCCACAGTGCCAGTGCGGTACCGGGGCTCGATCACGTACGCACGGAGCAGGAAGTCGGCAGAGTTGCCCTTCGCGCCAAAGCCGTTGTCCGGCATGGCGAGCAGCCGGTGGGCAGCATGGTCGGCCGGGATCACCGCCGAGAAGCCCGGGATCGGCTGGCCGGGGAACGGCGGCGTGACCCCGTTGACCGTGGTCGGCGGCAGTTGCGTACCGGAGACGGGCCCGGGCTGGTAGTCCGTCGCCGGGATCAGCGCCCGCTTCAGCAACTGTGCCTGCGGCCGCAGCGTCACGCCGAGCGTGTAGAGGCGGGTGATCTGGGTGGCGCTGCCGTTGTCGTCGGAGAGCAGGTAGAGGACGCGCCGCCCGCCCGGGAGCGGGCCGCCAAGCGCCATCCCCTCGACGTTGTCCAGCAGCGGGTTCGGCTGCGGCTGCTTCGCCGTCGCGCCGGACGGCGGGCAGGTGGCCAGGTCGACCAGCAGTTCCTTGCCGAGGAACGCGCGCGGATCGTTGACCGTCGCCAGCGACGTCACCCCCGCGACGTCCGGCGCGCCGGTGGCCGATACCCGGTACACCCGGATCGTGTTGCCGACGCCGACGGTGAAGCCACGCTCCAGCGCGAGGAACTGGTCGCCCCCGAGTGCGACCAGTTCGACCAGGCCCAGCGCGGGATCGGTGCGGTACGCGTACTGCTTAGTGGGCGCTCCCCGGTCGTACCGCAGGATCCGCTGGAGGCCGCGGTTCTCGGCGTCCCGGCCGTCGCCGGAGAGCGGGCCTTCCATGCCGGCGTACAGCGTGCGGCCGTCCGGCGTGGCGGTGAGGGCTTCGAACGTCTGGTTGCGGGCGGCCTCGCCGTCGGGCGTGACCCGGAACCGGGTCGGGACGTCCAACTCGCCGATCTGGCGGCCGTCCGCGCGGCGGAACCGCCGGATCGACGGTTCGGTCTCGGAACTGGCCAGGATCGTCGCGCCCTGGACGACCAGGCCCTCGCCGTCGAAGTCGGCGCCGGTGTACGGGGTGCCATCCGGCCGGCGCAGGATCGTGACGCCCCGGACCTCCGGGTCGTCCAGCGCGATGTCGTAGACCCGGGCCGGCGTGGTGCCGATGTTGTCCACCAGCGCGAGCGCGCGGGACGGCCGGGTCAGCGCGAGCGCGGAGAGGCCGGCGACCGGCGTCCCGGCGAAGGTGGTCTTGTCGAGCGCGTCGGAGAAGCCGAGCAACGCAGCGTCTGGGGCGCACGGCCCGCCGGTGCGGTGCGTCGCCGGCGTGACCGTGAGCGGCCCGGTGGGCGCCGGCGTGGTGGCCAGCATGGTCGCGGCCAGCAGGGGCAGCACGAAGACCGGTAAGGCAAGGAGTGAGCGGCGCAACGGAACCTCCAGCAGCGGGTGGATGGCGACGGCACCACCTGAGCCGATCGAATCCCACCGCGCCGAACGCCAGGTGAACGCGGCATGGCCTTCGCCCGCCGCGCCGCCTTTGCCCCGGCCCGCCGCCGTTGCCCCGGCTCGCCAGTGTTCGCGGTTATGGCGGTGACGCGCCGGGCTCCGCCCGGCGGTTTCCGCGAACACCCGGCACGGCCGCCCGCGCGTTCCGCGAACACCCGGCACGGCGGACGGCGAACTCGGCCTACACAAGACGCGGGGCGCCTTCCGGTACGGAAGGCGCCCCGCTGCGGGGTGGGGAAGGGTCAGGACTTGTCGGGGCGGTGCGTTACCCGCAGGGCGTTGACGATCGGCTTGCCGAAGCCCTTGTGGGTGATGAAGCGGACGTTGAGCTGCCCGTCGGTGACCCGGACGGTGTACGTCCGGTTGGTGGCGGTGAAGCTGCCCGCCTCCAGCGCGATGTCGAGGCTCGGCAGTACCTCGACCCCCTCGACGAGGACATCGAAGACGCGCTTGTTGGGCTTCGTGTCGCGCAGCTCGGCGAAGTCCAGCTCGACGGTGTACACACCTTCGGCGAGCCCGTCGAAGCGGTACTCGTACCCGTTCTCACGAGCGTCGGCGAAGCGCGCCGGGTCGGTGGTGCCCGCGATCGGCTTGCGGGTGGACACCACGGTCGACGTGCCCAGGTACCCGAACGAGCCGGCCCGGTACGCCTGGTCCGGCTTCCACGTGTCGCCGAGGGCGTCGACGTGGCTGCGCTGGTTGCCGCTGTCCAGGGCGGACAGGTAGCCCGGCACGACGATCCGCACCGGAATCGAGAGCACCGGGTTGCGGCCGCTGGCCGAGGTGACCCGCAGCTCAGTCACGTGGTGGGTGCCGGCGGTGAGGTCCGCCGCGCTGACCGTAAGCGTGACCTTCGCCTTGGCGCCCGGCCTGAGCGTGCCCGAGCTGCCGAGGAGCCCCAACCACGGGGCGTCCTCGGCCGCCGTGAACGCCGTCTCGAACGCGCCGGTGTTAGCCAGTTCGACCGTGCGGGTGCGCGTCTCGTCCACGGGGACGATGATCTCGATCGCACCCGGGTTGGACGTGACGCGCGCGGTCCGCAGTGAGGCGTCGAGCCCGACCACGGAACCGGCGGCGAGCGTCACCGGCGTGGTCTTCGGTTCGTACGCGGTGGCCTCGGTCGTCACCGCGAGGTTGCCCGAGTCCACCTGGAGCAGGTACGCGCCGTCGGCGCCGGTGGTGCTGGTGCCGACCACCGTCGCACCCGACTTCACGGTCACCTTCGCGCCCGACACCGGCTTGGCGTCGTTGGCGTCGGTGACGACCCCGCGGAGCACGCCCGACTTCGTGGTGCGGAAGGCGAGCGCCAGGTCGTCGCTGACCGTCGCGGTGTTGTACGAGTACGTGAAGCCGACGGTACCGGCGGCGTTCTCCAGCCCGATGGTGGCACTGCTGCCGGCTTCGAGCCCGATCCCGGCGACGTCCTTGTACCGGTAGACGATCGAGCCGTCCTCGCCGATCAGCGCCGCCACCGAGAGACGCTGGTTGTCGTCGGTGTAGTGCGACACGTTGCGCCACTCCACGACGTACGCGCGGTGCGGTGCCGTGCCGACGACGCCCGTGTAGATGGCCGACGCCGCGTCCACGTCGAGGTCGTCCCAGAACGGGTAGAGCGCGCCGTTCGGCGTACCCGTCGACGGGATCGTGCTGTTCACGCCGGTCGTCGATCCGGCACCGAAGGCGACGTTGCCGTTGGTGCTGATCGTCGCGCGGCTGTAGTTGACGCCGTAGAACGGCACCGCGAACGGCAGGTCCACGACCTTGTTGACGTCGTCACCGGCCAGGTCGAGCTTGGTGTCGATGCTCGGGTACGCGCCGGTGGCCGCGCCGCACGCGTAGCCGAAGTCATCGACGCGGTCCGGCAGGGTGAGGTTGAGCGTCGTATCCGCCGTGAGGTTCACCTTTTGGGTGAGCGGGTCGGCGCACCGGTACGCATGGGTCGCCCGGACGTCGTACTCGCCGGCCGGCGCGGTGAGGGTGTACCGGCCCGCGTCGTCGGTCTTCGTGGCGAGCGGCGTGCCGAGCAGTTCGACCGCCGCGCCCGCCGCCGGGCCCGCCGAGGTGCGCACTACACCGGAGAGCGTCGCCGACGGCGCCTGGGCGACCGACAGGTCGAGGGTGGCGGTGCCGCCCTCGGTGACGGTGGCGGTGCCGGTGGCGCTGGTGTAGCCGAACTTGCTGGCCTTCACCGCGTACTCGCCCACCGACACGGTCGGGAAGGAGTACTTGCCGTCGGTGCCGGTCGTCGTGGTGCGGTCGATCGGGCCGTCGGCCGTGATCGTCGCGCCCGCCAGCGGCTGGCCGCCGCTGGTGACCGTGCCGCCGAGCGCGCCGAGGGCGCCGCGCGGCGCTGCCGAGACGGCGGCGTAGGCGTCGATGCGGCCTTCACCGAAGACGTTGTTGTCCGCGGCCGTGCCACCGCACGTCGTGCTGTCGACGTCGATCGCCGTCGTGTCGAGCAGGCGGCGGGTCTCCGCGATGTTGCCGTGCAGCGCCGGCGACGCCGACCAGATCAGTGCCACGATCGCCGACGTGTGCGGCGCCGCCATCGAGGTACCGCTGAAGACGCCGAATCCACCCGGGATCGAGGAGCGCACGTTGGCGCCCGGAGCGGCGATGTTCGGCTTGATGTCGCCGTTCTGGCCCGCGCCGCGGCTGGAGAAGCTGGCGATCGCGTTGTTGATGTCGAAGGCGCCCGAGCTGTAGCTCACCGACGCGATGCCGGGCGAGCCGGAGGTGTTGCAGGACGGTCCGCCGTTGCCGTTGGAGAACGACGGGAAGATCCCGGCCGCGACCCAGGAGGAGACGACGTCGTCGTACCACGGGTCCGGGACGGCCGAGCCCCACGAGTTGTTGACCACGTCCGGAGCGAGGTCCGGGCGGGGGTTGGTGCCGGCGAGGTTCGTCGGCGCGAGGACCCACTGGCCCGACGCGAGCAGCGATTCGCGGCTGCACCCGCTGGTCTCGCAGCCCTTGGCGGCGATCCACTTGGCTCCGGGCGCGACGCCGACCTGGTTGGTGCCGTCGTCGCCGACCATCGTGCCCATCGTGTGGGTGCCGTGGTTGTTGTTGTCGCACGGCGCCGGAGTCGAGCAGATCCGCGCCGGGTCGAACCAGTTGTAGTTGTGGTCGACGGAGCCGTCCGCTTTCTTGCCGCGGTACTTGTTCACCAGTGCCGGGTGGTCCCAGTTCACGCCAGAGTCGATGTTGGCGACGACGATGCCTTCACCACGGACGCCCAGCTCGTTCCAGACGCGCGGGGCGTTGACGCGGTCGATGTTCCACTCGACGGCGTTGACCTCGTTGATCCGCTGGGCCTTGATCGGCTTCGGCAGCGCGACCGTCGTGTCGGCCTCGATCCGGGCGACCTCGCTGCGGGTGGCGATCTCGCCGAGCAGCTTGGCGTTGCCGGTCACCTTGATCGAGTTGGAGATCCAGAAGGGGGTGTACTCCGCCTTGCGGTTGTCCAGGAGCTTGCGTAGGCCGGCCTGGGTGGACCGGGCGAACTGGGTCTTGGACCGGTACACCTCGGCGGCCTTGTCGTCCTTCTCCTTCTCCGCGCGAGCCGCCGACAGGTCGGCCTGCTCACCGAGGATGACCCAGAACGTGCTCTTGTCGTCGGCGGCGACCTCCGCGCGCACCGCCGAGGTCACCTTCTTGGCGACAGCCTTCGCTGTGGCTGCGGCGGCCGGGTCGGCCGGTGCGGCCAGCGCCTGCCCGCTCATGGCGGGGAGGGGGAGCGCGATGCTGGCGACGACGACGCCTACCAGCATCGCGCGCCATCTTCTGCCTGCTGTTCCTGCCATGGTGGATCCTCTCCGTGGGACATAGGACGTGCTTCACGCAAGACCGGAAAAACGGTCCTTGGCGGAATATGCCAATTAGCTAGGCATGATTGATAGGTCATAGATTCGGCGCAGTTGCGCCATGTCGCAGTTGCGCCATGTGATCGTCCGTTAACGGTGTGTTTCGAGCCATGGCCTGCTTCGTCCACTTTGGAGCGATGTGCACCCCGGGACACCAGGTGAACGGGTGTAACGCGGGTGGGCTCTGCGGCGAAAGAGGTAGAGAACGGACCCCGATCAGCGGCGAGTCTGGCGTGAGCGCCATGCTTGCGGCACCCGAGGTGAAGTCAGCCGGTGGTGCGGCGGGCGGGGATCGTCCAGACAGTGCGGTGGCGCTACGGCGCACCTGCGCCACCCGGGGAGGCGAGCGTGCTCAAGGCAGCCGGACTCGGCACGGTCGAGGAGTCCACGTACCTGGATCTGGTGCGTCGCGGGCCGGCCACCGTCACCGAACTCGCCGACCGAGCCGGCATCACCCTGCCGCGTGCCCGCCGCGCCGTCACCGGGTTACATCGCAAGGGCCTCGTACACCGGACGCCGCCGCCCCACGACCTGGTCGTCCCGGTCCCGCCCGACCTCGCCGTCGACCACCTGATCCAGCGCCGGCGGGAGGAGCTGGAACGGGTCCGCGAGACCGCCCAGCGGCTCGCCGCCGAGAGCCACGAGCGGGCGGCCAGCCGGCGCGCGGACCGGCTGATCGAGATCGTGCCGCTCGGCTCCGGCGCCTTCGACCAGGTGCAGCGGACCGCCCGTAAAGAGGTGCGGGTTCTCGTGGCGCCGCCGTACGCCGGGACCTCCCGGATCAACCAGATGCAGCTCGACCGTGGCCCGGACGGCGTCGTCTACCGGTCCGTGTACGGCAACGAGGCGCTGGAGGAGCCCGGTTTCATGGCCGCGATCGCCACCTACCTCGGCGCCGGCGAGCAGGCGCGGCTCACCCACACCGTGCCGATCAAGCTGGCGATCGCCGACCGCACGCTGGCGCTGTTACCGCTCGACTGGACGTCCCAGACCCCGGACGCGGCCGTACTGGTGCACCCGTGTGGTCTGCTCGACGCCCTCTCGGCGCTCTTCGAGAGCATCTGGGCGCTGGCGACCCCGTTGACGCTGAACGGATCGGACTCGGTGACGGCGCTGGCCGAGATCTCCGCCGAGGACCACGAGCTGCTGTCGTTGCTGGTGGCCGGGCTCACCGACGAAGCGGCCGGGGCGCGGCTGGGAATGAGCCGGCGGACGGTGGTGCGGCGGGTGCAGCACCTGATGGCGCTCACCGGGGCGCGGTCGCGGCTGCAACTGGGATGGCGGGCGCGGGACCGGGGCTGGCTGTAGAGGCGCCCTGATATCCGGTATACGTCCGACGAATCGTTGCCCTGGATCCATTCAGGCGTGTACACCCTCAAAAGGGGCGAACCGTCCCCAACTGCCGGGCACCACCACGGATGAGGGGTTCCGCGTGAAGATATCTCCGTTAGCCCTGGCCACGCTGCTGGCCGGTGCTGCCGTTCTGGCGCCCGCCGCACCGGCGCACGCCGCCACGTTCAACGTCCGCAACTACGGCGCCACCGGCAACGGCACGACGATCGACTCGCCCGCGATCGACCGCGCCATCACCGCGGCGAACGCGGCCGGCGGCGGGATCGTCGAGTTCCCCGCCGGCACGTACCACTCCCGTTCGATCCACCTGAAGAGCAACGTCACGCTGCAGCTCAACGCGGGCGCCACGATCAAGGCGGCCAGCAGCGGGATCGACAACCCCGAGCCGAACCCGTACCAGCAGTACCAGGACTTCGGCCACAGCCATTTCCGCAACGCGCTGATCTGGGGCGAGAACGTCACCAACGTCGCCATCACCGGCACCGGCACGATTGACGGCGACGCGCTGGAGCGAGGCGACTCCATGCCGAACGGCAAGGGCGACAAGGCGCTCTCGCTGAAGATGTGCAGCAACGTCACGATCCGGGACGTCACGTTCCGGCGCGGCGGTCACTTCGCGATCCTCATGAACGGGTGCCACGACGTCGCGGTCAACAACCTCAAGATCCTCACGAAGGAGGACCGCGACGGCTTCAACATCATCAACAGCTGGAACGTCGAGGTCACGAACTCCAACATCCAGAGCAGTGACGACGCGATCGGCATCAAGAGCGACTTCGCGATGGGACGGACGTTCGAGAGCCACAACATCCGGATCCGGAACTCGACGATCCACTCCGAGGAGAACAACGCGCTGCAGTTCGGCTCGGAGACGTGCGGCAACTTCCGGGACATCGCCTTCGAGAACCTGAACATCACCGGCGCCGGCAAGGCGGGCATCGGGATCGTCTCCATGGACGGCGCGACCATCTCGGACATCCGGTACGACAACATCCGGCTGACGAAGACGGCGTCCGCGATCTTCATGAAGATCGGCAGCCGGGGCCGGTGCCCGGGCAAGCCGCCGGCGGGCAAGATCCGCGACATCAGCATCAGCAACGTCACCGGCTCCAACCTGACCACGCCGGCCGACGTCGCCGGGGATGACGAGTACACACCGACGATCGCCGGTGCCGTGGGCGCCCCGATCGAGAACATCCGGCTGACGAACGTGAAGCTGACGCTGCCCGGCGGCCACCCGGCATCCGACGTGAACCGCGTGCCGCCGGAGAACAACGGTGCGTACCCGCCGCGGATCTACGGCGTCCGCCCTTCGTACGGCTGGTGGCTGCGGCACGTCCGGGGCGTCGCGTTCGTCAACTCCGAGGTGCAGTTCGACCGGAACGACGGCCGGCCGGCGATCATCGTCGACGATGGCATGGCGATCGCGCTCGACGGCGTCAAGGTCGAGCGGGGCAGCAGCAGCGCGTACGACGTCGGTTTCAAGAGCGTGCGCGGGTACGCGATCGAGAACAGCTCCACGACCACGGGCGCTCCGCTGCGGGTCAACGCGTCGAACTCGACGCCGCTGCCGGGCGGTGACCCGAGGCGCAGGGGCTGATCAGCAGCCGACGTACGGCCGGCAACCAGCGCCGGTACTCCCGCGACACGCTGCGCCGCGTCGCCTTCATCAGGGCGGCGCAGCGTGTCGGGATGCCGCTGGCGCGGATCCGGGATGCGCTGGGCGAACTGCCGTCCGAGCGGACGCCGACGGTCGACGACTGGTCGCGGCTCTCGGCGTCCTGGCGCGGCGAGCTGGACGAACGGATCACGGCATTAGAACGGCTCCGCGACAACCTCGCCGACTGTATCGGCTGTGGCTGCCTCCTGGTCTAGCGCCGGCGCTTGCCGCGACACCGCCCACCGGTGTCCACAATAGAATGCTCGGGGAACGGCACGCCTCCTCACCGTTCGAGACGTGACCTTCCCCGACTATTCCACAATGGACCGGCGCCGTTGTGCGAGCCCGCGAAGCTGCGCCCGGCCTGTCTTGGGCAGGCGGGCGGGGTCGCGGGCGTGGCCTGGCGCGCGAGAGTGCCGCAAACTGCCCGAAAAGGCCCCGCAACACCCTTGACGCATCCGACCTCTCGGCCCTAGCCTGGGCAATCCGGACGGCAGACGGTATACCATATACCGGCGCCGGCCCATGCTCCTCGACCACGCAGCACCACCCGCGACAAGGCGCCGATCCCGCCGGACGGGCCGGGCTCCGCGCTCCCAGGACGACGTCGACATGGCGCGATCCGCGCGCATGCCCGTGAAGGGAGAGACTCTCGTGTCCGCATTACACAGGTCGTTCGCGTCGCGGAGGGGCAGGCTGGCGGCGCTCGCCGTGGTCGCGGTGTGCCTCATCGGCACCGACTCCACCGCGGTCCAGGCCGAGGCTCCAGCCCCAACCCCCGCCCCCGCTCATGCCGCCCTACCCGCTGTTGTGGTCCCCGGACCCGGCCCCGCCGCCGTCGTCATCAACGTGCGTGACCACGGCGCCACCGGCAACGGATCGACCAACGACAGCGCCGCCATCAACCGGGCGGTCACCGCGGCCAGCGCCACCGGCGACGGGATCCTGCGGTTCCCGTCGGGCACCTACCGGTCCTGCAACTCGATCCACATGAAGAGCAATGTCACCTTCCAGCTCGACAGCGGCTCGGTCATCCGGGGCTGCAGCAGCGGGTATGACCCGCCCGAGTCGAACCCGTGGGACGACTACCAGGACTACGGCCACAGCCACTTCCACAACGCCATGATCTGGGGCGACCGGCTCACCAACATCGGCTTCGTCGGCGCCGGCATGATCGACGGCGGCGGTGGCCTCATCACCGGCAACCCCAGCTCCGGCCAGGCCGACAAGATCATCTCGCTGACCCGTTGCACGAACCTCACGATGAGCGGCATCACGCTGCGCGAGGGCGGTCACTTCGCCGCGCTGATCAACGGCTGCACGAATCTCGTCTCCGACCGGCTCAAGATCGACACCGCGATGGACCGTGACGGCTGGAACATCATCAGCACCCGCAACGTCAAGATCACCAACATCAACGCGGACGCCAACGACGACGCGCTCGCGTTCAAGAGCGACTACGCGCTCGGCGAGAAGCTGCCCAACGGCAACGTGACCGTCGAGGACTCCTACCTCTCCGCCGGCTGCTGCAACGCGCTGATGTTCGGCTCGGAGACCTGCGGCGACTTCACCGGGTACCGGTTCTCCCGCATCACCGTCGAGGGTGCGAACAAGTCCGGCCTCGGCATGGTCTCGATGGACGGCACCCGGATCTCCGACGTGCACTACCGCGACATCACCATGACCGGAGTCCGCTCGCCGATCATGATGAAGGTCGGTAACCGGCGACGCTGCGGCAACAGTCCGGGCATCGGCGGCATCGACAACGTCACGTTCACCAACATCACCGGGCGTGGCGCCAGCCCGTCGTTCAGCCCGACGATTTGGGGCCACTCCGCCACCAACCGGGTCACCAACGTGACGTTCAACAACGTCCACCTGACCGTGCCCGGCGGCAACGGCACGATGTCGACGGACCCGCCGAGCAACGACTCGACCAACTACAACCCGAACAGCATCGGCACCCGCCCCGCGTTCGGCTGGTACATCCGGTACGCCGGCAACATCAAGTTCGTCAACAGCTCGGTGCGGTTCGCCGCGAACGACGGTCGGCCCGCGGTGATCGCCAACAATTCGACCGGGGTACAGCTCAACGACTTCGTCGCGCAACGTGGCAGCAGTAGCCCGTTCGACGTCGGGTACCAGTCGTCGACGGGGCAATGCGCGACGAACGCCCGCAACACGGCGGGTGGTGCGCTGCGATACAGCCCCGCGGCGGCACCGCCCAGCTGCGCGCCGGCCGGTGATGACTTCTCCGTGGCCGTCACCCCGGCCAGCCAGACCGTCCCGGCGGGCGGCACGGCGACGTACACCGTGGCGACGGCGGCCACGTCCGGCTCGCCCGGCAACGTGACGCTGTCCGCCAGCGGGCTCCCGGCCGGCGCCACCGCGACGTTCAGCCCTAACCCGATGCCAGCGGGGAGCAACTCGACGCTGACGGTGGCCACGTCGGCGTCCACCCCGGACGGCAACTCGACGATCACCGTGACGGGTACCGCTGCGGGCACCACCCGTACCGCCACCGCCGGCCTCACCGTCGGCACCGCGCCACCGGTCACCCGGTACGAGGCGGAGAACGGGACCTTCTCCACGGGTGCCACGGTCGACTCGGACCACGCCGGGTACTCCGGCACCGGCTTCGTCAACACGACGAACGCCGTTGGCAGCTACGTCCAGTGGACCGTCAACGCCGCCCAGGCGGGCACCGCCACGCTGACGTTCCGCTATGCCAACGGCACCACCGCGGGCCGGCCGCTGGACATCGCGGTCGGCGGCTCCACCGTCCGGCCCGGGTTGGCGTTCCCGAGTACGGGCACCTGGCCGAACTGGCAGAGCGTCACCACGACGGTCAGCCTCAACGCCGGTACCAACACGATCCGCGCAACAGCGACCACGGCGGGCGGCGCGCCCAACCTGGATTACCTGGAAGTCAGCTAGAAGCTGCCGGGCGGGCGTGGTGATCCCGCGCCCGCTCGGCGCCCTGCCGCGTGGCCACCACCGTCACGGCGACGAGAGCCGCGAGCAGTCCGGCGATCACGTGGATCGGGGCCGGTCCGAACGGCGCGAGAAGGACGAGCACCGCCGTCACCGGGTACGCCGCGGCGAGCAGACCCCGCTGGTGCGGGCAGACGTGCAGCATCCAGACGCTGAGCAGGTACAGGGCGACGGGCGCGGCGGTCGCGTACCCGGCGCCGAGCGATCCGACGTGCGCATGGTGCGTGTCGTAGTCGACCGAGACGGCCAGCCCCGCGCCGACGGCCGCCGCAGAGCCGAAGATCACGTAGTGGCCGTATCCCCAGAGGATGGAGGTGCGGAGCGAGTTGAGCAGCTCGTCGGCTGGCCGGTCGAAGTAGAGCCACCACATCGAGAAGACGATGACGATGCCGGCCGCCGCCAGCGAAACGAGAGCGGCGCCGGCATCGAGTGCGGACTGGAACGCGAACGTCGACGCGAGCACGGTCTCGCCGAGAACGATCAGCGTGAAGAGCCCGTACCGCTCGGTGATGTGCTGCGGATGCCAGGTGGTCGGGGCGGCGCGCTCGGCGACGATCGGGATCAGCAACTCCGCAGCGGCCAGCACCAGGAAGCCGGCGAGGAACCAGCGCTCGGGCAGCGCCAGCCGGGCGGTCCAGCCGACCTGGACGAGCGCGATCCCCGCGGCGAACCGCAGCGCGGCCGGCCGCCGTTCGCGGTCTGACCATGCGGCGCGCAGCCACTGGGCGATCATCGCGATGCGCATCACCACGTAGCCGAGCGTGGCGATGCCGAAGTCGGTCTCGTCGAACGCGCGGGGAATCCCGGCTGCCAGGATCAGCGCGCCGGTGATCTGCACCAGTGTGGTCAGCCGGTACGGGCCGTCGTCGGTGTCGTACGCGGAGGCGAACCAGGTGAAGTTCATCCACGCCCACCAGATCGCGAAGAACACCAGCAGGTAGCTGGCAACCCCGTGACCGAGGTGGCCCTCGGAGAGGTCGTGGTGCAGGTGCTCGGCGGCTTGCGCGACGGCGACGACGAAGCAGAGGTCGAAGAGGAGTTCGAGCGGTGTCGCGGCGCGGTGCTCCTCGTCGGTGCTGCGCGCGACCATGGGGACGTACCAGCGGGTCTGCTCGGCCACAGCGCCCTCCTCGCTCTTCGGCCGCATCATCCTGGCAGACGCTCGGGTGGTCGCCCGTGACCTGCGGGTACCTGGTCAGAACGCGGCGGCTCGGGCACGCTGGGTAGATGGCCCCGCTCCCCTTACCGCTCGACAGCTTCGTCGGGCGCGACGAGGAGCTGGCCGACGCGGGCCGGCTGCTGGCGGAGTCCAGGCTGCTCACGGTGGTCGGGCCGGGTGGCGTCGGCAAGACCCGGCTGGCGCTGGAGCTCGCGCGCCGGATCGAGTCGTCGGAGCCGGACGAGATCTGGCTCGTCGATCTGAGCGCCGCGCGCGGCGACGTCCCCGCGCAGGTCGTGGCCGCGGCGGTCGGGATCCGCGAGGAGCTGGGCGACGGGCTCGTCGAGGCACTGCCGGCGGTGCTGGGCCTACGCCAGGGCCTGCTCGTGCTGGACAACTGCGAGCAGGTCGTCGGGCCGGTCGCCAAGCTGGTCGAGGCGTTGTTGCGGCGGTGCCCGCACCTGCGGACGTTGGCCACCAGCCAGGAACTGCTGGGCGTCCCCGGCGAAGTGGTGTTCCCGCTCGGCGGGCTGGCGTTGCCGGCGCAGCCAGGGCGGCCGGACGGCGCGGTGCGGCTGTTCGTCGACTGGGCCCGGGCGAGCCGCCCCGACTTCGAGCTGACGCCGCCCGTCGCGGAGGACGTCACGCAGATCTGCGCCCGCCTCGACGGCCTGCCGCTTTCGATCGAGCTGGCCGCGCGGTGGGTCCGCTCCCTCAGCGCCGCTGAGATCCTGGCGCGGCTCGACGACCGGTTCGAGCTGCTCACGGCCTCGCCGCGTACGGTGGCCGAGCGGCACCGCAGCCTGCGCGCCGTCATCGAGTGGAGCTACCACCTGCTCGACGCGCGCGAGCGGGCGGCGTTCCGGCAGCTCGCGTCCTTGCCGGGCGGCTTCGATCTGGACGCGGCCGCCGCGCTCTGCGGCGAAGGCGGAGGTACGCGCGGCGACGAGGTGCTCCACCTGATCGCCCAGCTCCAGGCGAAGTCGCTGGTCGTACGGGTCGAGACGGCGCGCGGCGTCACCCGGTTCCGGATGCTGGAGTCGATCCGGCTCTTCGCCGTGGAGCAGCTCGCCGTGGACGGTGAGACCGAGGTGGCCAACGGGCGGCTGGCGGGCTGGCTCGCCACCCTGTGCGCGCCGCTCGTCGAGCAGGTGTTCCAGTCGCCGGTCCTGCTGGGCCGGCTGGACGAGGAGCGGGACAACCTGGCGACGGCCGTCGACGCGGCGATCACCGCCGGCGACGAGCGGGCCGGGCTGCTGGCCACCGCGCTGGCGGCGTGCTGGCGCCGGCTGGGCTGGGTCGACCGGGGCCGCGCGCTCGTCGACGCGGTCCTGGAGCACGGGCTCGATCCGCACGGCGTGGCGCTCAACATGGCCGCGCTCCTCGCGTCAGACCAGGCCGACTACGACACGGCCCGGCGACTGGCCAACGCCGTGATCGACGCCGAGCGCCCACGCGGCGCGTCGGCTTCGCTAATCAGAGCGCTGCAGACGCTCGTTTCGATCGCGGACGACCTCGGTGACCACGCCACCGCCGAGGCCCACCTCACCGAGTGCGTACGGCTGGCGCCGCAGCTCGGTCGTCCGCTCCTCACGGCGATGTGCCGTCAGAACCTGGCCTGGGGCGTCCTGCAGACAGGCGACCTGGACCGCGCCGAGGCGCTGCTCACCGACGTCCTGCCCGAGCTGCGGCGGCTCGCGCCCGAACCCGCGATGTTGTCCGGCATCCTGCACTCTCTCGGCGTGCTGGCGCTCAAGAGCGGCGACGTCGACCGGGCCGAGGCGCACTTCCGGGAGAACCTGACCGTCTCGGCGACGGACCTGCTGGGCACCCGGTACGCGCTCGACGGCCTGGCGCTGGTCTCTGCTGAGCGGCGCGACGCCGAGCGGGCGCTCCGGCTCGCCACCGCTTCGGACTCTTTCGCCGACCGCAGCGCCCCCATGAGCGAGGTGGTCTGGAAGCAGCAGGTGGACAAGGTCGTCGCGGAGTGCCGCGACGAGCTGGGCACCGCCCGCGCAGCGGAGGTGTTAGGGGAGGCCGGCCGGCTCAGCGTCGAGGAGATCACCGCGTACGCACTGCACGACGTCTGGCCGCGCGCCGCTGCGGAGCCGGGCGTACCGGCGTTGAGCGACCGCGAGCGTGAGGTGGCCCGGTTGGTCGCCGAGGGCTTGACCAACCGCGAAATCGCCGCCCGGTTGAGCCTCTCGTCCCGGACGGTCGACTCGCACCTGGAGCACATCCGCACGAAGCTCGGGCTGCGGTCGCGGGCGCAGGTCGCAGCCTGGGCGACCAGCAGTGCCGCCGACTAGGACTGGCAGCTCCGCCGACTAGGACCAGCAGCTCCGCAGATTAGGTAGCCACGCTGCGACGATTACCGATGTCCCCGGCGCGCGCGGTCCAGATGATCAGTGGACTGCGGGAGTTCCGGGGGTGTGGCACATGATGATCGAGAAGACCCAGACGGGGCGGCGGGAAACGCTGCCCGCCGGCGACCTGATCGAGGCGGAGGAGTACGAGGCGCTGCTGCTCGCGCGGCTGCGCGCCGAGTACGAGCGGTTACGGGAGCGCACCGCCAGCGTCGTCGACCTGGGCACCCCCTTCTAGACCTGAGACGTGCGCGCCCATCACGGCGGCGACGGCCACCGGAGCGCGGTGGCCGTCGTCGCCACCGTGACCGCCGCGAGCCGCGGGTAATCGAGCGTGTCCGGGGTGTCGGTGGGCTGGTGGTAGTGGCGGTTCCGGAAGTTCGCCGTACCGGTCAGCATCATCGCCGGGACCCGGCGGTTCCAGAACGGTGCATGGTCGCTGCGCCCGAGGTTGTTGGCCGGTGGCACGAGGACGCCGGCGAGCATGCCGAGTACCCCGTCCGGACGCGGATCGCGGACGAGGACGCCCGGCAGCGCGCAGCTGGTCGCGGCGGCGGCCTGCTGCCACACCTGCGCCGCCGACCGGGAAGACCGGCGGTGCGCGATGACGGTGAAGTCACCCCGCGAACCGCCGTCGCGTACCGTCCTTGCCGCCGCGCCGAAGACCAGGCCGGCACCCGGCGGCATCCGCTGGGTGTGCGGATCGGTGGCGAAGTAGCCGACCGACTCCAGGCAGAGCATGCCGTCTATCCGGCTCCGCAGGGCACGCGCGACCACGCGGGCGCCGATCAGCCCCAGCTCCTCCATGTCGAACACCGCCAGCGTGATCGGCGGCGGGCCGGGTAGCGGGGCGACGAGCCGGGCGAGTTCGAGCAGCGCGGCGATGCCGGACGCATTGTCGTCGGCGCCCGGGCTGTCCTGAACCGTGTCCAGGTGCGCGCCGATCAGCACGCTGGGACCACGTGCACCGGGCAGTTCCGCGATCAGGTTGGCACCCGCGAGCCGCCGGTGCAGCCGGATCTTGAGCGGCGGCGGCCGGGTGCCGCGGCGGTCGGTGCAGCCGAACTGCCACCGCACGTCGAACGGCTGCCGCTCGACCCTCCAGCCCGCCCGCTCCAGCTCGCCGGTGACGTACCGCTCGGCCTTGTCCATCGCGGCGGGGACCCGCCTGCGGCTGCGCGGTTCGGCGGCGAGCGTCTCCACGTCGCGGCGCAGCCGGCCCACGTCCACCTGCTGCTCCAGGGCGCGGACGAGCGTCCCCAGGGGCTCAGAGAACATCGGCACGCAGCTGGGGGAAGACGCTGGATACCTTGCCGAGCAGGTAGTCGCCGTAGGTGCCGGTGAAGGCGCGCAGATCCTTGCCGTCCCAGCGCTGGACCGCGCCGGCGCCGGTGCGGCCGGGTAGCGGCGGCACCTCGGCGTCGAACGCCGGGTCGAAGAAGAACGGGAAGGAGAGCCGGCCGCGGC
>Ga0184623_10000130_pt1 | contig 29909 bp, 36 predicted proteins | sample PLM1_100_b1_FD_133138 | JGI IMG/M metagenome (GOLD analysis project Ga0184623, IMG submission 133138) | Groundwater sediment microbial communities from an aquifer in East River, Colorado, USA - PLM1_100_b1 | ecosystem: Environmental > Terrestrial > Soil > Riparian zone | place: USA: East River... | reverse complement strand
CGCGCCGAGCGACTCAGGCTCGTCCGTCTCGCCGTCGCCGAGGAAGGCCCATACCCTTGAGCCGGATGTGTCCAGCTGGCCACGGTTGTGAAGGTAGCGGTTGAATCGGGCCTGGTAGATCGCGCTGATCGGGCCGATCCCCATCGAGACCGTCGGGTATTCCCAGAAGTCCGGCATGAGCCGCGGGTGGGGGTACGACGGCAGTCCCTCGCCCGGGACGGTCTCGCGCCGGAAGTGGTCGAGCTGGTCCTCCGTCAAGCGGCCCTCGAGGAATGCCCGGGCGTAGATTCCCGGGGCCGCGTGGCCCTGGTAGAAGATCTGGTCGCCCGCCTGGTCGTTGTCCTTGCCGCGGAAGAAGTGGTTGAAGCCGACCTCGTACAACGACGCTGCGGAGGCATAGGTCGCGAGGTGGCCGCCGATCCCGGCGAAGCGGCTGTTGGCACGCAGGACCATCGCCACGGCGTTCCAGCGGACGATCCGCCGGATCCGGAGCTCGAGCTGCTCGTCGCCCGGGAAGAACGGCTCCTGCTCGGGGCTGATCGTGTTGATGTAGCGGGTCTGGGTCAGCGGGGGCAGCCCAACGTGGAGTTGCCGCGCGCGCTTGAGCAGCTTGTAAACAAGGAACCGCGCGCGACTTTCGCCTTCCTGCTCGACGAGCTGGTCGAACGAGGCGAGCCATTCCGAGGTCTCGTCCGGATCGATGTCCGGTAGCTGGTGCTTGAATTCGTCGAAGTACATCGGAGCCTCGTGTCGGGTGGCGGTCAGGCGGGCTCGAGCCGCAGCGTCGTGTCGAGGATGTCCGGTTTGATCATGACCTTGGCGGCCGGGTCGCCCGAGTACTTGCGCAGGAAGCCGGCGCTCGTTCGCTCGATCGAGTCCGGATCGGTCGCCGGGATCGCAGTCGCCGGCAGGCGCTTGCCGCCCACATGGACGGCGACCGCTGGATTGGCCTCGATGTCACGGAACCAGCGTGACCCGGCGCCGCGGTACGTCCGGACGAAGACCTCGCCATCGTCGACGACGACCCAGATGACGGTCTGCCTTGTCGCCTTCTCGGGCGCCTGGGTCTCGATCTCGATCTCCTGGGTCCGGTCGAGCAGGTCGAGATCCTCCGTCGAGAAGCTCATGGGGCCAGCGTAGCGGATCGCGTCGGGAGGCGGCGCGAACCGACTGGAGGCGGGTCGAGCACGTGCGTGCACCAGCCGAATTGATATGCCCGTGCAACGGTTTTGCAATGTCGGACCGGATCAGGCGCGACGGCGGGGCACCGACGATGGGTGCCAGGTCGCCCCACAGGGCGAGATGAAACCTTCAGTGCCGAGACGCTCGGCCGCTAATTGGGGACACCACCATGGCTGACGATCACGACACCGTCGTCGTCGACAAGGGCGGGGGTTCTGGGATGGGCGCCATCCTCGCCGTCATCGGCATCGTCGTCCTGCTCGCCGCCGTCTGGTACTTCGCTCTCGGGCCGGGTGCCGCGCCGTCGACTACGAACAACACCAACAACAACACGGTGAACCCGCCGGCCGTCTCCGCACCCCCGGCCTCCTAGCGCACAGCGACAGGTGCCCTCCGGGGTACTTGCATCCACCAGTCACTATCAGTGCCCTGAAGAGAGGTGTGGCGTGGGTACACAGCCATTGGTGCTCGTCGCAGATGACGAGCCGCGGATCACGAAGCTGGTTTCTATCGCACTGAGCGAAGAGGGCTTCCGGGTCGTGACCGCGACCGGAGGTGAGGACGCCCTCGCCAAGGCCGAGGAGGTCCGCCCCGACATCGTCCTCCTCGACATCGTCATGCCGGATCTCGACGGGATCGAGGTCATGCGCCAGCTGCGCGAGCAGCGGCCGGTGCCGGTCATCCTCCTGACGGCCAAGGGCGCTACCGCCGACAAGGCAAAGGGCCTGGACCTCGGCGCCGACGATTACATCGCCAAGCCGTTCCACCCCGACGAGCTCGCGGCCCGCGTCCGCGCAGTCATTCGTCGCTCCTCCGGCGTCGAGCCGGGCGCCGGCGTCCTCGCGTTCGATGACATCGAGATCGATCTCGAGCGGCGGATGGTCCGACGGAACGGCGAGCTCGTCCAGCTGTCACGAACCGAGTGGCTGCTCCTTCAGCACCTCGCGACCCACCCGGGCAAGGTCGTCCTCCATACCGAGCTCCTTACGAAGGTCTGGGGACCGGAATACCGCGATGACCTCCAGTACCTCCGGGTCTGGATCAGCCGCGTCCGCCGCAAGCTCGGCGCGAAGCCGGGCGAGCCGGGTCGGATCAAGACGTTCCAGGGCATTGGCTACCTCCTCGACGTCGAGGGGCCGGGCCAGGCGAGTGGCGGCGACGATGCCGCGGAATCCGCGCCCGAAACGCCCGACGCCAGCACCACCAAGCGCCCCATGGACGAGGCAGCCCCGGTCGGCTGACTCCGGGCAACCGACAACCGATACCAACTTGCAAGGCGCCCGAACAGGCGCCTTGTTCATTCAGACGGACCTGGCGCCCAAGCTGATGGTCCGCCCAAACAGCGGATGCGCCCGCCACTCGGCGGTCGCTCGGATGGGAGGCAACAACCATGACCTACGACGAACGAACGGTGGTCCATCGGGACGAGACTGACGCACCCGCCACCGCCCCCATCACCAGCACAGCGGTCACCAGCCGGACCGTCGAGATGCGCCCGAGCGGCGGCACGGTCGCCAGCCGGATCGTCATCTTCATCTTCGGCGTGATCCAGGCGCTGATCCTCCTGCGGATCGTCCTGCTCCTGATGGACGCCCGAGAAGGGAACGACCTGGTGTCGTTCATCCTGAATGCGAGCCAGATCTTCGTGGGCCCCTTCGACGGCATCCTGCGAACCGAAGCGCTCACGGCGGCCGGCTCGATCTTCGACCTCGCGGCGGTCCTCGCCCTCATCGGCTGGACGATCCTCGAGGCGATCATCCTCGCGGCGGTCGGCGTCTTCCGGCGCGAGCCGGCCTAACCCAACCCTCCCTCCTCAAGGGCGGCGGCACCCACCCGGGGCCGCCGCCTCACTCTGTCCGCCACCTGCGGTAGCGTTACCGGGTGCAGCGCTATGACCCCACGACGGCTCTGATCGTCGTCGACGTCCAGAACGACTTTGCGGATCCGGCCGGCGGGTTATCCGTTGCGGGGGGCGACGCGATCGTGCCCACGATCAATGGCGAGATCGCGGCTGCGGGGGCGGCCGGCGGGTTCGTCGCGTACACCCAGGACTGGCATCCGCCGTCGACACCACACTTCGCCAAGGACGGCGGCATCTGGCCCGTCCACTGCGTCGCCGGAACGTGGGGCGCGCAGCTCCACCCGGCCCTCGCCGAGGTCGCAGGGGCGCGAGTCCGAAAGGGTGTCAACGGCGAAGACGGCTACTCCGGCTTCATGACCCGGAACCCCGCGACCGGCGAAACCACGCCGACGGAGCTCGAGGGCCTCCTCCGAGCTCGTGACGTCCGGCGGGTCGTCGTCTGCGGCCTCGCGACCGACTACTGCGTCAAGGCGACCGCAACCGATGCGGCGGGCCTGGGCTTCCAGACCTACCTCTTGAGCGATGCCGTCCGCGCCGTGGACCTCAGCCCCGGCGACGGCGAGCGGGCGGTCGGCGAGATGCGGGCCGCCGGCGTGACCCTCTGGCAAACGCGGATTCGCTGACACGTGCAACTCCACCTCGTCGACGCCACCTACGAGCTCTTCCGGGCGCACTACGCGCCGCGACCCGACGTGCGCGGCACGAACGGGACGATCCTGTCGGGCGTGTCGGGGCTGTGCGACCAGCTCCTCTACCTCCTCCGCGAGGAGGGCGCGACCCACGTGGGCGCGGCGACGGATCGCGTCATCGAGTCGTTCCGCAACGACCTCTACCCGGGCTATAAGTCGAGCGCCGGCATGCCGCCGGAGCTTCTCGCCCAGTTCCCGATCGCCGAGGCGGCCATCGAGGCGCTCGGGATCGTGCTCTGGCCGATGGTCGAATGGGAGGCCGACGACGCGATTGCGGCGGCGGCCGACCGGTTCGCGGCGGACCCGTCGGTCGAGCGCATCCTCGTCTGCACGCCGGACAAGGACATGGCCCAGCTTGTCGACGATTCGCGGGTCGTCCTGTGGGACAGGCGGCGAGGCCTGACGTACGACGACGCCGGCGTTCGGGCGAAATGGCGCGTCGCACCGAAATCGATTCCCGACTGGCTGGCGCTCGTTGGCGACTCGTCCGACGGCTTTCCGGGCCTGCCCGGCTGGGGCGCGAAGTCGGCGGCGGCGGTGCTGACGGTCTACGGGTCGCTCGAGGAGATCCCGCCGCGGGCGAGCCACTGGGAGGTGCCGAGCCTGCGTGGCGCGCCGGTCCTCGCGGCCACGCTCCGCGACCACTGGGCGGAGGCGCAGCTGTACCGCGACCTCGCCAGGCTGCGAACGTCGGCGGACGGCGTGCCGATCGCCCAGAAGGCCGCGGAAGATCTGCGGTGGGACGGCGCACCGCGCGATCGCTGGGAGGCGTTCTGCGACGAGTGGGGCCTGACGCGGCTCCGCTCACGCCCGCATCGCTGGCTCGGGGAGTAGCAGGGCCCTCCGATGGCTAGCTGCCATCGATTTCGGCCCCAGGACGATGCGAGCGTCGTCCACCGGCCCTTTCGATGGCTCGCAGCCATTGCGTCGACGCAAGAGGCGTTCACCGGGCACCTTCAGGCCGATACCGATGGCTCGGCGCCATTGCGCGCCGATCAGCGGATCAGCTCGAGGATCCTCGTGTGGTGCGCTGAAGGGGCGGCCAAGGCACTGACGACCCTCGCCGCCCGCGTGATGTCGAACCAATCGCCGCCGTCGACGCTCGTCACCGTCGCTCCCGCTCGTTCCGCGATGAGGCCAGCCGCCGCGATGTCCCAGTTCGACATGCCGCCCTGCTGGATGAAGGCGTCGAACCGGCCGTTCGCGACGTAGGCGAGTGCCAGCGCCGACGAGCCCATCGAGCGCGAGATGCGGATCTCCTTCCGGACGGCCCTGGCCCGCGTCGCCGCGGCCCGGCCCGACAGCGACATCTGGATCACGAAGTCGGTCAGCTTGTCCTTGTCGGAGGCCTTGATCACGCGATCGTTAAGGGTCGCCGGTCCGTCGGCCGTGGCCGCGAACAGCTCGTTCCGGGTGGGGTCGAGGACAATACCCGCGGCGGGCCGGCCGTCCACCGCCAATCCCAGCGACACGCAGAAGAACGGAATGCCGTTCGCGTAATTGATCGTCCCGTCCACCGGGTCGATGATCCAGACGCGGCCGGTCCCGCTCGTCGGCGCCTCGCCGCTCCTCGTCGCGTGTTCGCCTGACTCCTCGGCGAGGATCGCGTCGCCCGGAAAGCGCTTCCGGATCGCGTCGATGATCAGTTCTTCGCTGAGGTGATCGACTTCGGTCACGATGTCGCGGGCGCTCTTGTAGTCGACCCGCTCGACGCGCTCGTACCGATCCATGATCAGCCGGCCGGCCGTGATGACGATGGCAGTTGCGAAAGCGAGATCGTGGTCGAACTCGCTCACGGCGCGGCGCAGTCCACCGCGAGCGGACGGACCGTCGTCCCGAACTCCAGCACCCGGTGGTCGAACTCGATGGTCGCTCCCGGAGCGATCCGCGACGTCAGGACGAACGCGGACCGCCCGCTGCCCCCCGCCGCCGGGTCGATGATCCGGCAGGTCGTCGTGCCGGCATTCGACCCCTGGTTCGTGACCCGCAGCGACACTACCAGGCCGCCGTCGGCCGACCGGACGTCCACCATTTCGGCCGAGAAGGGGCCGATACCGGCGACGGCGAGCCGGGCGAGAATCGCGAGGCCGACGACGGCGAGGCCGACGGCTACGAAGATGGTGCCGTGGACCTGCGAGCTCGCCGAGTCCTTCAGCCCGAGCGGATTGCACCGCTCGCACAGGCCGACGTCGAGGGCGACCGGGGCGCCGCAGCGCGCACACGGGTGGGTCGGAGCGGCCGGCGGATCCTGCGCGATCGGGCTGGACGTCGGGGTCGTCATCGCAGGGCCATCGTGCCACGAACGTGGCCGCGGGGGCGTCGGGGCGCGGTTGCCTTCGTCCGGCCTACCACCGATCGACGGCGCGGACGAGGGCCTCCACGTCGGCCGTCGTTCGAGCCGTGAGGAGGATGTCGTCGGCGCCGGCCGCGAACCAGCGCGCGAGCTCGTCATGGGGCGCGACGAGGAGCGGGTCGGCGGCAAGTGGGTCGGCGCCTCGTTTTCGCCGTCCACCGAACCCCAGAACGACCCGCTGCTGGGATCGCTCACGGCCCGCGGCCTCGAGGGCCTCGCGGTAGCGCGGCTCCAGATCGAGGAACGTGTCGGACTCCGCGGCCCAGCCGTCGCCGATCTCGGCCGCGAGCCGGATGCCGGCCGGCGTGGCGGCCCCGATCAGAATCGCCGGCGGCGGTTCGGGGATCGGATAGGCGTGGGCCTCGGCGAGCGGGTAGAACCGGCCACCGAGCGAAACCGGGCCTCCGGTCCAGAGCGCCCGAAGCACAGCGACGGCCTCCCGGAGGTGGAGCGCCCGCTCCTGCGGTGGCGGGAACGGGATGCCGTAGGCCTCGTGCTCGGCCGGGTGCCCGCCGATCCCGATCCCGAGGACGAACCGCCCGTTACACGCCGCCTGGAGCGTGGAGGCCATCCTCGCGAGCACCGCCGGGTGGCGGTTCATCACGTTCGCCACGAACGTCCCGACCGTGACCCGCTCGGTGACCATCGCCGCCGCCGTCAACGTCGACCAGGCCTCCAGCACCGGATCCGTCTTCACCCCTCGACTGACGAAGTGGTCCCACGACCAGACGCCGGCATAGCCGGCCGCATCGAGGCGTCGGGCGCTGTCCAGCCACCAGCCGATATCGACCCCGATCGTGCCCAGGACCACCCCGATCGGCAGGCGCTCGGTCATCGGAGCGTTCCGGGCAACGGGCAACTGGCCAGACTTGCACCCAGGAAACGTAAGCCGAGGTCGGCCGCCACCGTTCGGCCCGCTGATGCGCGCCTACGCATCAAATCGGGGCTGGAGCGGCCGGAAGCGGCTTGCGAGGGTTGAATCCCGCCCGACAACGCCGCTAACGTTCTCTCGGCGCAACTTTGGCGAGATGCGAGGCCCGGGCGCTCGGTCACCGGCGCGCCACACGCCGCTTCCCCTACAGCCCAGTCTCGAAGAGTCGGACATCCTCTCCAGTCATCACGTGGGCATCGCCGCGGGTGTGCTCGAGCGCGCCCAGCGCGCCCAGCGAGTCCAAGTCCGCCGGGAAGCGTCCGATCATGTCCAGGACGACCTTCTGGATCCGGTCGGCGTTCTGGGCGAAGACTTCGAGGACGGATCGGGCGTCGACCGCCTCCGTGCCCTCGTGGACGCCGGCGTCGTAATCGGTCACGAGCGAGATGTTGACGGCGGCCATGCCGAGCTCGCGACAGAGCCAGACCTCGGGGTACTGGGTCATTCCGACGACCGACCAGCCGGCTTGGCTGAACCACGTCGACTCGGCCTTGCTCGAGAATCGCGGGCCCTGGATGACGACCATCGTGCCGCGCTCGTGGACGTCGATGTCGTGCTCGCGGCAGACCTCGAGCGCGATCCGCCGCAATTCCGGGTCGTACGTCTCGGCCGACGAGAGGTGCGTGACGATCGGGCCGTCGTAGAAGGTGTCGGCGCGGCCATTCGTGCGGTCGACGAACTGATCGGCGAGGACGAAGTCGCCGGGCTTCACGGCAAGCTGGAGCGACCCGACGGCGCACGGGGCGATGACCGCCTTGACCCCGAGCGATCGCATCGCCCAGACGTTGGCCCGGTAGTTGATCTTGTGGGGCGGAATCGTGTGGCGGCGACCATGACGCGGCAGGAACGCCACGCGGCGATGTCCCACCATCGCCAGGAAGAACGAGTCGGATGGTGGCCCGTACGGCGTGTCGACCTTGATCTCGCGGACGTCGTCGAGGAGCGAGTAGAACCCGGAACCGCCGAACACACCGATCTCCGCAAGATCAACCACGCTTGAGCCTCCTATTTCGGGAACGCCGCCGGTCGCCGCGATTCTAGCCGGGACCGATACGATGACGATCCACAAAGAGGGTACGTCCCATGACCGAACCCGCCGACCCTAGCCCGCCGGAGCGTGGCGTCGACTGGCGCCCGCCGCGCACCCGCGAGTCGAATGTACCGTCGATGGTCGTCGGGATCATCTTGCTCGCCATCGGTGTCTGGTACCTGCTCGACCACACACTCGGGATCCGGATGCCACGGATCGACTGGAGCGACATCTGGCCGATCTTCCTGATCGCGATCGGCGGGATCATGCTCGTTCGATCGGCGCGCCGACGGGCCTGATGGCGGCCGACACCGGCGCGGAACGAGGCCTTTCGGACACCCTCCAGCTGGCCGACTGGCGACGCCGGATCGCCGACCTCTACACGGAGGTCCGGGTGCTATCGGCGACCGACGTGGAGTCGGCGCTGGAGCTCTGGCGAACAACGCGAGAGCGCCTCTTTCGCGAGCACCCGCAGTCGCCGGTACCTGTCGACAAGCGGTCGGGGTTCTGGGCTCGTCATTATCCGGCTGATCCATCGCTGCGTTTCGAGGTCGCGGTGGCAGCTGACGAAACTCCCCCCGAGCCGGCGGCCCGTGGCCTCGGCGCGCTGGGTGGCGGGCTCGGGATCGCGATGGACCTGCCGGTCAGCGCCGGCGGGACGATGTCGTTCAGCCGGATCGGCCATGTCGAGGTGCCGCTCGCGACAGGCGCGAGGCGGCTCGGGGTCTACTGGATGGCCGGCTACGCAGGCGGCATCTTCCTGCCGTTCCGGGACGCGACGAGCGGCAGCGAAACGTACGCGGCCGGCCGCTATCTGCTCGACTCGGCAAAGTCAGCCGACCTCGGCGGCGACCCGGAGCGTGGAACCCTCGTCCTCGACTTCAACTTCGCGTTCCAGCCGTCGTGCGCGTTCGACCCGAAGTGGGCCTGCCCGCTTGCCCCACCCGAGAATCGCCTGGACATCCCGATCCGCGCCGGGGAGCGTCTGGCGTGATCGGACCGGGTGGCCGCCACGGCTCCACCGGACTCAACCTGAGCGCACCGGACCATGGTCCCATCGGCCGTAGAACCCTTGGCGGCTCGGATCAACGACGAGGAGGGGGCACAATGTCCTACGCGGGCTCCCAGACCCGTGTTCGGACGCAACCTGCCGGCGACAAGCTTGGATCCCATGCGTTTCTTTTCAGCCCCTAAGCCCACCGAAGACCAGCGGCTGCTGTGGTCGCGCGACATCCGTTTCGCGCACCGGCTCGCCCAGGCGATCGAAGGTGGTCGGGTCCTCGAGCTCGAGTCGGGGACCGTCCTGATCGGTCCGGCCTCGGAACTCACCGACGCCCTGGCCGCCGAGATCGCTGCTCTCGTCCACTCGCCGGCCTACGGCCTCGTCAGGCTCGACGATTCGCTGCCCGAAGGCGACCGCCACATCGCCGCGATGTCCGAGGCCGTCCTCCTGTCCGGTCTGGCCGATCGGATCGGCATGGCCCAGTCCACGCAGGTCATCCAGACGAAGACCCTGGACTACTTCTTCAACCTTCGGAACGTCCACCAGATCGCGTTCCAGCCGATCATCGAGCTGTCGACTGGCGCTCTGTACGAGTACGAATGCCTGTTCCGGCCGAACATGCCGATGCTGCCGCAGTCGATCACCTCGATCGTCCACGCGGCAATCGATACCGGTCGCTCGATCGAGCTGGATGCGTTCCTCGTCAAGCTCATCCTCGCCCGAGCCGGTGAGCTCGAGGCGACGCGCCGGGCGACGGGGCTGCCGTCTCTCCGGCTGGCGATCAACTTCACGCCCGCCAGCCTGCTCGATAGCCACTTCGAGGCGAAGGCCCTGGCCGCCATGGTCACCGCCGCCGGGCTCGCGCCCCGCCACATCACCCTCGAGTGCACGGAGCAGCAGGCGGTTGCCGACGTCGTTCCGCTGGTGAAGCAGGTCAAGGCGTTGCGCCGCCTCGGATTCGGGTTCGCGATCGACGATGCCGGGGCCGGCTACGCGAGCTTCACGCTCATCGCCGCGCTCCACCCGTCGATCATTAAGATCGATCGGGAGATCGCCCACGGCATTGCCCGCGACGACGCCAAGCAGGCTCTCGTCGAGGCGTTTGTCTCCTTCGGCCGCCGGATCGGCGCGCGGCTCCTCGCCGAAGGCATCGAGAAGCGCAGCGACCTCGCGATGCTGACGAGCCTCGGGGTCGAGCTCGGCCAGGGCTATCTCATCGGCAAGCCGGCCTACCTGCCCGCACCGCCGCGCCGGATCGAGACGCTGCGCCTCGACGCTGCCCGCCGCACGGTCACTCGCAGGGTCGCCGCCGCCGTCCCAAAGCCGCGGCCACGGACGGTCATCGCGAAGTAGCAGCCGTCCTCGACCCTCCCGGCAACTGGCCAAACTTGCGCCCCCCAGAACGTTAGCCGAGGACCGGGGACCACTCAGGCGCAGGACAGGCATCTGCCGAGGCGGACCCGTGCGTGTGTGTCTCGGTCGGGATCGCATCGAACGCCGCGATTGGCCCTCCGACCTCCGCCAACATTCCTCCGCTGCAAATCTGGCCAGATTGCCGTCGCGAACTCGCCGCCTGAGCGCCTCGCGTACCATCTCCGGCAATGGCCCTCCCCGCGATCACCTCCCTACCCGATCATGTGCGCCGCTTCCTCGCGGAGCCGCGCTACGCGGCCGTCGCGACCATCGATGAAGGCGGCGCTCCGCGGCAGGCGGTCGTCTGGTTCCTGTTCGACGGCGACACCATCGTCATCAACAGCCGTGATGGCCGCCGCTGGCCGACGAACCTGCGACGCGACCCGCGCGTCTCGATCGCCATCACGGACCACGACCAGGAATCATGGGTCGGGCTCACCGGGACCGTCGAGGTGGTCGACGACCAGAAGCAGGCCCAGGCCGACATCGCAGCGATGGCGCGCCGCTACCACGGTGAGGAGTCGGCCGAGGCGAAGGACGCCATCGCCATCTTCCGGACGCAGCGCCGGGTGAGCTTCCGGCTGCGCCCGACGAACATCCACGACCACGTCGAGGACTGACGCGCATGGCGATGACGATGAGGTTCGGGGCCCAACTCTGGTCGCAGCGCACGAGCTGGCCGGAGTTCCGCGACGGTGCCCTGGCGGCCGAAGCGAAGGGCTGGGATTCCGTCTGGACGTGGGATCACCTCCTCGCGATCTTCGGGCCGTGGGAGCAGCCGATCCTCGAGGGCTGGACGACGCTGTCGGCGGTGGCTGCGCTCACGAGCCGCGTCCGGCTCGGGCTCATGGTCGGCGCCAACACGTTCCGCAACCCTGGCCTGACGACCAAGCTGGCAACGACGCTCGACAACGTCAGCGGCGGGCGGGCGGTGCTCGGGATTGGCGGCGCGTGGTTCGAGCGCGAGCACGAGGCGTTCGGCATCCCGGACTGGGGCTCCGGCTTCGGCGAGCGCCTGGATCGGCTGGACGAATCGGTGATGCTCATGCGCCGCCTGCTCGACGGCGAGCGGGTCACCCACGAAGGCCGCTTCTACCAGATGACCGATGCACTCTGCGAGCCACGCCCGATCCAGGCCAAGCTGCCGATCCTCATCGGCGGGTCCGGACCGCGCAAGACGCTGCGGACGACCGCGCTCCGCGCCGACGGCTGGAACACATCGGGGACTGTCGAGGAGGTGAGGGAGAAGCTCGCGATCCTGGACGGTCACTGCGCCGACGTCGGGCGCGACCGCGCCGAGATCGAGCTGACGATCAGCTTCCCGATCGTCATCCGCGACGACCCGGACGACGCCCAGGCTGCGTACGACGCGCTGCTCGCGCACAACGGCGCCAAGGACATGGGCCAGGTCCCGTTCCTTCTCGGCTCGCCGACGACGGTGGCCGACGGGCTCCGGCCGTACCGGGACCTCGGCTTCAGCACGGTCATCGTGCGGCTCCCGGCGCCGTACGACCGCGAGACGATCGAACGGATCGGCGAGGTCGGCGCGCTCCTCGCGGATGGCTGATCTGGGCCCTGGCGGCGGTCCGGTCGTAGCGCTTGCCGGCGGTGTCGGTGGAGCCAAGCTGGCGCATGGGCTCCAGGCCCACCTCGGCGATCGGCTGACGGTCGTCGTGAACACCGGCGACGACCTCGAGCTGCACGGCCTGCTCGTCATGCCCGACCACGACACCGTCATGTACACCCTCGCCGGGGTCGCGAACCGGGAGCTCGGCTGGGGCATCGAGGGCGAGACGTTCGCCGCCGCCGAGATACTTGGCCGATACGGGGAGCCGACCTGGTTTCGCCTGGGCGACCGGGACCTCGGGACGCACATCACCCGAACGGCGCGCCTGCGATCTGGCGCCGGTTTAACGGAGGTCTGCCTCGGGCTCCAACGCTCGCTCGGCGTCCGCGCCGCGATCCTGCCGATGAGCGACGACCAAGTCCGAACCGATGTCCGCACCGATGACGGCTGGCTCGAGTTCCAGGACTACTTCGTCGGCCGGCATCAGGAGCCCGACGTCCACGAGGTGCGCTTCCGCGGCGCCGACATGGCCTCCGCGGCGCCGGGGGTTGTCGACGCTCTCGACGCCGCCCGGGCGATCCTGATCGCCCCATCGAACCCGATCGTCTCGGTTGGGCCGATCCTCGCCATCGAGGAGATTCGGGCAGCTCTCGACCGCGCCCGGGAGCGCGGCGTCCGAATCGTCGCCGTGTCCGGCATCGTCGGCGGCAAGGCGCTCAAGGGCCCGGCCGACAGGATGCTCGCGTCGCTCGGCCACGAATCGAGCGCGCTCGGCGTGGCCCGGATCTACGCGAGCCTTGCCACGGACTTCGTCCTGGATACGGTCGATGCGGACCTGGCGCCGTCGATCGAGGCCCTCGGCCTCCAAGCCCACGTCACCGACACGATCATGGCGGACGACGCCGCCCGCGCCCGCCTCGCGGCTGAGTGCCTCGCGATCGCGGGACGAGCCTCTTGACGCACGATCCGGCGATGCGCCAGAGTCCGGCCATGCCCAGCTTCGTCAGGCGCGCCGACCGCGGCCAGCAGCAGTCCCCGACGAGGGACGGCTCGGCCTGACGACGCGCGCCCGCGTGGGCGCCGCCACGAACGGAACGAACGCCCTCGGACAACCCCGAGGGTGTTTTTCTTATGCCGAGGAGATCGCTATGGACCCGCTGCTCTTCGCCCGAGGTCTCGTCCTCGGCTTCACGATCGCCGCCGCCGTCGGCTCGATCAGCCTGCTGACGATCCGCCGCACGATGGCCCACGGCCGGATCTACGGCCTGGCGTCGGGTCTCGGGGTCGCGCTGGCCGATGCGACATACGGCGGCATTGCCGCGTTCGGGCTCACCGCGGTGACATCGATCCTCGTTGGCGGACGGGTCGTGCTGGGGATCGTCGGCGGCCTGTTCCTGCTCGTCCTCGCCTGGAGGACGATGACGAGCCGGCCCGACGCGGTCGCGGTGGCCGACGATCGGCCCGGTCTTTTCGGCGCCTTCATCTCGATCTTCGGCCTGACGATGACGAACCCGATGACGATCCTGTCATTCGCCGCGATCTTCGCCGGGCTTGGTGTCGTCGGCCGCGGTGGCGCCGACGCCGCGCTGCTGACGCTCGGCGTGTTCTGCGGGTCGGCGAGCTGGTGGCTGATCCTCACCTGGCTCGTTGCGGCGTTCCGGACGCGGGTGACTGTCGGCGGGCTGACGTGGGTGAACCGCGCGTCGGGCGTCGTCCTCCTCGGCGTCGCGATCTGGTCGATCGCCTCCGCTGTGCTTCTCTGACGGGCGCGGCGGGTAGCATTCCGGCCATGGACGCTGCTTCGACTCGCGATGCGGATGCGCCGCGCGTCGTCGCGATCGTGCCGGTCGGGGCTCTCGAGGGCGCGAAGTCGCGGCTTGGCGGTACGATCGACGCGGAAGAGCGGCGGGACCTCGTCGGCCGGATGCTGGAGCGGACCGTCCGGGCGGCCCTCGCGACGCCCGGCGTCGCCGAGACGCTCGTCGTCAGCCCCGACCGCGAGGCGCTCGCGGCGGCGGCGCGGCTCGGGGCGCGGACGCTTCTCCAGCGGAGCCAGGGGCTGAACCGCGGGCTACGCGAGGCGCGAGACGATGCCGTAGCCGGCGGCGCCGACGCGGTCGTCGTCGTGCCGATCGACATCCCGCTCATCTCGTCGGAGGCCCTCGCTGAGCTCATCGCGCCGCTGGCAGCTATCCGCGAGCGGCCGCTCGTCGTCCTCGCTCCGGACCGCCACGGCCGCGGCACGAACGGGCTGGTCCTCGCGCCGCCGGATGCGATCGAGTTCGGGTTCGGAGGCGACAGCCGGGCGGCCCATGCCGCCTGCGCGGACGAGTCAGGGGCTCGCTATGTCGAACTCGATGGTCCGCTATCGATCGACATCGACACGCCGGACGATCTCCTTCTCGTCGAGTCCCTCGCAACGGGGGCGGCCGATGCCCGCTGACGGCGGCGGCCGGGTCGAGATTGTCGCCCTCGACGGGATCCCCGAAGTCGCGGTCGGCGACGATCTGGCGGCGATGCTCGGCGACGCGCTCGAGCGACACGGCGGCCTGTTGCCGCTTCGCGCCGACGACGTCCTCGTCGTCACCCAGAAGATCGTCTCGAAGGCCGAGGGTGCCGTCGTCGACCTGACGACCGTCGAACCGCGGCCGGAGGCCAATGAGTTCGCCACGAAATGGGACCGCGATCCGCGCCAGGTCGAGGTCGTCCTTCGGGAGGCTCGCCGCGTCGTCCGGATGGAGAACGGCGTCCTGATCACCGAGACGCCACACGGATTCGTCTGCGCGAACGGCGGCGTGGACGCGTCGAACGTCGGGCCAGGGAGCGGTCAAATCGTGACGCTCCTGCCGCGCGATCCGGATGCATCGGCGACGGGGATCCGCCGCGCGATCGAAGCCAGGTTCGGCGTCGATCTCCCGGTCATCATCAGCGACTCGTTCGGCCGGCCGTGGCGCTGGGGGATCGTCGATGTCGCCATTGGCGTGTCGGGGATGCTGCCGCTCGAGGACCTCCGCGGCGTCGCCGATCACGACGGCCGGGTCATGCGCTCGACGGTCCGCGCGGTCGCCGACGAGATCGCCAGCGCCGCCGAACTCGCCTTCGGCAAGACGACTGCCCGCCCGGCCGCCCTCGTCCGCGGCGCCAACCCGACCCGCGGCGAGGCGAAGATCCGGGACGCGCTCATCCCCGCGGAGAACGACCTCTTCCGGTGAAGACGATCGCAAGCCTGGTCCTTGGGTCGGCGTGGCTGCTCACCACCGCGACGTCGGTTTCGGCGGAGTGCACTGGCCCGACGGACCCGTGGCCGTCGTTCCGTGCCGCAGTGCCGACGGCCGAGCGGATCATCGCGGGCGAAGTTCTCCCTCCGGTCTCCGCGAACGATTCGACCGGCTACCGGGCCGTATTCACGATTCGGGTCATCGATGTGCTGCGCGGCCCAGCCCCAGCTCAACCATTTGTCGAAATCGTGGGCCTGAGGTCAGGATTGCCGCTGACCGTCTGCGCGAGTTCGACTGCGACGCTCCTGTCGGGAGACATGGTCGTCTTCGCCCTAGGTGCCATCGCAACGGATGGGGTCACGCGCATCAACACCCTTGCCTACCTTCGCGAGCCGGCGGAATCGATCCTAACGGGCGTCGAGCGGATCACCGCAGCGGAACTCGACGCGATCACGAGGCCGCCCGTACCAGCCCAGGACGAACCGGCGATCGGTGGGTTGATCGAGCTGGTCGTAGGCTTCGTGATCGTGGGCCTTGGTGCTGCGCTCCGTCACCGACGATCGATCCGAGGGACCTCGTAGGCGGACCTCAGCAATCCCACCGACCCGCCGTCACCTGGCGGGCGTCCGGCCAGAAACCGCCAATCACCGAACCGCCGTATCGTTGAGCGATGGCACTCCATGACTACCTCGCCGGCGAGGTCGGCGAGGACTGGGCCGACGGGATCATCAGCCGGCGGGAGGCGTTGCGCAGGCTCGCGCTTCTCGGCCTGTCGGTCGGATCCGCGGTCGCGCTCATCGAGGCGTGCGCGCCGGCCGATGGACCCGCGACTGCGAGGCCGACGAGCGGGAGCGCCGGACCATCCGCCAGCGCGCCGACGTCTGTGTCGCTCGGCGCCCCCGCCGACGGCGAAGCGATCACGTTCCCTGGCCCGACGGTCGAGCTCCAGGGATTCTTCGTCGCCGCGGGCGCGCCGAAGGGCGCGATGCTAGTAGTCCACGAGAACCGTGGGCTCAACGACCACACTCGGTCCGTTGCGTCGCGGCTCGCCGCCGACGGCTACTCCGCGCTCGCGATCGACCTGCTGTCCGAGGAGGGCGGCAGCGACGCGCTCGACCAGGGCGACGTCCAGGCCGCGCTCTCGCGGGCGTCGACGGAGAGGCTGGTCGGCGACATGAAGGCTGGGCTCGACGAGCTCGAGCGGCGGGCGCCGGGCGCGAAGCTCGGTGCCATTGGGTTCTGTTTCGGCGGCGGGATGGTCTGGGCGCTGCTCGACGCCGGCGATCCGCGCCTCGCCGCCGCGATCCCGTTCTATGGCCCTGCCCCCGCGGCCCCCGACTTCAGCGGCAACACCGCCGCCGTCCTCGGGGTCTACGCCGAGCAGGACGCCCGCGTCAATGCGTCGCGTGAGACGGCCGAGGCGGCGCTCACGGCCGCCGGGCTCGAGCACGAGATCAAGGTGTATCCCGGCGTCGATCACGCGTTCTTCAACGACACAGGCGCTCGCTACAACGCCGAGCAGGCGGCTGCCGCCTACGCCGACGTCCTGGCCTGGCTCGGGCGATACCTCGCCTAGCGGGTACCCATCCGACCAAATATCCATGGCCGGACTGTTAGGCTACGGAGCCGGCCACCCGCGGTACCTCTCCGCCAGTCCGACGCCCCTTAGTGCGCGTGATGCCACCCCGATTGCCGCCGATCCAGTCCCGAGTCAGCCCGAATCGGCGGCAGACCTGGCCGAAGAGTCCGTGGGTGGATATCTGGCCAGGCGTGGGGCGCCGGGCGCGGGGGCCAGGTGGGAGCGCTGACCGCTGCCCTACGGCTTCGAGGGCAGCCGCGTGATCCAGTACCTCGTATCGGGCGTCACGGGCGTCCCGAAGCGCGCATTGACCGCGTAGACGCTCCCGGCGACCCACGCCGCTGTTGTCGGGACGGCCAGGGTGTTCGAGCTCAGGAATCCCAGCCGCAGGGCCACCGCCAGCTGGGGACCAAGCGCGAACACCGCGACTCGATTGAGCTGGTTCTGCACGACGTACAGCGTCCCGCCGTGGACCTCGAGCCCGTCGCCGAACCTCACGTCGACGCCGGCACCCAGCTCGATCTCGGTGGCATCGCCCGTCGCGGGATCGACCCGGAAGAGCTGCCCTGTGAACGAATTGACGACGATCAGCCAGCCACGTGTCGCGGCGATGCCATTGGCATTGAACTGGCCCGGCACCAGCTCGAAGTCACCACTCAGCGGGAGCATCGTGACCTCGGACGGATCGGGCAGCGCGCCATCGTCGCCGAGCGGAATCACATTGAGGTGGGCGAAGCCCGAATCAGTGACGTAGACAGCGGAGTCCGTGACGACCACGTCATTGAGGAACCCGGCCGGCGAGAACGTATACGTCTCGAGTAGCGACCCGGAGGAGGTGTCGTAGACCCGGACCTGGCCGGTCGGGCCGCCCGCGACCCACAGTCGGTTCGCGTCAGCCTCGTACTCGACGCCGACGGCGGGGCCTCCCGCGGGCCCCACGAGGGGTGACCACATGCCGGTTCGAACATCGGCCTTCAGGACCGAGCCGGTCGCGAGCGAGCCGACGTACACCGTCGTTCCGTTGCCGGCGGTGATGCCTTCGGGCGCCCAGCCGTTCGGCAGATCGATCACGCTCGGGAAGGGCCGCGCGGCACTCGCCGGGGCGGCGAACACGCTTAGGACCATGGCGAGGGCGAGAACGGCGCTGAGGCGTCGCTTCATCGGGGAATCCTCCTTCGTCTCGGCTGGGGGTTCGAGGTGGGTTGGAGACGGCAGGGTCGCGGAGTGAGCGACACCGGCCGGTGCTCCTCAATGGTACGACTCAGCCGCGACGAGCGGTTTTCCGCGCCTCGGTCGCCCACAGGACGATCGCCGCGCCGACGGCTGTCACGGCGGCCGAAACCGCGAACATGCCCGGGATCGTGAGGGCCGCGGCGAGCTGGCCCCCGACGACCGCCCCGAGGATCGAGCCGATGCTGAACGCGGTCCCCGAGAAGAGGCCCTGGGCGGTGCCCTGGACGCTCGGCGGGACCGCCCGCGAGACGTAGGTGACGGTCCCGACATAGAACAAGGCGAACCCGATTCCGCCGAGCGGCGCGATGGCCACGAACAGCAGCGGGTCCGACGTCAGCGCCCAGAGGCCCGCGCGAACGGCGAATGCCAGGCCGCCGAGGACGAGCAATCGCTCCGCGCCGACGCGACGGACGAGGAGCGGGAAGGCCAGCATCAGCGGGACCTCGACGAGCGCGCCGGGGGTCCAGACGAGGCCGACCAGGGCGCTGCTCGCACCGAGCTGGGTGAGGTGGACCGACAGGAACGTGTGGACCGCCGAGACGGCGATCCAGAGTAGGACCGAACCGATGAAGAACAGCAACAACGTCGGATCCCGAACCAGGTCGGACAGGCCTGACGCGAAGCTCGTCGTGAATCGCCCTGTTGCCCCGGTTCCCCGGTCCGGACCGCCGAGCAGCAGATACGCGACGACGCCCGTGAGGAACAGCCCCGGAGCGTAGACGAGGAACATGCCCTGGTGACCCGTCTGCCCGATCAGGATCCCGACGCCGAGCGCCCCGATCGTGAACGCGAGCGATCCGAACGCCCGCGCCCGTCCGTATCGGTCTCGGTTCTTGCCGACGATCTGGATCGTTCGGCTGTCGAGCATCGGCCCGAGACCGGCCGAACCCGCGGCCAGGATCGCGACGGCGATCCCGACGAGGAGCGGCTCGCGCGTCACCGCCAGCCAGGTCGCGGCGGCCGCCGACCAGAGGCCGGCGACCGCGAGAGGCCCGCGGACGTCGCGGGTGCGGTCGACGAGCGCGCCCCAGGCCGGTGCCGCGATCACCGCGACCCCGGCGTTCAGCGCGGCGAGCAGCCCGATGGCCGGCAGGTCCAGACCGATCGATCGGAAGTAGACCGCGATGTACGGGAAGTAGGCGGCGACCGCCCCGAACAGGAGGAAATAGACGACGGAGGGCCGAACGATCGACGCGGGGACAGGAGGTGACTGGGTATCGGACACGGGCCCGCGCATCGTAGCGGTGCGGGAAGTTATCCACGCAGATTGTGGAAAGTAAGGTAGATGTAATGTTGAAAGCCCAGGGTCGCCTCGGGCGCGAGCGCCGGGCTGCGCGCGATTGCAAGCCTTTCGGCCGGGCGACAACGCACCCCGTGATCGGAGGTCGGGTACACATCCCGTCATGACTGACGTCCCCCGCGCCGACCGGAAGGTCGAAGCGACGGCCCAGCGACGGCTTGATGCGGCCCTCGCGGCGGTTACGACCGTCGCGAAGGCGGTCACGATCGTGTGCGCCGTCGACGCGCTGCTCAACGCCGACTCGCCGCGGCTCCGGGGCAAGGCGATCCGGACCCGCGCCCTGGGCTATACGGCGGCACTCTTCATCGTGCCGGTCGTCTGGCGGCTCCTCCCCGATCGGGGCCGCTACCCGCATGAGCTCGATCTCGCGGTGACGACGCCGCTCCTTCTCGATGCCGCGGGCAACGCACTCGGGCTGTATGAGAAGGCCCACATCGACGACGTCGTCCACCTTGCCAACGCCGCGATCGTGAGCGGCGTCGCCGGCGCGCTCTTCGCTCCACGCGTCGATGAACGGTGGCAAGCCGCGCTGGCAGGCGCCGGCGTCGCGATCGCGGCCGAGTCGGCCTGGGAGGTGGCCGAGTACGGCGCCTGGCGCCTGGGCGCGGACGGGCTGAACCTGACTTACGAAGATTCGATGGACGACATCGCGGAGTCGTGGGTCGGCGCGGTCCTCGGCGCGTTGTTCACCCTCACCCGGATGCCGCGCTCCAAATCGACGCGGGAGCGTGCCGGCTGGCGCGAACCGCTCGGAGCGGGGAGGACCGGAGACGGCTGAGGAGCCGGCCGGCGTCCTCCGCATCGCGTACCTCGGCCACGCGACGCTGCTCATCGAACTCGACGGGGTGCGCCTCCTCACCGATCCCGTCCTCGGTGATCGGCTCGGGCCGCTCCGCCGCCACGGTCCGACGCCCCACCTGGGCGCGCTTGGCGCGCTCGACGCGGTCCTCGTCTCGCACGCCCATCCCGATCATTTCGACCCGGCATCGATCCGCCGGCTCGGCGGGGCGGCCCCAGTCCTAGTCCCGCTCGGGCTAGGCGGGGCGGCAGCGCGACTCGGACGGCCGGTCGAGGAGGTCCGCGTCGGTGACTCGGTCCAAGTCGGCGGGGTCGTCATCACCGCGGTGCCTGCGCTTCACCTGCGCTGGCCGCTCCGACCGCACGCGCTGACGATCGGCTTCCTCATCGAAGGTTCGAGCGGGATCTATTTCGCGGGGGACACCAGGTTCTTCTCCTCGATGGCCGACCTCGCCGGGCGGGTGGACGTCGCGCTGCTGCCCGTCGGCCGCTGGGGACCGCATCCGGGGCCGGATCGCCTCGGCCCGGCCAGCGCCGCTCGAGCGGCCGTCGCGGTCGGGGCGAGCGTCGCGATCCCGATCCACTGGGGAACGTTCTACCCGGCCGGCTTCTGGCGGATCTGGCCGCGACCGCTCCGTGAGCCGGCCGCACGGTTCGCGGCGGAACTCGAGACCAACTCGGAGGTCGACGTCAGGGTGCTCGAGCCCGGTGAGGTCACGGACATCGCGGGACGACAGCGCCGCTAGCCCGGCGCGGCCGATCCCGTGACGATCTCGCCTGCCGGCTCGTAGGTGCCGATCACGACCCCGGTGGTGGAGACCCTGCTGTCGACGAGCTTCAGCCCGGACGGGATGGTGCCGTCGGCGAACAGGCGCTTGCCCGACCCGATGACGACCGGGAAGATCCACAGGCGGTACGTGTCGACGAGGTTGTGGCGCATCAACGTCTGGATCAGGTTGCCGCTGCCGTGCACCTGCAGCTCCGGCCCATCCTCCTTCTTGAGCGCCGCGAGGCCCTCGGCCGCGTCCCCCTCGATCAGGACGGAGTTGCTCCACTCCAGCGTGGGATGGCCCCGCGACGCGACGTACTTGGTCGCGTCGTTAAACACCTTGGCGCCCTCCTCCTCCGAGGCGTGCGGCCAGTACGCGGCCATGATGTCGTAGGTCGTCCGGCCGAGAACCATGGCGAAAGGCTTGCTCGTCGCCTCGTCCATGACATGACCCATCATGTCGTCCCAGTAGTTCATCGACCAGCCGCCGTGGGCGAAGCCGCCGCTGTCGTCCTCCTTGGGTCCGCCCGGGGCCTGCATGACCCCGTCGAGGGTCACGAACGTGGTCACCAACAGCTTTCTCATCTCTCGCGTCCTTTCGATCGACTCCGGCTGCTCAGCTTCGACGGGTCGCGCAGTCCTCGCCTGCGCCCCGCGCCGCCGTCCAGAGCGTCCGCCGGGCAGTCTCGAGCCGATCCACTCCCGCAAACGCCGAGGTTTCGACCTCCCGGGCGACACTCGCCCGAACCTCGCGGCCTAGGCTCCGGGCCGAGCGTCGGCCGACCCAACCGGCATGGAGGCGAAGCAGCCTCGCAATCAGGTAGCCGGCCAACAGGGCGGCGACGAGTGCGACAAACGGGACCGGTAACTGCCCCAGAACCGGCACGGTGACCGAGTCCACCGGGAACTTGACGAACACCCACAGCACCACCCAGACCGCGGCGAACACGAGGGCCAGCGTGGCAAGGGTCTGCAGCAGCCCGATCACCGTCCAGAGCCGGCTCGACGGCACGGTCGCGGCGCGCGCGGCAATCGCCCGATCGACCGCTCGGCCAAGGTTCGCGCCGAGTGCGCTGGGCTCGACGCTCGTGGCAAGCGTGCCGCGCGTGGCGGGCGGCGCATCCTTGAGCGGGACGCTGATCGCAGTGCGGAGGAGCTCGAGCGCGGGCGCGAGCGAACCGCGCTCGCGCCATCGGGTGAGGAAGGCGCGGGGATCCGCGACGCGGGCCTGGCGCCCGGACCAGCGATAGATCCGCGATGTAATAGCCCCGAGCGGGCCGGCGCCCCGGGCGCGGGCGCGGGCGCGCGTTTCGGCGACCGCCTGGCGCTCCGCGGCCGGCAGGTCGACGACGCGGAGGAGCTCCCCGGTGACGCGGTCGATGGTCTCGCGCCGCGCCGAACCATCGACGAACGGCCTGGCCCGGATCGTGGGGTCGATGCCGGCCGCGTGGGCGAGTGCGGCGACGGCCGCCGCGATAGAAGTCACGAGGCGGGCCCGCACGACACGTTTCGCCTCGACCGCGCCGGCGAGCCACTCGCGCAGCTGCTCGATGCCGACATGTCCACCGCTGCGGGCCGAGGCGAGCAGCACTCTCACCCGCGGCCCCCGACCGCCTCCGCCGGCCATCCGTGCCAGGTCGCGCTCGAGGTCGCGTCGGACGCGCTCGGCGTCATCGGGCGACAGGCGATCGGTCTTGTTGAGAACGACCACTTGGCGATCGAGCCGAGGCAACCATTCGGCGAGGAAGTCGTCGTGGAGGATTGCATCGTGGTATTTCTCCGGGTCCGTGACCCAGACGACCGCATCGACGCGTGGGAGGATCGCCTCGACCCGTTCGCGGTGCTCGCGTTCGATCGAGTCGAGGTCCGGTAAGTCAAGAATTGCGACGTCGCCCGGCCCCTCCTCATCGTGGTCCCGAACCTCTTCATCCGGCACGCCGAGCCAGCCGAGCAGGCCGGCCAGATCAGAACGGCTGGAGCGAGGGACCCAAGCGATCGGGTGCGCGGTCGTGGGCCGGCGGGCCGACGCATCGCTCACCGACGTCCCGGCGAGGGCATTGAGCAGGCTCGACTTGCCGACGCCTGTGCCGCCGACGAGGGCGAGGACGTAGGCGTCGGCCGGGAAGCCGAGCCGGCCGCCGATCTCGTTGCGGACGGCCTCGGCACCGGCGGTGGAGACTCCCAGCGTCGCCGCGGCGGCGATCGCGTCGTCGAGCCGCTTGAGGCAGGCGCCGATGCCTCGGTCCTGGCTCGAGGGTCCGGCCCAGTCCGGGAGCGCAGGAACGGCGCTCCGGCCGGGGGCGGGCGGCTCCGCGACGGTCATCGGGACGTGGGCGCCGTCGCGTCGATCCCGCCGTCCACCTCGGCCCCGACGCCAACCGAAGCTTCGGTGGCCTCGCCCGACCGGCCGAACATTGCGAGGGCGTCCATCGGCACGACGGCTGGCAGGTCCCGCAACTCGTCGGCGGCCGACCGCAGATCCACGGCCAGCGCATCGAGCTCCTCGGGCGCCGGCGCCAGGGCATCGAAGCGCTGGCGCTCCTCGGCGAAGGTCGCCGCCAGCGCGGCGTCGAGGCGTTGCCGGGCCCGCCCGATCAGCTCGACCATCGCGGCCTCGCCGAACAGCGCGCCGAGCAGCTTCTGGTTCAGGAACGCCGTTGCCGCCGCCACCCCGACCTCGGTGCCGGTGAGGCCGGCCGTGTGGACGAACGTCGCGAGCATCACCCCGACGCCGATCGCGTTCACACCGATCGACGCGCCATTCGCGAGCCGGCGCTTGCCCTCGCCGGTTTCGCCGATGTCCGTGGCGATCGATGCGATCCACTCATCGAGTCGGGCTCGGAGGCGATCATCGAAGCCGGCCGACGGGCCCCACAGCGTCGGATCGGCGGCGACGGCATCGGCGACGGCCCGCTCCTCCGACCAGGCCGAGGCCGTCCGACGCGCCGCCTCAGCGACATGAAGGCGGGCGACCCCCAGCAGATCGTCGGTCGTGGCTTCCCGGACCTCCGCGACCGGCGCGTGCGATGGCCGGAAGACGCTGGCGATCGCTCCCCGGATCGCCCCGATTCCTTTCGAGAAGATCCGCGTGACATCGTCCGCGCCGACGTAATCCTGCCAGTGGCGGAGGGCCTCTTCGCGGAGGAACGTGCCGCGCGCCATCGCCTCGCGGACCGCCGCCAGGCCACGGTCGTACTGCGTGGCCGCGACCCGGTGGAGGGCGGCCGCGTCGATCGCCTCGTGGGCGGCATCGTCGGCGATCTGATCGACGAGCGGCCCGAGCCCCGCGAGCGAGCCTGCCAGGGCCCGCGCCGCCAGTTCGATCCGCGCCTCGCGGTTCGACCGAAGATGCTCGATCCGGGCCATGACCGGCGCGACCGCGCCAGGCCGGAGCGCTTCGCCGGCTGGATCGATCTGTCCTTCGGTCACCCCGACCACCTCGAGGGCCCCGTCCTGGTCGTCGGCCTCGTCCGATCGGCCGGACAGCCCCGCCTCGGCGAAGAGGCGGCCGACGTCATCGATGACGACGCGGCGGTCGTCGGCCTCCGGTGGGAGGCGATTGACGACGACGATGAGCGGTAAGCCGCGCTCCCGGACGCGACCGAGGACGAGCCACGGGACGCGGTCCGCGTAGCGAGTCGCCGTCGTGACGAACAGGCACAGGTCGGCGGCCTCGACGAGCCGATTGGCGAGCTCTCGGTTGGCGTGCTCGACGCTGTCGACGTCGGGTGCGTCGACGAGCGCGAGGCCCTGGGCGATCGCCTCGTCGGCGATGAGCCGCAGCCGATGGGGCTCGACCGCGGCGAGCGTGCCCTCGCGCACTGCCGGCGCGTCATCCGGGTGGGCGAGGACGATGGCCGACCGCGTGGTCGGCCGGAGCACGCCGGTGGGGCTCGCCGCCCGGCCTGCGATCGTATTGAACAGCGTGCTCTTGCCGGCCCCGGTCGGGCCGAGCAGGAGCACGACGACCGGCGCGTCAAGGCTTCGAGCACGCACGCGAACATGCCCCGTGAGGTGATCGCTGAGCCGGGCGGCGCGGGTGCGGGCGGAATCAGAGGCCGGTCCGGTCGCCGAGCGGCGACCGGCGAGCGTTTCCAGGCGGTCGACGAGCTCCCGCAGGCTCGCCGCCGGCACGGCAACCCCCGACTGGGCGCGGTCGTTCACCGTCACAGGGTGGCCCGTTCGTGCGGGCGATGCGCCATCCAGCCCGCTCCCACCCTATCGGTTCCGTTGCAGACGGCCGTCATCACGCTTCGGCCGTCATTTGACGTACTCCGCATGGACATCAGTCGACAAGTTCCTCCGCATGACCGGAATCGATGAAGAAATCGCGCGCCGACACGCTCGTACGTGGTGAGTCCGGCAATTCCACGCCGGGAGATTGGTAAAGGCACCGGACGGTGCCAATGAAAGTAGGAACATCACGATGACAACGCGAACGCTTGATCGCCGAAGCCGGTCCGCCCAGATTATCCCCCTCGCCGCCGTCGCCGCAGGGGTCGCCCTCGCGGCGGTCGTCGCGTTCGTCGCGACGGGCGGCGGTCGAGGTGACGGCACGGGCAACGGCGGAGTCGGTGCCCCACCGGCGACTGCCGGGCCGTCTGCCACGCCGGTCCCGACCCAGGATCCGACGCCCGTTCCGACGCCGGTCGTGACCCCGGCGCCGACCGACGACGGCTTCGACGCCATGCCGATCAGGGTCGACCTCGAGACCGTGGCAGGTGGCGATGTCTATGTCGACATCGTCGACCACACCGGCCTCCTCGTCGGCGCCAAATCCGGGACGCCCGCCGAGGGCCAGTCGGTTGGGATGTATACGCTCGAGGTCGAGAACATCGACGCGACGACGCTCAAGCTGTCATGGGTCGATTACCCGATCGAGAACGCCCTTGCCCTCTACATCGACGAGCACGAGGGCGCCATCCGATTTCTCCTCGTCCAACCCGGACCGACCGGTCCGACTGACACGATCGCCCTGGATCGCGAGCTGATCCTCTCGTTCGCGCAGCCGATCTCGGCCGATCAGGTCGAAGCCTTCCTCCAGGAGGGCCTGGACACCCCCGGCTGACACAGGGCCAACCCGCGCCCGTCTCCGGCCATCGGTTCGGAGGCGGGCATCTTCACGCCCGGCAGCCACGACAGTCCGTCGTGGCTCGCTCGGCATCGCCGACGTACCATCCGGCCGGTGACACGTTTTCCGGACGGCTTCGATGTCGAGGGTCCCGTTCGGGCCGAGATTTACGTCGTCTGGCTGAACGGCGACGACCTCGAGCTGACGGGCCCGTGCGGAGCGGCGCCGTGGACCGTCGAGCTTGGTGCCACCGATCATCCTGTTGGCGTCGTCCATCGGATCGTGAGCGAGAACGTCGGCGAGCCGCGACTCGTCCACTCGACGTCGTGGCGACACGACGCCGACACGGTCATCCTCACCTTCGTCGTGGTCATCGACGCAGCTCTGGTCGGACCGATGGAGAGCGCTCCGATCGATCGGGCCGATCTCATCCGATCCACGGCGACGGCCGCCCCTACGAAGATCGACGATCGGCAGGTCATCGAGCACGGCCTCCGCCATCTCGCCTGGCTCGCGGTCGACGATCCGGTGGTCTCCGCCGAGCTTGGCGGGCCTTGGCGCACGGCGCTCGCCGGCTACGTGCCTGAGCCCTTCAGGAACCTCGGATAGTCGCGGCCATGAAATGCGGCAGGAGCGTCGCCCAGCCACCTCGATTCCGGTCGCGCCAGCTCTCCCCTTCTGCCCCAAGCGCCTCCCAGCCCCGGTGTTCAATCTGGACCCTGGTCGTCGCGTCGCCCCGGTCGATGAATTGGATCTCGACCTGTGTCGCATCCGCCCTGTCGCGCCGGAGATGCCAGAGGTAGCCGAGTCGGCTCGGCGGGTCCCAGATCGTCACCTCGCCCCATTCGTGTTCCGTGCCTGCGGTCGTCCGCTCGAAGATCCGGCCGCCCGGTCGACCTTCGAGCACCACGGTGGCATCGGCGTCCCCGGACACCGTGTGATCGGCCGGCCACCACTGGCCGATGCGTGACGTCCAAACCTCGAATGCGTGATCGGCAGGGCAGTCGACGTCGAAACTCAGCCGGATAGCCTCGATCATCGAGGGCGAGGCGGGCGCGCAGTGTTGGAGGCGACGAGCGAGAAACGCGCCGCGGCCTCTCCCCAGACTCGCTCCAAGTAGGCCCGCACTGCCTCGATTCCCTCATCGTGAAGGCGGTAGATCCGCCGGGTCCCGACAGGCTCCTCGCGGACGAGTCCCGCCCGCTTCAGCAGGCGCAGGTGGCGCGACACCGCCGGTCGGCTGATCGGCAACGCGTCGGCGAGCTCCTGGACCGATCGTTCGCCCGAGCGGAGCAGTTCGACGATGGCCCGGCGGTTCGGATCCCCGAGCGCCTCGAACGGATCGCCCCCGGCGGCGGAATGCGTGCCTCGCACCATCGAGCCTCGGCTTACGCCGATTGCTCGGCGCGCGCCTTCAGCCCGCGAGCGAACTGGGAGAACGAAGGCCCGAGATCGGGCATCGAGCGCCACATCATGCCGAGCAGCGGGCCGGTGTACTCCTCCCGGAGGTCGAACCGGGTCGACCCGCCGTCGGTCGGGGTGAGGCGGAACGTCCGGACGCCCTTGAACAGCCCGAATGGCATCCCGCCGCTCCATGTCATCGATCGGCCAGGCGTGAACTCCGTCACCTTGACTGGGAAGGACCGTCCGGGGTTCGCGCTCGACACGACCTTGATCTCCTCGCCCGGTGCGATCCTGCCGCTGACGCCGACGACGCCCGACTCCCAGGCGGGGTAGTTGGCCCCGTCGACGAGGATCGCCCAGATCGCGTCGGGGCTGGCCTGGATCTCCGACGTTGCTTCGTAGGCCTTCATCTCACTTCGCTCGCATCCGGTTGTTCTTCGCGTCGTGGGTAAGCTCGGCGAGTCCGAGGGCTTCGAGGAGCGGCGGCATGTAGACACCGAATCGGCCGCGGAGGCCCTTCTTCAAGCCGTACCACCCACCGAGCGGGTTGTCAGCCGAGCGACCCCAGGCTTCGACCGTCCCATCTGGTGCCGGCTTCTGCTCGTCGGCGCCGCCGAGCGGCACCCAATCGCCGTTCGCCTTGAGCATCGCGTGGAGGTCGTCGATCGCCCGGGCGTCGTACAGGAGCCGCGTCCCGCCTACCTGGCATACGATCGCGGGTGGGTCGGCCGCGTCGTCTCGCCACATCTGGTATTCCGACGTGCCAGGCGGGTCTTCAGGACCCACGGATCGTCCTTCGTGCGGCTGCCGCTGTAGTTCGCCATCGATCGCCTCCCCGTCGTGCCCGCTTGATGCTCGCTTGATTGGTAACTATTCGGCTACGGTAGCAGGATGCCGAGCTTGGGAACAAGCCCTGGAATCCGGCAGAATGACCAAGTGGAACAAGCAAATCTGCGGATTCGCTGTGCCTGTGGCTGGGAGGTCCGTGGCACGGAGGACGAGGTGGTGCTCGCGATCCAGGAGCACGGCCTCCGTCTCCACAACATGGCGGCCACGCGGGATGAAGTGCTCGCGATCGCGACGGCCGATCCGCCACCCCAGCCCGCGGACGAGGCATGACGGACCTCGCGGGCGAGCTCCTCGTCTTCGACAACCCTGAGAGCCATCGCTACGAGGCCGTACTCGACGGCACGGTCGTTGGCATCTCCCAGTACTCCCTGACGGACGACGTGATCACGTTCCTCCACACGGAGGTCGATCCGTCCGCAGAGGGCAAGGGCATCGGCAGCCGGCTCGCGGCCGGCGCGCTCGACGACGTGCGGCGGCGGGGCCTCAGGGTCGTGGCCAGGTGCCCGTTCATCGCCGCCTACATCAGGCGCCACGTCGACTACGCGGACCTGCTCGCTGAGCGAGCCTGAGTTGCCGTCCCGCGCGGCGCGGCGCGCCTCTCGCCTCGCCCTTCACTCCCCGCGCGGCGGCGCCTCGTGGATCTCGCGCGCGGCGCGGATGCCGGACTCCAGCGCTCCCTGGATCCAGGCGTGGTGCAGTGAGCAGTGCTCGCCGGCGAAATAGACCCGACCCTCCGGCGCGATGATGTCGGCCTGGAGTTGGGTCTGCTGCTCGGGTGCGAACAGGGCAAACGCGCCGCTGGCCCAGCGGTCGTTGTACCAGGCGTGCGACGCCCCGACCTCGTACACGTCGCGGACACGGGGATGGATCTGGACGACGTCGTCGAGGGCCTCCTCGAGGCGCGTCTCCTCGTCCATCGCGCCCCAGCGGGCGGCGTCCTGCGACCAGGTGTAGCTCGCGAGGAGGACGCCGCGCGAGGTCGTCGGGTCAGGCGTCGGGTAGTTGAGACGGCGGATCGGCAGGTCGGTCACGGTCGCGCCGCCGAAGATCCCGTCATCGGCCTCCCAGACCCGCTCGGCGACCTGGAACAGGATCTTCGTCGAGGCCGAGTAGTTGAGCTGTCGGATCGCCCGCTGCTTCTCGCGTGAGAACGGCTTCAGCACGTCGACATGGCGGAGGACCGAGAACGGGATCGCGCAGACCGCGTAGTCGCCGGTCACCGAGAAGCGGCCGGCCTCGGTCTTGTAGTGGATCGTCACCGAATCGGGATCCTGGTCGATCGCCCGGACCTCGGCGCCGAACCGGATCCGATCGCCGAGCTGCGCGTAGAACGAATTCGGCAGGAGGTCCATCCCGCCGACGATCTCCTGCATGTCGACGAACGCCTTGCCGAGGTCCTCGCGGAGCTCCTCAATGACGGCGTTGTTCATGTCCGACTCGACGAAGTTGAGGACGCCGTACATCTCGATCGCGCCCTCGGAGAAGCCCTTGTAGACGAGGAACTCGCGCAGCGAATACTGGTCGTACTGGCGGACGATCTCGGCCCAGCCCGCGTCGCCCTCCTCCTCCAGCAGCTGGCGGAGATCCCTCGTCGCAGCCTCCCAGAGCTCGCTTGCGGACCGGCCACGCTCGTGCTCCGCGAGCTCGAACGGGAGGCGT
>Ga0184623_10000128_pt1 | contig 30351 bp, 29 predicted proteins | sample PLM1_100_b1_FD_133138 | JGI IMG/M metagenome (GOLD analysis project Ga0184623, IMG submission 133138) | Groundwater sediment microbial communities from an aquifer in East River, Colorado, USA - PLM1_100_b1 | ecosystem: Environmental > Terrestrial > Soil > Riparian zone | place: USA: East River... | reverse complement strand
ATCTGCCGCACGCATTTGCCGCTCCGGCCGGCGCCGCAGTTGACGACCTCGAATGAACCGTCCATGTCGGACAGGTACGTCGCCTCCTTGCCGACGCCGTACCGCTCAAAGGCGTCGGCGTGCAGCAGCGGCAGGCCGTGCGCGGCCGGGCCTGCCGCGGTGCCCTTTCCTTGCCCGGTAGTGGTGGTCAGCGAGTACAGGTACCCCGGGCGCACGGTGATCGAGAACCGGCCACCGACCGGCCTGACGTCGGCCTGCCGTACGAAGTGGTCCGCGCCGTCGTTGGAGGTCGGGTTGGTGGCCCAGACGTGCACGGCGCCGGTGGACAGCCCGCCGGTAACCGTGAAATCGACGGTCTGGGCGGCCGGCGCGTCGATCGTCTCGATGATCGTGCTGTAGTCGCGGTTGTTGGGCGACTTGAGCGTGACGTAGCTGCCGTTGTTGCGGTTGCCGCCGAAGAAGCCGCTGGCCGAGTCGAGGTATCGCCAGCCCGGCGCGGTGAACTGGGTGGTGTGCGCGGTTCCCCAGGTGTTCTTGCCGACGCGGTACGCGCCCGACCAGGGGGAGTTCGCCACCAGCAGACCCGTGGTCGACCACGGCAGGTTGGGGTAGAGGGCGGCGATGACGGGCCAGTTGATGTACCCGGTCATCCTCGCGTCGAGGTAGCCGCGGTTGTGGCTGCGGGCCATCGCGAAGACACCCGTGTTGTGGTCCTGCGAACCGGTCTCGCTCGCCCACAGTTGCTTGCCGCTCTTGATGGAGTTCGCGGTGGTGAGGCAGGTCTTGCCCTTGTCGGTGCCCTGGTACCCGCAGGAGTAGTGGATGCCGAGGACGTCGACCGCCTTGGCAAACGCCGTGTCCGTGACGATGTCGTCGGCGACCAGCCAGCCCTTGTTCCCGTCATCGGCCACGATCTTGACCGTGCTGTGGTTCGCCGCCAGCGCCTGGTCGAGCTTGACGAACCAGGCCTTGTCGTAGCCCTTCTCGTTCCAGCCGCCGATGTCGTGGATCGTCAGGTTGTGTGACTTGGCGCAGTCCAGCCACGCCACCAGGTAGTCGATCATGTCCTGCGACCAGAAGTTGCCGCCGCCGATCCATCCTGGCGCGCCCCAGGCGAGAGCGCCGAGCCGGATGTTCGGGTTACGGGCCTTGGCCTGCTCCATCAGCCACCACTCGTAGCCGCGGTCGCAGTTGAGGTCCGAGCGGGTGTGCTTGTGGCTGGGCTCGGCGCCGTCGGTGGAGTTCGTGTCGCCCCCGACCTCTACCTTGAGCAGCTGCAGGCTGGCGCCGTAGCCGGGCTTGAACAGGTAGTCGAGAATCTGGCCGCGGTACGGCTCCGGGTAGTCGACCAGCAGCCTCGTGTTCCCGCCGCCGCCGCTGACCGCGCCGATGCCGTCAAACGTCCGACCGCCGCTCGTGCCGTCGATCGTCACCGACGTGGCGGCCGCCGCCTCCGCCGGATCGGCGGGGTCAAGCCCGACGGCTGGCAACGCGACGGCGAGTAGGACGGCCAGCGCCGCAACGCCAGCGCTCCGACGACGTGCACCCATGAAGAGCCTCCATCGTCGAACCGCGGCAGCAGGCGGTGCGGGCCGAGTGGCCTAGACCTTTTGGTGACCTGGCCCCACAAGGTAGGACCGACCGACCCCGAGCGTCAAGGGATACATCGGAGGTCTCGGGAAGTAGGCGCTAGGTCAGCGCTGCGCACTTCCCGTACGGCGGCGGTCAACTTTCCGGTGGGTTGGTCAGGCTGCGGCGGCGGCCGCGAGCCAGCTCGGTGGACAGGGCGTCGAGGCGTTGGGTCCAGAATCCGCGGAACTGCGCCAGCCACGCGTCGACCTCCTGCAACGGCGCGGAGTCCACGGCGTACAGGCGGCGAGCACCGTCCGCGCGAACGGTGGCGAACCCGTTCTCCCGGAGTACCCGAAGATGCTGGGAGACGGCCGGCTGGGAGATGCCGAACTCCTCCTGGATCGCCGTGACCACGGCACCGGAGGTCTGCTCGCCGTCAGCCAGCAACTCGAGGATCCGGCGCCGCACGGGGTCGCCGAGAACGTCGAAGGCATGCATGACCGGCGATCAGGTCGCAGGCTTTGTCGCCGGTTCGGCGCCGGTGTACGCCGCCGTCGTGCGGGCAGCAGCGGCCTTGGCAGCTGCCTCGTCCGTACCGCCTTCGATGCTGGCCCGGCACCAGTCCTCGCTGCTTCGAGTCATGAACTCCCTGGCCTCGGGGGAGCTCTGCCATGCGATGGCCTGCTGCGGGTCCACCGACGCGCCGCTGGACAGATGGTGGTTCAGTCCCAGGAGACCGAGATCCCACCCGACGCCGACCGCGCCCGGGCCGAACTCATCCCAGCGTTCGGCGTCGACGTGCGCGGCATGTTCGAGTTCCAACGTGGTCCGGCCCTCGGGCGCCTCGGCCAGCCGGACTTCGACCCAGCTCACGTCGCCGCCGTACTCCCACGTCACGGCGAATCGGCGCGGCGGCTCGCACTTCAGGATCTCGCCGGCGGCATTGCCCTCGAGCTGGTACCGGCCACCCAGCCGCAGGTCGCCGCTCACCGGAAGGAACCAGCGCGGGATGCGCTCGGGACTCGTGCAGGCGTCCCATACGTCAGCGAGGTCGGCGTCATAGGTCTGGTTGACCGTGACGACCTTCGTCTCCTTGCCCGCCCTTGAGCCCGTACTGAGCTGGCGGTTCACGGCACCGATCTGGCTGGTGACTTCCTCGAACATGTCGATTCCTCCATCCGGTCCGGTCATCGGCTAACCCACACACCATAACAGGCACGACTTATATTAGTCCAGTCTTATATATGGCAGTGGCCAGCGCCCCGTCGGCATGGTGCCGACGGGGCGCTGGCGCCAACCAGATCAGACGGGGGAGACGAAGCCCGTCGCCGAGCTGCCGCCGCCGGTGAGCCGGGTGATGCTGCGCCACCCGGTGTCCGTCACCTTGTCGCTGCGGTTGCCCTCGACGGTGCGGACCGAGGTGGCCCGACCGTGCGAGTCGTTGCGGACGTCGACCACGACGCCGACGTGGACGCTCGCCGGGAAGTTGCCGTAGACGATCACGTCACCCTTGGCGACCTTCTTCTGGCTGATCGGCTTCCAGCGGTGGTTGTTCTTGCCCCACTTCTGCCAGTACGTGGCCCAGTGGCCCTGGTTCACGCCGCTGCCGGTCATGTTGGGGCGCCTGGTCGCGCCGCCCTTGTACCAGGCCCAGTGCGTGAAGACACCGCACCAGGCCGCCGGGCGGATGATGTACGAGTGGGTCTTGTAGGCGATCGGGTAGTAGTTGGTACCGGTTTCCCGCTTGCCGATCTGGCTCTTCGCCAGGCTGGCGATCTTCGCCCGGATCTGCGCCGGCGTGGCCGCTTCCGCGGCGGTCGCCGGGGCGAGGCTGCCGAGCAGGCCAATTGCCAGAGCGACGATCAGGAATAGCGGTGCCAAGCGCCGCGTGCTCCGGCCAACGTGAGCTTCGAGGTTCATTGCGCCTCCTTCCATCGAGGGTTGGGTCTGTCCGAGCCCGATCAGCGCGAGGACGCCGGGTCGAGCTGTCAACGGAGAACCTAGGGAGGGTCGCTGGGCCGGCGGCTGGACCGGATCCGGAGCCCGGACGCCGAATCCGGGGGTGCTGCGCGAGGCGATGACCTGCGGCGCAGTCGGGATGTGGACATTGCCTGGCGCCGGGGCGGAAGAAACCGGCAGTATGGCCCGCGGCAGAACGGGTGCGTGGCGACAAGAGACCCATGATCGGGGGCCGGTCTTCGTCGTGGCCATGGAACAGGCATCGTCGCCGGGAGAGCTGCTGCGCTTTTTCCGGCTGCGGGCAGGGATATCCCAGCAGGACCTTGCGGCGCGCGCCGGCATGAGCGCGCGGGCGCTGCGCGACATCGAGCAGGGCCGGGTCGAGCGTCCGCGCGCGCGGTCGGTGCACGGGTTGGCGGCGGCGTTGGACCTTGGCGAAGCGGACCGCGCCGCGCTGCTCGCCGCCGCCGCGTCGGAACCGTCCGGAGTGGAACCGTCCGGAGTGGAGAGGCTGCGGGTCGGCGTCCTCGGGCCGCTGTCCGTGACGAGAGGCGACACCGCGGTCGAGATGTCGTCGACCATGCTGCGGGACCTGCTCGGCCTCCTCGCTGCGCAACCGAACCAGGTGGTGTCGCGCGAGGAGATTGTCGATGTGCTCTGGGGCGACGATCCGCCGCGGACGTGCCTGAGCCTGATCCACGGCTACGTCGCACAGCTGCGGACGAGCCTGGAACCTCGGCGGCGGCCACGTGCGGAGGCACAGAGCGTGCGCCTCGTCCGTAGTGGCTACCGGCTTGACCTCGACGGCGAGCAGCTTGACGTGGTCGGCTTCGACGATCTCGCGTCCGCTGGTGAGGAGGCGCTCGCCGCCGGTGACATGGAGCTGGCGGCGGACCTGCTGGGGCGGGCCCTGGAACGCTGGCGCGGGCCGGTGCTGGCGGACGCCGCAGAACGGGTGCGCGCGCATCCCGCCGTCCTGGCCATCGGCCAGCGGCGGGCGACCGCGTGTCTGCCTTCGCCGACGCGAACCTTGCCCTCGGACGGTGCGCGCAGCCGGTGACGCCGTTGCGCGCGCTGGTGGCCGACGAGCCTCTGCACGAGGGCGCCGCGGCGCGGCTCATGCTGGCGCTGGCCGGCAGCGGAGAGCAGGCCGCGGCGTTGCAGCTCTTCGTCGACCTCCGCGACCGCCTGGCTGACGAACTCGGCGTCGAACCCGGCGCGGAACTGCAGGCGGCGCACCTGCGGGTCGTGCGTGGCCAACTGCCCGGTGTGGCCGTCAGCCCCGCCGCGCCCGCATCCGCCGCGCCCGCACCCGCCGACCCGAAGCCCGCCCAGCTACCGGCTGACGTGGCGGGATTCACCGGCCGCGCGGATTACCTTCGGCGACTCGACGCCCTGCTCGGCGACGAGCACGACACCCAGCCGAGCGCCGTGGTCATCTCGGCGATCGCCGGCACCGCCGGGGTCGGCAAGACGGCGCTGGCCGTGCACTGGGCGAACCGCGCCCGGGAACGCTTTCCCGACGGCCAGCTCTACGTGAACCTCCAGGGCTACGCGCGAACGCCGCCACTACGCCCGATCGAGGTGCTGGCGCGGTTCCTGCACGCGCTCGGCATGGCGGCCGAACGGGTGCCGACCGACGTGGACGCGGCCGCCGCGATGTACCGCAGCCTGCTCGCGCAGAAGCGGATGCTGATCGTGCTCGACAATGCCGCCTCCGCAGAGCAGGTTCGCCCGTTGATCCCGGCCAGCCCGGGTTGCTTCGTCGTGGTGACCAGCCGCGACGCCTTGGCCGGGCTCGTCGCGCACGATGGCGCCCGCCGGCTCACCCTGGACGTGCTCACCGCTGAGGAGGCTCGCGTGCTGCTGGGCCGCGTGCTCGGCGCCGAGCGGGTCCAGGCCGAACCGGAAGCGGCCGCCGCGCTCGCCGAGCTGTGCTCGTACCTGCCGCTTGCGCTGCGGATCAGTGCGGCGAACCTCTCCGGACGCCGGCAGCGCAGCATCGCCAGCCAGGTCGCCGAGCTCCGCGCCGACAACCGGCTGGCTGCCCTGGCGGTCGACGGCGACGAGGAGATCGCCGTACGGGCGACGTTCGACCTGTCCTACCAGCGCCTTCCTGGCTCGGCCGCGCGGCTGTTCCGCCTGCTCGGCGTCGCGCCGGGAGTTGACTTCTCCGCCGACGCCACCGCAGCGCTCGCGGGCACCACGGCCGCGGAGACCCGGCGTGCGCTGGAGCGGTTGGTCGGCGCCCATCTGATCGAGGAGACCAGCGACGGCCGGTTCGTCTTCCACGACCTGATCCGTCACTTCGCCCGGGAACGCGCCAACGAGGAGGGCGATAACGATGCCGCCGTCCAGCGGCTCCTCGACTGGTACCTCCAGACGACCGACGCCGCCGCGCGGCTGCTCTACGCGCGGGTGTTGCGCCTGCCCGTGCCGCCGGCGACCGGCCCTCGGGCCAGTTTCAGCAGCCATGTCGGCGCCCTCGCCTGGCTCGACGCCGAACGCACCAGCCTGGTCGCCGCGGCCGTCCACGCCGCTGAACGTGGTCCGCACCCGGTGGCGTGGCTGCTGGCGGACGCGCTTCGCGGCTACTTCCGGATGACGTGTCACATCGTCGACTGGCTCGCGGTCGGCAGTGCCGGCCTGGCCGCCGCCGAACTCGGCGACGATCGGCGCGCCCGCGCCGCCGCCCGGCTCAGCCTGGCCGACGCCCACCGCACCATCGGCCAGTACCGGCAGGCCCTCGCCCACTACAGCGCCGCGCTGGAGGCGGCGCGCGAGACGGGTTGGCGGGAGTCCGAGGCGACGATCCTGGGCAACGTCGGTACCGTGCACTGGTACCAGGGCCGGCTGGAGCAGGCATCCGACCATTACCACCGCGCGGTGGCCCTGCATCGAGCGGTTGGCCGGAGGCTGGGGACGGCGAACACGCTCACGAGCCTCGGCTGCGTGTACCTGGACTGGGGCAGGCTTGAGCAGGCCGTGGACCACTGCACCCAGGCTCTGGACCTGCATCGCGCGCTCGGCAGCCGGGACGGCGAAGCCATCGGCCTGGACAACCTCGGCAAGGCGTACCACGTTCAGGGCCTGCTCGACCGCGCCGCCGACCACCACACCCGGGCGCTGGAGCTATTCCGCGAGGTCGGCGACCGCGAGGGCGCGGCGTACGCGCTGAACAACCTGGCGAGAGTGCTCCGGGACGCCGGCCGCTACGGCGACGCCATGATGTTCGGCCGCGAAGCACTCGCCCTCGCCACCGAGACCGGCGAACTCCGCAGCGCCACGGCCGCACTGAACGCCCTCGGCACGATCTGCCTGCGTCTCGGCCAGCGTGTTGACGCCGTGGCCCAGCATGACCAGGCGCTCGCGCTGGCCCGCCGGACGGGAACGCGCTACCTGGAGGTCGAGGCGCTCATCGGCCTTGCGGACGCCCGCTCCGGCGAACCCCATCGCGCCACGGCAGATGCCCAGCGCGCGCTCTCGATCGCGACGGACATCGGCTACCGCATCCTCGAAGGACGGGCGCTGACGGTACTCGCCACGATCCAGCTTGCCCACGGTTCGGCCGAGGTGGCGAGCTCCCATGCAGCGAAGGCGCTGACGGTCCACCGCGGTACCGGCGGCCGGCTCGATGAGGCGCGCACCCACGCCGTCCTCGCCCGGGCCTTGCAGCGCACCGGGCATCTCGACGCCGCTCAGGAACACTCGGCGGAGGCGGTCGCCCTGTTCACCGAGATCGGCAGCCCCGAGGCGCGTGAGGTCCGCGCATCGGCACCGGCGTCTCTGAGCTCCCGTTGATATGTGCGGCGCAGAAAATACCAGTGGGATCCGCGAGCATGACTCGCGGATCCCACCGGTGAGATCGGAACGCTGCTGTTGTTAGTCGTGTGTCATATCCCTGGTCCAATCCTGAGGTGGGTCAGACGTCGTGGGTAATGCTGGTAACCGTGTTAACGGCGGTCGTGGCGGCGGTTGCCGGTTGCGCGGCTACCAGCGCTCCGGTGAATGCGAGTGCCAGCGTGGTCAGGGCGGCGGCGACGGTACGCGCGATTCTCATGGAGCCTCCGTTGCGAGGTAGAGGCGGCTCTGAAGCGCCTGTCTGCGCTGGTATGTCCAGAGCCATCCACACGGTCGCACGCTCCCGGTAAGTCGAGATAACCGTCGGTAAATTGCCGGCCAACGGCGGGAAGCTATTTGTGCTTCGCGCGCCTCGGACCACGAAATGCGCATCCAATTCGAGTAAATGACATGTCTTGTTTCCTCGAAGTTGGCCCAGTATTGTGGGCCTTATGTTGCATTCCGGTTCGGCGCCGTGCTGATCGGCCGGGATAATGAGCTGGCCAGGCTGGCCGGCTGGGCGGATGACGCCGCTGGGGGGCGCGGGCGCGCCGTGCTGGTCGAGGGTGAGCCCGGCATCGGGAAGTCGGCGCTGGTGCGGGCGGCCTGCCGGGCGGCGGCGGATACGGGATGCGAGATCTTCTGGGGCGCCGGCGACGAACTGGGCCAGGCGTTGCCGCTGCTGCCGCTGCTGGAAGGGCTTCGGGTCCGCGACTCCACCGAAGATCCGCGGCGCCTGACGATCGTGCGGCTGCTCCGTGGCGAGTTCATCGCCGGCAGCGGCGCCGACCTGTCCATGGCCGCGGCCGAACACCTCCTCGAACTGGTCGAGGAGGTGTGCTCGGCGGCGCCGGTGGTCCTCGTCGTGGACGACCTGCAGTGGGCCGACCAGGCCACGGTGGCCTTCTGGGGGCGCCTGGCGAGGTCAGTGCGCCAGCACCCGTTGCTGCTGATCGGGGTGGCGCGTGCGGTGCCGCGACGCGAGGGTTTGCTTGCCCTGCGGCGCGCGGTAGGCCCAGCCGGCGTGGTGCGGCTCGGGCGGCTACCGGAGCCCGCCGTGATCGAGCTTCTGACGGTGCTCGCCGGCGGCACACCGGGAGCGCGGCTGCTGCGGCTGGCGGACGGCGCGGCGGGCAACCCCCTGTACCTCACCGAACTGGTGGACACGCTGGCCCGCGGCGCACGGCTGGCCACCACCGACGCGGGCCTCGTGGACGTCACTGAGGGGCGGGTGCCGGACACGTTGTCGGCGGCGATCGCGGATCGGCTCGGCTTCCTCTCCGGACGTGTCCGCGAGGTGCTGCGGGCCGCCGCGCTGCTCGGCGTCGACTTCTCCGTGCCCGATCTGGCTGTGTTGCTGAAGCGGGGGATCGCCGAGCTGCTCGCGCTGCTCGACGAGTCGCGGGCCGTGGGCGTCCTGGTCGACGGCCGCGAAGGCCTCTCGTTCCGGCACCCGCTGATCCGGGCGGCGCTGTATGACGAGATGCCCGCCGCCGTGCGGGCGGCCTGGCACCGGGACGCCGGGCGGGCACTCGCTGAGGCGGGCGCACCCGTCGAGCGGGTCGCCCGGCAGCTGCTCTCCGCCACGGACGGCGCCAACGACACGCTCGACCAATGGATGGCTGGATGGCTGGTCGAGTCGGCGCAGGTTCTGATCGGCCGGGCGCCTGCAGCCGCCGTTGCCCTGCTCCGCCGCGCGCTGCTCAGCTTGCCGGCCGGCGCCTACCGGCATGCGGTCCTCGCCGGTCGGCTCGCCGACGCGCTCTACCGGGTGGGTGACCTGGCCGAGGCCGAACAGGTGGCCGCCCGCGCGCTCGAGCACGTCACGGACGCCGATGTCCTCGTCGATCTACATTGGACGCTGGCCCAGTGCCGAGCCAGGACCGGCCAATCCGCCGAGTCGCTGGCGGATCTGAATCAGGCGCTCGCCGCACCGGGCATCGCTCCCCGGCACCGCGCCCGGCTGCTCGTGCTCGTCGCGCGAATGCACCGAGCCCTCGGCGAGGTCGATACCGCCGGTCGGGTCGCGGCCCGCGCACTCGACACCGCCACCGAGGCTGACGACCGCTGGGCGAGCAGCTGGGCGCTGCACGTCCTCACCGTGGTCGCGGTGATGCGCGGGGAGGTGGCCGAGTCGCTGCCCCTGTTCGACCGCGCCCTCGCCGCGACCGAGGGCGATCCTGCCCTGGCCGATCTGCGGATGCTGTTACAGATCAACAAGGCGGTCGGCCTGGGCGACCTCGACCGGTACGAGGAAGCGATCGCCGCCGCGCGGGAGGTGCGGGATCTCGCCGACCGGATCGGGGGAGTGGTCCGGCTCACCCAGGCGCAGAGTGCGCTGGCCGAGCTGCTGTTCGACACCGGTCAGTGGGACGAGGCGCTGGCCGAGGTCAGGGTCGCGCCCGCCGAACTGAAGGACCCGCCGGTCGCGTGCTGCGACCATGGCATCGCCGCTGTCATCGGCTTCCACCGGGGCGAGGTGGCGGCCGCGCGCGCCCATCTCGACCAGGCCGCCCCGCACGCGGAACGGATCGGGAACCGGGTCGTCGGCTCCCTCGCGCTGGCGCGCAGCATCGCGCTGGAACAGGCGGGCGTGCCCGCGGAGGCGCTCGCTGTACTAACCGCCGGGCTCGGCGACGAGGCCGAGGAACTGGAGGAGATGGAGGACCTGTTGCCGGACGCGGTCCGCCTCGCCGTCGAGATGGGCGACGCGGCGACCGCGAGTGCGGTGACGCGCCGGGCCGAGGCGCTCGCTGGTGGACCGGAGGTCGCGCACCGCAGCGCAGCCGCGCTCTACTGCCGAGGGCTTCTCGACCGCAGCCCCGCGCTGTTACTGCGCGCCGCCGACGAGTACCGCGATGCCGGGCGACCGCTGCCTCGGGCGAAGGCGCTGGAGGCGGCGGCCGTCGTCTACGCGGAGGACGGCGAGCGCGCTTCGGCGCGGGCGGCGTTCACTCACGCCTTCGATCTCTACACCGAGCTTGGCGCCCGCTGGGACACCAACCGGCTGCTGGCTCGGTTCCGCGCCTACGGGATCAGGCGAGGGCCGCACGCCAAACACCGGCAGGCCACGCACGGCTGGGAGAGCCTCACCCCGACCGAGTCCAGGGTCGCCGCGCTGGTCGTGCGGGGTATGTCGAACCCGCAGGTGGCCGCCGAGCTGTTCCTCTCGCCGCGGACCGTCGCGACGCACGTCTCGCACATCCTCGCGAAGCTCGGCGTGCAGTCGCGGATCGACATCGCGCGCGAGGCGAGCCGCCGGTACGACGCCTCGGGGTAGGCGCCGTACCGGCGGATTTCTCAGCGGGAGGTTCTGCGGTGTACGCCGTGAACCGGCTCGTCGCGTACGTGGCGGTTGCGGACCCGGCTCCACAGTGGCGCGAGGTACCACCAGAGGCCGAACCAGGCCAACGTGCCGCCGGCGATCCACAGTGCGCGATGGGTGCCGACGACGACGTCCAGGATCAGCAGCAGCGACGAAGTGAGCGCGAGCATCAGCAGGGTCACGCCGGATAGGGCGAACCGGCTGGAGGCGCGGACCAGTTGCCGCTTGAGCCGTCGCTGGAACACCAGCCGGTGGAACGGCGCGGGCGCGATCAGGAGCGCATTCGCGGCCGCGCCGAGCACCAGGCTGGCCACGTAGATGTTCCGCTGGAACTCCGTGAGCGCGACGAATCTCGGGGTGAACGCGAGCGTCAGCAGGAACGCCAGCAGCAGCTGCACGCCGGTCTGCGCGACGCGTACCTCCTGCAGGATCTCGCCGTAGTTACGGTCCAGCCGCTGGGTCGGCGTCTCGCCGCGGGCGGCGTAGTTCCAGCGGTCGTGCCGGTCCAGCGGCTCGCCTTCCAGCGAGTTCTCGCCAGCGCGTGGCGGTGCGTGGCTGAGGTGGTCCGGATGTTGCGGTGCTGCGCTCGACAGCCAGGTCGTCATCGTCGGCCCCGTCTCCGGTCAGTGCCGGCTGGTCGGCCACCGGCGGTTCCTATGCCAGAGTGGGCTTTCCCGACGATCGAGACATCGGTCAACTGACGGATGGCTGAACGCGCTGGGACGCTGCCCTGCCCGACCTCTCCGCTGAAGTCGGGCCGGTGTCGACGTCGCTACTGCACGGAGTCGCTACTGCACGGAAATGTGCACGTGGTTGGTGTGTTCCGCGGCCGGGCTGCCGCTGCCGGAGTACGAGCGCCAGCCGGTGCTCGGCATCCAGATCCGCCGGAACCAGATGATGTAGAGGACACCGATCCGGTCGGCGTTGGCGATGCCCCAGGCGGCCAGGTTGTTGCCGTACGTCCGGTCGCCTCCGGTCGCGACGCCGCCGAAGGTGGACTTCGCGGCGGCGAAGTCGCACGCGCGGCCCTTGCCGTGCTCACCGAACGAGGCCTGCCGGAAGCATTTGGTGTAGCGGGTGAAGCCGGCTGCCCTGGCCTGCTGTAGTGCGTTGCTCATTCGTGCCGTCAGGCAGCCGCCGGTCGTCGGGTCGTCCAGCGTGCACCCCTCGGAGGGGAAGGAGCCGTCGGGCCGTCGCGGTGCCGACCGGTTGGCCCGTTTCGGGGAGCCGGACGGGGCGGACGCCTTCGGCGCCTCTGCCTGGGCCCGTCGGGCGGCGGCGGCGCGCAGCGCGGCGTTGAGGGCGCGTTCGGCGTCGGACTTCCGCTTCGCCATGGTCTTCTCCTGGGCCTGCTGCACCCGGATCTCGCCCTCGATCTGGCTCGTCTGCCGGGCGAGTGTGGCGCGGGCCTTAGTCAGCGCCGTGAGCCGCTGCTTGTCCTGCGTCGACAGGTGGTCGAGGAGAGCGGACATCTGCAGGAACGCGACCATTGAGCCGGCGTCGAGGACCGCAGTGAACGCGTTCAGCCGGCCGCCGCGGTAGGCCGCTCCGGCGAGTGCGTTCGCGTCCTTGGTGAGGGTGGCGACCTCGGCCTCCGTGGCGCGTTGGCGCTGGGTGAGGGCTGTCTGGCGCTGGCGGGAGACGGCGAGGCGGGCTTTGGCATCGGAGTAGCCGCGGGAGGCCTTGTCGAGGCTGGCCCGTAACGCGGCGGTTGCGCCTTCGTCGTCGGTGGCGGTGCTTCCCGGGGCGGCGGGTGCGGGCGTCGGCGAGCCGGTGAGCAGGAGCGTCGCCACTAGGAGCAGCGAGAGTGCGGTCAGCGATTGTCGTGCGGGGCGGGCGAACATCACGAGGCGTGAGTCCTTCTTCCGTGTCCGCCTACCGAGTTAGCTGACGGGTTCGGGCTGGAAGTTGCCCTACCGCTGGACGCGGATTCACCCCACGTGCTCGGGTCCCCGGCTCGCCACATGGACGATTCGGCGGTCACCGCCGTCGACACCTCGGCTTGGCGCCGGACCACCGGCGGTCATCGGCCGGATCGTACTCACGCTGGACATAGAAAGCCATGGTCGTCTTCGCAGGTCAGACGAGTCGCTGAGCTCTGTTCACTGAATCGGACGGCACGGTTACTCCGTGTTCGGCGGCGAGTTGCTCGACGGTCAGCCCGGCCTCGCCGATGCTGAGAAGGTCCATGGCTCATTTGACTTCAAGCCGGCTTGTGAAGTGCCAACCTGAGCCGTATGGACAGTCAGCAGCGTTCGTGGGCCGCGGACCGGCCCGTCAAGTCACCGTTCGCGAAGCCCCGCGGCCTACGTGGGCGCCTCGCGGGGCGGTTCATGCTCTGGACCAACAAGCAGGACGATCTGCTCACGGTTCTCGACGTACGCCCCGGTGACCGGGTGCTCGAGGTCGGGTACGGCCCGGGCGGGCTGGTCCGGCTGCTGGCCGGCCGCACCGACGCCGCCGCCGTCCAGGGCGTCGATCCGTCGCCGGCGATGCGTGATGTCGCCACGAAGCTCAACCGGGCAGCAGTTCGCGCCGGCCGGGTCGAGCTTGGCATCGGCAGCGCCGAGCGCACCGGCGTTCCGGCCCAGAGCGTGGACCACGTCGTCTCGGTGAACAACGTGGCGATCTGGCCTGATCTCGAGGCCGGCATCCGGGAACTGCACCGCGTCGTACGTCCCGGCGGCACGGTGGTCATCGCCTGGCACGGCGGCAGATCTCCGTCCCGCATCGCCCATAGTCTGCGCCTACCCGAGGACAAGCTGAACCGCATCGACAGCGCCTTGAAAGGCACCTTCGGTGACGTTACCCGCTGCCAGCTCAAGAGCCTCGACGTCTTCACTGCCACCCGGTGATCGAACTGTTTGTCCGTCGGTCGCGTAGTAGAGGCACCACCGAGCGAAGGAGATCAGTCATGGCCGTGGGGTATCGCACAGAATCCTTGAGCCGGAACGGCATTGGGCCATGATGGCGCTCGTATGGATTTTCGGATCGATGCTGTCGCTCGGCATGATCAGCGTGGTCCTGGCGCTGGTGGTCGACGAGAACCGTCGCCACGTTGCTTTCTGGCGGGCGTCACGCGCACGAGCGTGGCGAGCGCGCCGCATCGTTCGTTACAGATCCGTCATTCATCGGCACCGCTGAGCAGGCCAGGCATCCACGTCGGCTGGCGGCGGGTGAGGAGTCGGCAACGGTGATCGACGTATCGGTCGCCGCCGTTGTGCTGGTCGCCGCGGCGCTGCACGCGACGTGGAACGCTATCGCCAAGGCTGTGCCCGACCAGCTCGCGCTGCTGACGATGCTCACGCTGACCCCGATGGTGTGCGGGTTGATCGCGCTGCCGTTCGTGCCGGTGCCGGCCCCCGCGGCCTGGCCGCCGCTGATCGCCTCGGCGCTGGTCCAGTCCGCCTACAGCCTGCTCCTGCTCCGCTCGTACCGGTTCGGCGACTTCACCCAGGCCTATCCGATCGCGCGGGGGACCGGCCCGCTCCTGGTGGCCGGGGCCGCCGCCGTCCTGCTGAACGAACCGCTGCTGCCCGGTCAGTGGGCGGGCGTGCTGCTGGTCAGCGTCAGCCTGGCCAGCATCGCCTTCACCCGCCGTCCCACCCACGACGACCGCAAGGCGATCCTGGCCGCCGCGCTCACCGGCGTCGCGATCGCGACGTACACGGTGCTCGACGGCTACGGCGTCCGGCGGTCCGGCAGCTCGATCGGCTACACCGCGTACCTGTTCCTGCTCACTGGCCCGCTGATCCCGCTCTACGCGGTGGCGCAGCGCGGTCGCCGTGCTCTCGCCGAGTCGGTGCGCGAGCACTGGGCGCTCGGCACGCTGGCCGGCGTCCTGACGCTGGTCGCGTACGGGCTGGTCATCTGGGCGCAGACGAAGGGGGCGCTGGCCGCGGTGGCCGCGTTGCGGGAGAGCAGCGTGGTGATGGCGGCGGTGATCGGCGTCGTGGTCTTCCGCGAACGGCTGAGCCCGGTCCGCATCGTCGCGAGCATCGGGGTAGCGGCCGGCATCGCCCTCATCAACGCCATCGGCCGGTAGCTCGGAAATTTGCGGCGCCGGCGATCGACCCTCCACCACCGGCAGGACGTAGTAAGGGGGACGTTCCACGCCGAGGAGGCAGTCGCATGCCGCAGATGCCGCCTTCCGTCTCGGGCGCCGGCCCGCTGCTCGGGCATGCTCGGGAGTTCCTCAGCTCACCGGAGACCGTGCTGCGCCGGGGGTACGACGAGCACGGCAAGATCTTCCGGCTGCGCCTGCCGGGTCCTCCGGGCATCGTGCTGCTCGGACCCGAGCACAGCAGGTTCCTGTTCGCCGAGACCGACAAGCGACTCTCGATCCGGCGCGCATACCCGTTCTTCGTGCACATGTTCGGCGCGGATGCGTACTTCCTGGCCGACGAGGGCGAGTACAAGCGGCAACGCGACATCGTGCTACCCCGTCTCCAGTCCCGGCAGATGGAGGGTCACGTCGCGGTGATGGACGGGCTGACCCGAACGCTCATCGACGAATTGGGTGACGACGGGGAGATCGACCTGGTCAACACGTTGGGGCCGCACGTAATGAACGTGGCGACGCGCTGCTTCCTCGGCTCGAACCTCTCCAACCGGCTCGGCGACAGCTTCTTCGCGGTCTTCCGGCGCTTCTCCGAGGGGCTCGATCCGCTGATCCCCGGGTGGATCCCGGTGCCGAAGATGGTGCGCTGCCACCGCGCGCGGGACCAGTTGCGGACGGTGATCGGCGACGTGATCCGGGAGCGCCGCCAGCACCCGCTCGAGCCGGCGGACTTCCTCCAGGTGCTGACCGAAGCCGAGTACGCGAACGGCGAACCGGTCCCGGATCACCGGCTCGTCAACCTGATCCTGATGATGATCTGGGTCGGGTACGAGACCACGAACGGGCACCTGGCGTGGTCGTTCATCGACCTCCTGCAGAATCCGCGCGAGCTGCAGAAGGTGTTCGACGAGCAGCGGAGGATGCTCGATCCGGCCGAGCCGCTCACGGTGAAGCGGATGCACCAGCTGCCGGTACTCGACCGGGCCGTGCACGAGACTGAACGGCTGCACCCGGTGACCGTCGTGATCGCGCGGCGGGCGGTCGAGACGATCGAGTACGCCGGCTACCGGATCCCGAAGGGCGCGGTCGTGATGGTGCCGCCGTCGCTCACCCACCGGATGCCGGACGTGTTCCCGGATCCGGACCGGTTCCACCCCGACCGGTACCTCGACGATCCCAAGGTGATGAAGCAGCTGGTCGGCTTCGGTGGTGGACTGCACCGCTGCCTCGGAGTGCAGTTCGCGTACCAGGAGATCAAGCTGACGGTGACCCGGCTGCTCCAGCGCTTCGATCTTGAGCTGGTCGACACGGCCCCGATCCCGGCCGCCGGCCAGACGACCAAGTGGCCGCAGAGTCCTTGCCGCGTCCGCTACCGGCGGCGGGTCGACGCGGTTCTGTGACGCAGCGAGGAGGCCCGGTACCGAGAATCGGTACCGGGCCTCCTGCCGTACGGGTCAGGCGGCGTCTGACCTCGGCGCTGCGCCGACCACCTCGGCCGGACCGCCGGGGCCGCCGGTGCGCAGGACAGCGAAGGGGTGGAGGTAGGTGTACAGCGCGTCTTCCTTGGCCGGGAGCAGCGCGAAGTCGTGGTTGGTCCGCTCGTCGGTGACGTGCACCAGAACCTCGTCGGTGACCGGGTCCCAGTAGAGCCAGACCTCGATCCCGGCCGACCGCCGGTAGGCCAGCTCGCGGATGTCGCGTTCCTGCGTGTCCTGCGGCATGACGGCCTCCCTTGTCGGTCCGGTGCGTGCCGTTCACCAGCAAGTGTGGTACCCCGAGCGGCCGGCATCATCCGCCATTTGACGTAATCCCGCTGCGACTAACAGCCAGTCAGTTGACCAGATGGGCTGGTTGCTGCGTCGTCGCCTCGATCTCAGCTGCTGCTTTGTCCAGGAGCTGGTGTGCCAGGGCGGACAGGGCTCGTGCGCCGGAGATCTCCTCGCCGATCCGCGCCTGGGCCGGATCCTGGGGGTTACGCTTCGCGTGGCCGTGTGCCCGCAGCTCGGACCCGTCCGGCAGCCGCAGTAGCGCGGCAGCTTTGGTGTGCGTGTCGTCCTCGTCGAACTCCAGCTCGATGTGCCAGCCGGCGATCTGCATCTCGCTCACCTCCGATGTCCCCTCCAGGGTGCGCTAACGCGGATCGTTACACCACCCTTGTAGCCGCCGCTCGCTCCAGCGCGGCACCTGACATTCGTCATGGTCAGGTCGTGACGCCTGGCCCAGAGGCGAGGGCCGCGGCGCGAACATCCTGGTCCTATGACAACGACCCTGCAGCCCGCGGCTCCGGTCCGGGCACCAGACACCCTCGCCGTCGAGCTCGATCGGGTCCAGAAGCGGTTCGGCGCGGTGACCGCCGTCGACGGCGTCTCCCTGCAGATCCGGCCCGGTGAGATCGTCGCCCTCCTCGGCCCCAACGGCGCCGGCAAGACCACCACGATCGACATGCTGCTCGGGCTGTCCGATCCCACGGCCGGCCAGGTCCGCGTGTACGGGATGAAGGCCCGCGACGCGGTGTCGTTGGGCATCGTCTCGGCCGTCATGCAGAACGGCGGCCTGCTCAAGGACTACACCGTGGAAGAGACCGTACGGCTGACGGCGTCACTCTTCGGCACCGCCGGTTCGGTCGACGAAGTGCTGGAGCGCGCCGGCATCGCCGACATCCGGGGCCGGCGGGTGGGCAAGTGCTCGGGCGGCCAACAGCAGCGGCTGCGGTTCGCGATGGCGCTGCTGCCCGACCCCGAGCTGCTGATCCTGGACGAGCCCACCACCGGCCTGGACGTCGGCGGGCGGCACGACTTCTGGTCGGCCATTCGGGAGGACGCCCGCCAGGGACGCACGGTCATCTTCGCCACCCACTACCTGGAGGAGGCCGACGCGTACGCGGACCGCATCGTCTTCATCCGCCGGGGCAGTGTGGTCGCCGACGGCACGGCCGCAGAGGTGAAGGCCCTGGCCAGCGGCCGGGTGGTGCGGGCGACGCTGCCGGGCGCGGACCGGGCCCGGCTCGCCGGCCTGCCCGGAGTCGACACCGTGGAGGTGCGCGGGGACGCGGTGATCGTGCACAGCCAGGACACGGACGCGGTAGCCCGCTACCTGCTCACGCACACCGCCGCCCGCGACGTCGAGATCACCGCCCGCAACCTCGAACAGGCCTTCCTCGCGCTGACCGCCGACGACGGCCTGACCCCCGACGCTGGGAGCCTCTGATGACCACGACCACCGTCACCGCCCGCCGTACCAGGTCGTTGCCGGCCGCGGGTGGCTTCTCGGCGACCTTCGTCGGCCTGGAGCTGCGCCGGATGCTGCGTAACCGCCGCACCGTGATCTTCACGGTGATCGTGCCGGCGGTGCTGTTGCTGCTGTTCGGATCCGACAGCGACTACAAGACACAGCGGGTCGGCGACGGCAACGTCACCGGCTACATCATGATCAGCATGGCGGTCTACGGTGCGATGCTGGCTACGACCAGCGGCGGCGCGATGGTGTCGATCGAGCGGGCCGTCGGGTGGAGCCGCCAGCTGCGGTTGACGCCGCTGCGACCGGTTGCCTACGTCGCCGTGAAGCTCGTGATCGCCATGGTCCTCGGCGCCGTGTCGGTGGCCGTCGCCTTCGCGGTCGGCGCGGCGGCGGGCGCGGACCTGTCCACCGCGGTCTGGATCGAGTGCGGGCTGCTCGCGTGGTCGTGCGCGCTGGTGTTCGCCGCGTTCGGGCTGTTCATGGGGTACCTGCTGCCGAGCGAGAACGTCATGCAGATCCTCGGTCCGGTGCTGGGGCTGCTCTCGTTCGCCGGCGGCCTGTTCGTCCCGGTCGACCAGATGGGAAGCGTGTTCGCGTCGATCGCCAAGTTCAGCCCGGTCTACGGCGTTGGCGAGATCGCGCGGTACCCGCTGACGCATGACGGGTCGCTGCTGATCGCCGCGCTCAACGTCGCGGCATGGACCTCGGTCTTCGCCGCCGGCGCCGTGTGGCGGTTCCGTCGCGACACCGCTCGGGTCTGAGCGGCGGGTAGCGTCCCGGACATGAGTCGGCCCGAGACGGAGGCCAGGTTCAGCTGGGAATGGCTGTTCGCTGCGATCTGGCTCATCTATCTGGGCAAGACGCTCGGTGCCCTGACCGGCCGCCCCGCCGGCTGGGAGCGCGACGTCGGGATCGTCGCGCTCGGCGCGTTCGCGGTGGTCTATCTGATTGTCATCGCCCGCGTGCGCCGGGCCCGTCGCGCCGGCGAGCGACCGCCGCTGGCGACGCGCTGGCTCCAACTCGTCGCGCTCCTCGGGCTGTTTGGGCTGTTCGTCCCCGGCGCAGGCCAGCATGCCCTGCCGGCCTTGGTCTACATCGCCGCGGCGGCGATGCTCAGCCTGCCGCTGAGCCAGGCGCTGCCCACTGTCGTCGTCCTCTTCATCGCCACGGAGGCGGCTGTGCGGATCGTCCCGGGCTGGTACGGCAGCGGGTACGGGCTCGCCGTCCTGCTCGGCTCCATGGCGGTCGGGGGCGCTCGGCTCGCGTTCGAACGTAACCAGCGGCTGATCGAGACACAGAACGAACTGGCGCAGATGGCGGTCGAGAACGAGCGGGCCCGGATCGCCGGCGACCTGCACGACATCCTCGGCCACTCGCTGACGGTCGTGACGGTCAAGGCCGAGCTGGCGCAGCGGCTGCTCGACGTCGACCTGGACCGGGCTCGCGTGGAGCTGCACGACCTCGAGATGCTCTGCCGGGACGCGCTCGGCGACGTGCGGGCGACCGCCCTTGGGGTCCGTGGCGTATCGCTACCCGGCGAGATCGCGGCGGCGCGGGCGGCGCTCGCGGCGGCCGACGTCGAGGCCGAACTGCCGACCGCCGCCGACGAGGTGCCGAGCCGGTGGCGCGAACTGTTCGCTTGGACGATCAGAGAGGCGGTGACCAACCTGTTGCGGCACAGCAAGGCGACCCACTGCGAGATCCGGTTGACGCCGGTCAGCGTCGAGGTGCTGGACGACGGCGTCGGAGTCGGCGACCTGGCACCGGCAAGCGGTCAGGGCCTCGCTGGCCTGCGCCGCCGCGCCGAGGCCGTGGGCGCCCAGCTGTCGGTCGGCGGCCGCGACGGCGGCGAAGGAACGCGGGTGCTGGTCCAGGTGCCGTCATGACCGGCGACTCGATCCGGCTGCTCCTCGCCGACGACCAGGCCCTGGTCCGTGGCGCGATGGCGGCACTGCTCGAAATGGAGAGCGATCTCTCTGTCGTCGCCGAGGTCGGGCGAGGCGACGAGGTGCTGGAAGCGGTGCGCACCTACGGCGTCGATGTCGCGCTGCTCGACGTCGAGATGCCGGGCCTCGACGGGGTCGCGGTGGCCCGGCAGCTGGCCGAACACGCGCCGAGCTGCCAGGTCCTCATGGTCACCACGTTCGGCCGGGCCGGCTACCTGCGTCAGGCGATGGCAGCCGGGGCCAGCGGTTTCGTCGTCAAGGACACGCCCGCGCGGCTGCTCGCCGACGCCGTGCGCCGCGTGCACCAGGGCCTACGGGTCGTCGACCCCACGCTCGCCGCCGACTCGCTCGCCCACGGGGATTCGCCGCTGACCCAGCGCGAGACCGACGTGCTGCGCGCCGCGCGGGACGGCGGGACGGTGTCCGACATCGCCACCGACCTCCACCTGTCGGAGGGGACGGTCCGCAATCACCTCTCGGCGGCCATCGGCAAGACGGGCGCCCGTACCCGCGCCGAAGCGGTACGCCTCGCCGGCGAGTACGGCTGGCTGCTCGCCTAAATCGATACCCTGCCCGCCCGGGTGCGCCGCCGCCGCAACCACGCCAGGAAGCCGGTCAGCGCGAGCACCATCAGCACGGCGGCGAGGCTGATCAACGGCACCAGCCCGAGACCGCTGCGCTGGGCGACGAGTGCGGTGGCGCTGCTGGTCGGCGCGGGGTCGATAGTGGCCGGCACCTGCGCGGACGGCAATTCGGTGGGCAGGGTGAAGGTGGGCTCGATCGAGGGGATCGGCGGCGGCACCTCGGCCGGCTCGCTGGGCGGGATCGGCGCTGGTGGCGGCACTTCGACCGGTGCACGGGAGGGGACCGGCGGGCGAGCCGGGGCGGGCCTGCGCGCGGGCGCCAGGACGAGCACCGGCACCTGGTTGTCCGACTCGATGCGGCCGTCGCTGTAAGTCTGCAACGTCTCGAACGCGAGCCTCGTCGCGTTCGAGGGCAGGCGCTCCACGTTCACCTGGTATCGGGCGCCCTCACCGACGTCCAGCGCAGGTCCGCCGACGTTGTAACCGTCCGGAGTGGAGCTGAAATTCCACCCCCTCGGCGCCGACAATAGGGTGACGTCGTCGGACCTGATACCAGCCGGGAGCACCACCCGCAGGAACGCGATGCCGGCCACCCCGGATCTCGCCTGAGCGAAGAAGGACAACGTGACGTTGGTCGCGCCGGCTTGGGGGTTGTCGGCGCTGACCAGCACGCGCGCCGAGGCCGGCGCCGCCGACACCCCCACCGCCGTCACCACGGCTGCGCCGATCAACATCAGACGGCCTACCAGGCCGTGAAGCTTCACCACAGCTATCTACTCCTCGTCGAGTCGCTGGCGCGCCAGAATCTCCCGTACAGGCCTGCCCGGTAGGAGTCGGCGCGCCAGGCCCGCTGGTCGGCAGCGTGTAGGCACGGTTCGCCGTCGACCGTCACGATCGACCCGGTGGCGAACTGTTGGCTCATCAGGAGGTCGTACGCCTCGGTGACACCATCGGGTTCACCCGCATCGCGGCTAGAGGTACTGGCCTGCCGTCGTCGTGTCGCTGGTGTCCGTCTCGAGCACACGGACGGTCACGACGTTCGCGAGGTTGATGACCACGGCGCTTTCGCTGACGTCGCCGTCGTACCGCACGTGGGTCAGGGTGAGGCCGTGCCGATCATCGAGCGCCTGGGCGATGGCGTCGAGCGCCTCGCGCGATCCCGCGAAATCCCGGCTCCACAGGGCGACGTCCTCGCCGCTCGTCGGGTGTAGCCGCACGATCAGTTCCACGTTGTCCGGCATCGTCGGTCCTCTCTGATCTGACTCAGTGCGGCTGCCCGGCCGACCACGTCTCGTGGGCCGCGTAGACGCGGGCCCAGAGCCGATCCCGGGCGGCGTCGTCCACGTCGGTGAGCGGGAGGCCGAAGACGTCAGCTAGAGCCTCGTACCACTCGCTCTGGTTGTCGAGGACGCGCGGCTCACCGTTGACATCGCCGAGCCGGCGCAGCACGCACCCGGTGAGCGCGTCCACTCCGCTGGCGTCCCGCCGTTGCACTGTGCAGGTGCGGACGAACCCCGACTCTGGCGAGGTGCAGAGGAACACATGCCGCTCGGCGAAGTCGTCCACCGTTGCGCGCGACGGCCGGAAGTCCATCCCGGCGAAGCTGCCCTGAGCGTCGTGGTCCAACCGCCAGCCACCGGGCTCGACGTCCGATGGCCGGAGCCGGTAGGAGAAGGGTCCTTGCTGGTAGACGCCGTCCTGCAGCGGCAGTGGTTCGTGCAGCGCGTCGCCGAGCCCCACGTCGACCAGCCAGTTTCCGGACGGGCACTCCTCGGCCGGCAGGCCGCACACGGTGAGGGCGAGATGGTTGCCGGTGGCGCCGGGCGGCGTGGGCTGGGAGCGGTTCTGGACGCCGCCGCGGTGCCACACCACCTGGTAGCCCAAGGCGGCCAGCAGCAGCGAGAAGGCGCCGTTGAGGTGATAGCAGTAGCCGCCGCGGCGCTGGCGCACGATCCGGTCGGCCGACTCGTACGGATCGACCGTGGTGACCTGGCCGAGCTGGACGTGCAGCGCCTCGTACGCCACCCGCTCCACGTGCGCTGTATGTAACGCGCGGAGGCCGCCGACGCTGGGGCGGCCGCCCGGGTGGTCGATGCCCAGGCGGCCGAGGTACCCGTCGAGGTCCAGATCCACGCTCAGTCCTGGTGGATGCAGATGAGGTTCCCGCAGCCGTCGTCGAAGACGGCGTCCGTGCCGCCGTACGGCATCTTCGCCGGGGCCATGGTGAAGGTGACGCCGTTGGCCTGGAGCCGCTCGTACTCGGCCTGACAGTCGTCGGTGGCGAGCGCGGTGGCCGGCGTGCCGGATTCGTGGAGCGCGCGCTGAAGGGCGCGGGCGTGCTCGTTCGGGAACGACCCGAGCAGCAGCTCCGTGCCGTCGGGCTGTTCCGGTGAGACGAGGCTCAGCCACCGTTCGGTCGGGCTGTACGCAGCGTCGGTCTTCACAGTGAGCCCGACTTTGCCGGTGTAGAAGGCGAGCGCCTTCTCCTGGTCGTCGACGTAGATGCCGGTCAGCTTGATGCGCATGGTCACTCCCGTGGTGTGCACTCCTGTCCCGGCGGACGTTACGCGCCGCGCCCGACAGTCTCCTTCTCCGTGATTGCGCACTTTCCCCAGCGCCGGCGCCCGCCGGAAATTGGGCCGCGGTACGGCAGCCGGTCCACCTAGGGTGTCCGCGTGACCCCCTCCCTATCCCACTACGCGTGGCGGGACGCCGCCTGGCGCGCGGCCGCCGAGGCGTGGATCCGGGCGACACTCGCCGGGCTCGGCGCCGCTGTCACCGGCGAGATCACCCAGCCGCACTTGAGGGCCTGGTCGACGGTCATGCGCGTACCGACCGATGCCGGCACGATGTGGTTCAAGGCCTGCGGGCCGGGGTCGCGCTACGAGCCGGCGCTGATGGCAGCGATCGAGCGCTGGGCGCCCGGCCAGGCGGTCGCGCCGGTGGCGATCGACGTCGAGCGGGCCTGGTCGCTCTCCCCGGACGCTGGCATGACCCTGCGCAGCGTGCTGGCCGAAGACCGCGACCTGAGCCACTGGGAGCGGGTCCTGCCCCAATATGGCCAACTCCAGTACGACCTCACCGCGCACGCCCAGGAGATGCTGGCGCTCGGCGTACCCGATCTGCGCCCCGAGCGGATGCCCGCACATGTCGAGCCGCTGCTCGACGATCCGGCCGCGATGATGCGTGGCGAGGAGGCCGGGCTCACCGACGACCAGCACGCCCGCCTGCACGCGCTCCTGCCCGAGTACACCGCCTGGTGCGCCGAACTGGCCAGCGCCGGCATCGGGGCGTCGCTGAACCACGACGACCTCCACGACAACAACGTCGCGGTAGGGACCGACGGTGGCTACCGGTTCTACGACTGGAGCGATGCGAGCGTCGCGCACCCGTTCACCAGCCTGCTGGTGGCGTTGCGATCGCTGGCGTACCGGTTCGAGCTGAAGCCAGACAGCGCCGAACTGCACCGCGTCCGGGACGCGTACCTGGAGCCGTGGACAACCGGGCATGACCGGGCCGCGCTCAGCCGTGCCGCCGCGCTCGCCGCGAAGGTCGCCATGGTCGGCCGGTCGCTCTCCTGGCAGCGGGCGTTGCTGCTCGCTGACCCGGCTGAGCGCGCCGAGTACGCCGACGCGGTCCCTGGCTGGCTGGCCGAACTCCTCGCACCCGATTTGTCGTAGCCGGGTTCAGCCCCGGGTTGGTCGTACGGCATGCTCTCTCTCCATGGGTGTCCGGATGCGGCTGTTCTTGGCGAGCACGTTGATGTTGTTCCTGGAGTTGGCGCTGATCCGGTGGACGGCCTCGAACGTCGTACACCTCGGCTACTTTTCGAACTTCGTGCTGCTGGGGTCGTTCCTCGGCGTCGGGCTCGGGTTCCTACGGGCGGGTCGCTCGGCCCGCGCCCCGCTGTACTTCCCGATCGCCCTCGCCGTGCTCGTCGTCGGCATCCTGAAGTTCCCGGTCACCGTCGACCGGACGGGCTCCGACCTGATCTTCTTCACGTCCGAGCTGCATCTGACCGGTCCGCCGCCGTGGCTGGCGCTGCCGCTCATCTTCCTCGGTGCGGCGGTGGTCATGGCCGGCCCGGGCGAACTCGTCGGGCGCTGCTTCACTGAACTTCCCCGGCTAGAGGCGTACCGCCTCGACCTGCTCGGCAGCCTGCTGGGGATCGTCCTGTTCACCCTCGTGTCGGTCCTCCGCGCGCCGCCGGTGGCCTGGGGCGTCGTCGTCTCCTGCCTGGTCGTCAGCCTGTTGGGCACCAGGCGACGGGCGCTGATCGTGGGTGTACCGCTCGCGCTGGTCGTCGTCGCGCTGGCGATGGAGTCGATGAGCCCGGGTACGACCTGGTCGCCGTACTACAAGATCACCACGACGGAACGGGACACCGACGACGGGCGGAGGATCTCGGTCAAGGTCAACGGGGTGCCGCACCAGGCCGCGATGGACGCCGAAAGGAAGGCCAGCGGAGATCCGATCTATGCGATCCCGTACAAGCGGATGGCCCGTACCAGTCCCGGACGGGTGCTCGTCGTCGGTGCTGGCACGGGCACCGATGTCGCGCTGGCACTGTCCCGTGGTGCGACCTCGGTGGATGCCGTCGAGATCGATCCTGGACTACAGAAGATCGGCGCCGAGCGACACCCGAACCGTCCCTACGACGACCCCCGCGTGCGCGTCCACATCGATGACGGCCGAGCGTTCCTCGAACGCACCGACCAACGCTTCGACCTCATCGTCTTCGCACTACCCGACTCGCTGACGCTGGTCGCCGGGGCGAGTTCCCTGCGGCTGGAGAGCTACCTGTTCACCGCCGAGGCGCTGCGGTCCGTCCGCGAGCACCTCGCGCCCGGCGGCTCCTTCGCGATGTACAACTTCTACCGCGAGGACTGGCTGATCGACCGCCTGACCGGCACGGTTGCCGACGCGTTCGACCACCAACCGTGCATCGACGTCGTCGGGACGCGCCAGGCCGTCATCAGCGCTGGACTGACCGTCGACGACCAGCGCTGCGCGGACACCGGCAGCCGAGCAGGGCCGGCGCCCGCCACCGACGACCACCCGTTCGTCTACCTTCGTTCCCGCACAATTCCACTCTTCTACCTGCTGACACTTCTCGGCGTCCTGCTGCTGAGCCTCTTCGCGGTGCGACTGGTCGGCGGGCCGCTGCGCAGGATGTTCCCGTACGGCGACCTGTTCCTCCTCGGCGCCGCATTCCTGTTGCTGGAGACCCGCAGCATCACCGGCTTCGCACTGCTCTTCGGCACGACCTGGATCGTCAATGCCGTGGTCTTCGCCGGTGTCCTACTCGTCGTACTGCTCGCGGTCGAGACGACCCGCCGATGGCGCCTACCACCACTCCCCGTGCTGTACGGACTGCTGGCCAGTGCGCTCCTGCTCGCGGCGCTCGTCCCGCCGAACCTGCTGCTGAGCCTGCCAGTCCCGCTGCGGGCCGTGGTCGCGGTCGTGCTGGCGTTCCTGCCGGTGTTCGTCGCCAACCTCATCTTCTCGACCCGGTTCGCGGAGACGACGGACGCCACGGCGGCGTTCGGGGCCAACCTGCTCGGTGCGATGGTGGGCGGCTGCCTCGAGTACGCGACCCTCATCACCGGCTACCAGTCCCTGCTGCTCGTCGCCGGGCTCCTGTACGGCGGCGCCGTCCTGCTGCTTCGCCGGGTTCGGGTCGCCGCGCCGGTGTAACGGGTCTGACATGCTGGGGTGTGGCTCGCTGGGTCCTGCATGTCGACCTCGACCAGTTCATCGCTGCAGTCGAGGTACTGCGCCGGCCGGAGCTGCGCGGATGTCCGGTCATCGTCGGCGGTGACGGCGATCCGACCAAGCGGGGTGTGGTCAGCACCGCCTCCTATGAGGCGCGGAAGTACGGCGTGCACTCCGGCCTCCCGCTGCGTACGGCCGCGCGGCGCTGTCCGGATGCGGTGTTCCTACCTGTCGACCGGGAGGCGTACGAGGCGGCGTCGTCGGCGGTGATGGCGACGCTGCGCGAGTTCGACGCTGTGGTGGAGATACTCGGGTGGGACGAGGCGTTCCTGGCCGTCGACGGCGACGATCCGGAGGCGGCGGCCCGCGAGATCCAGCGACGCGTGCGCGCGTCGACCAACCTCGACTGCAGCGTCGGCATCGGGCAGAACAAGCTGCAGGCGAAGCTGGCAACCGGCTTCGGCAAGCCTGCCGGCGTCTTCCGGCTGTCCGGCGAGACGTGGTTCGAGGTGCTCGGCGACCTGTCGACTGACGCGCTGTGGGGGATAGGAGCCAAGACCGCCAAGCGGCTCGCCAAGCTGGGCATTGACACCGTGATGCAGCTCGCGGCCGCTGATCCACACGCGCTCGCGGCCCAGCTTGGCCCCACGACCGGGCCGTGGCTGGTCCGGCTCGCCCGTGGCCAGGACCACTCGGCGGTGGTCGGCACGCCGTACGTCGCCCGTTCCCGGGGCCGGGAAATCACCTACCAGCACGATCTTGACGACTGGGAACAGGTGCGCAGCGAGGTCATGCGCCTGGCGCGACTGGTCGCCGACGACGTGGCCGCCGAGCAGCGACCTACCGCCCGCGTCGTCGTGAAGGTGCGCTACACGCCCTTCAATACGCACACCCACGGCCACTCGCTCGCGACGCCGACCACCGAGGTGACCGCGATCGAGCAGGGCGCGCTCGCCGCCCTCGACCAGTTCACCGGACGGCGGCCCGTGCGGTTGCTGGGCGTCCGCGCCGAGTTCCCGGCTGCGGGCTGAGCGGACTGATTGGCGGCGGCGCCCTCGCGGCCACCTATGGTCGTGGCATGGACACCGTTCCGCTGCCTCTGCCGAACCCGCCGCCGCCACCACCGCGAAAGCCACGGGTCGGACTGATCGTCGGCACGGCCATCGGCGGGCTCGCCCTCATGCTCTGCCTCTGCGGGATCGGTAGCGCCATTGCGTTGACCAGTGGCAAGGGTGCGGAGAAGAAGAGTCCCGCACCCGTGGCGGCTCCCGCGAAGCCGTCCGAGTCGTTGCCGCCGACCGAGGCGCCACCCTCGCCGACCGCCACCCAGGCCTCGCCAGCGCCGAAGGTCATCGTGCCTAACGTGGTGGGCAAGCGGCTGTCCGCCGCGCAGGCACAGCTGAAGGCCCTGGGTTTCACCAAGGTCGCGACCGCCGACGTCACCGGGCAGGGACGGGTAGTGCTCAACGCCAACAACTGGCTGGTGCGATCGCAGCTGCCGGCGGCCGGTTCGACGGTGGCGGTGGGCGCCCCGTTGACCCTGAAAGTGAGCAAGCCGTCCGACGGGCAGCCGGTCGACCCGGTCACGGCTGGCGTGGTGCCGAAGGTGGTCTGCCGGGATCTGCAGTCGGCGCAGGACATCCTGCAGGCGGCGGGTTTCTCCGACCTGGCTTCGCGCGACGGGACCGGCGAAGGCCGCGCGCAGATCATCGACCGGAACTGGCTGGTGATCGCACAGTCGGCCGCGGCCGGCAGCCGGCCGGATCCGAGCCGGCAGATCACGTTGACGGTGGTGAAGTACGGCGAACCGACCGGCCGATCCGGATGCAAGAGCTGACCAGGGCCGGCGGGGCTGCCCTTCGTCGTTCACCGATGTTGCGAATCTCAGACACGTGTCCGAGATTCGCAACATCCCTCAACAGCGTTACCCACCCCCGACAACCGTGACCTTTGACGCTGGCTACCAGCGCGCTCCTGGTGTTACCGGCCGGGACATGATCGAGTGGTCCAGGGCCGAGTGTGCGGGCTCGGAAGCGCTCGACGGAGGGAACAGCCCGTGGGAATCGTCTCGCCAGGCTTCCATGGCCGGCCACGGTCTGCGGCCGCGTCGCTGCCGCCCGGCCAGTACCTGACCGAGGACTTCCCGGTGCTGTCCGCCGGCCCGACGCCGCGCGTGCCGCTGGACCGGTGGGAGTTCGTGATCACCACTGAGACCGGCCAGGAGCACCGCTGGACCTGGCCCGAGTTGCTGGCACTGCCCAGCGAGACCCCGACCGTAGACCTCCACTGCGTCACCAAGTGGTCGAAGCTGGCCACAACGTGGCAGGGAGTCCCGCTGGACACGCTGCTGGCCGGCGTGGAGACCGCATCCGACTACGCGCTCGTCCACTCGTATGGCGGCTACACCACCAACCTGCCGCTGGAGGACCTGCTCGACGGCCAGGCCTGGGTCGCGTACCGGTACGACGGCGCCGACCTGACCCCGGAGCACGGCGGCCCGGCCCGGCTGCTCGTCCCGCACTTGTACCTCTGGAAGTCGGCGAAATGGGTCCGGGGGATCCAGCTGCTCCACGACGACGAGCCAGGATTCTGGGAGACCGCCGGCTACCACGAGTACGGCGACCCGTGGCGCGAGCAGCGCTACCAGGGTGACTAAGAGCATCCAGACCGGCCGCCGGCTCGCCTGGCGGGTCGGGCGGCTGGTCGAACGCCGTGCCGAGACGCCGACCGCCCGCACGCTCGTGCTGGACGTGCCCGGTTGGCCAGGGCACCTCGCCGGTCAGCATGTCGACATCCGGCTGACCGCTGCAGACGGGTACAGCACGCAGCGCAGTTACTCGCTCGCCGCGCCGGCGGACGGCGACCGGGTGGAGCTGACGGTCCAGCAGGTGCCGGACGGCGAGGTCTCCCCGTACCTGGCCGGAGTCTTCTCGGTAGGCGATCCGGTGGAGCTGCGCGGACCGGTGGGCGGCTGGTTCGTGTGGCGCCCCACCGATCCGCCGCCGGTGCTGCTGGTTGCCGGTGGGTCGGGCATCGTGCCGCTGATGGCCATGGTGCGGGCGCGCCGGGCGGCGGGGAGCCGTACGCCGTTCCGGCTGATCTACTCGGTGCGTTCGCCGGCCGACCAGTACTACGCGCAGGAGCTCCGGCAGCAGTCCGGCGGGCTGGACGTGTCGTACGTGTACACCCGGGAGGCGCCCGACGGCTGGCCAGCGCCGCCCCGACGGATCAGCGTCGCGGACGTGAACACCAACGGCTGGCCGCCGGAGTTCGAGCCGAGCTGTTTCGTCTGCGGGCCGACCGGTTTCGTCGAGACGGTCGCGAACATCCTCGTCGCCCTCGGTCACGAACCGCGGCGGGTCAAGACCGAGCGGTTTGGCCCGAGTGGAGGCTGACATGACCGAGCAGGACATCGAGCGGTACGAGGACGGCAACGCGTTGGCCGGTCCGCTGCGCGAGATCTTCGCCGTCGACGTTACGGCGGCGATCGGCCGCTGCGTCGCGTGTGGGCTCGCCGGACCGGTAGCCACGCTGCGGGTGTACCGGCACGCCCCCGGATTCGTGGCCCGCTGCCCGGGCTGCGACGGGGTGGTACTGCGGCTGGTCCGCGGGCCGAACGACGCCTGGCTCGACCTCCGTGGCACGGTCAGCCTGCGGATCCCGCTGACCCCGTAGAGAGCAGGTTCCGCTGAACGAGCCCGCCCGCCCCGCCGCGCGTGATCGCGTCTGGTACACCGCCTACGGGTCCAACATGCATGCCGATCGGCTGCATTACTACCTCGCCGGCGGCACGCCACCCGGCGCGGCCCGCACCTACGCCGGCTGCCGCGACCCGCATCCACCTGAGCAGACCGAGCCGGTGATGCTGCCCGGCGGTGTGTACTTCGCGCTGGAGTCACGGGCCTGGACCGGTGGCATGGCGTTCTACGACCCGGGCCTGCCCGGATTCGCCGCCGCCCGCGCCTACCTCGTCACCGCCGAGCAGTTCTGCGACATCGCTGCCCAGGAGACATATCGACCAATTGGTGTCGACCTGGACCTCGATGAGGTGCTCGCCACCGGCCGGCAGCAGATCGGTTCCGGGCGGTACGAGACGCTCGTGAGCGCTGGTGT
>Ga0184623_10000127_pt1 | contig 30368 bp, 33 predicted proteins | sample PLM1_100_b1_FD_133138 | JGI IMG/M metagenome (GOLD analysis project Ga0184623, IMG submission 133138) | Groundwater sediment microbial communities from an aquifer in East River, Colorado, USA - PLM1_100_b1 | ecosystem: Environmental > Terrestrial > Soil > Riparian zone | place: USA: East River... | reverse complement strand
GTCGTCGGTGCCGGTGAGAAACCGGACGCACTCGCCCCGCAGGCGCCGGTGTCGGGCCAGGACGTCGGCTTGGATGAGCTCCAGCGCATGTCCAAGGTGGGGCGCGGCGTTGACGTAGGGGATGGCGGTCGTGACGTAGAAGCCACTGTTGGTCGTCATCGTCTCTCCTTCGCCCTGTCGTGATTAGGGAGACGACGCAGCAGGCCCCCGCACAGCAGGGACCTGGTCGTTGGTGATGGTGTTAACGCACGCCAAGGAGTCCCGGGAAGGGGCGCATCATTCGCTCGCGGCGTGGCTGCATACCCCGCATGCTGGCACCAGTCCCGCAGGATGGGCCAACCTTTTTCGCCGCTGCAGCTTGACCTGGTCGTCCCGATTTCATGCGGCTCCGGAAGCGACTAGCTGGGCGCCCCGGGCACCTCCTGATCGACGTCCTGGCCGGACATGGCCTCGACGAGGTCGGTGAGTTGGGCAGTGAAGTCGATTCGGGTCACCTACCGGTGGGAAAACATCGGCCGCCCCGGCTGCATCAACCTCGGCAAGAGCGGGCGGGAGAACGACGCCTGGTTCCCCGAGTACGTCCAGCTCTACGACCAGCACAACGACACTCTCTACACGTGTCCGGTGAACGAGTGGTTCCCCCAGGAATCGCTGACCCGCTACTACAGCCGCTCCTGACGCGCGTCTGAGGAGAAGGGCGCGGGCGGTGCCATCCGCCCGCACCCTTGCCACCGTTCCCGTTAGGACATTTCTCTCGGCGGGGCGGTCGTAGCGATTACCAACACGCCGCAGGCTGTCTGCACCGGCATGCGCGTATCCGTCGAGCATCAATCAGGTATGTCACGATCGGATACGGCCACGCCAGCTGGACGCAGGCGCAGTCAGGCTGTCACGTCAGGATGCGATAGCGCAGGTGGGTGACGTACGGCGACTCGATGACCTCGGCCTTCCCGAGCTTGAGGTGGTGGTCGAGGCGGTCGAACAGCCTGGTGCCACCGCCGAGCAGGATCGGGACCAGATGGATCTGGATCTCGTCCAGCCGTCCGGCGGCGAGGCACTGCTGAGCGGTCGCGGCGCCCATCACGCAGACCGCCCGGTCGCCGGCGGCCTCACTGGCCCGGTCGAGCGCCGCCTCGATGCCGTCGGTGACAAACGCGAACGTGCCGCCGCCGGCGGCCATGTCAGGCCGGGCGGCGCGGCTGGGCACGAAGCACGGCACCGGAAACGGCGTGCCGCCCCACGGCCCGATCCCGACGTCGAATGTCCGGTAACCGATCACCATCGCGCCGATGCCTTCGACGAGCTCGCGCTGCACGCCGGCGTCGATCTCGCTTGCGGATGCGCGTTCACCGGTCTGGTCCGTCTCGCCGTTGAACATCCACGCGTGCAGCCGTTCACCCCCCTCGCCCATGGGCTGTCCGCCCCGGACGTGCGGTCCGGCGATGTACCCGTCCAGCGACATGCTGACGTCCAACAGTACGTGTGCCATGACTCCTCCAGCTCTTGGTCGGTGTTGCCCGGTGGTCGCTCTACTTCTGGGTCGGACCGGATCCGGAAGTCTCGACATGGAGCTGGCCCCTGATGCAATCAGCGGTCGGATCCTCCATTGAGAGCCTGTGGCCGCGGCGCACCGGCGCGGGTGGTAGGCCCAGGCGTTCGGGGATCCGGCGGATCGTGGAGGCGCCGATCCGGTGACCGAGGCGCTGTAATTCGCCCTGGATGCGCTGGTAGCCCCGGCCCGGGTTGTCCCGGGCCATCTGCTTCACCGGGCTGGCGATGACCGCGTCGATCGGTGGTCGGCCTGACCGGTTGGGGTAGGTCCAGTGGCGGGCGATCAGGCGCCGGTGCCAGCGCAGGAGCGTGGTCGGGGTGACGAGCCGGTGGGACTTCAACGCCTGGGGCACCCTCTGGTCAGGGCGGGGAGTGGGGCGCGGTCTATCCAGTTTCGGGGTCGGAGCGGCGGCCGGGTAGGGATGGGCGTCAGTCGGTGCCGATGAGCTGGTGGGCGGCGGCCGCGATGTGGTCGGCGTCGATGCCGGCCCAGGCGAGGAGTTCGGTGCCGGAGCCGGAGCCTGGCAGGTGGCGTACGGCGAGGTGGGCGGTAGACAGGTTGGAGGCTCCGGCGGCGAGCAGGGTGTCGGTGACGGCCGAGCCGAGTCCGCCTTCGGGGTGGTGGTCTTCGGCGATGACGATCCGGCCGGAGGTGGCGGCGGCTGCGGCGGTGAGGGTGGCGGTGTCGATGGGCTTGATGGAGTAGCTGTCGATGACGCGGGCGTGGATGTCTTCGTCCAGCAGGATGTCGGCGGCGCGGAGGCAGGCGTGCAGGGTGACGCCGGCGCCGATGAGGGTCACGTCGTCGCGGTTACCGGAGCGGAGCAGCTTCGAGCCGCCGATCGGGAAGGTCTCCCCATCCGGGTAGAGGACGGGGTAGGCGCCGCGGGTGGTGCGCAGGTAGCTGATGCCTGGTATGTCCGCCATGCCGTCCACGAGGGCGGCGGTGCTGGTGGCGTCGCTGGGGTAGAGCACCGTCGACCCGTGCACGGCGCGGAACATGGCGATGTCTTCCAGCCCCATCTGGGAGGGGCCGTCGGCGCCGATCTCGACGCCGGCGTGGGAGCCGACCAGTCGCAGGTCGACGCCGGAGATGGCGCCCATCCGGATGAAGTCGTGCGCCCGGGTCAGGAACGCGGCGAAGGTCGACGCGAACGGGCGGTAGCCGCGGACGGCCAGCCCGGTGGCGGCGGCCACGAGTTGCTGTTCGGCGATGAACATCTCGAAGTAGCGGTCCGGGTAGGCGCGGGCGAACTCGTTGGCGTAGGTGGAGTTGCTGACTTCGCCGTCCAACGCGACCACCCGCGGGTCGCGAGCGCCGAGGGCGACGAGCGCGTCGCCGTAGGCCTTGCGGGTAGCCACTTTGTCGCCGACGGCGTACCGGGGCCGTTCCCCATCGGCCCCGGCCGGCCCGGCGGCCGCCTGCCGGGCGGGTACCGGGTCCGGGAGCGGGCCGCGCAGCACCAGGTTGCGGACACCGCCGAGTCCGGTGATCGCCCGGTCCGCCATGTCGGCGGGCAATGGCTTGCCGTGCCAGTCCGGGCTGTCCTCGACCTCGGCGAAGCCGCGGCCCTTGACGGTCTTGGCCAGGACCACCGTGGGCTGCTCGGCGCCGGTGTCTTCGGCCCCGTCCTCGGCGAGGGTCAGGGCGCCGTCGATGGCGCCCAGATCGTGGCCATCGATGACGAGCACGCGGGCGCCGAAGGCCTCGGCGCGACGGGCATAGGCCTCCAGGTTCCAGCCGAGCTCGGTCGGGCCGCGCTGGCCGAGGCGATTGACGTCGACGATGGCGATGAGGTTGGACAGCTGGTAGTAGGAGGCCTTGTCCAGCGCCTCCCAGATGGATCCCTCGGCGAGCTCGCTGTCACCGCAGAGCACCCAGATCCGGTAGGGCTGCCGATCCAGGTACTTGCCGGCCAGCGCCACCCCGACCCCGTCCGGTAGCCCTTGACCGAGGGAACCGGTGGCCACGTCCACCCAGGGCAGGACCGGGGTGGGGTGGCCTTGCAGGCGCTGCCCGAAGCGGCGGTAGCCGGTCATCAGCTCGTCCCCGGAGATCACGCCGACGGCCTTGAACACCGCGTACAGCAGCGGGGATGCGTGCCCCTTGGAGAAGATCAGGTGGTCGTTGCCGGCCGACCGCGGGTCGTCCCAGTCGTAGCGCAGGTGCCGGGTGACGAGCACGGCGAGCAGATCGGCCGCGGACATACTGGAAGTGGGGTGCCCGGAGCCCGCGCTGGTGGACGAGCGGATCGAGTCGACCCGCAGCTGAGCGGCGAGCTCGGCCACCGTCTCAAGGCTGATCTCAGACGTGGGTGTGATCGTGGTCATGGTGACTCCCGTGTGTGCCCGAACGGGATTCCGAACCCGCACAGTCTTGCCGCGCGCCCTCTTCTGCGGCAACGCCGCCAGCGGCCAAGGTGCTTTGGTGCTGACCGGAGTTCTCGGATTCCCGGTGGCGGGTAGCTGCTCTCCACCTGCAACCGGGTCGAGGTCTTCGCCGTGGCGGAGACCTTCCACGGAGGTCTCGCCGACGTCTCCGCGATGCTCGACGGCCACGCCGGCTGCGACCTGGCCGATCACCTATACGTGCACTACGCCGGGTCGGCCGCCGAGCATCTGTTCCGGGTGGCGGCCGGCATCGACTCGATGGTCGTCGGCGAGGCACAGATCCTCGGGCAGCTCCGGGTCGCCTAAGTTGGTCGGGACGACGTCGCGCGGCAGGATCTAGCCATGATCACCATGCACACGGTCGCGGAGCGGCCTGACCTCTGGGCACGCGGAATCGACTCAGTTTCGGTGTGGCCGGAGTACAACCTGCATGGCGATGTGCTCAACCAGTGGTGGGGGCTCCTCGACACGGAGCTGCCCGAGTACCAATTCGTCCTCCACGACGAGGAGACCGACACGGTCATCGCCGAGGGCCACACCGGGCCATTCACGTGGGACGGCCGCGACGAAACCCTGCCGGCCGGCATCGATCCGACCATCGAACTGATCTTCGCGCAGGCGCGAGCGGGCCAGCCACCAAACACGCTCTGCGCGCTCGCCGCGGAAGTGCCCCGGGACGGCCGCAGCCGCGGCCTCGCGCCGCAACTCCTGGCCGCGATGCGCGGAATCGCGCAGCGAAAAGGGCTGCGGCACTTCGTGGCGCCGGTGCGTCCGTCGTGGAAGGACCGATACCCGCTCGCGCCGATCGAGCAGTACGTGCGGTGGCGGCGTGCGGACGGCCAACTGCTCGACCCGTGGATGCGGCTACACGAGCGGCTGGGTGCCCGCATCGCGAATCCGGTTCCACATTCGCTGCGCATCACCGGGCCGGTTGCCGACTGGGAGTCCTGGACCGGCATGTCCTTCCCAGATTCCGGCGACTACGTCTTCCCGGAGGGCCTTGCACCAGTGCACATCGACCGCGACGCCAACCTCGGGTCGTATTGGGAACCCAATATCTGGATGGTGCACCCAGACGTGTAAGACCAGTCGATACGCCAGAAGGTTTGTCGGTGACCGTGGCAGTGCCGATGCTGAAGGTGACCAAGCTGGATGGGCGGGTGGCCAGCCACCCCGTTACCGATCGTCGGCGACCTTCCCCGCGTGCTTTCTTCGGATGACAAGTTCTCAACAGGTCTTCACACAACTGGCTCTCGGGCCAGGATGAGCAGGTCGCAGTCCTCTTCCACCGGTTGCGGCGCGGTCTCGGCCGCGACATCGGCGTCCAGGGCCGCGAAACCACTCGCGGTCTCCTCGTCGGTCAGGTACTCGAAGACGGAGATGGCCCGCAGTCGCAACCGAGTTGCGTACTCCGCCAAACTTGCCGCGTACCGATGCCGGACCTGCTCTAGAGCAACGTATCGTAGGCCCGCCGCGCTGAAGGTCTCGATCACCTCGCCGAGTGTGGGAAACAATTCCTGTTCGATGGTGCGTGTTCGGGGAAGTAGCGATGCCACAGCAGGTCGGGCATCCGGTTAGCGAACGTACTGCGGATCAAGAGTCGCCCCCCGGGCCGGAGCACTCGGGCTATCTCAGCAGCAGCTGCCCGCCTGTCCTGCACGTGATGCAGGACCAAGTACATCAGGGCCAGGTCGCAGGCGTCGTCCGGCACCGGGATCCGCTCCGCGCTGCCGGCCAGGTAGGTTACGTTGGGTTGGCCGGCCGACTCCTCGGCCGCTGTACGCATCCGCGTCGACGGCTCGACACCGTACACCGGCCCGCCGAAGGCCTCCGCCAGCGCGGGAGTAAATCGCCCGGTCCCCGAACCGAGGTCGAGCACGGCCAACGGCCGCCGCCGACCGGCATACCGGGCAAACGCTTGCATCCACACGGCCATGGTCGGCGCGGACAGCGCTCGGCCTCGCGCATACACGGTGTACTGCCGCTGGTCGTAGTCGATCTTCTCCGGCATTCCGTGCTCCCATCACCCACCGTCGAGTGACACGCAGCCGCTACCGCCTCAATGATTACCTGCTCAAGGTGGAGGCTCGAGCCCGCCGACGGCCGAGCTTTCCCGAAGTTTGACACCCGCGGCCACCTGCTCGCCGCGGCGGTCGCGGCCGTCGCGCTGGCCCTCCTGCTCGGCGTGGCCGGACCGGCCGGCTGGGGCCACATGCACACCGTGATGGCGGCCATGACCACCACCATGGGCGGCTGCCAGTGACCACACGCAGCGGTACCGGGTGGGCTCACCCGCCACCGGCGACGCCCGCCTACTGTCGAAACCCCCACGGATGAGGTGAGCCATGCCAAGACCAGCGGAGCGTGACGAGCGGCTGCGCCGCTACTGGGACAAGCACGCCGCCTCCTACGACCAGCAGATGGGCTTCCTCGACCGGCACGTCTTCGGCGACACCCGCGACTGGGTCTGCGCGCAAGCCTCCGGTGACGTGCTGGAGGTGGCGATCGGCACCGGACTGAACCTGCCCCACTACCCCGAGAGCATCCGGCTGACCGGGCTCGAGTGGAGCCCGACGATGCTCGACATCGCGCGGCGCCGCGCGCAGGAGCTGGGCCGCGAGGTGGACCTGCGTTCCGGCGACGCGCAGGCCCTGGATCTTCCCGACGCCTCGTTCGACACCGTCGTGTGCACCTTCTCCCTCTGCGCGATCCCCGACGACCGGCGAGCCCTGCACGAGATGGACCGCGTGCTGCGCCCAGGCGGTCTGCTGCTACTGGCCGACCACGTCGAGGCCGCGCCGTGGTACGCCAGGGCGGCCCAGCGACTGATCGAACTGGTCACCATCCCACTCGGCGGGGAACACTTCCGGCGCCGCCCGATCACCCACGTTCACGCCTTGGGGTACGCCATCGAACGTCACGAACGCTTCAAACTCGGCATCGTCGAACGCCTCCCTCGCCGCACGCAAACCGGATGCAGGCGCCTAACGGAGGCCACCAGCCTCCACCAAACAGCGACCTAAGACGCTGGCCGGCATGGCGTGGTGCGAGTTGTCACCGGGGTGGAACTCCACACGCCTGCGCTCTCACCGGGTTCACCCCGACCGTCGCCCTCCACCGACGACTACCAACACGCCGTTCCGCGCCTGGTCCCGACTAGGCGCGGCGTCAGCCTCACCACCGCCTGCATCAGCTGCGACACCCGCCACTCCGGGGTGACCCGCGTCCTGGTCGCTGGCCTGGCACCCCGGCGAATCATCGCCGTCCTGCCTACGCCCGACCGCAACGGTCAGCGCCGTCCTGAATGCATTGCAAAGGCCGTCAGTCGAGGCGCAGGCGGCGCAGACCGCAAGGCAGGGTAACCCGGCCACGCCGTACTCGGCTGGAGCCGATCCTCCTCTAACCGCCCGCGGCAGCGCGCACCCCGCCTGGGCAGCGCTCGGTACCTCGATGCCGTGCTCACCGGAACGTGCCAGCTCTCCGCCGGCGAACCCGATCTCACCAACGCCCACACGCGAACCGCACCTACAGCCGAGGTCTGGACGTGCCCGGATCACCATCGCCGTCACCTTGCGGCGCGCGGCGGGGGAGGGCTACCGGTCAAGTCGCGCGGGTTGGGTTCGGAGGAACCGTCGCCACGTGGTGTGGTCGAGGCGGGTTGGCGCTGGTGGTATCCGGAGGTGTTTGGGGATTCCTAGGCGGCGAGGCGGTCACGAGTTCGTCGCACGTTGTAACTGCTCAGCCTCGACGCCAAGCAGCGCCGAGGCCGCCCGGCTCGGCATGACGGCGTTGGCGATCATCGATCACGACGGCATGTACGGGGTTGGTGCGGTTTGCCGAAGCCGCCCGCGCCCGAAGGCGCGGAGGCAAGACGGCGGCACCACTTTGAAGACCGGCCCTAGGTGTGCTCCAGGGCCCAGGCGCAGATCGCGGCCAGCGGTTCCTGGAGCGTCTTGCCCAGCGCGGTGAGGGCGTACTCCACGTGCTGGGGCGCGGTCTCCTTGAGCACCTGCCGGCCGACCAGGCCGTCGGCCTCCATGCCTCGCAGGGTCTCGGTCAGCACCTTCTGGGTGATGCCGGGCAGCCGCTGACGTAGCTGCGCGGGCCGCTGCGGACCGGCCAGCAACGCGTAGACCACTAGCACCCGCCACTTCGCGGCGAGCCGTTCCAGCGCCTGCCGGGTGGCGCAGCTCTCCTCCAGCACGTCAGGGATCACCAATGCCATCGATCCGTCCTCTCCTCCGGCGCTCCTTCCGGTGCCGACCGCAGGTCAGGTATGAGCACCGCCAAGTGCCTTCTGGCCGACCGTCGCCGGGCCGACCTAGCGTCACCGCCAACACCATATTCGGAGGACGCGACGTGACTGCCCTGAGGATCCACACCTATACCGCCGGCGAACCCGGCATCTTCGTCAACGGCTATCTGCTGGAGGCGCCGGACGGGGTCGTGCTGGTGGACTCCACGCTGCTGGTGTCCGACGCCGAGGCGCTGGCCGCCCGCCTCGCGGCGCTGCGCAAGCCGCTGCGCGCAGCGTTCGTGACCCACCCACATCCCGACCACGTCAACGGCTTGCCGTTCGTGGTCAGCGCGGACGTGCCGGTGTACGCGACCGAAGCGGTGGCCACCACCATCGAGCCGAGCGCGGACGCCAAGCGGGCGCAGTGGCAGCCGGTGTACGGCGACGAGTGGCCGGACAGGCATCGGACGCCGGACCACCTGGTCGACTCGGGCCAGACCGTCGAGGTCGCCGGCCTGCGGGTGCGGGTCGAGGAGGTCGGCGCCGGCGAGAGCCACGCCGACTCGTACCTGCTCGTGGACGCCGGCGGGCCGCCGGTGGCGTTCATCGGCGACCTCGCCTTCCACGGCGTGCACTCCTACACATCCGACGGCCACACCGGCGCCTGGCTCAACACGGTGGAACGGCTGGCGGTCGAGCTGGACGGCATCGCGCTGTACCCGGGCCACGGCGCGGTCGGCGACACCGGGCTGCTCACCCGGCAGCGCCAGTACCTGCTGATGTACCGGGAGACGGTGCGGCGGCTGGCGGCGGGCGCACCGCGCCTGACCGACGCGCAGCGGCTGGAGCTGACCGCCGTCATGACCCGCTTCCTGCCCGGTGCGGCGCTGGACTGGCTGATCGGCCTCGGCGCCGACGCGGTCGCCAAGGAACTCGCCGTCCAGCCCACCGCCGCCTGAGATCGGAGGCGACACGTGTCCGTCGACAGCACGATCATCACCACCACCCGGGTCAGCTTCGACAGCGACGGCATCGAACTGATCGGGGAGCTGCGGCTGCCCACCGCCGCTGCTGAATCCGGGCCGGTGCCGGCGGTGGCGCTCACCGGCCCGTTCACCGGGGTGAAAGACCAGGTCACCGGTGTGTACGCCGGCCTGCTCAGCCGAGCGGGCATCGCCACCCTGGCCTTCGACCACCGCGGCTTCGGCGAGAGCGGTGGCCGACGCCAGCACGAGGACAGCCAGGGCAAGCTCGCCGATCTCCGGTCCGCCGTCGGGCTGCTGGCCGGGCTGCCCGAGGTCGACGAGGACCGGATCGGGCTGGTCGGCGTCTGCCTCGGCGCCGGCTACGCGGTCCGGGCCACCGCCGCGGACCCACGGGTGCGGGCGGTGGCCGGGATCGCCGGTGCCTACAACAGCCCGGCCCGGTTCGCGGACGAGATCGGCGTCGACGCGTACCGCTCGGCACTCTGGTCGTTCCTGCGCCGATACGACGAGTACCTGCCGGCGGTGGCACCCGACGGCGGCGAGGCGGCGATGTCCGGCGCCGAACCGTACGAGTACTACGGCACCGCCCGCTCCGCGTCAGCCCACTGGCAGAACCGGGTCACCCGGGGTTCGCTGCACGCGCTGATGACGTTCGACGCACTCGGCGCGGCGCCGCTGCTGGGCGCCACTCCGCTGCTCGTCGTCCACGGCAGGACCGACGACTACTGCGCGCCAGAACTGGCATCTGAGCTGCACGAACGCTCTCCTGGCGAGAAGGAGCTCGTGTGGCTGGACTGCGGGCGACACATCGACCTGTACGACGCGGAGCCGTACGTCACCCAGGCGGCCACCGCCACCGCCGGCTTCCTGCACCGCCACCTCTAGCGCGAGTCCTCGCGGCCCTTGGGCGTGTGGGTGCCCGTAACTCGTCCGCCCTCGCTGACCTGGGGCGGCGCGGGTGCGGTGGCCTGGCTGGAGGATCGATGGCATGGCGTTGCGGCTGGTGTATCTCGCGGTCGGTCAGGTGTTGCGGTGGCTCACGCTTGTCGGCCGGGGCTCGGCGTCGAAGGACGTGGAGATCCTGGTCTTAAGGCGTCAGGTGACGGTGCTGCGGCGCCAGGTAGCACGGCCACGGCTGTCCTGGGCGGACCGGGCCGTGTTGGCGGCGCTGGCCCGGTTGCTGCCGCGCGGTCGTTGGCGTGTGCTGTTCATCCGCCCTGGACACGCTGCTGGGGTGGCATCGGGATCTGGTGCGGCGCCTCTGGACCACCCGCCGGCGGCCGGGTCGACCAGGAAGCTGTTCTTCTTGCTGGCGTGCGCGGCGGGTCCACAATGGGTTTCGGCGTGCGTCTCGCACGCAGGGAGCACGGGGGAGTGCCATGCGAATCCGCACGCGGTCGGGCTGTCTCTTGAGCGTCCTGGCGCTTGTAGTGCTGCTATCCATGGGAATCATGGTCGTTGTCGCTGCGTCGTTGGGAGGGATGCGGTGGCCGTGGTCCGACCGCTCCGATAGCGCCCGGTTTGGACAGGCGCGACCGGCGACCGGGACGGTCCCGGTGCGCCTGGCGCCCGGCAAGCTCGTACCGGCCCGGAAGTGGCCGACTGCCTGCCAGCTCATCGACGACGCCGACATCACAGCCGTCCTACCGGACGCGACCGAGATCGACGAGTTCCCCGGCGGGGTGTCTACGAGGACGATCGATGAGTACTCGGCCAACCCCGCGTGGCGGGAGGAGCCATACGCCCCCGAGGGCCGCTGCGTGTGGCACATGAAGCTGCCTGGCGAGCGGACGAACGCCTTCACCTTTGTGTGGGTACGCATTGTCGCCGTGGGGGACCCGGAGCTGATCAGGCGCTACCACGACGACCAGGAGCTGGGCCGGGGAGCGGGCCTCGCCGCCGCTGACCTGCCTGGAGGCGGCTCCTGTTACCCGTCCAGCCTCTACGACGCCCACCTGGTGTGCGCCCGCGGGCCGCTGATGTTCGAAGTTGGCGGGTCCACGACCACCGACTTCGGAGACTTCCGCGCGTACTCGTTCTGGCGGGACGAGGTGCTGACGGAGTTTGCGGCCACGGTCGCTGGCAAGATCCGTCTGGCCTGAGAGCAAGATCGGCAAGGGGCGGTCGTCAGGCAGCACGTCGAGGTCGGCGGCGGAACCAGTCCGGACAGCTCTAGCGGATCGAGCCACGCAGCGCGGTCGGCGCCTCGGGTCGTGGTCGCGGAGCGTAGGCGGCATCATATGGGCGATGCGGTTCACGCGCCTCGGGCGGATTGATGCGGCTGCCGGACTTCGTGGCCCGGCGGTTCCGGCCGGGCCGATTAGAGATAGTCAAAATACCTGTTCCACCACGGAGCGGCTTGCTCGCATAGGAACGCAACCGTTCCGTCGTACCGAGTCCAGATAGGATGCTCGGGGACGACCCTGTAGCCAAGGTCAAGAAGCTGAGCCGAGTAATCGAGCGCCACACGATCCACTGGCGCACCTATACCCGCCCGGCAACGGACCTCCCACGCGTCCCTGGTCCGCCGCCTGGAAGCCGCCCACCAGCGGAACCAGGAACTCAGCCGCGACATCACCGAGCTACGGGAGCAACTCGCCGCTGCACACGGACAGGGCCAGCCGTTCCATCCCCGACGGCGCCGACCCGGCAGCGCGCTAAGGACAGACACCAGCCGGCGCAAGAGCCACGACAGGCCCGAGTCGGCCAACCAGAAGCGCGCCCGTCCATGACCATCGACACCGCCAATGCCACACCGGCCGCAGGGGGTGCCGCCGCCGACCGCCCGGCCGTCCGGCGGCGGTGTTTCGCGTGGTACGTCCAGGTCGAGCCGGACGTGATCGCCGAGGTCGAGATCGATGCCGCCTATGAGGAGACCGCGCGCTGGCGACAGCCGCCCCGGTTCCTGCGGCTGCGCACCGACATGTCGGTCTTCGACGTGCCGCTCGCTGACCCACCGCCCTGACCAAGCGAGCGGGCCAAACCGGCGAGAGGCGCGGGGACTACGTCTAGCCGCCTCACACGGTCGCGGACCACCAGAGCGTGAGGCACGGGTGGATGGTTGTCGTCATCGACCAGACCGGCGCGGCCCTCACTCGGGCTGGTCGCACAGCCGCGCCGCCTCGAGAAGACAGATAACGCCAGTGTGTCTTCTGAGCGGTGCGCCCTGGCCCTGCCAGGGCGCACCTAGATGATCTAGTCCTGACCGGCCCGGTCGGCTACGGACCCGGCCGCGACCGCCGAGCCGGGCGTGACGGCCGAGCCGGACGGCGGACCGGCGGCGGGTTCGAAGACGACCCGGGACCGCAACTGCCGGAACCCGGTCCGTTCCAGTTCCGCCAGCACCGCCACCCGGTGGGCGTCCACGTCGGCGAGCACCTCCCAGGCGCCGCTGGCGGCCAGCACCCGGACCGCCTCGGCCAGCAGTTCACCCCGGACGGCCTCGTCGAGCAGGCCCAGGTAGCCGATTTGCGGGAAGCAGGCCTGTGCGGCCGTTCCCACCAGGCCGACCGGCTCCCCGGCCTCCAGCGCGATCCGCCAGTCCCCGACCGGGCCGGTCAGCCAGGCCAGCGGGTCGGTGGCCAGGTCCACTCCGCCGACCGCCCGCGCCATCTCCATGCCGGTCAGCACGTCCGGCTCGGCGACCCGGGCGACCAGGGCGTTGATCTCCGCCGCGTCGGCGGCCGGGCGGAAGGTGTACCGCCCGGAGGCAGCCGGCAGCGGCGTGCCCGTCCAGGAGCATCTCAGCCGCTCCCCGCGCTCGACCAGCCCGGCGAGCTGGGCCGCCGCCATCGGTGCCTTGATCACGGCCAGTACCTCCGGCCGGCGCCGCCAGTGAGCCGGCATGGCGGCGTAGTACAACCGGGGACCGCCGAGTGCCTCGTGGGCGGCGCGCAGCAGCGCGGCACCCACCTCCGGCTCGGCGTCCAGGTCGAACCTTTCCAGCCAGGGGGCACCGACGGCACCCGGCGGGAGGGCCCAGGCCGCCCGCGCGACCACCCGGCCGGGTCGCAGGGCGACCCAGGTGTTCTCGGGCCGGTAGCCGCCGCCGGCGAGCCCGTCGGCGTAACCGACCTGGCGCAGTTGGGGCAGCGGATCGGGCATGGACTCGAACAGATTTTCCTCGCCCACGACGAGCGGACGGATGACCAGATCGGTCATAGGTAGATCCTCCGGAAAGCGAGCGCCCCGGGGTCAGATCCGCGTGGACGCCGGGGCGCGGAAGGGGCGCAGAACGTCGGACATTGTTCTGACCTCCTCCCAGCTCGACGGCGTGCCCGGAAACCTATTCGACGCACTCGCCCGCCGCAACACGATTTGCAGCAACCCGGAACGACCGGTCAAAGCCAACTCGACCTAAGGCCACGGCGGGCGAACACCAACCGGAGAGCTTGCCCGCGTCGCCCCAACGCATCCTCGCCCTCGCCACAGCCATCTGGGCATGGACGGGAGGGCCGAACTCGCCGCACTGGCCGTTGGTCCGGCCGCCGCTGGCGCGGTTGGCGCGGATCGCGGGTTCTGGACGACGACGCTGCTCCGTCACCGCGGCCGGATGACCCGGCTCAGCGGGTCGAACTGCTCGCCGCGGCACAGGCCGCGGTCACCGCGTGCGGGGCAACTGAACGGGCCCGGGCCGCAGCGGGAGGTCTCGATAGCCGCTGCGGCGCTCAACACCGTGTTGTGGAAGATCCCGGCTCCCAAGTTCCAGCTCGAACCCTCACATCGGGCTACGTAAGCCCTGGCCTACACCCGAGAGGGGGAACCGTCAGTCGTCGGCTCCAGGGCCGGTGACCGCCCTCTGGGGCCACCAAGCTTGGTAACGGGCGCACTCGCTGGCCGCCGACCGGGCCGCCGAGTTGTCAGCGAATGCGCAGTGCGCTGAACACTCCTGCGTGGTCGGAGTCCCAGTAGCCGTTCTGCATCGTCCTGCCGGTGACGGCGGACTCCACGAGCCGCACCGTGTGCGGTGCGTCGGTCATCACGTGGTCGACCTGGTGGTCGAACTCCGCGTCCGTGCCTGTGGTCAGGTCGTAGGAGTTGATGCAGCAGCTGAGCGGGTCGGCCGTGCTGCGCTCGACGAAGCCGGCGTTGAGCAGCACGCGGTAGGCCTGCTGGTCGTCCGGCACGACGGTGTCATCGTCGGAGTTGAGGTCGCCCAGGAGCACGACCGGCCTGTCGTTGGTCGCCGGCCCTCCGGGCGCCACTAGTTCGGCGGCCTGCTGCGCGCGGATACTCGGGTGCACGATCCGCGGGTCGAACGCCTCAAGATGGGTGTTGACGAAACGGAACGGGACGCCGCCCCGCACCTTCGCGTCGACCGTCGTCCAGCCGCGCGTCACCGTGACCGGGACGCCGAGGATCGACAGCGTGAGGAGGTGCTGGAAGTGGCCGCCGGCCGGCTCGGACACGTGTACGCCCGCGTCGACGCGCGCGAGGATGACGTCCCGCATTGTGAGCCTGCCGTTGAGCTCGGCGTCGGGCGTCGGCTGGGGACCGTCGCCGCGGATGGCGTTCTCGTTCGCCGGTGCCTCGAAGTCGAACTCCTGTTGGACGACGATCGGCCGGTAGCGCTCCTCGCCCGCATTCAGCTGGTTCAGCAGGAGCCGAAGGAAGTCGTACCGCACGGTCGTGGCCGTCTTGGGGCCGCCGAACAGCGGGCTGACTGACGTCGGCCCCGTGCGCCACAGCGCCACTTCCTGCAGGCCGACCAGATCCGGCCGCTTGTCGAGGATCTCCGCCGCGAGGCCCTTCGCCCGGGTCGGGAAGTTCGTGGCGGTCGTCTGCCGGAGGACCGCGCCGTTGGCGTCGATGAACGCGCTGAGGCTCGTCGCGCCAAGCGCCGGACTCAGGTCGGCGCCCAGGAACAGGTTGCGGGTCATCACCCTCGCGACCTGTCCGGTGTGCTTGCCCTGGTCGTCGTACCGGGAAGCCTGTGCCGTGCCCGGGGCCAGGAAGGCCACCAGCGCGCCGACGAGCACTGGGACGGCGAACCTCGAGAGGCGCCGGCCGGCGCCGATCCCACTCTTCGCCGGATCACCTGTCGCCACATCCCTGAGCATGTTGGCCCATCCTTCTCCCGGCTCCGCGATACGACACTATCCGGCCGCCCGGGGCTGCGGTATGCGTTCGTACGCAACGGCCACCATGGCCGGTACGACCCGGCCGCTGTGCGTGACGGCGGGGCAGAGGCACGCAGTACAGCCGGAGATGTCCTTGAACTGCACCAACGGCCGCTCCTTCACCCGTCGGGACAACGTGCCGCAGTCCCGGCACGCCGCCTCCACGGCGGTGGTCTCCATCACGACGCGAACCCCATCATCGACGCGCGACGTCCACCACGACGAAGGAGTCCAGGCCGAACAACAACGACGTAGGGTCGTCCATGCTCGTGGCCTCTTCAGCTGGTCTGCGTAGGAACAGCCAACGTGGGCTCTTCTTCGGCCGCGAGCTGGTGTTCCCCGACAAGGATGGCCTGCTGCGGTAGGTGGCGTCGCTGGTTGGGAGCTGGAGTCGCGATGTGGTCTTAGGCGGGTACGGCATCCGGTGCACCGGACAGGAACGCGCGCAGTTCGGACAGGTAGGTGCTGTGGTTATCTCTGCGGACGTTGTGGCCAGCCCCCTGGACTCCGACTACGCGCCAGCCCAGGCCGATCAGGATCTGCGCCGACTCGGGGTCGAGAGCGGCGCCCAGACGGGTTTCGCCGGTGAACATGAGTGTCGGTGACTGCACCTTTCGCGCCACCGCCGGCCAGGACCTGCGCAGAAATCGTTGCTCCGCGGCGAAGAGCCGCGGATCGACCCGACCCTTGCTGGCTGCCCAGGCGGCGAGGTCGTCCGCGGACCAGTTCGGGTGCTCGGCCGCTGCCGCAGCCATCCGTGCCGGTCCATCGATGGCCTGCAGCCCCTGCAGCCAGTCCTCGTGGGGGTTGGACGCGTCGGCGGTGACGTCCGCCGCGGGGTCGCGCGGCGGGGTCCAGGGCGGGTCCTCAAGCACGAGCCGGCTCACCAGGTCCGGTCGGGCGGCCGCCACCCCGGCGGCGGTGTTGGCGCCCAGTGAATGCCCCACCAGAACGACCGGGTAGACCAGGGTTGCGAGGACCGCGACGGCGTCTACGACGTGGGCGTCGTGCGCGAACGGCTCACCGGCCGGCATCGCGGTACGGCCATGCCCCCGCGCATCCGGCAAGACCACGTCCCAACCATCACCTGCCAGCGCAACCGCGACCGGCGCCCAACACGTGCCGTCGTCACAGAACCCGTGTAGGAGAACGATCGGGCGCCCGCCTCGAGATCGCCGTGCGTGCACCCGGACGGAGCCGGCCGGCACGACCATTGTTGCCCACTGCTCAACCCGCGCCAGCGCATCCACGGAGGCGGAGCCTAGCCCCGGTCTTTCAGTAAGGCGTTGATGTCGCTCGATTGGGTGGTCGGTGCGATGTGTGGACGCACCCCGGCTTCGCCCGCTTCCGGTTCGGCGACGACGACGGCTACACCAACGACGTCGCCGTCCTGAAACTAGCCGGCCGAATTGAGGACCGGCCGACCGTGCCGGTGGTCGGGCAGGACGAGGTTCAGCCGCACCGGCCAGGGACGATGGCCAGGTTCCTCGGGTGGGGCTACACCGCGGAGGGCGTCCCCGGACCGCGCCGACTTGCACACGGCCGAGGTGCCGATCGTAAGCGGGGCGAGTGGCTACGGCCCGGCCTTCGACGCGCGCACCATGGTGTGCGCCGGGTACGTCGATGGCGGCGTGGACAGTTGCAACTCCGACAGCGGTGGGCCGCTGCTTATCGGTGGCCGGCTCGCCGGGATCATCTCGTGGGGCAAGGGCTGCGGCCGCCGCGGCTTTCCGGGCGTCTACACCCGAGTGTCGACCTTTGCAGACCTCATGCGCGCCCGGATCGAGCCCCGCTGAAACCTGGATCGGGACGCCGACGACCTGCACGGTTGGCGCGGAAGTTGCGGCGGCCCAGCACGGCGGCGGCGTGGCACCATTGCCTACCTCATTCGCGGGTACACCACCCACAGCGACGTGGTACTCGACCTCGACGGGCACCCGGCGGTCACCGAGGGTGCCCGCTACCTGCACCGCATCCCCGTGCTCCGCGATGCCACAGATATGACGGACTCTCAGCTGGTTCAGGAGATTAAGCAAGCTCTCGGAGAGATCCATAAACTCTAGCGACGTCTTGCTCGCGATTGCGCTGCACTCGTGTGTAGGCGCAGTCAGGTCCGTCGATCTGATGTGCGGAACCAGATCCTTCCGGCCCAGTGCACCCGATGCGCTCCGGGGCCCCCGACCGGGATGCACCAGTCAGCGAGGGGACCACCAGATGTTGGCCAGGTCGTCGTGGTACTGGTCGGTCTGCAGGTCGGTGCGGTCGGCGCCGATGTTCTTGCCGCCGATGGTGGGCGTGCCTTTCGGGGTGATCGCCCCCAGCGGTGCCTTATGGGTGGCGGTGGCGGCGGGCGTCGAGGAGCCGCGGCGGGTAACGGTGATGCTGAACGTGTCCGAGGCCGTACGGGCGCAGCGGACGCTGTACCAGGCGCCCACCTCGAGCTTGAACGCCGAGTCGTGGAGCTTCTGCGGCACCAGCACGACGCTCTGGCCGTCGGAGAACCGGCAGGACGGGTGGCCGTAGTCCAGCTGCAGCTTCCACTGGCCGGTGCCCTTGGCGGCCAGCCCCTGCTGGAAGATGTTCATGCCGGTGCCCGGGTCGGCGGGCTTCGTGAGCCGCACGTCGGCGCCGAAGCTGAACGGCCCGTTCCCCGGCTCCAACGCGGTGGGCAGCTCGACGACGACCTGCGGGCACGGCGCGGTGCGGCACACCGTGGCGGGGAAGCGCAGGAACGTGTCGCCGCCCTCGGTCACGGACCGTACGGCGCCGCCGTTGAGGGACGTGACGTGGCCTGGCTCCTGCGCCGAGCCGCTGTTGACCACGCTACTGCCCTGCATGGCCCCCGCGAGCCGGATGCGGTCCTGCACGGCCGGCGCCCCCGCGGACGGGGTGAGCGCCGGCGGCTGCGAGCCGGCCGAGGACGGCGGCGGGGCCGTGCGCGGCGAGGGCGTGTCCCGGCTGGGCAGCGTGGCGATGAGCCAGCCCGTCAGGGCGAGCAGCGCGGCGATGGCCACGGCGATACCTACCTGGGCGCGGGCGAACTGCACGAATGCCTCCTGCTTGGGTGTGGTGCGACGGTTAGCGGCGGCCGATGGTGAGGGTGGGGGTCGAGGTCGAGGCGAAGAAGTCGTTGCCCTTGTCGTCCACGACGATGAACGCAGGGAAGTCTTCGACCTCGATGCGCCAGACGGCCTCCGTGCCGCGCTCCGGGTACTCAAGCACGTCGACGCGCTTGATGCAGTCCTGCGCGAGGCGGGCGGCCGGGCCGCCGATGGAGCCGAGGTAGAACCCGCCGTGGGCGCGGCACGCGTCGGTGACCTGCTTCGAGCGGTTGCCCTTGGCGAGCATGGCGAGTGAGCCGCCCGCGGCCTGGAAACGCTCCACTTAGGAGTCCATTCGCCCGGCGGTCGTCGGCCCGAACGAGCCGGACGCGTACTAAACTGGGCCGCGTTGTGTGGGCGGCAAATCTGATTGTCGTGTGTAGACGGAAAGTGCCCCTGTGCTGGGAGGATAGGGCTCGTCGAAGGTCCTGATCCGCCATCACGAGAGGCACTTTCCGCTGGAGTCGGGTGGCCGGTCCCCGGCCGCGCGGCGGCGCCCACCGAGAGCACGCGCACCGGCCGGGCGCCGTAGGTGTACGGCTGCGTAGGTACTCCAGCGGTTGCAGATCTGGTGGCAGTCGCGGGGGCGCTGTTGCGTTCCGGGATCGCGGTCAGGGTCAGCCCCGGAGCGGTGGCTGGTCAGACGACCTGGGCGAGCTCATCGAAGGCGGCCTGAACTCGCAGCCTCGGTGGAAGGTCAGCGGCGAGTTCGTAGTGGCCGCGGCGGAGGTTCTGGACGAAGGCGTGCCCGGCGATCACGGTGCGGGCGCGGGCGTCGGTCTTCAAGCCACGCATCGGCCGGAGCCGTCTCTTCAGTTGACCGTGGCCGGCTTCGATCCGGTTGTCGGCGTACCGCTCGGTCCGGTGCCAGGCCCTCGGTAGCCGGTGTTCGAGCACGCCAAGGTAGGCCGCGGCCCGGTCAGTGACCACCTCGCCCGGCACGATCACGGCGGAGGCCAAGGCTCGGTCGAAGAACCGGCGAGCAGCCGCGGCGTTCCGCCGCCGCGAGACGTACACGTCAATGACCTGGCGAGCGCGGCGCATGCCACGAGCATGCCGGGCGGTGTCCTGGCCAGATGCAACAGTCTCGCCTGATGTGCGCGAGGGGTGCCCGGCCGGCGGGTCGACGGGCTTCCGCGCGTTCCCTGGGCCCGCGCAGCCGGGTCGAGGCAGCGACAGCCGTAGGGCCGATGGCACGTGATGGTGACCAGCCGGCGGTTCCCCGGCCCGACTCGCCCGGGTCCACCACCGGGCGGCGGTTGAGTGATGTCTCGACCTCGGTGTCGTTCGTCGGCGGGTCGCGATTCCGGGCGTCCACGGCCGGTCCGGCAGGTGCGACGCCGCCGCCGATCGGGCTTGGGGCTCCGCGTCCGCGACACATGTCGTATGCGATAGGCGACGGTGGTCCCGGTGCACGTTGCCCGAGATGCTCGTTCAGGTTCGGTCGGCCGCCCGATGCTTCGCGCCGTGGTCGAGCGCATCGTCGAGGTGTCAGGGACATCGATTCGATGGCATGCGGAGGCCTCCCGTGAACGGGCACCCGAACCCCCACCCCAACATCGTCGGTCGGCGCATCCAGGTGACGTGCCGGGCGAGACGTCACGAACGGCTTCCGGACACCACCATGGCCGACTTCTGGCCGCTCCGGCTGAACACCGCGCTGTAGACGGAACCGGCCGACCAGGACCCATGCTGAGGAGGCGGACATGTGCAGCCATATGCCAACCGGCCCGCCGGAGAGCTCCCGGGCCCACTGCGCGGCCCACGTGGTCGCCGCCCCACCCAGAGCAGGGGTGGAGTCTGCTGTGCAACGGCGTCGCGTTGTTCGACGACAACGGGGAGCTTCTCCCCGACGGTCGCCCGCTCGCGCCCCAACGCGTCGAGACCGTCATGAGCGGTAGCGGTGCTCCGCGTTGAGGCGGCGCACATCCGCACAGATGCGCCTCTGGTGCGTGTGACGCCTGGAGGGACTGCGATCTGGCAACCGCCACCTATCCACGCCGCGACGACATCCGGTGTGGAGGTCGCCGTGGCGGGGTCGGGGAGATCGTGACCGGCAAGCGGCTGGTTGGCCGCCGCCGCGACTCGGCGGATGCCCCGGCGCCCGTACTGCGCTGCCTGGTCGTTGACAACCAACCAGCGATGCTGGACCAGTTGGCGCGGATGCTGCGAGCCGATCCGTCCGTGGCAAGGGTCAGCACCGCGGCTGATTCCACCGGCGCGCTGCGGGTGCTGCTGGATGGCGAGGTCGACGTCGTCTTCATCGAGGTGCGGATGCCGGGTATGGACGGCATCGAGCTGGCATGGGTGCTCAAACGCTTCCGCGTCGCCCCCGCGGTCGTGTTCGTCACGCGGTACTCGGGGCGTGCGGCCGAGGCCTTCGACCTCGGTGTGGTCGACTACCTGAGCAAGCCTCCGCAACCGGACCGGCTGGCTGAGTCCCTACGGCGGGTAGCGGCCGTCCGCCATGCTGCGAGGGTTGCCCATCCCCGAACCGCGACCGAGTGGGTCGGCGCTGCCCGGCCGGCGACCACGACGCCGGGCGGCGGATCGGCGGTGCGGGCTCCGGTGGATATCAATGACGAGGCGATCCCGGTCGAGCTAGGTGGTACCACCAAGGTGGTACGGCGCTCGACGGTGCGATGGGTCCAGGCGCGGGGCGACTACGCCCGGCTGCACACCGCCGATGGCTCCTACCTGATCCGGGCGCGGCTGGCCGCGTTGGCCGACTGCTGGTGGCCCGCCGGTCTAGTACGCATCCACCGGTCGTACCTCGTGCAGTTGCGGTTCGTTGCGGAGGTACTGGTGGCGGACTCTGGGCAGCTGACGGTGGTCGTGGACGGCCACCAGCTGCCGGTATCCCGACGCATGGCGCCGAAGCTGCGCAGCCAGCTGCGCAATGCGGCGCGTCTCACGAAGCCCACGTGCTGAGCGGTGAGGGAGTCGGCATAACGGGGGCGGCTCGATCGCGGCTCTCCTCTCGGCGTCGTAAATCAGGACAGGTCCAGCGGCGGCGCGCCAGCTCGCGGTGCCAGCGCAGCAGCGTTGAGGGCGTGACCAGGAAGAACTTAGCCGGCACGCGGGAGTAGCTTCGCCAGAGTGGCCAGCACGAGCCGGTCTGCCGGAGCGTAGTGGGCTCTGTTGCATCAGACGATCCCGCTCCTCAACGACCGTAGATCTTCCCGACGCGGTGGCTTACTCACGGGCGCGATGGGCCTTCGATCCGGACGAAACGGTCACCATCACATTGTCGTGGGGACACACCATACGGTGCGCTTGGAGGCTTCCCCTGGAAGATCTACGGCGCCTTACCGGTTGGATCGTCCAATGCAACAGAGCCACCCGATGCAGGTGGCCCGGTACCGGGAACGGCACTCGACCTCGGGCGCCAAGAGCAACGCCGCCGAGGCGCACGTCCTGGCCGAGATCGTGCGGTTGGACCGCGGTCACCACCGCGCGGTCGCCGGTGACAGCCCGGACCCGGAGGCGATGAAGCTGGTGGCGCGCACCCACCGGAGCTTGATCTGGGACCGGTACCGGCGGCTGCTGCGGCTGCGTTCGGCGCTGCGCGAGTTCTTCCCCGCCGCGGTGGAGGCGTTCGACGACCTCGCCGCGCCGGAGGTGCTGGAGCGGCTCTGTTGCATTGAACGATCCGGCCGCCGAGGCGCCGTAGATCTTCCGGCGGAGTCTCGAGGGTCACCTCGTAACGTCCCGACGACGTGTCGGTGACCGTATCGTCCGGTTCAGGGGCGACTGCCGTCGTCCGCAAGTCGAAATGGCCGGAGGATCTACGGTCGTCGAAGAGCGGGATCGCTCAATCCAACAGAGCCCGTGGAAGAGGTCGACGGCTAGTGCTGTGGATGCCTGCGCGGAGGAATTGCCGCCGGGTCGCGCTACCGCGTCGCGTCGGCGCGGGTGGTAGCCGGGCTCGCCTTGAGGACGCGGCGAATCGTCGAGGCGGCGACCCGGTGGCCGAGCTTGCGCCGCTCGCCCTGGATCCGCTGGTAGCCCCACGAGGCGTTGTTCCTGGCGAGCCGCTCGATCAATGCGGCGACGTCGTCGGGCAGCGGTGGGCGTCCGGTGCGGTTCGGGTAGGTCCATTTCCTCGTGATCAGACGTCGATGCCCATCGCAGGACGGTGGCCGGTGTCGCCAGGCAGTGGTTCCCCAGCGGCTTCGGGTGGTAGCCGGATCAGTCCGGTCAGGATCGCCCGGTCGGCGCAGTCCAGCCGCGGCCTGGGGTTCCCGCGTCGCAGGACGGCGACCTCGTGGCGCAGCACAAGCAGTTCGGCGTCCTTGGACGCCGTGCAGCGGGCGAGCAGCGCCAGCCAGCTGATGAGCCGAACGAAGATCAAGTAGAGCAGGCGCAACGACACGAGCCCCGATCATTCCCGACCTCCCGTCCTCCCTCTATCGACGCAGGTCACAGGCCCACACTGACTTCTGAAACCCCACAGGGGTGCCCTCGCTGGCACGATCAGCCAAGGCCCATGCGTCCGTCCGCGTCGCGCGCACAGTGCGCGGTTTTCGCCGTCGATGCGTGGAACTCCCGCAAGCACCACGCGAGCTGCTTGTACCCGACGGCGTTGGGGTGCAGGGACTGCGAGAACAGGTGGGGGCCGGGACCGATGCGGAGGCCTGACAGATCCACGAACGTCCCCCACATCCACTCCTGATCGTGGCTGATTCCCGGTGTGCACACCTGCCGACCTTCCAGGGCCGTGGTAAGTCCCAGAAAGCGCACGCCACGCACTGATGCGGCCGCCTGGCGCAGGTACTCGGTAATCATGGGGAAGCCCACCTGGTGGAACCAGGCGATGTCGTCATCATGGAACGGGCAGCCATTCAGGGCGCGCGCCGTTGCGGAGTAGCGGGATAGGCCGCCTGACGGCGAGGGGTACGACTGCACGATGAGGTCGTAGGAGTTGTCGGCGTATCCCGCCGACCGCATCACCGTGCGGATGTCATTGAGATTGTCGATGACGCGGGGCTGGATAGCCCTGAGCCTCTGCGGGAGCTGCTGTGCCCACCTTGGCCCGCAGGATCCTCCACTCAGGTGCGCGAGAATGCATTCCACCGTCATGACCACGGTCGGGATGTCGTTGGCACCGACGGTCAGCACGATGCTACGGACGTTGTGCGTGCGCGCGACGGTCTTGAGCTGCTCGGCCTGCGGCGGCTCGCCGTAGCGACTGGTGCCGCCTAGCGAGATGTCGTCTGTGGTGGCGGCCGAGCAGGCCAGGTTGACCGCTGTGGTTACGCCGTGAGGCTTGGCGTGGTTGATCTCGGCGGCGGGGGAGCGATGGCAGTACCGGCCGAACTCATTGCTGCCCGGCTCGTACCTGCCGCCTCCTTCGCCGGCTGACAGGCTGTCACCCATCGCGACGATGGCGGTCGGGCGCTCGGGGTTTCCATCAGCCGCTGCGGGCTCGATCATGGTGACGTTCACCGCGATGACGATCAACGCTCCCGCGGCGAACACGGCGAGTAGACGGCGGGGATGACCAGGACGCAGGTGCGAGGTCATGGCTCATCTCTTCCCGTGTGCGGACTCGGTTGTCGATACGCGCAATGGGATACAGAACGCAGGCGGTCCCACGGCTGTCCGACGTGGACCGAACTTGCGGTGGGGCCTATGCCGATTTTACGGATATCTGACGTAATAGCTATCCCAGACTCCAGCAACCCGACTCCACGACTTCCGGGGCACATCGAACCAACGACCAGCCCGTGACCGCTACCGTAGGAAGGTGGAGAGATTCACGGAGCTGCCTCAGTACCTGCGTCCCGCAGACCTGTCTCCGGCGTTCCCCGCGTCGTCCCAATCGCCGGACGGTCGGCTCGCGGCCAGAGAGGCAGCTCAGGTGCGAGCACCCGACGTGGCCGAGGTGCTGCGGCTTGACCCGCGTGAAGCGCTGTACGTCCACACCGCCGAGGTGCACCCTGAGGGCAGCCTGCACACCGACAAGACCATCTTTCTCAAGTACAACCGCGTGTATGACGGGCTGCCGGTCGTCCACGGCATCGTCGCAGTGCACCTGACTCGCTCGGGCGAGATCCGGGAGGCGTGGACTACGCCGGTCCATTCGATCACCGTGCCGTCCACGACACCGACCCTGTCCGGCCACAGAGCTGGAGATATTGCCGTCGCGACCACCGACTGGCACGAGGCAGTAGCCAGAATCCCCACGATCACCGGCAAGCGGATCTCCCCCGAGGCGTACCCACGCCGGCCGATCAGGGCAGGTACCGCGCCGACGCTGGTGGTCCATGTCCCGTTCAGCCGTCACATCACCTCGCGCGGTGAAGAACAGGTCTACGGCCAACCCGCTCTCACATGGCGCACGGCCATATCCGACGGGCACGATATCTGCGAAGAGGTGCTGATCGATGCTCACCACGGGACCGTCCTGTGGACGGCACCACTCCGGCGGGCATGAGATCAGCCAACTGGGTCCGCTGGCGTCGCCATTCCACGGCTGGGCTGGCGCCGACCATGACCGCTAGAACACAGATCGCCACCTGTGGGGTTCCAAAACTCTGTCACAGGGTCCGAGCTGGGCTTATGCGGCTTGTTCGTACTCGGTGATCCGCGGACCGCGTCGGTTAGAGTCCGGCCTGCCGCCCACCGGGCGGACAGCGGGCGGCGAGGTGGAGGGACCGGCCGAGGACGGTTTGAGGATGTGCCTTGCCATCCTGGCGGCATGCGAACGACGATGGTGCCGATCTTCGCCCTCGGGGTGCTGTTGGCAGGCTGCGGGTCGGCCGGAGACGCCCCAGCCGGCACGGTCTCTTCGGCTGCTCCGCCTGCCAAGGTTGGCAAGGCGTTGGGGCCGATGCCCGCGAGCACGGCCACCCGGGAGGATCTCGATCGGGCCGCGACGCTCGAATCCTGCAGGCTCGTTCCCAAGGACGAACTCGCGCGCGCACTCGGCCAGCCTTACCGTGATCCGGAGCCCGGCGTCGACTCCGACTCGGCATTCAATCAGGTCCTCCCCGATGTACAGGGCAGCTGCGCGTTCTGGGCGACCGAACGCAGGGCCGGCGGCGTCGGGGAGATCGACGTTCTGGTGGTGCGCCCCGCCGATCCGGCGTCCGCGTACGCGAAGTTACGCGACAACTATCGCGACGTTCCCAGCGCCAAGGATGTCGACGGATTCGGTGACAGCGCGTTCCAGAGCGGCCAGGTCATGTTCGTCCGCAAGGGCAAAGCGCTGCTGGAGACGTCGGTCAACTGGACGGAGGGCGACGACGTCGCCGACGCTCGGCTCCGAACGGTCACCCAGCTGGCGCTGGCCCGGCTCTGACCTTTGCTGGCGTGGGCTCGACGAGCCCGGTGAGGAGGCGTCGATGCCGACCGTTCACGGAGTATGCCGGGGACGCGTCGCGCTAGCGGCAGCCCTCGGCGTGGTGCTCACGGCGACCGCCGGTTGCAGTGCACAGCGCCGTGCGGCGCCGCACGATGCGGCCCCGCGGTCGGCGTGGCAGGCCGTGCTGGCAGACATCGGCTCGAAGGGCGAGGTCGACCAGCAGACCGCGGTACGGGCGTTCTCGCTGGCAGTCGCTCCGCTGCCGGGCGTCGCCCCGCCGGCCGGGCCCGACGCGCAGATCAGATCCGGCAGCGCCGCGATCCGGTGGACGCTGGGATATCTGCCGCGGCTGCCGGCCGACCAGCGCCAGGGAGTGCAGGCCTGGCTGGATCAGACGAAGGCTGGCGCCATGACGGTGCGGCCGGCCGCTCTGCTCGCCGCGCCCGATCCAGCCAGCACCGATCTGGAGTCGCTCAGCGCGCTGGTGCGGAAGGCGATCGACGACATCGAGCGCCACCTGGGCCGCTCGTTCCGGGAGAGCGTGGAGGTGTCGATCGGTCCAGCCAGCGGCAAGCCGACGGCTCTTGGCGGCGCGTTCTCCATGGACGCCAACCGGGGTCTGGAAGGCCCGGCGGCGATCTGCCACCTCGAGTTCACCAAGCTGTTGCTCGCCAAGTCGCACAATGCGCTGCTGGAGACCGTGTACCACGAGGTGTTCCACTGCTTCGCGGCCGAGGTGTTCGCTGACCTGAAGACCTACTTCTCGGTCAAGCCGAGGTTCAGTTGGGTCATCGAGGGCCAGGCGGAGTGGGTGGGCGACAGTCTGGTGGGCTCGGACGAGGGCACGCCGTACCACTGGACCGAGTACCTTTCCGCGCCCGGCCCGGGGAGGTCGCTGTTCGCGCGCAGCTATGACGCGCTCGGCTTCTACTCCCACCTCGACAACACCGGCGGCAATCCGTGGAAGGTCATCGATCCGATGCTCAAGGCGGTGGCCGGCGGCGGCGGAAACGAGGGCGCGTTCGCCGCGGCGCTGGGTGGTGGCGACTCGAAGGTCGTCCTCGACAGCTGGCCGTCTGGGTACGCGCGGGGCCGGCGGTCGGGTCCCGCCTGGAACACCACCGGACCGGGTATCACCGCGGACCAGCCCACGGTCGGGCGTGACGCGGTTCCGACCGGCGCGACAGTGTCGGTCACCGCGCCCGCCGTGGCCAACGCCCTGCGCCAGTTGGACCTGCGCGCCGAGGTCACCACGTTCGCCGTGGCCGGCGACGCGCACGGCCGGCTCGGTCCCAGTTCGGGGGACGATGTCCTGCTGAGCGCACTCGCCGGGACCTGGTGCACACGGTCCGACGCCCGGTGCGGCTGTCCGACCGGCAGCCCCGGCGCGGGTACCGAGTTGCCGAAGCTCGCGCCCGGAATCACCTGGCTGGCGCTCACCGGCGCTCTGGGCACGGCCACGGTGACCGTCACCGGGCTGAGCGCGGCGGACCAGTGCAAGAAGAAGCCGGACAAGCTGGCCTGTCTGGTGGGGACCTGGACGAGTACCAGCGGCACCCTCACCGGCCTGCTCGGTCAGTTCACCGGTGGGGCCGGCGTGGTCTTCAAGGTCAGCGCGAGCGGCGACGCGAGCACCGACTTCGCCGCGATGCGGCCGATCGCGGGGGTGATCACCCTGCCTGGCAACCGTCCCGGACTCTCCTACCGGTACGCCGGACGGGTGATGTTCAAGCTGGTCTTCGCGCCGGACGGGACGGCTCAGGCGCAGTCCACCGAAGGCGCGATCACCGCGCACGGCGTGCTGTCGCTGGGCGGCAGCCAGATTCCGATCGACCTGCCAGTCGCCGAACTGGGCAGCAGCGGGAATGCCGCTGCCGGCGCGATCGACCCACAGCCGTACCTTCAATCGAACCTGACCTGTACCCCGACAACGCTCACGTCAAGCGGCACCACGGGACGCACGACGGCCACCTGGATATTCGCCCGTAGTTGACCGCCGGCGGAGTTACAGCTCGCCGAGGGCGGCCAGTGCTTGCCCTCGAGCACCCGGGCGCCCCTATCCGCGGCGGGGAGAGCTCCGCCACGCCCGTATCTGTATGAACAGACAGGCACCCCAACCGAGCAGGTACAGAACGGCGAGGGCGGCCATGACGAGGGAACCCCACCAGTCAAATGATCCGGACGCGGCGAAGACAAAGCTGCGGTTGCCGGTGTCTCGAGCGCGCAACTGATCGCCGACGCGGGCGTCGGCCGGTACGTGGTCGCTCATCATCACCGACTCCCGGACGACGGCGCCGTCGTCGCTGCGGAACCGCCCGTGCCATGTGCAGCTCTTGCGACACGACTTGGACTGCAGCAGCAGCACGCCGGGGCGCCCACCGCCATGCGCCGCGGGCCATGTCGTGCCGAAGTCGACAGTTGCCATCACGATCATGAACACCGCGACAAAGGGCATCAGGTAGCCCCAGAGGATAACCATCCATGGCACCTTGCGGACACGGCGCCAGCGCCACCCCGAGAGCCGCCACCGCGGCCGCTCGAGGTCGTGCCAGATGAGCGTCCACCACACCAACGGCCAGTAGACGACGCCGACCAGCGGGACCGAGATGGCGTACAGCCAGCTACCGGACACGCCGAACAGGTTCAGCACCCCGACAAGCGCAAAGATGAGCACCGCAAAGACCAGCAACGCGAGGCAGCCGACCGCGGCCGTCTTGGCGACCGCCGGCCGGCCAGAATCTGCCCCGTGACTCCGGACGCGCACACCTGCCACTATGCCGATCCGAGTCAAGATCAGTCGTGGGTTCGAGCAGGGCGTTGAACGCGACCGCGTCCTCGCCCGGACCTGTCTCCATCGCGGACGAACGTCACGTACGCCACGGCGTCGCCGTCGAAGACCCGACGCCCCGGTGCACCAGTACGGGGGGTCGTCACTTGGTCGGGCTCTGTTGCATTGAGCGATCCCGCTCTTCGACGACCGTAGATCCTCCGGCCATTTCGACTTGCGGACGATGGCAGTCGCCCCTGAACCGGACGATACGGTCACCGACACGTCGTCGTCGGGACGTTACGAGGTGACCCTCGAGACTCCGCCGGAAGATCTACGGCGCCTCGGCGGCCGGATCGCTCAATGCAACAGAGCCATCGTAAGTCCCTGACTGGTACCGAGGTGTGCGGCCGGTAGGGGTCACTTCAGTTTGACCGTCCCGGTCTTACTTGCACCCGCACACGCGTGGTGACGGGCTGAGACAATCGGACCGTTGGGGATGCGAGAGGGAGCAGGCGTGATGACAGGCGTGATGACAGGCGTGGAGTTGATCGTTGCCGCGTTGGCGGCCGGCGCAGCCGCGGGTATCACCGACACCGCCAGCAGCGCGATCCGGGATACATACATTGGGCTGAAGGACCTACTCGCCCACCGGCTGACTGGACATAACCAGACCCGTCAAGCCTTTGATGCACAGGAGACCGATCCCGGCGTATGGCAGGCTCGCCTGGGCGACGACCTGGCCACATCAAGCGCCGCCACCGACCAACGGATCCTCGCCGCCGCTCGACAAGTGCTTGACCTTCTGGATCCGCACGGCGCCGAGTCCGGCAAATATCAAGTCGATCTACGCGAGGCGAAGGGTGTCCAGGTCGGCGACGGCAACACCCAGACCAACACGTTCTCCTGACCGGGCCAAGGCACATGACACCTGAGAGCCCGGACCCGGTGCCCACGGTTGATGCCCACGGCGCCAAGGGCGTGCAGGTCGGCCACCACAACATTCAGCAGAATATCTTCCATCCGCCGCCCCGGCCGAAACCCCGATGGCAGCAGCGGTTCGTCCTCGCCCTCATGTTTGCCTCCTCCTTGGTGCTGTTCGCCGCAGCCGCGTACGCGCAGTGGCGCGGTGCAGAGGTGACCGCCGTATGGATCGTCGCCGCCGTGACTGCCATCGGAGCTACTCTGCTAGCGCGCTGGACCACGGGCACGAGCCATGGAGATGATCAGGTCATGGCGTATCCGGGGAGAGGGGTGGCCGCACGCCATCATCTGATCGAGCTGACCGACCGGCTGTGGGTGCGGGGTGCGCTACACCACTCCCTACAGACGGTGGTTCGCCTGGAAGTCGGGCTCGGCGACCAGCCTGACGCAGTCAAAGATCCGTACGGCACCGGAGAACTACAGGACCTCGCGGACGGCCAGCGCCTGCCGGCCGGTACCCGGCTGCGATCCCTGCTGGACGAACGATCCGGCAACCGGCTGCTGGTGATCGGCGAGCCCGGATCGGGTAAGACCACGCACCTGCTCGACCTCGCCGAGGACCAACTCGCGAAAGCCAGGGCCGACGAAACGGCTCCGGTGCCCTTGGTGCTGCTGCTGTCCACCTGGGCAGGCGCACCCGGCGGCCTGGCGGCCTGGGTCTGCGCCGAGGCTCGGCAGCGCTACACCATCGACGCGGCAGACATGATGACGTGGCTAAAGGCGGGCCAAGTACTGCTCCTGCTCGACGGCTTGGACGAGGTCGCCGACCGCTGGCGAGAGGCCTGCCTGGCGGACGTGGAGGCGTTCTGCGCCGATACCCGCTTCTCCAGTTGCGGCCTGGTGATCACTTGCCGCACACGGGAGTTTCGCGCTTTCGACCGCAAGGTACCCGTGACCCGCGCAGTGCGGGTGCTCCCCTTGAG
>Ga0184623_10000126_pt1 | contig 30447 bp, 24 predicted proteins | sample PLM1_100_b1_FD_133138 | JGI IMG/M metagenome (GOLD analysis project Ga0184623, IMG submission 133138) | Groundwater sediment microbial communities from an aquifer in East River, Colorado, USA - PLM1_100_b1 | ecosystem: Environmental > Terrestrial > Soil > Riparian zone | place: USA: East River... | reverse complement strand
TGACGAGAACGCCCGGGGAGGGCTCCCCGGCGGCGACCGCGGTGGACGGCTGCGTTGGCCGGTCGACGGCCGGCTCTCCAGCCCGTTCGGCCCCCGGTACGACCCGTACTACCACGTGTGGCAACTGCACGCCGGGATGGATCTCGCCGCCGCGGCGGGCACGCCGATCCGCGCCGCTGCCGGCGGCGTCGTCACCCGGGCTGGCTGGTTCGGCGGCTACGGCAACTACACCTGTATCGCCCACGGCATGGTGCGCGGGCAGCGCCTCACGACCTGCTACGGGCACCAGTCACGGCTGCTCGTGCGCCCCGGCCAGGCGGTGTCCGCTGGTCAGGTGATCGGCCGGGTGGGGACGACCGGCGCCTCCACCGGGCCGCACCTGCACTTCGAGGTACGCCTCGGCGGGCGCCCGGTCGACCCGCGCCCTTGGCTGTGACTTCTGGGCGATGTGGTTGTGGCTATAACCACCAAGACATCGCCCAGATCGCCGCTCAGCCGATCGTGAACGTCCGGGAGGAGCCGGTGAACGGGCTGATCTTGCCGGTCCAGCCGTTCTTGTAATCGCCATGGTGGACGATCCGGTAGCTGCCGGCCGGCGCGTCGGCGGGGATCGTCCAGGTGATCTTCGCCAACGAGTTCGCGATTCCCGAGCGCGCCCATCGGTAGATCGTCGACCAGTCGCCGTCGTCGGCCACGGTCACCCAGGAACCGCCCTCCTGGCGCTGTACCTCCAGGAACGTGCCGCCGCGCCGCAGGTTGTTCTTCGGGTGCCCGGTCCAGAACTCGACCGCCACGGTCTGGCCGCGCTGGTAGGCGGCGTTCGCGTCGACGTTGACCGAGCCGAAGCCCTTGCCGATCGGCTTGTCGTCGAAGACCACGCCCGTCTGGAAGTTCAGCTGCTTGCCGGTGAGGTCGCGCGTGACGCCGTCGTCGGCGGCGGCCGGACGCCCGTCGCGGAGTGCGGCGGCGAGGCCGGCGAACTGCTGCTGGTAGGCGGGGAGCGTCCAGCGGCCGAAGTGGGTGGAGCCGCCCTCGTAGTCCTGCTGGTCGTACTCCTCCGGCGTGGTCGTGTAGCCCGAGTACGAGTTGGCGTAGCCGGAGAGGATCACGTTCTCCAGTGGCACGCCCAGCTCACCGGCGACGGTCTTGCGCAGCCGGTACCCGGAGACGATCGTGAACTCGCCCGGCACCGCGGCGAGGTACAGCTGGCCGATCTTGATCAGCTGCACGGGCAGCAGTTCCGGCGACCACGGGTACGGCTTCGTAGTGCCGCTGGCGATGATGACTTCCTTCGGCGCCTGGCATGCCCGCAACTGCGGCGAGATGTCGAAGATCGTGTTGCCGAGGGCCTTGAGGAACGGGTTCGTGCCGCCCTCCTTCACCCAGTCGAGGCCGACGCCGTCCTCGGTGCTACCGGCGGCGAACCCGGTGCCCAGCGCTGCCGCGCAGGTGGTGTGGCTCGCGCCGTCACCCGTGAACGCTGGGGCGACCGTCACCGCCGACATGTTCACGTACCGCGTCCGGTAGTCGATGCCGCCGCTTACCTGCGTGGACGCGGACGAGAACGCCTGCGCGGCCGCGTCGAGCTGGCGGGTGCCGATGATGCGCGTGTTGTCGAACTCGTTCTCGGTGGGGCCGGACGTCGGCTTGAGGTTCAGGTTGGGGCTCATGTCGCCGGCGTTGGTCTGCGCGAACGCGGCCACGAACTCGGGGTGGTCGCTGTCGCGGTACCGCATGCCCTCGCGGTCGTGCTCCCACGCGTACTCCGCGTACCCCTTGTTGTCCCCGCTGATCAGGGTGTTCTTGTTCGACATCGAGGTGCCGTGGGTGGCGAACCAGGTCAGCGCGCCGACGTCACGACCAGCCTGGCTGACGCGCAGCGCGGTCATGTTCGGGTCGATACCGAGCGGGTAGACGGCCTTGTCGGCCGCCGGGTTGCGGTTGAACGCGTTCCGCGAACGCTGGGCGCTGGCGTTGGTGAGGAGGCTGCGGCCGAGCGAGAGGGAGCCTGGGCGGACGTTGCCGTCGGCCTGCACGATCGACTCGACGATCCCGTCCACGACGGCGTTGAACGTCTTCTCCTGGAAGCCGAGCACCGTGATGTTGTAGAGCGCGTAGTGGGACATGCCGCCCGGCCCCGCATGGGTGTGGGTGGCGCTGATCAGGGTGTTCCGGTCGGTGTAGCGGTCGCCGAAGCGGGCCCCGAGACGCTTCACGACGGCCTGCTGGACGGACTGGAACACGCCCTGCAGGTCGGTGTTGACGACGGCCACCCGCTTGCCGGACGCGCGGTCGACGAAGACAAACGCCCGCGCGCGCTGGCGCTGGTGGATGCCGCTGGTCTTCTGGTCGAGGGCGGCGTACCCCATCATGCCGGTTTCGGCGGCCTCACCGGTGATGTCGGCGATGCCGGTGCCGACGAGGTAGCCGCCGGCTGGCTCCTCGTCCGCGGACGCGTTGAACGACGGCCCGACCACCACGAACATCGCGGCGGTGAGTGCGGCGGCAGCGAGCGCCCGCACGCGGGGGGGAAACGACCTCGTCATGTAGTACTCCTCGCCGGGGCCGCGAAACGGGACAACCCGATCGCCGGGAAGGCGCAGCATAGCGGAGAAGATGTGATACGCGACACACGTTCACGTTTTGAATCTGTGAGCCACCAGGGCGGGGCAGGCCGTCGCCTACCCGTCGGTACGCTGGCGACCTCGGCAGCGTGGCGAGTGAAGGAGCGAGGCGTGGGCGAGTTCGTACGGCTCGAAGTGGAGAACGGCGTCGGCACGATCCGGCTGGACCGGCCGCCGATGAACGCGCTCAACAAGCAGGTGCAGGAGGAGCTGCGGGCCGCGGCCGGTGAGGCTACCGACCGCGCCGACGTCCGCGCGGTGGTGATCTACGGCGGGCCGAAGCTCTTCGCGGCCGGCGCCGACATCAAGGAGATGGCCGGGCAGGGCTACGCCGATATGGCGGAGCGGGCCGGTGCGCTCTCCGGCGCGTTCACGGCGGTGGCGCAGATCCCGAAGCCGGTGATCGCGGCCATCACCGGATACGCCCTGGGCGGCGGCTGCGAGCTGGCGCTCACCGCCGACTTCCGGGTGGCCGGCGACAACGCCAAGCTGGGCCAGCCGGAGATCGGACTGGGCATCATCCCCGGCGCCGGCGGTACCCAGCGCCTCGCGCGCTTGATCGGCCCGGCCAAGGCCAAGGACCTGATCTTCTCCGGCCGGTTCGTGGGCGCCGAGGAGGCGCTGGCGATCGGGCTGGTCGACAAGATCGTCGCGCCGGACGAGGTGTACACGGCGGCCGTCGAGTGGGCGCAGACGTTCGTGAACGGGCCGGCGCTGGCGCTGCGCGCGGCGAAGGCCGCTGTCGACGGCGGGCTCGACGGCGATCTGGAGTCGGGCCTGCGCTTGGAGAGTCACCTCTTCGCCGCGCTGTTCGCGACGGAGGACAAGAAGATCGGGATGGAGTCGTTCGTGGAGAACGGTCCCGGCAAGGCGAAGTTCGTGGGCCGCTGACATGGCGACGCGTGAAGAGGTAGAGGCGGCCGCGGCCGACCCGAAGCAGGCGAACATCCTGTACCACGACTGGGAGGCCTCGACCTACGACGAGAAGTGGTCGATCTCCTACGACGAGCGCTGCATCGACTACGCCCGGGAGCGGTTCGAGGTCATCGCCGGCACGGACGGCTGGCCGTACCCGACCGCGCTCGAACTGGGCAGCGGCACCGGCTTCTTCCTGCTGAACCTCATGCAGGCGGGCGTCATCAAGAAGGGCTTCGTCACCGACATCAGCCCCGGCATGGTGGAGGTGGCCAAGCGCAACGCCGCCGGCCTCGACCTGGACGTGGAAGGGCGGGTCGCCGACGCGGAGTCGATCCCGTACGACGACGAGTCCTTCGACCTGGTCATCGGTCACGCGGTGCTGCACCACATCCCGGACGTGGAGCTGTCCATGCGCGAGGTGATGCGGGTACTCAAGCCAGGCGGCCGGTTCGTCTTCGCGGGTGAGCCGACCAAGTACGGCGACGTGGTGGCCCGCAAGCTCTCGCAGCTCACCTGGTTCGCCGCCACCAACGTCACGCGTCTGCCCGGGCTGACCGGGTGGCGCCGGCCGCAGGAGGAACTGGACGAGTCGTCGGCGGCTGCGCGCCTTGAGGCCGTGGTCGACCTGCACACCTTCGCCCCGGACGACCTGCGCCGGCTCGCGCTGCGCATCGGCGCCGTCGATGTCGAGGTGAAGACTGAGGAGCTGACCGCGTCCTGGTTCGGCTGGCCGGTGCGCACGTTCGAGTGCGCGGTGCCACGGGAGAAGCTCGGCTGGAACTGGGCCCGCTTCGCTTACCAGGGCTGGATGGCGCTGTCCGCCGTCGACAAGCACGTGTGGAGCCGCGTGGTCCCCGACGGCCTCTTCTACAACGCCTTGGTCACCGGCATCAAACCTTAGAAGTCCTTTGATCTGACGTGGAGCCCGCCCAGGCGCCGCGATCGCAAGGCCGAGAAGCCGACGCGTGCTTCAGCACGCGAGGCGACGAGAACGCCGCGAGCGTGGTGCCCGGGCGGGCCGCCCAGGTGGTGCCTGGGCGGGCCGCCTACTAATAGATTCTGGCGACGCTAGAGGTGGGGGTTGACCATTGACGGTTGTGCACGTCCTCGATCGGATGCGTGCTCAGCGCCACCGTGCGTACGGTCTCCCATTTGGCGCGTAGCCAGCGGGCGAGCGGCGCGGCGCACCGCTCCTCCACCGTCACATGGAGCAGCCACGACAGCGCGACCACGATCGTGACGACACCGGCGAGCAGGAGCCATCGCGGCATCCGGCCGTAGCCGAGGTTGAAGAGGACAAAGCCGATGTACTGGTGGAGCAGGTACAGCGGGTAGGTGAGCCCGCCGAGGAACGCCACGCGCGCCGTCCAGCGCGCCTGGAGCTTGTGCGACGCGATCAGGGCGAAGAGCACGAAGATGCCGGCGACGACACCGCCGACCACGTACGGCGAGAGGTTGGTGTGGTACGAGTCCGACTGTTTCCTCGACAGCTCGGTGGAGATGTACACCGCCCAGCCTCCGGCGACCAGCAGCGGCACGGCGTACCGCTTGCGCCAGCCGTGACGGGCAACCAGCGCGAACAGGATGCCGGCCGCGAAGTACGGCGCCCACTCGGGTACGAGCAGGCCGTCCAGCGTCTCCGGGAGCGGCGCGAACTTGTCCCAGATCGAGAGCGCGAGCCAGCCGACGGCGAAGCCGAGCACCCGGTTCAGGGTCATGCCGATCACGCACAGCACGAGGATGAGCAGGTAGAACTTCAACTCGATCAGCAGCGTCCAGTACACGCCGTCGATCAGCCCCATGTCGAACAGCTTCGGGGCCATCGTCAGGTTGTAGACGTACTTCTCGGCGGTGATCTCGAAGCGCTGGTTCGGATCGAGCAGCAGTACGACGGCCGTGATCGTGCACGCCATCCAGAACGCCGGGTAGAGCCGGGCGATCCGGGACGCGACGAACGCGCTGGGCCGCTTCTTCCACGCGCTGTTGAGGATCACGAAGCCGCTGATCACGAAGAACAGGTCGACACCGAGGTAGCCGTAGCGAAAGATGCCGCCCGGATCGGTGAAGCCGGTGAGGGCGAACGCCGGGTCTTCGACGCTGGCACGGAACAAGTAATGGAAGCCGACCACCGCGATCGCGGCGAGGAAACGGAGCAGGTCGACCTCGTGGTAACGCCGCCGGGCTGGCTCGCTTTCAGGCAGCGGGGCGGCGGGTGGAGCAGGGCTGGGGGCGGGGTTCTCGGGCCCGAGGGGCCGGGAGCGGGGGTCGGAGGTGCGGGTGGGCGTGGGGGAGTGGAGTCCGGTGGTACTACTGCCGCCCGGGGCTGGGCGGACGTCCTCCTCTAGAACGGGCGTAAGCACCCGGTGACGTTACCCAGAATCGCGCCGCACAATCTCCTCCCAATACGTGACAAAGGTCACTGAGGCCGCAAATCGGACCGTGTTCTCACCCACCTCTTAATGTCCGGGCGCGCCGTGGAGGTACGTTGACGCGCGTGTTGGGTGGTCGTCGTGATCCGCGTCAGGCGCGGTTCCTCACGCTCGCGTCGTTGCGCTGGGTGATCCGGAACCGGGCCTGGACGCCGTGGTACCTGATCCGCTATTGGCGGTTCTTCGTGCTGAAGGTGACGAAGCCGCACATCGTCACCGAAGGGTTCGTCTTCCTCGGTCCGCGGGTGCGGTTGCACGCCCGCCGGGGCTACGGCCGGCTGGTGCTCGGCCGCTGGGTGCACATCGGCTCGGGCAACGCCCTGCGCGCGCACGAGGGCACCCTGCGGATCGGCGACAAGTGCGTCTTCGGCAAGGACAACACGGTCAACTGCTACCTCGACATCGAGTTCGGCGAGGCGACGATCGTGGCCGACTGGGTGTACGTGTGCGACTTCGACCACGTGTACAGCGACATCCACATCCCGATCAAGGATCAGGGCATCGTGAAGACGCCGGTGCGGATCGGGCCGGACTGCTGGGTCGGTACCAAGGTGACGGTGCTGCGCGGGATCACGGTCGGGCGGGGCTGCGTCCTTGCCGCGCACACCGTCGTGAACAAGGACGTGCCGGATCACTCGGTCGTCGTCGGCGTGCCGGGTCGCGTGGTGAAGAACCGGGTCGAGGCGTATGAGCAGGCCGCGGCTGAACGCGCCGCCATCGAGGACATGGCCCGGAAGCAGCGCGAAGCCGCCGAGCGCACGTCGGCGGGGGCATGAACAGATGACAGCCAAGGTTACCTGCGAGTAGGATTTCGCAAAATTGTGCTGAGGAGGCACCGATGAGCGACGACCGCACTGTGGAGGGGCACGGCGGCGACCTCGCCCTCGCGGTCCTGCGCGAGCACGGCGTGGACACCCTGTTCACCCTCTCCGGCGGCCATATCTTCCCGCTCTACGACGCCGCGCACACCACCGGCGTCCGGGTCGTCGACACCCGCCACGAAGCCACCGCGGTCTTCGCCGCCGAGGGCGTCGCGAAGCTGACCGGCAAGCCCGGCCTCGCCGCGCTCACCGCCGGACCGGGCGTCACCAACGGCGTCTCCGGGGTCACCAGCGCACACTTCAACGCCTCGCCCGTCGTGGTGCTCGGCGGACGCGCGCCGCAGTGGCGATGGGGAGCCGGCTCGCTCCAGGAGTTCGACCACGTCCCGCTGTTCGCCCCGATCACCCGCCACGCGGCCACGGTCACCAGCCCCGAGGCGATCCCCGGCGACGTGCGTACCGCGCTGGCCGCCGCCCTCACCCCGCACCGCGGCCCGGTCTTCCTCGACCTGCCGATGGACGTGATCTTCGGCCGGGCCACGGTCGAGCTGCCGGCGCCGTTCGTGGCCGCCCCGCTGGAGGCAGACCCCGACGAGGTGCGTCGCGCGGCCGAGCTGATCGCCGGGGCGTCCCGGCCGGTCGTGATCGCCGGCTCCGACGTGTACGGCGGCGGCGCGGCCGAGGCGCTGGTCGCCTTCGCCGAGGCGCTGCGCGTACCGGTCTTCACCAACGGCATGGGGCGTGGCTGCATCCCGGCGGACCACGAGCTGGCGTTCAGTCGCAGCCGCCGTACCGCGCTGGGCGGCGCCGACGTGGTCGTCGTCATCGGCACGCCGCTCGACTTCCGGCTCGGCTTCGGCGACTTCGGTGCGGCCAAGGTCGTCCACGTCGTCGACGCGCCGTCGCAGCGGGCCACGCACGTTCGCCCGGCCGCCTCGCCCGCCGGCGACCTGGGCCTCATCTTGACTGTCCTCACTGACTACGCCGGCCCTCGCGCCAACCACGAACCGTGGCTCCGTGAACTTCGCACCGCCGAGGACAGCGCCCGCGCCGCCGACGCGGACGCGCTCGAAGCCGACACCGATCCGATCAAGCCGTCCCGGATCTACGGCGAGCTGCGCGGCGTCCTCGACCGGGACGCGGTGGTGATCGGCGACGGTGGCGACTTCGTCTCCTATGCCGGCAAGTACCTCGACGCGTCCACGCCCGGCTGCTGGATGGACCCCGGCCCGTACGGCTGCCTCGGCACCGGCCTCGGTTACGCCATCGCCGCCCGGCTGTCCCGTCCGCAGTCGCAGGTCTGCCTGCTCTTCGGCGACGGGGCCGCCGGCTTCTCGCTCATGGACGTAGACACGCTCGTGCGGCACCAGCTGCCGGTGGCGATCGTCATGGGCAACAACGGCATGTGGGGGTTGGAGAAGCACCCGATGCAGGCGCTGTACGGGTACGACGTGGCCGCCGACCTGCAGCCGGGGCTGCGCTACGACGACGTCGTCTCTGCGCTCGGCGGGGCGGGCGAGACCGTGACCGAGGCGAAGGAGGTTGGGCCGGCGCTGCGGCGCGCGTTCGACGCGGGCGTCCCGTACCTCGTCAACGTCCTCACCGACCCGGCCGACGCCTACCCGCGCGCCGCCAACCTGGCCTGACCTGCTGCGGCCAGCGCAGTGGCCGGTAGTCACGAGTGGGAGTGCTTCCTCGACGGCGTCGGCAAGGGCGAGTTCCAGCGCGGCTGAGGGTTCGCAGTGGAGGTTTGTCCGAATGGTCGGCCTCGAAGGGCCGCGCTCCGGTCAGGGGAAACGGACTGTCGGGGTATCCGGTCTGAAACCGGGCGCGGGATACCCCAAGAACCCCGACAGTTCGGCGTCGCATGCGCGTTAAGTCAACGGCATTGAGCCAGACTGCACGATCGGACCACAGAATGCTCAGCGCAGCGCGGGCCGCGCGGTGGCCACGACGCCGGCCGGGTCCTTCGTCAGATCGGATCACGCAGCGTGAGCGGCGCGATACCCGCTCCGGTCGCGCTGATCAGCCAAGCGGACGCGGAGTCAGCCGTCGGCGGTCTCAGCGCGACCTTAGGTGTATATCGCCTCCTATGGAACAATTAGGTCAGTTCTGATTCGGCTGGCGCCACGCGTTGCGGATACCGCAACCTAGTCACGCCTCGATCACGGTTCTCCCTGGATGGCGTCCAAGCTGACATGATGCGCCGAAACCGCGCCGATCTTCAGGTGGCCCGGGGAATGTGCTAATCCCGCGTTCATTGCGCGTCCACCTGACCACGGCAGCGTCCCGGTGGTCCGCGTCAACGACAGGAGAACCCGTGAAGAGCACAATCGTCCGGCTCGCCGCCGGGGCCGCCCTGGTCAGCCTCGCGCTGACTGGCTGCGGCGACTCGAGCACCGGCAGCAGCGGCGGCGGCAAGGCCGCGACGGCGAAGTCCGCCAAGGACGTCGGCGGCCTGGACGCGCTGGTCGAGGCCGCCAAGAAGGAGGGCGAGCTGAACGTCATCGCACTCCCGCCGGACTGGGCCAACTATGGCGAGATCATCAAGGCGTTCGGCGACAAGTACGGGATCAAGGTCAACAGCGCCGACCCGGACAGCTCCAGCCAGGACGAGATCAACGCGGTCAAGTCGCTCAAGGGCCAGAAGCGCGCCCCGGACGTCCTCGACCTCGGCGCCGCCTTCGCCCTCTCGGGTGCGAAGGAGGGCCTGTTCGCGCCGTACAAGGTCGAGACCTGGGGGGACATTCCCGACGGGCTGAAGGAGGCCGACGGCCTCTGGTACGGCGACTACGGCGGCTACATCTCGATCGGCTGCGACGCCAAGCGGATCAAGGTATGCCCGAAGACGTTCGCCGACCTCAAGAAGCCCGAGTACAAGGGAAAGGTCGCGCTCAACGGCAACCCGACCAAGTCGGGTTCGGCGTTCGGCGGCGTTTACGCCGCGGCGCTCGCCAATGGCGGCAGCTTCGACAACATCAAGCCCGGCATCGACTTCTTCGGCGCGCTGAAGAAGAGCGGCAACTACATCCCGGTGGAGAGCACCCCGGCCACCGTCGAGAAGGGCGAAACCCCGATCTCGATCGACTGGGACTACCTCAACGCGGGCTACGCCGAGCAGTTCAAGTCCAAGGGCGTCGACTGGCAGGTCGCCGTGCCGGCCGACGGCATCTACGGCAGCTACTACTTCCAGGCCGTCAGCAAGTCCGCCCCGCATCCGGCGGCGGCTCGGCTCTGGCAGGAGTTCCTGTACAGCGACGAGGGCCAGAACCTGTGGCTGAAGGGTAAGTCCCGCCCGGTGCGGCTGCCGGCGATGGAGACGGCCGGCACCGCCGACAAGACCTTCGCCGCCGCGCTGCCGAAGGTCGAGGGTGAGCCGAAGTTCCCGACCAACGACCAGATCGACGCGGTCAAGAAGGTGCTCGCCGAGTCCTGGTCCGCGGCGACCTCGGGCTGAGCGTGACCGAGACTCTCGACCGTGGCGCCGGTGCTCCGAGCACCGGCGCCGCGGCGCCTCGCCGTAGGCGCCCACACCGCGGCAAGGCGCTCGCCTGGCTGGCGGTGCTGCCCTTCTTTGTCGTCGTCGGCGTCTTCTTCTTCCTCCCCGCCGGCGTCCTGTTCTTCGACGCGTTCCGGATCACCGACCCCGACACCCAGGTCACCCGGTTCGGCCTGGACAACCTGGAGCAGGCCAGCAAGGGCGGGTACCGCACGGCGTTCATGGGCAGCATCAAGCTGTCTGTCGTCACGGCGGTGCTCGGGGCCGTTCTCGGGCTGCTGCTCGCTCAGGCCGTCGTCACCGCGCGGCGTGGGAACCTGCTGCGCCGGCTGGTGCTGACCGCGTCCGGCGTGCTGGCCAACTTCGGCGGGGTGCCGCTGGCGTTCGCGTTCATCGCGACGATCGGCAACGCGGGCGTGATCACGGCGCTGCTCAAGGACGCGTTCGGCTACGACCTTGGCTCGTCGCTCTACAGCTTCAGCGGCCTGGCGCTGGTCTACCTCTACTTCCTCGTCCCGCTGATGGTGTTGGTGATCGTGCCCGCGCTCGACGGCCTCCGCCCGCAGTGGCATGAGGCGGCCGAGAACCTCGGCGCCACCCGCTGGCAGTACTGGCGCCACGTCGGCGGCCCGATCCTGGCCCCGCCGGTCGTCGGCGCGACGATGCTGCTGTTCTGCAGCGCGTTCGCGGCGTTCGCCACGGCGGCGGCGATGGTCGGCAGCACGGTCCCGCTGGTGACGTTGCAGATCTCCGACGTGCTCTCCGGCAACGTCCTCGCCGGTCAGGAGAACGTCGGCAAGGCACTCGGGCTGGGGATGGTCGCGGTGATCGCGGTGGTGATGACGGTCTACGTCCTGGTCCAGCGGCGTACCTCGCGGTGGTTCCGGTGAGCGCGCGTCGCCGGCCGGCGATCTGGCGCTGGGTCGTCTTGGTTCTGCTCGGCGTCTACTTCCTTGTGCCGCTCGTCGCCTCGTTCTGGTTCACGATCGACGACCGGCGACGCGGTGGGCTCACGGGCGAGTACTACACCGGGATCGTCGGCGCCGAGGGCTTCCTGCCGGCGTTCGGGTTGTCGATGCGGCTCGCGCTGCTCACGATCCTCATCACGCTGGCGCTCATGATCCCGACGATCCTCGTCGTGCACCTCCAGCTGCCGCGGCTGCGCCCTGTCGTCGAGCTGATCACGCTGCTGCCGCTGGTGCTGCCGCCGATCGCGCTCGTCGTCGGTGTCGGCAGCGTGCTCCGCTGGGGCCCGAACGAGCTGGCTGGCACGCCGCTCGGCGATTTCCTGGTCGGGCTGCAGGACGAGAACATGCCGTGGATCCTGGTGTTCGTCTACGTCGTGCTCGCGCTGCCGTTCGCGTACCGGTCGCTCGATGCCGGGATCCGCGCAGTCGACCTGCACACGCTGGTGGAGGCCGCCCGCAACCTGGGCGCTTCGTGGCCCAAGGTGGTGTGGCAGGTGGTGGTGCCGGTGCTTCGCACATCGGTGCTGAACGCCGCCTTCCTCACCCTTGCGCTGGTGCTCGGTGAGTACACCATCGCCCGGCTGCTCATCTTCGAGCCGTTCTCGGTCTGGATCGTCCAGATCAGCGGCTCCGAGGCGCAGCTGAGCGTCTCCGTCTCGGTGCTCAGCCTGGCGCTGACCTGGCTGCTGCTCATCGCCGTCTCCTCCCTCGGCGGGCGCCGGGGGCGGGAAGCCACCCTCAGGAGTTTGTGAATGTCTGCTGTTCCGATCGAGGGCGTCGCCGCGACCAGCGAGGCCGTCGCCGCTCTGCGCGAGCGGGGTGGGGTCGAGGTCGAGTTCCGTGGCCTGCACCGCAGCTTCGGTGACGTGCACGCCCTCGACGGCCTGGACCTCAAGGTCGAACCGGGTGAGCTGATCGCGTTGCTCGGCCCGTCCGGCTGCGGCAAGACCACCGCGCTGCGGGTGCTGGCCGGGTTCGAGGTGCCGGATGCCGGGGAGGTGCTGGTCGACGGCGTCGACGTGCTCGGCGTGTCGGCCAACCGCCGCGACATGGGCATGGTGTTCCAGGCGTACAGCCTGTTCCCGCACCTGACCGCCGTCGACAACGTGGCGTTCGGGCTGCGGGTGCGCGGCCGGGCGGCGGCGGCGCGGCGGGCGCGCGCCCAGGAGCTGCTGGAGTTGGTGGGCCTCGGTGAGCACGGCCGCCGCTACCCGCACCAGCTCTCGGGCGGCCAGCAGCAGCGGGTCGCACTGGCACGGGCGCTCGCGGTCGAACCGCGGGTGCTGCTCCTCGACGAGCCGCTGTCCGCGCTGGACGCGAAGGTGCGCGTCCAGCTGCGGGAGGAGATCCGCCGGCTCCAGCTGGAGCTCGGGATCACCACGGTGTTCGTCACGCATGACCAGGAGGAGGCGCTGTCGCTGGCCGATCGGGTCGGCGTGCTGCGGTCCGGCCGCCTGGAGCAGTGCGCCGCGCCGGACGAGCTGTACACCCGGCCAGCTACCGCATTCGTCGCCGAGTTCGTCGGCACGATGAACCGGATCCCGGGCGAGCTGCACGCCGACGGGCTGGTCAGCGTCCTCGGCCAGAAGCTCGCGGCGCTCGACGCGGGTGACCGGCAACCCGGGGTTGGCGTGGACGTGCTGGTGCGGCCGGAGGTGGTCGAGGTGACCGCCGACGCCGAGGGCACCGGGCGGGTGATCACGCGGACGTTCCACGGCGCTATGACGCGCGTCCGGGTGGGGCTCGGCACCGGCACCGAGGTGCTCGCCGACCTGCCCAGCGTCGACGCCGGCGAGCTGAGCCCGGGCGCCACGGTGGCCCTACGTCTCGCCGATCGCGGGGTTCTCGTTGCCGACCCGCTCTCGTGACGCCAGCCAAACGGCGGCGTCGGTAGATAAAGGGCAAATCGGTCAGCCTGACGCGGCCAAATCGGCGCCAAAGAGACGACCGGCTACTCTCTGTTTCTATGTCCGGGAGAGTTGCGATCGTCACCGATTCCACGGCCTCGATCTCGCCGGAGCTCGCGGCCGAGCTCGGCATCATCGTGGTCCCGTTGACAGTGAACCTGGGCGAGAAGGGTTTCGACGAGGACACGGTCGACCCGGACGAGGTTCTCGACGCGCTGGTGCGGAAGATGCCGGTGTCGACGGCGCCGCCCGCACCGCCGGCCTTCTTCTGGGCGTACCAGGACGCGATGGCCGCCGGCGCGGACACGATCGTCTCGATCCACATCTCGGAGAAGCTCTCCAAGACGTGCGAGGCGGCGCGGCTGGCGGCCGAGCAGTTGCCGATCCCGGTGCACGTGGTCGACGGGCGGTCGATCGCGATGGCAATGGGGTACGTGGTGGTCGCCGCGGCGGAGGCGGCGCGGGCCGGCGCCGACCTGCGCGAGATCGCGGCCGTCATCGAGCACCGCCGCACCCACTCGACGCCGCTCTTCTACGTCGACACGCTGGAGTACCTGCGCCGTGGTGGTCGGATCGGCAAGGCCGCGGCGCTCGTCGGCACCGCGCTGGAATTGAAGCCGCTGCTCACCGTCGAGGACGGTCTGATCGCGCCGCTGACCCGCGTGCGCAAGTCGGACCGGGCGATCAACCGGCTGGAGGAGATTGCGCTGGAGCGCGCCGGCTCCGGGCCGGTGGACATCGCGATCCACCACGTCGGTGCAGCCGAGGGGGCGGATGCGCTCGCCCGGCGGCTGCGCGGCCGCTTCAGCTCTGTCGGCAGATGGTGTGTCAATCCGGTGAGCTGGGTGCTGGGTGTCCACAGTGGCCCTGGCATGCTCGGCGTCGTCGTTTCGAAGCGTTAGTGGCGCCGGGATTCGCCCAGGAAATTCATTACCGCCACCGCATACGTCATAACCGAACGTAGTTGGCTGCCCGACGGATCTCGGGGTGGAACACCGTTCTCGCGGGTGGGTTGGTCGGGCCGCCTTCGGAAATCGTGGCCAGTCGGAAACGGGCTTCCGATGGTATTGAATGCCGATACATGACATCGTTGGTCAAAGTTGGTTAACGCTGTTCATCGCGCATGCATGCGCTGGCGTCGCGCACCGTGCGGAGGCGTTTGAACGCAGCGCAAAAGTTGCCGATCCGGTCTGCGAGATTGCCGAAGGCAATGAAAACGCTGTCTTGCCGGCGGGATCCGTGTTCTCCAAAACTGAGACCGGTTCACGTATTGCATGACGTTCTGTAACTGATATCGTCCCATCGTGGAGGACGCGGTGGTTGCTGAATTACTTCGAGGCGGTGGCGTAAGAGCCACCGATGCCATCTACGACTACTACGCCGAGGATCTCTACGACTACTGCTTGACGTTTCTCGACCCGGAGACCGCGGCTGACGCGCTGCACGACGCCCTGCTCGTGGCGGTAGCGTGGCACAACCGGCTGGAGGCCCGTGACGAGTTCGGGCTCTGGCTCTACGCGCTGACCCGGAACGAATGCCTGCGAGTGCTGCGCCGGGGCGGCGGCACGCCGCCGGTCGCTGGCGCCCACAGCGGTGAGAACCCGTCGCGGCGCCACTACGCGGCCGAGGACGACAGCGCCGCCGGCGTGCTGCGCGAGGTGTACGACCTGGTTCACCGGCACGCGTTCGACACCCGCGAGATCGCCACCGTGCTCGGCGTCTCGGTCAACCGGGCGCAGACCCTCGCAGACCGCAGCGAGCAGCAGCTCGGCGGCGCACGGCGGGTCATCACCCCCGCCAACGCGCGGCCGCCGGCGCCGCTCCCGCCCGAGCTGCGCGGGCGGGTGCTCGCCTCAGCGCAGGTCGCGAGCCGGGTCAGCTACCGCGGCGACCTCGCCGCGCCCCGGTTCCGCAACGGTTACCCCGTCCCGCTCGACCGGATCGACGCGTACCGGCGCGGCCGGACGCTCAAGATGGCCGGGGCGGCGGCGGCGCTGCTGCTCGTCGTCGGTGCGGCGTTCATGGTGCCGACGACGTCGCGCCACAACGTCGTGGATCTGCTCGGGTCCAGCCGGCCGGCGGCCGAGAGGGTCAGCTCGCCGATCGACAGCCTCTCCCCGTCCACTGGTACGTCGCCGAGCCAGGGCGCCCCCGGCACGCCGCGTTGGTCGCCGGTGTCGCCCGGCCAGAACCCCGGCGTCCCGAGTGGCCCGGTCAGCGGCGTCGGTGGCAAGTGCATGGAGGTGGCCGACAGCGGTGGCGCGAACGGCGCCGTCGTGCAGCTCTTCCAGTGCACGCGCCGCCCGACCCAGCTCTGGTCCGTGCACCCCGACAGCACGCTCCGCGCGTTCAAGAAGTGCCTGCATGTCCGTAACGGCGGCGTCACCGACGGCAGCGAGATCCAGATCCAGCCCTGCGACGGCGGCGCGGCCCAGCAATGGCAGCACCAGCCCAACGGGTCACTACTGAATCCGAAGTCCGGGCGGTGCCTGGAGGCGCCCACCCTGAACGCCAGCGACAACACCAACCTCGTGCTGTGGAAGTGCAGCGGCGCCGACAACCAGCACTGGTACCTGCCGAGCTGAGCCCATCCGGTCTTAGGGAGCGCCGGCGAGCAGGTTGCCGTCGCGAACCACCATCCGCAGCGGCGCCTGCGCCCGCGCGACCAGCCCGGCCTGGAGCGCTCGCTCCTCGCGGACCGCGCGGTGGTAGGCCTCGACCGTGCGGTCAGCGATGGTCGACCAGGCGTAGTCGCGGGCCAGGACGGCACGCGCGTCGCGGGTGAGCCGCCTGGCCAGAATCTCATCGGAGAGGACGGCCGTGACGGCGTCGGCCAGATCGGCGGGCCGGCCGGGCGCGAACCGCAGGCCGGTGATCCCGTGCTCGACAAACTCGCGCAGGCCGCCGGTGTCCGCCACCACGAGCGGGGTGCCGGCGGCTGCCGCCTCCAGCGCCACCATCCCGAACGGCTCGTAGATGCTCGGCACGACGGCGCAGTCGGCCGCCGCCGCGAGTATCGGGAGCTGCCCGCTGTCGAGGAAGCCGGTCCAGGCGACGCTACGTCCGAGCCTGAGCCGCTTGGCCTGGGCCTTCAGCTCGGCGACGTGCGGACCGTCGCCGGCGATCACCACGCGCAGCCCCGGGTGGCGGCGGCGCAGCCTCGGGACGGCGGCCAGCAGGTCGTGGACGCCCTTCTCGTACACCAGCCGGCCGGCGAAGACGACCAGCGGACCGTCGCCGTAGGTTTCGCGCACGGCCGCGACCTCCGCCGGATCGGCCCTCCACTCGGCGAGTTCGACGCCGTTCGGGATCGCCTCGCCCTTCTCCGGCGGCAGGTCGAACAGGCGGGTGACCTCCCACCGCATGTACTGCGAGCAGGTGATGACGCGGCGCGCCTCGTACGTCAGCCACCACTCGATCGAGTGGATCGAGCGGTTCATCTCTTTCGGCAGCCAGCCCTGGTGCCGTCCGGCCTCGGTGGCGTGGACGGTGGCCACCAGCGGGATGTCGAGGTGGTGCTTGACGGTGGTGGCGGCGTGCGCGACCAGCCAGTCGTGCGCGTGCACCACCTCGGGCCGGACCTCCTCGGCGACCCGGAGCGCGGCCCGGGTAAGCGCGTGGTTGAACGCCATCGTCCAGGCCAGCAACGTCTCGGAGTTGAACGGGAAGAGCGGCGGATCCTCCGGCACCCGGACCACCCGGACGCCGTCGAGCACCTCGTCGAACGTCGCTCCCTCGGCATGCCGCGACACCACCGTGACCTCGTGGCCTGCGATGGCCAGCGAGGTGGCGAGGGCGTGGACGTGACGGCCAAGGCCGCCGACCATCACCGGCGGATACTCCCAGGACAGGATCAGGACGCGCATCGCACGGATTGTGGCAGATGTTCGCCTACGTTGTTACCACCCGGTAGGGACATTCTCAGCGCGGGGCGCCGTCGCCGAACGAGCGCTGGCCGATCGGCTCGTCCAGCCGCACGTCGACGGCCTTGAACGCGGCGAGCTCGATGCAGACCTGCTGCATCGAGCGGCGGTCCGATCCCTCGTACAGCGTGACCATGACCCGCTCGGCCAGGTAGTTCACCTTGACGTGGTCGAGAACGTGGCAGGGCTCGACGCCGCTGGTGAAGAAGATCCGCACGCTGCGCCCGTCCTTGCCCGGCTTGGCGCGCTGCCATGGGATCGCGCGGGGCTTGGTGGTGCCAGGCTTCGGCACCACGAGCTGCGCGCCCTCGTCGCCACCGAAGGTCGGGGTGGCCGTCGGCGACGGCAGCTGGGTGGACGTGCTGGTGTCCCCGCCCGGCGCGCCCGGCTGCGCGGTGTCCGTCTTGCTCGCGCAGGCCGACACAGCGAGGCCTGCGGCGACGAGGGCGGCGGCGAGTCGGAGCGTCATGGGGATCAGACGCAGCGGCCCGGCGCGGCGTTCCCGGTAACTCGGTTGACCCGACATCGGCACGGAGTTGGGATGGCGGGCATGGATGCCACCGCGACGCTCGCGCTCTTCGACAGTCAACTCCGCCGCCGGGACGGGCAGCAGGCCGGCGCCGTTGTGCGGAACGCCAGTGCGGCCGGCAACTGGATCGTCCACTCCGATCTCACCGAGGCCGACGCGGACGCCGTGATCACTGAGCAGCAGGCGTACTTCGCGCAGGTCGGCGGCGGCCCGCTGGAGTGGAAGCACTACGGCTATGACACCCCCGCCGACCTGCCCGCACGGCTCGTCGCTGCCGGCTTCACGCCCGAGCCGACCGAAACGCTGCTGGTGGGTGAGGTCGCGGCTCTTGCCAGTATGGACGCCAGCCTGCCGGACGGCGTCGAGCTGGTACCGGTCGAGGACGAGGCCGGATTCGAGGCGATCGCCGAACTCAAGACGGCCGTGTGGGGCAGCGGCTCGCGCAGCCTCGGTTCCGGGCTAGCGGCCGAGCACGCCGCCGATCCGTCGGCGATCTTGCTGTTCCGGGCGGTCGCCGGTGACCTGACCGTGTCGGCAGCCTGGATCCGTTTCCACTCCGGCACCGACTTCGCCAGCCTCTGGGGCGGCAGCACCCTTTCGGCGTGGCGACGGCGCGGCATCTACCGGGCACTCGTCGCGCATCGGGCACGGCTCGCCGCCGAGCGGGGCTTCAAGTACCTGCAGGTGGACGCCAGCGACGACTCCCGCCCGATCCTGCAGCGACTCGGCTTCGCGGCGCTCACCACCACGACGCCGTACGTGTGGATCCCGCCCGCCTGACCCCGCCCGCCGTTCCCGCGCGCGCCGTTCCCGCGCCCGCTGCCTCGCGCGAAACGGACTTGCGGGGTATTCGTGGCTACGGGCGCCCGTTGTAGGCACGGAAGTCCCGCAAGTCCGTTTCGGGGGGGTGGTCGCATTGGCTAGGGGCCCGTACTGCGCTGGCCAGGACGTTGCCGGTGCCGTGCCGGGTGTAGTTTATGGCGCTTTTAGGGGTTTTAGCCCCGGACGATCGCGGTGCTGAGGAGGCCGAGGGGCGGCGAGCCCAGATCGAGGAGCGCCCGGTGGAACCGCGGTAGCGAGAAGTCGGCGCCCCAGGCCTGTTTCGCCTGCTCACGGATGTCGAGGATCGCCAGCTTGCCCCAGGTGTAGCGGCCGTACGTGGGCTCGAACGTGCCGCGCCTCGCCTCGCTCAACGCCGCCGCGCCCTGGAGCAACGCGTCCTCGGCGAAGCGGCGGGCGGCGCCCTCGACGGTCATCGTGCCGGTGTGCAGCCCGATAGCGCACGCCAGGCGGGTCACCCGCACCAGCGCCTCGTGCGCCACTCCGGCGGCGAACCGCGGATCGTCGGCGCGGAAGCCTTCCTCCAGCGCCACCTGCTCGCCGTAGTGCGCCCAGCCCTCGATGAACGCGTCCGACATGAGCAGGCGGCGGATGGCGGTCGGGGCGTGACGCAGCGCCCGCCCGTGCGAGAAGTGACCCGGCGCCACCTCGTGCACGGTGATCGCCGGGAGGGTGGTGCGGCTGAAGACGCTGAGCCACTCCTCCTGGTCGGCTGCCGGCCAGTCGGGGCTCGGCGGGGTGACGTGGTACCAGGACGGGCCGTCGGCCTCGTACGGCGCGGCCCACGACATCATCGCCATCGCCCATTGCCGCGACTCCGGCGCCGGCCCGACCTGGCACTCGCCGTCGTTGTACGGCACCAGATCGTGCTCGGCCGTCCACGCGATCACTTCGGCGGTGAGCGCCTGGGCCTCGCTGAGCACTCCGGCGGCGTCGGGGTGGTCGTTGAGCAGGGCGGTCACCGTGCGGGTCGTGGGCTCGCCGGGCGCGATCCGCTGGCACGCCTCGTCCAACGCTGCGCGAAGGCAGTCGCGTTCGGCGTCGGCCTGGCGGCTCAGCTCGCCGAGGTCGACGTCGATGGCCTCAGCGCTGCTCAGGAGGGCGGTCAGCGCCTCGGTGCCGAGCGCCACCGACGGGTCGCCGTCGAGCGCGGCACGCTCGAGGTGGGCGACGAACCGGGCGTGCGCGGCGAGGGCGGCCTTCTCCTGCGGACTCCGCTCGGCGTCGAGGCCGACCGCGAGACCGTGTGCCGCTCCCATGGTGGCGCGGGCGATCGGCGCCGGGACGGCGTCCAGCGCGGCGATAGACGCCTCGATCGCCTCGGGCCAGGCGCCGAGATGCCGCTGCCGGGCGGCGGCGCGCTCGGCGGCCGGAGCGTACTCGCGGTCGTAGCAAGCGAGGTCAAGGTTGGAGACGTGGAACAGCGGGTTGACCCGGTGCAGTTCCAGCTCGCCGAAGACGACCCGGGCGTTCGCCTCGAATGCGGCGACGTGCGCCTCGTCGTGCGGGTCATCCTCGGGTGGTCCGCCGAGCGCCGCCAGCCCGCGGCGGACGCCGTCCGGGGAGAGGTCCTGGAGCACGCCGTCGTAGTCGTGCACGCCGCAACATTCGCGGGCGGTCGGCACCATCAGGTCGCAGAGCGCACGTAGCCGGGAGTTCATGAGGCGACACGGTAAGGGAGAGGTGCCATCCGTGTTGATGAAGGTGCCCTTCATGGGGCGGTGGCCGAATGAAGGGCACCTTCATCAACGGACGGTGGCCTGGGCGCGCGGCCTAGAGCTGGCGGGCGTCGAGGTGACCGAACGGGCCGTCGATCGTGCGCAACTCGGCGGCGAGGTGGGCGGAGTCGGCGGTGCGGCCGCCCTCGATCAGATCTGCCAGCCGGTCGAAGCGGTGCGTGTGCGCGGCAGCACGGTCGCGGGCGTAGGAGGCGGCGCTGTCCTTGGTGACCATGAACGCCCAGTCGCTGGACAGCACGAGGAGCGCTTCGCGGGCGAGCTGGTCGAGCACCGGATCGCGTGCGATGCCCCGGTGCTTGTCCACGATGGCCGTCAGCCGGTCCTGTACCCGGCTCGCCTCGGCGACGAGATCGGCCACCTGCTCGCCGTCCCACACCCGCCAGTCCTTGCCCGACCCCCACGAGCTGGCCGGGAGCTCGCGCGCCTCGCCCACGTGCCCGGCCTCGACCGCACCCGCCAGCGTGGTGACCCGGACTCCGGCCTCGGGGAGGCGCCGCAGGACGGCCTCGAGCCACTGCGGCCCCTCGTACCACCAGTGGCCGAACAGCTCGGTGTCGTACGCGGCGACGACCAGCCCTGGTCGTCCGTCCGTCTGGCGGAGGTCGTCGAGGCGGCGCCGAACGGTGGTCACAAAGTCGTCAGCGTGCTGGCTGATCCTGGCTGATGCGGCGGCAGGGTCCCACGGCTTCTTCTGCTCAGGCGGCACCTGCTTGCCAGTGACGCGCGCCGGGCGGAAGCCGGACGGGTGGTCGAACGTGTGGAAGTCGCGGTAGGCCGCGTCGCCCGGGTAACCGGCGCGCGGCGACCAGACCCGGTACGTGACCTCCAGGTCGCGGCCGAACGCGAGGACGTCGGAGTCGCCGACCGGATGCGCCTCAGCGGTGTCGCCGTGGAACGTCGGCCCGTCCACGAGGAACCGCTTGATCCCGGCCGCGGCGTAGGAGCGTTCGAGCCCTGGCGTGTACCCGCACTCGGGCGCCCAGATTCCGGCCGGCGCGGCACCGAACCGTAGCCGGGCGTCGTCCAGGCCGGTGCGGAGCGCGAACCGCTGCACGCGATCGTCGAGCAGTGGCTGGAACGGGTGGGTGGCCGGGCCGCCGAGCAGCTCGATGGTGCCGGAATCGACCAGCGGCCGGAGGACGGCCGATCCGCCGCGCAGCCAACGGGACTCCAGGTCTTCCAGGCAGGCGGTGGCTTCGTGGAACTCGTGCGTGGCCAGCGTCCGCAGGTGCGGCTCGGACCTGCCGGCGAGCAGTTCGGCGCGCAGTTGCCAGTACCCGGCCCAGGTGTGCAGCTCGCGCAGGCAGTACGGGTCGTCCAGCATCGCGGCGACGGTGGGCGTGATCCCGAGGGTGAGCACGTCGCGGCGGCCCTCGGCGGCCAGCTCCTCCAGTAGGACGACCAGCCGCCGCCACGATCCGGTGAATGCCTGGTGCAGCCACTCCTCGCCGACCGGCCACGCGCCGGCGTGCGGCAGCCACGGCAGGTGCGTGTGCAGGACCAGCGCGAACGTCCCGACGGGCGCGCGCGGGGTCATCGCGCGGCCCGTCGACCCGATGTGGGCGATGTTTTGGTGCCTATAGCCACGAACATGTCGCCCAAAGCGCTCGGGCCGCGGCTCATCGCTTCACTGCCACGGCGAAGAGGTCCAGGCTCGCGTCGATGGCGTCCTCGTGGATGTCGAAGTCCTGGGCGCGCACCGCGGCGACGTCCTGCCGCAGCCGCGCCGGCCAGCCGTCCTGCGGCGTGGTGAGCTGCGCGTCGATGAGGCTGCCGCCCCAACGCCGGTCGAGCCGCCGCAGCGGCCGCCCGTGGTGCACCCCATACATCCGGACGACGTTGAAGTGCGGCGCCAGCAACTCGGTCAGTTCGGCGGCGGTCAGCTCACGGGTGTGGAACGGGTTGAGCGGGGTGTCGCGGCCGGGCGAGAAGGTGAGCCGGTTCGGCGTGGTGACGACGAACGTGCCGGCCGGGCGGAGAACGCGCGCGCACTCGGCGACGAACCCCGGCTGATCCCAGAGGTGCTCGATGACCTGCAGATTCACGACCGCGTCCACGGCGCCGTCGCGGATCGGCAGGCCGGCGAGGTTGCCCCGGACGACGCCGATCTCCCGGTAGGCGGCGTGAGCGTGGTCGCACGCCGCCGAGTCGTAGTCGACGGCCAGCACCCGCCGCGCCGTGCCGGCGAGCATCGCCGCACCGTATCCCTCGCCCGCGCCGGCCTCCAGGACGACCGCGCCCCGCACCCACGGCGCCAGCGCGACGTAGGCGGTCTCGTGGCGGCGGAACCAGTAGTTCTCGACGTCGATGCCGGGCAGCGTCCGCTCGCCGGTGAGGGTCAGTTCGGGTGCCACGGTGGTCACGGTGCTCCTCGCATTTGCTTCGCGATGACGATAGAGGGCGCCTAGGTTCGTGAGATGACCAGCCTCGATGTGCTCGTGGTCGGTGCCGGTGTGGCCGGTCTGACCAGCGCCGTGTGTCTCGCCGAAGCCGGCCAACGGGTCCAGATCCGGACGGCGGCCCCGCCGGCGCAGACCACGTCTGCCGTCGCGGGCGCGCTCTGGGAGCCGTACCTCGTGGAGTCCGGTGGCCGCGTCTGGGACTGGTGCCGCACCACGCTCGCGGAACTGACCACCCTGGCTGGCGTGGCGGACACGGGCGTCCGGCTGGTCAGCGGGGTCGAGGCGTCGCATGCGCCGGTCGACCTGCCCGCATGGGGTGAGCTCGTCGGCCTGGAGCGCTCGCAAGAGCTGCCGGCCGGGTACGTCGATGGCTGGCGGTTCACCGCGCCGCTGGTCGACATGCCGGTGTACCTCGGGTACCTGGAGCGGCGGTTCCGCGCGGCGGGCGGCGAGATCGAGGTGGCCCCGGTCGAGTCGTTCGCCGACGCCGCCGCGGACGCGCCGGTCGTCGTCAACTGCGCCGGCATGGCCGCGCGGCAGCTCGTGCCGGACCCGGAGCTGGTGCCGGTCCGGGGCCAGGTCGTGGTGGTGGCCAACCCGGGCATCACGGAGTTCTTCGCCGACACCGACGCGGCCGACCTGATCTACATCCTCCCGCACCCGGACCGGGTGATCCTGGGCGGCGTGGCCGAGCGCGGAGTGTGGAGCCTGGAGCCCGATCCGGACACCGCCCGCCGGATCCTGGCCCGGTGCACCGCCGTCGAACCGCGGCTGGCCGGTGCCGAGGTGCTGGCTCATCGGGTCGGCCTGCGGCCGGTGCGCCCGACGATCCGGGTCGAGGCGGAACCGCTGGCCGGCGGTGCCCGGCTGCTGCACAACTACGGCCACGGCGGCGCCGGCATCACCGTCTCCTGGGGCTGCGCGCGCGAGGTCGCTGCCCTGGTCTGACAGCGGCTCTCAGCGTGCTGTGCGCCGGCTGCCAGCGGGAGGCGCAATCGTGGCGGCAAGCACCTGAACAGGAGGAACGCATGTCCCACGCAATCCAGGCCGAGGGGCTGGTGAAACGATTCGGGAAGACGACGGCGCTGGCCGGAGTCGACCTCACCGCCCGCACCGGCTCCGTGCTCGGCGTACTCGGCCCCAACGGCGCCGGCAAGACCACGGCCGTCCGGATCCTCGCCACGCTGCTCCGGCCAGACTCCGGTCACGCCCGTATCGCCGGGTACGACGTGGTGCGCGAAGCCGGCCAGGTCCGGCGGCGGATCGCGCTCACCGGCCAGTACGCCGCCGTCGATGAGGACCTCACCGGCTTCGAGAATCTGCTCCTGATCGGCCGGCTGCTCGACCTGTCCAGGGTCGACGCCCGCCGCCGCGCCACCGACCTGCTGGAGCGGTTCCGGCTCACGGACGCCGGCCGGCGGTCCGCCAAGACCTACTCCGGCGGGATGCGGCGCCGCCTCGACCTGGCCGCGAGCCTGGTCGGCCACCCCGAGGTGCTCTACCTCGACGAACCGACGACCGGCCTCGATCCGCGCAGCCGCAACGAGGTGTGGGACATGGTCCGGGACCTGGCCGCGGACGGCGTCACGGTGCTGCTCACCACCCAGTACCTGGACGAGGCCGACCAGCTCGCCGACGACATCGCCGTGATCGACCACGGCCGGGTGATCGCCGGCGGTACGCCGCACGAGCTGAAGACCAAGGTCGGCGGCCAGACCCTGGTCGTCCGCCCGCTCGACCGCGCCCGGGCAGCGGACGCCGCCGGCATCGTGGCCGATCGCACCGGCCTGCTCACGCCGGAACCGTCGGCGAGCGGCCTGATCAGCGTGGCGGTCAGCGATCCGGGCGTGCTCTCGGCCGTCATGTACGACCTGGACGTCGCCGGGATCGCCGTGGCTGAGCTGGGGCTGCGCCTCCCCAGCCTCGACGAGGTCTTCTTCGCTCTCACCGGCCATGCGGCCGAGGAGCAGCCTGCCGACAATGCCGAGAGGAGTGCGGCATGACCGCCACCGCCGTCGACCGCACGCCCCGACGACCGTTCCCCGCCGTCCGGCACGGGCTCACGCTCGCCTGGCGGAGCCTGCTCAAGATCAAGTACAACCCCGAGCAGCTGATCGACCTGACGCTGCAGCCGATCATCTTCGTGATCCTGTTCGTCTTCCTCTTCGGTGGCGCCGTCGCGGGGGACTGGCGCGACTACCTGCAGTTCGTGCTGCCGGGGATCCTGGTGCAGACGGTCGTCTTCGCCACACTCGGCACCGGGATAGGCCTGGCCACCGACATCAAGACCGGGATCTTTGACCGGTTCCGGAGCATGCCGATCGCCCGCTCGGCGCCGCTCGTCGGCACGGTCGCCGGCGACGTGGTGCGCTACGTCGTCTCCGGCGTGGTCGTGCTGGCCTTCGGGATGGTGCTCGGCTTCCGGATCCACACCGGACCGCTGGCGTGCTCGCCGCGTATGGCCTGGTGCTCGCGTTCGCGTTCGCGCTCTGCTGGCTCGCGGCGCTGGTCGGGATGCTGGTGAAGTCGCCGCAGAGCGTCCAGGGCTTCGGGTTTATGACGATGTTCCCGCTGACGTTCGGCAGCAACATCTTCACCCGTCCGGAGACGCTGCCGGGCTGGCTCGAGGCGTGGGTGGACGTGAACCCGGTGACGCACCTGACGACCGCTCTGCGCGGGCTGCTCCTCGGCGGCCCGGTGGCGGAGCCCGTGGTCTACACGCTCGGGTGGGCCGCGGTGATCGGCGCCGTCTTCGCGCCGCTGGCCATCCGCGCCTACCTGCGCCGGACCTGATTACCCGCCGCATAATTACCCCGCCGCATAGTTACCGGCCGCGTAATTACCCGCCGCGTATCAGGGCGATGGCGCCGTCCTTGCTGAGCCCGGCGCCGCGCGCGTATGCCTCGTCATACGCGGTGGCGCCGAGCGCGGTGCGCGCCTGCTCCCTGGCGTGGACTACGTCGGGGTCGCCGAGGTCTGGACGCCCGCGCAGTCGGACCGCCGCACCCAGCAGGGCCGCTGCCAGAGCCGGGTCCCCGGCACGCACCGCCGTGGCGGCGAGCCCGTCGACCGCGATGGCGACGATCGGCATGTCGCCCGCCGGCACCAGCGCCAGCTCGATCGCGCGGCGCTGGTGCCGCCTGGCCTCGTCCAGGTTTCCTTCGGCCAGGGCGACGTAGCCGAGCCCGGCCAGCGCCCAGGCGCCGGGCTGCGGCGGTAGGCCGGTCCCGGCCTCGAACACGGCGAACGCCTCTTCGTGGTGGCGGCGGGCCGTGGCGAGGTCGCCGCGCCGCCGCGCGACCTCCCCGGCGGAGGTGTGGAGCGCGACCTGCCCGTCCCGGGATCCGCGCCGCGATGCGACAGCTCTCGCCTCGGTCAGTGCCGCCTCAGCGCCGGCTAGGTCCCCGGCGCGAGCCCGGGCCACGGCGAGGTGGCCCAGGAGCTGCAGCTCGTCGTCGCCGGAGCCGACGTTGGCGATGAGTCCGAGGGCGTTGGTGAGCGCGTCGATCGCCCCCGCGTAGTCGCCGCTCAGGCCGCGCACCCCGGCGAGCGTGCTCAGCGAGGTGCTCTGGCCCCACCGCTCGCCGATTGCTCGGTACGCCCGGAGCGACTCGGTGAGGTCCTCCTCGACGCCAGCGCTGTCGCCCTCGTTGTCCGCCAGCTGGGCGCGTATCGAACGCACGAACGCCGCGGTCCACGGGTCGGCGTGGTCGAGCCTGGCGGTCAGGATGGCGCGGGCGGCCGCGTAGTCGCCGCGGATCGCCGCCGCCACGGGCTGAAGGACGGAGATCGCAGGGTGGTTCGTGAGCGGGTCGAGTCCCGCGCTGGTGGCGAGCGCAGCCTCCAGGGAGTCCATGGCCGCGCTGGTGTCGCCGCTGGCGAGCGCGTGGGCGGCCTGGAATGCCTGGGCCTGGGCGAGAGTCGCCGACGGGATCTCGCCGGGCACCGCCAGCGCCTCGCCGAGCAGCGCGGCTCCCTCAGCATGGTGGCCGCGGAGCAGCCAGAACCAGCCTAGCGAGGTGCCAAGCCCGACGGCCGTCCCGGCCTGCCCGGCGTCGACCGCCCAGCGGATCGCGGCGCGCAGGTTGTCGTGCTCAGCGTCCAGCCGCGCGAGCCAGCTGAGCTGGTCGGCGGTGCGCAGCAGCGGTTCGGCCGTCGCGGCGAGTTGGTGGAAGTGCGCGGCGTGCTCGGCCCGGATCACCTCCACCTCGCCCGCCTCGTCGAGTCGCTCGGCGGCATACGCGCGGACCGTCTCCAGCATCCGGTACCGCACATCGCCGCCGGTCTGCGCCGCGTCCACCAGCGACTTGTCGACCAGCGCGGCCAGCAGGTCGAGGACTTCGTCCGGGGGTAGCCCGCAGACCTGCTCGGCGCTGTTTAGCGCGGCGCCGCCAGCGAACACCGAGAGCCGGCGGGCGAGGATCCGCTCCGGTTCGGTGAGCAGGTCCCAGCTCCACTCGACCACCGCCCGCAGCGTCTGGTGCCGGGGCAGCGCGGTACGGCTGCCGCCGGTAAGCAGCCGGAACCGGTCGCCGAGGCGCTCCGCGATCTGCTGCGCCGATAGCGACCGCAGCCGCGCGGCGGCCAGTTCGATCGCGAGCGGCTGCCCGTCCAGGCGCCGGCAGATCTCGACGACGGCGCCGGCATTGGCGGCGTCGACGGTGAAGTCGATCCGGGCTGCGGCCGCCCGGTCGGCGAACAGCCGTACGGCGGGATACGCCAGCGCCTGATCCAGCTCCGCGTCTGCTGGTGGCAGCGCCAGCGGCGGTACGGGGTAGACCGTCTCCCCGGTGATGCTCAGCGGCTCGCGGCTCGTGGCGAGTACCCGGACGTCGGGGCACGACGCCAGCAGCCCGTCCGCGAGCCGCGCCGCCGCCTCGACCAGGTGCTCGCAGTTGTCCAGGATGAGCAGCAGCCGCTTCCGGCCGAGCGCACCCTGGAGCCGTTGGAGTGCGTCGCGGGTACCCGGCACGCGGTCAAGCAGCGCCACCTCGCGTTCGCCGAGCGCCGCCAGGGCGGCCTGCGGTACGTCGTGCGCGTCCCGTACGGGCGCCAGCTCGACGAACCAGACGCCGTCGGGCATCCGGTCGATGAGCGTGCCGGCCGACTCGGTGGCGAGCCGCGTCTTACCCGCGCCGCCCGGCCCGACGAGCGTGACCAGCCTGGCCTCGGCGAGCAGCGTGCCGACGCGCTCGACCTCCTCGTCCCGGCCGACGAAGCTGGTTAGCGCGGACCGGAGGTTCGTCAGGGGAGCCGTGGTGCGGAGTGCGGGATCCTGCCTCAGCACCGCGAGGTGGACCTCTTCCAGCTCGGCGGACGGGTCGACGCCTAGCTCGTCGGCGAGCGTGCGGCGGGTCTGGTTGTAGGCGGCGAGCGCGTCGGCCTGCCGACCGGCCCCATAGAGAGCGGTGATGCGCTGAGCCTGCAGGCGCTCGCGCAGGGGGTGCGCCGCTGCCAGAGAATCCAGTTCGGCGACAACCTCCGCGTGCCGGCCAAGGGCCAGGTCGGCGCTGATCCGGTCCTCGGTGGCGGCGAGGCGGCGCTGCTCCAACCGGGCGGCGGCTGCCGTGGCGAACGGTGCTTCGGCCACGTCGGCGAGCGCAGGACCGCGCCAGAGCGCCAGCGCGTCCCTGAGCAGCGCCGCCGCGCGCGCCGGATCGGCCTGTGCCTCGCGACCGGCGGCGACCAGCGCCTCGAACTGGTGCACGTCGACGTCGGCCGGGTCGGCGGCGAGCCGGTAGCCGGCGGGAACGCCCTGGACGTGACCGTTGCCCAGCGCGCGCCGCAGCCGGGAGACCAACGACTGGACGGCGTTGACCGCACCCGCCGGCGGCGTCTCGCCCCACAGCGCGTCGACGAGCGCCTCGACCGTGACGACCCGGCCGGGATCCAGCGCCAGCCGCACCAGCAGTGCGCGCAGCCGGGCGCCGCCGATCTCGATCGGCTCACCGTCGTCGCCCCGTATCTCCAGCGGGCCTAGCATCGAGAACCGCACCGGGCCATTCTCCGCCCGCGTCGATCGGGATGAGACGTGGCCCACAAGAATGTGGCCGTGGCGCTCACGCATGGTGAGATGACCCACAACCTGAGGCGTCGTTCAGATGTAGCACGTGGGCTACTCGCCGGTAACATAGCTAGGGCACGGTCCGCAGACGTTGACCCGTCTGCGGATGCCGGAGAATCTGGCGCTATCCGCAGCGACGGCTCGTCTAGCAGGAGGTCTTCCAGGCCCATGAACATCGTGGTGTTGGTGAAGCAGGTACCCGACTCGAGTAGCGAGCGGAGCTTGCGTGAGACGGACAAGACCGTTGACCGGGACTCGGCGAGCCTCGTCATCAACGAGATGGACGAGTACGCGATCGAGGAGGCGCTGAAGCTCAAGGAGGCGCACGGCGGCGAGGTCACGATCCTGACCATGGGTCCGGAGAAGGCGACCGAGTCGATCCGCAAAGCGCTCTCGATGGGGCCGGACAAGGCGGTGCACGTCACCGACCCGGCGATCCACGGCTCTTGCGCGGTGCAGACCTCGAAGGTGCTCGCCAAGGCGCTCGGTACGCTGGAGTGGGACCTCGTGATCTCCGGCGCCGAGTCCACCGACGGTCAGGTCGGCGCGATGCCGGCGATGCTCTCCGAGCGGCTCGGCGTCGCGCAGCTGACCGGCGCCCGCAAGCTGGACGTCGACGGCTCCACGTTCACGATCGAACGGCAGACCGACGACGGCTACCAGGTCGTGCAGGCCTCGGCCCCGGCGATCGTCAGCGTCTGGGACACCATCAACGAGCCGCGCTACCCGTCCTTCAAGGGCATCATGCAGGCCAAGTCGAAGCCGGTGACCACGCTCACCCTGGCCGACCTGGGCATCGGTGCTGACGAGGTCGGCCTCGCGAACGCCACCAGCGAGGTGGTCGAGTTCGCGCCGCGCCCGCCGAAGCAGGCCGGCGTCAAGGTCACCGACGAGGGCGACGGCGGCGTGAAGCTCGTCGAGTTCCTCGCGTCCCAGAAGTTCGTCTGAGCCTGGCCCCGGAAGAGGAAACAGACATGGCAGAGGTACTCGTCCTCGTCGAGCACTCCGGTGGCTCGGCCAAGAAGGTCACGTTCGAACTGCTCACCGCCGCTCGTGCGCTCGGTGAGCCGTCTGCGGTGGTCCTCGGCGCGCCCGGCACGGCCGACGCGATCGCGGACAAGCTCGCGGAGTTTGGCGCCGAGAAGGTCTACGTCGCCGAGTCCGACGACATCGACGGCTACGTCGTCGCGCCCAAGGCCGAGGTGCTCGCGCAGCTCGTCGGCTCTGTCTCGCCGGCAGCCGTCCTGGTCGCCGCGTCCGCGGAGGGCAAGGAGGTCGCCGGCCGGCTTGCGGTGAAGCTCGAGTCCGGGCTGCTCACCGACGTCACCTCGGTGAACGCCGACGGCAGCGCCGGCCAGACCATCTTCGCCGGTGGCGTCCTCGTCACCTCGAAGGTCCGCACCGGCACGCCGATCCTGGCGATCCGGCCGAACTCGGTGAATCCCGAGCCGGCCGCTGGTGCGGCCGTCCGCGAGGCCGTCGATGTGTCCGTCTCTGACGCCGCCAAGGGCGCCAAGGTGCTCGAGCGCGTCGTCGAGGCCAAGGGCAGCCGCCCCGAGCTCGCCGAGGCGTCGATCGTCGTCTCCGGTGGCCGTGGTGTCGGCAGCGCCGACAACTTCAAGGTGATCGAGGCGCTCGCCGACTCGCTCGGCGCGGCCGTCGGCGCCTCCCGCGCGGCCACCGACTCCGGCTTCTACCCGCACCAGTTCCAGGTGGGTCAGACCGGTAAGACGGTGTCGCCGCAGCTCTACGTCGCCTGCGGCATCTCCGGTGCGATCCAGCAC
>Ga0184623_10000125_pt1 | contig 30551 bp, 24 predicted proteins | sample PLM1_100_b1_FD_133138 | JGI IMG/M metagenome (GOLD analysis project Ga0184623, IMG submission 133138) | Groundwater sediment microbial communities from an aquifer in East River, Colorado, USA - PLM1_100_b1 | ecosystem: Environmental > Terrestrial > Soil > Riparian zone | place: USA: East River... | reverse complement strand
CCGTACGAGGGCGGCAAGGCCGGCGGGGACAGCGGCGAGCTGCCGGTGACCGGAGCCAGCCTCACCCTGGTCCTGGGTGCGGGCGTGGGGCTGCTGGTCCTCGGCCGGTTCGCGATAGCGGCGGCGCGCCGCTTCAGCTGAGCCAGCTTATGGGCCCCGGACAGTACGCCGTCCGGGGCCCATAAACGCAGGTCGGACCTGAACGGCAGACCCCGGAAATATCTTGAACTGAGAACCACTCCGCTTACGGTAGCGGCCACTAGGCCTCTACCACCGCGACTGCGGTTGCGAGCGGTTCCTTCCGCCGCACCTTGTGGCACCGGCCTAGTCGTCGGTGATGTTGTAGACGAAGACGTACGCGCTGGCGTCGAAGGTCATGTCATTGACCTCTATTGGCCGATCGTCGGCCGTGTAGGCGACGCGCGTGATGGTGGCGATGGGGGTGCCTGGACCTAGCCCGAGTAGCCGGGTCTCGTCGGGGGTCGGCATCCGGACGGCCAACTCCTCGACCCATCGCACCGGTCCGTAACCCAGCTCTTCCAGCCGGGCATAGGTGCCGCCCGGTCCGGTGTCCTCCTCGGTGATGCGGCTACCAGTGACCACGCTCGCCAGAAGGTGTGACACGGCGGCTTGAACCGGCTTGTCGTCCACGAGGTACCGGCGGGATCTGCGCAACAGCGCCGCGCCGGGCTCGACTTCGAGAAGGTGGGCGAGGCGGTCGTCGGCGGTCACGTGCTCGACGCTGATCATGTCCACTGCGAGCGCCCGGTCACCGAGTTCGGCGGTCTGGATCGTCCGTCCTGAGGTCCATCGTTCCTTGCGGAGACGACGTGACCCGAAGCGGTAGATCGGCGCGAAGCGTCGGACGAAGGTGCCCACTTTCGGCACGGCCTCGACCAGGCCGGAGTTACGGAGTAGGCCCAGAGCATCCCGCGCGGTCACGCGGTGGACGCCGTAGCGGCGCATGAGTTCGTTCTCCCCTGGCACCCGCGCGCCGGGGCCAAGCTGCCCGGACTCGATCGCAGCCCGCACAACGTCGGCGATCCGCTCATAGAGCGGTAGCTCGCTCGCGGGCAGGTCCGGCAGCGAGTCCAACATGCCTCCTTACGTGCGCGCTGTGCTCTAGGGAAGCCAGTTGCTCACCTTACCCCCTGTCACAAAAGCCGCTCGGCCCGTTGACCTTCTCTAGAGAACAGGGCTTTACTGAGACCTTCTCGCCTTCTCTAGGGAAGGTGCCCTCATGACGCGTGATCCACAACCGCCGAACCTGACTACTGATCCGACACCGGAGAACCGCGTCCAAGCCCGAACCGTGCTTGAGACACACCTACGCGTGACGGTGCCCGAGGTGGTCTGCAACCGCTGCCTACGTCACTGGCCGTGTCCGCAGGTGCAATGGGCGACGACCGTGACCCGCCGAGCTGGTATCGAGGCGATACCCGGTGAGTGACGACTACGCCAACCGAATGGCCCTCGACTACGCGATCCGTTCGCGAAATAGGCACGCCGTCCAGATCGGCGGAACCTGTGGACACTGCAACACCCAATGGCCGTGCGAACCGTTCTGGATCGCCCACCACGCCGTACTCAGATTGAGCGATAACCCAACCCCACCACCCGCGCCCGCTACGCCCGAGAACGATCGATGAACCCATGGTGAAGGAAACGCCCTGGCATACCGCCACGGAAGTTCAAGGAGTTGACGGCGAGAAGGTCGTGACCGTTGCCCGTCGCAAAAAGATGACGGCCCGCCGAACGCCAGAAGTCGAGAAGTGCAGTTCGGCTAGCCCTGGTAGAGGGCGAGCATCATCGCTTCGATCGCGATGCGGGGCTTCACATTCGCCTCGATCGCCTCGCGGCAGGCCAGAATCGCCTCGATCCGGCGCAGCGCCGACTCGGCCGTCCATTTGGCGGCGGCCGCCTCGGCAAGGTCCGTCACGTCGGCGTGGACCAGCGACACGGGTGCCCCGAGCTTGAGCATCAGGACGTCCCGGTAGAACGCGGCGAGATCGACGAGCGCGCGGTCAAGGGCGTCGCGCTGGGCCCTGGTGGCCCGTGACTTCTGCCGGCGTTCCAGGTCCTTGATCTGTCCGGCAGTACCGCGCGCCGCTGCAGCGGCGCCCTTGCCGGTACCGCCACCGCCGAGCGCCTGCTTCAGCTCCTCCGTCTCGCGGACGGAGAGATCGGTCGTGGCCGCCGCGGCTTCGTCCTCGGTCGCCCTGATCAAGGAATCGGCGGCGTCGAAGCAGGCGGCGATCCGGCTGAGCGAACGCGGGACGGACAGCACCGCTCGCCGCCGCGCCTGCGCCTGCGGATCCCGGGCGAGCCGGCGCGCGCGCCCAACGTGCCCCTGTGCGACGCGGGACGCCCAGCGCGCGGTCGCCGGGTCGACGCCGTCCCGCTGGACGAGCACCGCGGCGACGGCCTCCGCCGCAGGAGCCCGCAACGGCACGGTCCGGCAGCGGGACCGGATCGTCACCGACACGTCCTCGGGGTTCGTCGACGGTGCGCAGAGCAGGAAGACGGTGCGCTCGGGCGGCTCTTCGATGGCCTTGAGCAGCGCGTTGGACGCGGCCTCGGTGAGCCGGTCGGCGTCCTCGACGAGCACGACCTGCCATCGCCCGCTCGACGGCGCACTCGCCGCGCGCAATACCAGGGCACGCATGTCGCCGACGCCGATCGTCAGCCCTTCCGGTACGACGAGCCGCACGTCGGCGTGGGTACCGGCGAGCGTCGTGTGGCACGCCGTGCAGTGCCCGCAGCCGCCATCCGCGCACTGGAGGGCGGCGGCGAACGCGCGCGCCGCGACCGATCGTCCGGAACCGGGCGGGCCGGTGAAGAGCCACGCGTGGGTCATCTCGCCGGGCGCCGGCTGCTCACCGGCGACAATCCGGGTCGCAGCGCCCACAGCACGCCGCAACGTCTCGACCACCTCGTCCTGACCGACCACGTCGGCGAAGACGCCGGGCAGTGCCTCAGCGGTCACCAGCGGCCTCCGCGAGCGTGGTGTCGACGGCATGCTCGGGCACTGGCGGGCGGGCCGGTAGCAGCGTCGCCACCCTGGCCCGGATCTCCTCGGCGATGATGTCCGGGTTGCCGCTGGCGTCCACCACGAGGTACCGGCCGGGCTCCGCCTCCGCGAGGTCGAGGAATGCCCGGCGGACCCGCTCATGGAACGCCATGGACTCGGCCTCCAGCCGGTCGCTCTCGCCGCGCCGCCCGACCCGGGACAGCCCGATCTCCGGATCGACGTCGAGCAGCACGACGAGATCCGGCCGCAGCCCCCTGGTGGCCCACTGCGAGAGCCACGCGACCTCGTCGGTGGGCAGCGCGCGTCCGGCGCCCTGGTAGGCCAGCGACGAGTCGACGTAGCGATCGGTCAGCACCACCGCGCCCTTGTCGAGCGCGGGCCGGATCACCGTGTCCACATGCTGCGCACGGTCGGCGGCGTAGAGCAGCGCCTCGGCCCGCGGCGTCGGCTCGTTCTCGCTGTGGTTGAGGACCAGTTCGCGGATCCGGCGGCCAAGCTGGGTGGCGCCCGGTTCGCGGGTGACGATGCACCGGTACCCGCCGACCTTGAGCCACGCCGACAGCTTGACGGTCTGCGTGGACTTGCCGGCACCCTCGCCACCCTCGAACGCGATGAAGACGCCCTGGCCGGGGCCGCTGCCCGGCACGCTCAACGGGCGGCCGCGCAGCGAGCTGATGAGATCCTTGATGACGGGCACGCCGGGCTTGTCGTCCATGCGCCGGAACGCCAGCACGCCAGTGAGCACCGCCATCAGGCCCGCGACGACGAACAGCACGCGGGTAGCGCTGACGTGCACCTGCAGCGGGCCGAGGTTGATCCGCCGCGAACCGCCGATGCCGACCAGCAGCGACGAGACGGAGATCGCCAACATCAGCACGACCCGGACCATCGACTGCACGAACGCGAACGCCCGGCCGCGCATCTCGTCGTCGACGCTGGTGCCGAGCAGGGTCATGCCGGCGAGGTAGGCCATCCCGGCGCCGACGCCGACGAGCAGCACCAGCGGCATCGCCACCGCGAGGTGCGGCACCGGCGCGAGCAGGACCACGGACGCGCCCGACAGCACGATGCTCATGCCGAACCAGCGCCGCCGCGACAGCGCCCGCACCAGCTTCGGCCCCAGCGCCATGCCGAGGCCGAGGCCGATGAACAGGCCACCGAAGAGCAGGCCGAACGTGGCGTCACCGCCGCCGAGGCTGCCGGCGTAGAACTTCGCCACACCGATCACGACGCCACCGGCCGTGAACGCGCCGAGGATGCCCTGGACCAGTCCGCGCACCAGCGGGGTATGCCGGATGAAGCGCCAGCCCTCCAGCAGCGACGCCAGCAGGCTCGGCTGCCTCCCGGCCGGTTGCCCTGTGCCACGGCCGCTGATCTGGCGGATGCCGAACAGGACGACGATCGCCGACGCGAGGAACGTGAGCGCGTTGAGGTACAGCGCCAGGTCGACCGGGCTGACCCAGAGCCGGTTGGCCTGCTCGTCCACCAGCGAGAGCAGCGCACGGGACAGGCCGGCGATGAGCAGCGCGGCGAATACCGGCGTCAGCCCGTACGTGGTGACGAGCGTGAGCTGGTTGGCGGCCTCCAACCTTTCCTTCGGGACGAGGTTCGGCACGGCCGCTTCCTTGGCCGGGATCCAGAACATCGCCAGAACCTCGATCACGAACGTCGCGACGAGCGCCCACGTGACCGCCGAGCCGCCGCTGAGGAACAGGCCGGCGAGCGGGATCGAGGCGAAGAAGAGGAACCGCAGGACGTCGCAGACGACCATCGTGACGCGACGGTCGAACCGGTCGGCGAAAGCGCCCGCGAGCGGCCCGAGCAGCATTGCCGGAAGCAGGCGCATGACGACGACGCCGCCGAAGGCGAGGCCCTTCTGCGCACCGCCGGTGACCTGGGCGGACGCGAAGAGGACGGTGGCGAGGAGGCCGAGCCAGTCACCGAGGCTGGACAGCCCTAGGACGAGCCAGAGCCGCCGGAAGGGCCGGATCCGCAGGACCGCACGGATCTGCGCCGAACCGGAGACCGGCACGGCGTGAGCATCGGGCGCGGTGCTGATCGGTCTCTCCTGTCGACGGGAGTGGTGCCGGCGGCCGTACTCTAGCGGCGCCGCGCTGAGCCAAGGCTGAGAGCACTGGCGCGGTACCGCGCTGAGCTGCCGCGTCGACTCCACGCTAGCGCCTCCGGCGCCCGGCTCGCGTCCGCACTGCGGATCGGAAGTCGCTGTTTCCTGCGTCACACCCAGGCGCTACCGTGCGTGCGCGGCCCGCCCCCCACGGCGCCGGCAGAGGGAGGAGCAGGTGGCCACGACTGCCCCGGAAACCAGCCCGCGGCCCGACGCCCGCTCGCGCGCGGCCGATCCGCGCACCGGCCCGGCCGAAGTCGCCGCCATCGCCCTCGGCGTGCTGCTCCTCGTCGACGTCCTGCGCGTGTGGCTGCCGTCGCTGATCACGATCTACGGATCGGCGGGGAGCACGCCGGCCGAGCAGATCGGCGCCTTCGCGCTGCTGTGGTTCGTGGCGCCGCTGGTGGCCGTGCCGCTCGCCCTGTGGATCGGCGCCGACCGGCTGGCGTTCGCCGCCGCGCTCGCGCTGGCGTTCACCAAGTTCGCGGCCGGTGCCACCGGCGGGGCCGCCAGCCGTAACAGCACCGTCCAGCTGTACGTCCTGTGCGCGGCGCTCGCCGCCGGGCTCGCATGGCTGTTCGCGATGGCGATGTCGGTGCGGTCCGGGCGGCGTGCTGCCGTCGGCGTCACCGCGGGGCTGGCGGCGTCCGTGGGGCTGCACAGCGCGCTCGGCATGGTCGACCTCACCTGGCGCGATGGCCCGGCCGCAGCGCTGGCTCAGGCCGGGCTCGCGTGTGCGTTCGTGGGCTGCGTCGCGGCCGCCAGCGCCCGGAACGGCGTCGCCGGCGCCACCACCCGGCTAGGGGCCGGCGGATCGGTCTGGGTCCTGGTGGGGCCGGCGATCCTGCTCACCGGTGTCGTCACCGGTGCCACCGGGCTCGGCGAGGCTGCTCCCGGCTGGTCGATCGGGGTGGCCGGCATGATCGTCGCCGCCGGCGCCCTGCTCGCCGTGCCGCTGGCCGCACGGCCACGGTTGAGCCGGCATCCGGCGGTGCCCGCGCTATTTCTGGTCGCGGGGGTGGCGGCCGCGATCATTCCCCGATTCCGGCTCGGCGGGATCGCCGGCCTGGCGCCGCCGTGGGTCGTCGCCGGTCAGGTGGTCGGCGCGCTCGCGCTCGGTGCGGCGCTCGGTTGGATCGGCGTCGGGGCGGACGCCCGCGCGGCCATGTCGTCCCGCCCAGATCGCCCTTGGCGGCGTGGTCTCGCGGCGGGGCTGGGAACGCTGCTGTTCGTCGTGCTGACGTTCGGCTACTACGCCGCGTACGACATGGATCTCGGCTTCCCGAACGAGGCCGTCCCGGTGGCGATCGCCGTGCTCATCGGGCTGGCCGCGTTGCGGGTGGGGCCGCGGGCGCGGCGGTGGGGTGCGCCGGTCGGTCCGCCGGGGCGGGCGGGCTGGCTCGGGATGGCGGCTCTGGGCGGCGTCGCCGTGGTGGTCGCCGCGCAGCTCGTTACCGCGCCGGATCGACCCACCGGCTCGGGTCCGGCCGACTTCCCCGTGCGGCTCGTCGCCTACAACATCCGGATGGGGTTCGGGCTGGACGGCCGTTTCGACCCGGGCGCTCTCGCTGCCACGATCCGCAAGCAACGCCCTGACATCGTCCTTCTCAGCGAGGTTGACCGCGGCTGGTTCCTCAACGGCGGCCACGACGGGCTCCAGCTCATCGCCGACCGGCTCGGGATGCGGACCGTTTTCGCCCCCGCCGCCGACCAGCTCTGGGGCGACGCGCTGCTGACCCGGCTCCCCGTGCTGTCGGTGCGGAGTCACCCGCTACCGCGCGTCGGGGCGCCGACCGGTGCCGAGGCGCTGGCCGCCGTGGTCAAGGTCGGCGACCAGGAACTGGGGATCGTCGGCACCCACCTTCAACCGCCGCCCGGCGCCGGACCGGCCGCGCAGGCGAAGCGCGTCGCCCGGATCGCCGCCGATCTGGCTGCCGGCGATCGTCCCGTTGTCGTTGCCGGGGACCTCAACATCGAGCCTCGGGACGCCGAATTCCGCACCCTGCTCGACGCGGGACTGCGCGACGGGCTCGCCGCCGCCCGGCCCCTGGCCACTTTCCCGTCCGACATGCCGGACGAGGAGATCGACCACGTACTCACCACGCCCGACCTGCTGGTCACGGACGTCGTGGCCCCACCGGGCACGGGGTCCGACCACCGCGCGGTCGCCGTCACCCTGACCTACCAGAACCCCGAGGAACTCCGCCCCGCCGACTGACGCCGGGACCGTTGAGCGAACCGCCGCTGCACCCCTTGTCCGGTGTTCGCGGAAATCGCCCGGCCAACACCGGCGCGTCGCAGCAATTTCCGCGAACACCGGGAGCGCGCCACCCTCGCTGTTAGCCGTTGGGGCCACGACACGCTGGCGCGGCGCGGCCCGAACGGCTAACAGATGGCCCGGACAGCTAACAGCTGGCCCGAAGAGCTAACAGATCAGGCCTTCTTGGCGGCGGCCTTCTTCGGGGCTGCCTTCTTGGCCGGCGTGGCCTTCTTCGCTGCCGCCTTCTTCGCCGGCGCGGCCTTGCGGGTGGCCTTCTTCACCGGACCGCGAGCGCGCCGCTCCGCGAGCAGTTCGATGGCGCGCTCGTCGGTGAGCGTCTCCACGTCATCGCCCTTGCGGAGGCTGGCATTGGTCTCGCCGTCGGTGACATAGGGGCCGAAGCGGCCGTCCTTCACCACCATCGGCTTACCGCTGACCGGGTCGTCGCCCAGCTCCTTGAGCGGCGGCGCCGCGGCGGCCCGGCGGCCTCGCGACTTCGGCTGCGCGAGCAGCGCGAGGGCCTCCTCCAGGGTGACCGAGAAGAGCTGATCCTCGGTCTCCAGCGAGCGGGAGTCGGTGCCCTTCTTCACGTACGGCCCGTACCGGCCGTTCTGCGCGGTGATCGACTCGCCGTCCGCTTCGCCCAGCGTCCGCGGCAGGGTGAGGAGCTTGACCGCGTCGTCCAGGGTCACGGTGTCGAGTTCCATCGACTTGAACAGGCTGGCGGTGCGCTCGCCCGACTGCACGTACGGCCCGAACCGGCCCGCCTTCGCGATCACCGGTTCGCCCGTCTCTGGGTGGTCGCCCAGCTCGCGCTCGCCCGACGGCGCCGAGAGCAGCTCCTCGACCTTCTCCGGGGTCAGCTCGTCCGGCGGCAGATCCTCCGGGACGCTGGCGCGGTCGCCTTCGTCCTCACCCCCGTTACGCTGCAGGTACGGCCCGTAGCGGCCGACCCGGACCACGGTCTCGCGGCCCTGCTCGTCGGTGAAGAGCGGGATGGAGTTGATGCCGCGCGCGTCGATGTCGCCCAGGTTCTCGGCGACGAGCTTCTTCAGCCCGCCGGCCTTCGCGACGCCGCCCTCCTTGCCATCCGCGGCGCCGAAGTAGAACCGGGTGAGCCAGTCGACGCCCTCGCGCTGCCCCTCGGCGATGTGGTCGAGATCCTCTTCGACGCTGGCCGTGAAGCCGTAGTCGACGAGGCGGGCGAAGTGCTGCTCCAGCAGCTGCACGACGGCGAACGCCACGAAGGACGGCACCATCGCGGTGCCCTTCTTCCAGACGTACCCGCGGTCCTGGATGGTCTGCATGATCGACGCGTACGTCGACGGCCTTCCGATGCCCAGCTCTTCGAGGGCCTTGACCAGGCTCGCCTCGGTGTACCGGGCGGGCGGCTGGGTGCGGTGACCCTGCGCTTCGAGCGCCGTGGCGTCCAGCGGATCGTCCTTGGCGAGGCGCGGCAGCCGGCGCTCGGCATCGTCGGACTCGGCATCAGGCTCATCGGCGCCCTCGACATAGGCGCGGAGGAAGCCGGGCTCGGTGATCGTCTTGCCGCTGGCGGCGAAGTCGGCGGCCTCACCCGTCGTGGACGTGCCGGACAGCCGCACCGACACACTCTGGCCGACCGCGTCCGTCATCTGGGAGGCAACGGTGCGCTTCCAGATCAGCTCGTACAGGCGGAACTCGTCGCCGGACAGCTCCCTGGCCAGCTCACCGGGGGTACGGAAGTGGTCGCCGGACGGGCGGATGGCCTCGTGCGCCTCCTGCGCGTTCTTGACCTTCTTCGCGTACCGGCGCGCCTCGGCCGGCACGAACTTGTCGCCGTACAGCTCGCGCACCTGCGTGCGGGCGGCGGTGAGCGCCGTCTCCGACAGGTTGGTCGAGTCGGTACGCATATAGGTGATGTAGCCGTTCTCGTACAGCCGCTGGGCGACCCGCATCGTCTGCTGGCTGGAGAAGCGCAGCTTGCGGGACGCCTCCTGCTGCAACGTCGAGGTCATGAAGGGCGCGTACGGCTTCCGCCGGTACGGCTTCTCCTCGACCTTGACGACCTTGAACGGGACGCCTTCGAGGCGGGCGGCCAGGCCACGGGCGCCGGACTCGTCGAGGTGGACGACCTCGGCGCGCGGACGGCCGGTGGCCGGGTCGAAGTCCTTACCGGTGGCGACGCGATCACCGTCGACGGCGATCAGGGTGGCGGTGAAGCTTTTCGGTTCGCCGGTAGGCGCCTGCTTGACGTCGAAGGTGCCCTCGATATCCCAGTACTCGCCGGTGCGGAACTTCATCCGCGCCCGCTCGCGCTCGACGACGATGCGGGTGGCCACGGACTGCACCCGGCCCGCCGAGAGCTTCGGCATGACCTTCTTCCACAGGACCGGGCTGACCTCGTAGCCGTAGAGGCGGTCGAGGATGCGGCGCGTCTCCTGGGCGTCGACCAGCGACTGGTCCAGCTCGCGCGGGTTCGCCACGGCGGCCTCGATGGCCGAGCGGGTGATCTCGTGGAAGACCATCCGGCGGACCGGGATCTTGGGCTGCAACGTCTGGATCAGGTGCCACGCGATGGCCTCGCCCTCGCGGTCCTCATCTGTGGCGAGGTACAGCTCAGTGGCCTGCTTGATCAGCTCTTTCAGCTTCGTCACCTGGGCCTTGCGGTCCGGGCTGATGACATACAGCGGCTCGAAGCCGTTGTCGACGTCCACCCCCAGGCGTGCCCACGACTCGCCCTTGTACTTGGCGGGCACGTCGGCGGCGTTGCGCGGGAGGTCACGGATGTGGCCGATGCTCGCCTCGACGACGTAGCCGGAGCCCAGGTAACCAGCAATGGTCTTGGCCTTCGCCGGAGACTCGACGATGACAAGCCGCATTCCGGTACTGGTGGCCGCGCCGTTGGCACGCTTGTTACGCCGGGAGGAGGCGGCGGTCTCGGTGGTCGAAGGCACGGGACTCCAAGTCGAAGTCAATTGAGGGGGGTGGATCACCCCGGCGCGAGATGTTCTCACGCCGTCGGTCGGTGTCAAAAGTAACGCGCGGAGCACAGAGTTTTGTGCCCACCCTGCCACGTCCGAGACGTATCCCCCGGTCAGGGCAGTGGCCAGTCACGCTCCGTGGCGCCCTCGGGAGGCTCGCCGACCAGTTCGCGGAGCCGCCGGAGCCGCCGCTGTCCGGTGACTCTATAGGCCGGCCCACCAGCGCGGGGGCCGACCAGAGTGGCAGGCACGCCGGCTGCGGCGAGGGCGGCGCCGGTGGCGCTCCAGCCCGCCTCGTCGGACTCACCCAAAGTAAAGAGGTACCCGTAGTCGTCGCAGCGGCCGGCCGCGATCGCCCACAACCGGAGCCGTGAACCGTCGAGCACGAACCCCGCCGGCGGCGCCTTCATCGCCCCGCGTGCCCAGGCCGCGGTCAACGGCAGCAGCTCGGGACGGAAATCCGTGCGCACCGCCGCCAGGTCGTCGACGGTGGCGGTCAGCTCGCCGCCCAGATCGCGCTCGGCGAACTCCTGGAGCAGTGCCTGGGCGCGCCAGCCCGGAGCGTCGGACGGGGTAGGCAGCACGACCGACACCCGGGCCGTCTCGCCGGCGCGGACGACCTGGGCAGGGCCGGCGAGCAGCCCTTCCAGATCGGCGAGCGACGCCGGCTCGGCGTCCGCGGCGAAGAACGAGAGCTGCACGGCGCGGACGGTACTCGCCTGGACTGACACGCGCGCTGATCACTCGCGTTGAGTTGTGGAGTTTCGAGGGTCTACGGGGGCGCCGGACCCTCGAAACTCCACAACTCGGCGTCGGACGGTCAACTGCACTCGGGGACTTCGTCGAGCGCTTTGTCCAGTTCCGGAGACTTGATCTCGCCGAACGCCTCCGCCGTCTGGCCGTACTCCTTGCTCATCTCGGTGCCCGCCGCGACCACGCCGTTGTAGAAGGCGGCCTGGTCGGCGGTGCCCAGCTTGTCCACGGCCTCGCGGCCGGTGGCGAAGCTGTCCCGGGCGCCCGTGAGCACCTGGACGAACTGGTCCGCGATCTTGTCGCCGTCGGTGACGTCCGGCACGCCGGCCTTCGCCACCTCGGTCAGCACCGTCGACGTGGACTTCTCCATGCCGCCGAAGAGGGCCACCAGCTCAGTCTTGGTCTGGGCCGCGTTCGACTTGGCGGTGATCTTCTGCTGCGCCTGACCCTGAAGCTGCTGGATCTCGGCCGTCCACGGCTTCAACGCACCGCAGACGGACTTGGCCCAGGTCTTCGGGGCGACCCGATCGGACGCTGGCTTGGACTCGCTACACGCACCGAGGAGGGCCACCGCCACCAGCGCGCTGGCCACGGTGCTCGTGAAACCTCGCATGCACACTCCGTTCCACTGCGTTTCCCGGTTGGCGCCGCCGGGTGGGGTCTCGACGACACGCTGTCCAACGACTCGCCGATCATTTCGGACACGGGGCAAACCGTACTCATCGTTCACACGAGTTCACATCGGGAACAGCAGTGGGGCCGGGATCGTGCGATCCCGGCCCCACCCAACGAGCTACCGCGTCAGACGCTGACCTTCTCGGGCACCGCACCGTTGTCGGACGCCTCGTCGGCGCCGACCGAGATCGACCGGCGCTTGGAGACGAGCACCGCGCCGACGATGACGAGTGCGGCGACGACTGAGATGGCGATCCGGAGCGGCGTGTTCTTCTCCTCGCCGATGGAGTACGCCACGACCGCGGGGGCGATCAGCAGCGACACCAGGTTCATCACCTTGATCAGCGGGTTGATGGCCGGGCCGGCAGTGTCCTTGAACGGGTCACCGACGGTGTCGCCGATGATCGTGGCCTCGTGCGCCGGCGAACCCTTGCCGCCGTGCGCGCCGTCCTCGACCATCTTCTTCGCGTTGTCCCAGGCGCCACCGGAGTTGGCCAGGAACACCGCCATCAGGGTGCCGGTGGCGATGGCGCCGGCCAGGTAAGCACCGAGCGCGCCGATACCGAGACCGAAGCCGACGGCGATCGGGGCGAGCACCGCCAGCAGGCCCGGAGTGGCCAGCTCGCGGAGCGAGTCCTTGGTGCAGATGTCCACGACCTTGCCGTACTCGGGCCGGGTCGTGCCCTCCATGATCCCGGGGATGTCCCGGAACTGGCGGCGCACCTCGAAGACGATCGCGCCGGCCGCGCGGGTGACGGCGTTGATCGCCAGCGCGGAGAAGAGGAACACCACCGAGGCGCCGATGAGCAGCCCGACGAGGTTCTTCGGGTCCGACACGTTCAGCACACCGGTGTAGTCGAGCGCCTGCAGCGAGGTGAGCCCGTCGAGCGCGTTCTCGCCGGCCTCGACCGTCGCGGTGCGGACCGCGTCGGTGAACGAGCCGAACAGCGCGGTCGCCGCCAGCACGGCCGTGGCGATCGCGATGCCCTTGGTGATCGCCTTCGTGGTGTTGCCGACGGCGTCCAGCTCGGTGAGGATCCGGGCGCCCTTCTCGTCGATGTCGCCGGACATCTCGGCGATGCCCTGCGCGTTGTCGGAGATCGGGCCGAAGGTGTCCATCGCGACGATGACGCCGACCGTGGTGAGCAGGCCGGTGCCGGCGAGCGCGATCGCGAAGAGCGAGACGATCACCGAACCGCCGCCGAGCAGAAACGCGCCGTACACGCCGCCGCCGATCACCAGCGCGGTGTAGACGGCTGACTCCAGGCCGACCGTGATGCCGGCCAGAACCACGGTTGCCGGACCGGTTAGGGCGGTCTTGCCGATGTCACGCACCGGGCGGCGCCCGGTCTCGGTGAAGTAGCCGGTGAGCAGCTGGATGGCCGCGGCCAGCAGGATGCCGATGATCACGGCGGCGATAGCGACGATCCGCGGGTTGCCGTCGTGGGCGGCGATGTCGTCGGCCACGTTCTTGAATTCGCTGAACTTCGCCGGCAGGTACAGGAATGCGGCGATCGAGCAGAGCACAGCGGAGATCAGCGCAGAGGTGAAGAACGCCCGGTTGATCGCGGTCATGCCGCTCTTGTCGCTGTCGCGCAGGCGGGTGATGAAGACGCCGATGATGGCGGTGACGACACCGATGGCCGGGACGATGAGCGGGAAGACCAGGCCGTCGTCGCCGAACGCGGCGCGACCGAGGATCAGCGCGGCGACGAGCATGACCGCGTACGACTCGAAGAGGTCCGCGGCCATACCGGCGCAGTCACCGACGTTGTCGCCCACGTTGTCGGCGATGGTCGCGGCGTTGCGCGGGTCGTCCTCGGGGATGTTCTTCTCCACCTTGCCGACCAGGTCGGCGCCGACGTCGGCAGCCTTGGTGAAGATGCCGCCGCCGACCCGCATGAACATGGCGAGCAGGGCAGCGCCGAAGCCGAAGCCCTCCAGCACGGTCGGAGCGTCACCCTTGTAGATCAGCACCACGACGGACGCGCCGAAAAGGCCGAGGCCGACGGTGAAGAATCCGACCACGCCCCCGGTACGGAACGCGATCTGCATCGCCGGCGCGCCGCCACCGTCGCGGGCCGCCGCAGCGACACGGACGTTCGCGCGGGTCGCCAGCCACATGCCGATATAGCCGATAGATGCCGAGAAGGTGGCACCGACGACGAAGAACGCCGACCGGCCAATCTTCACACTGAGGTCGTCTCCGGGCACCGGCAGCAGAAACAGCAGTGCCACCGCGATCACGACGAAGATGCCGAGCGTCTTGAACTGCCGGTTGAGGTACGCCGCTGCGCCCTCCTGCACGGCCGCCGCGATCTCCTGCATCCGAGCGGTGCCTTGACCCGCCGCCAGTACGACCTTGACCAATGCCGCCGCAACACCGAGCGCCACCAGGGCGATCGCGGCGGCGATGACGACGTAGGTCAAGTTCGAACCGGTCAGGTCCACCGTCCCGCCGTCGGCGGCGAGAACTCCGGTCATGCGTCCTCCTGTTTGCACTTCGTGGGGCGCACGCACCCGGATGAACCGGGCAAGGCGCAGACAGCACCTACCCTCCGGGGTGCTGTGATCTGCGGGAGTCTAGGTGAGATGCGCCACAACACGTATACCCACCCCGACGCGAGATGGATCACAGCGCGGCCGTTGCCGAAGCGTGTCATGGTGAGGGCTTCCGCTGCTGGGAGCTCGGTACCGATCAAGAAACCTGACCGTCGAGGGCGCCGCCGCTAGCCCACCGGCCAGGACATCCGGACCACCGAGCCGGTGCCGTCGTCCATCGCCGCCACCTCGATGTCATCGACCAGGCCGGCGAGCAACGCAAGACCGACACCCGCCGCGAGGGCCTCCTCGGAGAACGCCTCGGTGGGTTCGTCCAGCCGGTTGTGCGCGCGGCCCAGGTCGTCCCCGTTCGTCGCGGTCAGTAAGGCCAGCGGGTCCGGGGCGGTGGTCGTCGTGGTCGACTCCGACGGGGCCGCGTCGCGGACGGCCACGCCGAACCGGGGCCCGTCGAAGAACTCGATCAGCACCAGTTCGGCCCGTGAGTGCAGCCGATGCAGGCCGACAGCGCGTGAGCAGGCTTCACCGACGGCGAGCCGGATCTCGTCGAGCAGTCCTTCGTCGACGCCACACTGCCGGGCAACGGCGACCGCCACCAACCGTGCGGTACGAACGTGAGCGGGGGTCGGTGAGATCTCCAACCGGACGGTCTGCATACGCCGCGTCAGTCGCCCGCCGCGATGGCGTCGTCGACCGTCCGGTAGATGCCGAAGACCTTCTCCAAGCCGGTGATGCGGAAGATCTTGAGGATCCGTTCCTGCGAGCAGACGAGGCGCAACGACCCGTCGAGCGCGCGTACCCGCTTCAACCCCCCGACGAGCACGCCGAGGCCGGTGGAATCGAGGAACTCGACCTGCTCCATGTCGACGATGATGTGCTTGCTGCCCGCCTCGACCAGCTCGATGAGCCGCTGGCGCAGCTGCGGCGCGGTATAGACGTCGATCTCACCGCCTACGGAGAGGACCATGTGATCCTGCTGCGCGCGCGTCGACAACGACAGCTCCACGAAGATCCCCTCCACGGCGTCGTAGCGACCTGGTCACCGCAACCCCAACGGCGACCTCTTGCGCGAATCTAACCATCGGACGACTCTCGCCGCGATCACCTACCTGCCGTGCAAAAGTTCAGGGCGTGCCGACACCCGCTCCCGACGCCCTGCTCGCCCGGCTTCTGGCCGGCCGCGCCGACGAGCCGGTGACCCATGTCGAGCAGGTTCCGGCCCGGCCCGCCCGCCTGGCCGAGTGGCCGGATTGGACCCCGAAAGCCCTGGTCGAGGCCATGGGAGCGCGGGGGATCGAGGCACCGTGGGAGCACCAGGTCGCCGCTGCCGAGGCGGCGTACGCCGGACATTCGATCGTGCTCGCGACGGGCACGGCGTCCGGTAAATCACTCGCGTACCAGATGCCGGTACTTGCGACATTGCTGGAGGATTCTCGGGCCACAGCGCTGTACATTTCACCCACCAAGGCACTCGCTGCCGACCAGTTGCGGTCGCTCGCGGCACTCGACCTGGCCGGCGTGCGTCCTGCGGCCTACGACGGCGACACCCCGATGGCCGAGCGGGACTGGGTGCGGGCGCACGCGCGATTCGTCCTCACCAACCCAGACATGGTTCACCGCGGGCTGCTCCCCCGCCACGAGGCGTGGGCGTCGTTCCTGCGCCGGTTGCGGTATGTCGTGATCGACGAGTGCCACACCTACCGCGGGGTATTCGGATCGCACGTCGCGCACGTCCTGCGCCGGCTCCGGCGGGTCTGCGCGCGGTACAAGTCGTCGCCGGTGTTCGTGCTCGCGTCCGCGACCGCCGCGGATCCGGCCGTGTCGGCGAGCCGGCTCGTCGGCCTGCCGGTCGACGCGGTGACCGACGACGCGTCGCCGCGCGGCGCCACCACTTTCGCGCTCTGGGAGCCGCCGCTGAGCCAGGCTGGTGGCGGCGAGAACGGCGCACCGGTACGCCGGACGGCCACCGCCGAAGCCGCCAGCCTCCTCGCCGACCTGGCCGTATCCGGCGCACGCACGCTGGCGTTCGTCCGATCGCGGCGCGGCGCCGAGGTGGTGGCGCTGGGCGCCCGCCGGGCTCTCGCCGAAGCAGCCCCGGAGCTGGTCGAGCGGGTGGCCGCATATCGGGCCGGCTACCTGCGGGAGGACCGCCGCGCGCTGGAGTCCGCGCTCTCGTCCGGCGAGCTGCTCGGCGTGGCGACCACCAACGCCCTCGAACTCGGCGTCGACGTCACCGGCCTCGACGCCGTGCTGCTCACCGGCTACCCGGGCACGCTTGCGTCGCTGTGGCAGCAGGCAGGACGCGCCGGGCGATCGGGCCAGGGTTCGCTGGCGGTGCTGGTGGCGCGCGACGACCCGCTGGACACGTACCTCGTGCACCACCCGGAGGCGGTGTTCAGCCGGCCGGTCGAAGCCACCGTGCTCGACCCGACCAACCCGTACGTGCTGGCGCCACAGCTCTGCTGCGCGGCCGCCGAACTGCCGGTCACCGAGGCGGACCTGCCGCTCTTCGGCGGTGACCTCGCACGGTCGGCCCTGGACGAGCTGGTCGCGGCGGGGATCCTGCGGCGCCGCCCCGCCGGCTGGTACTGGATCTCGCGTGACCGGCCCGAGGCTGATATCCGCGGGACCGGCGGCGAACCGGTGGCGGTGGTCGAAGAAGCCACCGGCCGGTTGCTCGGCACCGTCGATGCCGGCGCCGCCCACACGACCGTGCACGCTGGCGCCGTCTATCTCCATCAGGGCGAGACGTTCCTGGTCGAGGAGCTGGATCTCGACAGCGCTGTGGCCTTGGTGCGCGCCGCCAACCCGGACTGGACCACCCACGCGCGTGACATCACCGATCTGGAAGTGGTGACGGTCGACCGGCGGATCGAGGCCGGCGACGTCACGCTCTGCTTCGGCACCGTCGACGTGACCAACCAGGTGGTGAGCTTCCTGCGCCGCCGGCTGGCCTCCGGCGGGGTCATCGACGAGCAGCCGCTGGACCTGCCCGCGCGGCAACTGCGGACCAAGGCGGTCTGGTACACGATCACCGCCGACGCCCTCGCCGAGGCGCAGGTCTGCGAGGACGTGCCGGGCGCCGTGCACGCCGCCGAGCACGCCGCGATCGGCCTCCTGCCGCTGGTAGCTACGTGCGATCGGTGGGACATCGGCGGGCTCTCGACCGACCTGCATCCGGATACCGGCCTGACCACGGTCTTCGTGTACGACGGGCACCCCGGTGGCGCCGGGTTCGCCGAGCGGGGCTTCCAGGCCGTGCGGACTTGGTTGGCCGCGACCAGGGCGGCGATTGTCGACTGTGGATGCGAGGCGGGATGCCCATCGTGCGTGCAGTCGCCGAAATGTGGCAACGGCAACGATCCGCTCGATAAGGGCGGGGCGATGCGAGTGCTCGACGTGGTGCTGGGCCGGCTCGCCGCGGTGCCCGACGATGCGGCCGATGGCGCCCCAGACCCGAACGTGACGAACACCGCTATTGACGTCAGCCCAGGTGAACAGGGGTAGCTGGACCGCGCCACGCACGGCGATGCGGCACAGGGCGCCACCGGCGGGCAGAATGTCTCCGGGCGGCGCCAGGGTCCTGAACGCCCGTACACCCACGCTGGGAGAGAACGAGAGATGATCGTCGTCGGAGTACTGCTCGTCGTGCTGGCCGCGCTGTTCGTGGCGGGGTTCCTGCTCGCACCGGGCGGCACCACCGAGGCGGAGTTCTACGACCTCATCCTCCCGAATCTCTCCGCGCGCACCCTCGTGCTGATCGGCGTCGTGCTCGGGCTGCTGTTCGCGTTCGGGCTCTCCCTGGTGCGGTCCCGGATCGCGGCCTGGTCGCGGCGGCGCGAGGCCCGGCGGGCCAGCGCGGCCCGGGTGACAGGTGAGGGCACCGACCAGGACGCGGCGCTCGACCCGTTCGCCGCACCCGCCCCCGAGGTTCGCTGAGCGGTCGCGCAACGGGCTACCGCTCGCCGGCTCGTCCCCCGGCGTCGCGCCACCGCCGGCCAGTTTGTCGCTGCGCGTCGGGCCACCATTGCCCAGTGCGTTGCTGGGTGTCTCGCGCACGGGGCCGGCTCGGGATCGGGCCGTGGCAGGGCCGAATCCCGCGAGCGGCCCGGCTGGCGTGACCGCGGCCGTCACCTCCGCGTCCAGGCCGGCGAGCCGGCAGCTGACCAGCTCGCCACCGTTCTCGGCCACAATCCGGGCCGCATGGGCGCACGCCGCACCGGGCCCTTCAAGGGCGTGCCGTGCGGCCGCGAGCGCACCGAAGTCGGCGGCGACGCCAGCGCGGTGCCGGGCCACGACCGCCGCGCCCAGCGCCGATCCGAGCAGCCCACACGTGACCACCAGCACGCCGGCGGCAAGCACCCAGACTGACGCTGAGCCACGGTCCCGGCTGGTGGCCGGGTCGGGTGCGGTCACGGCGTCGCTCCCGGCTCGCCGGGTTCCGGTTCGGCCACGGCAGTCGCGGAGACCTCGGGGCCGGTTATCCACGAGCCGAACGGACGGACGCGCACCCGGACGACCGCACGGACCTGTTCTCCTCCACTCTCGACAGTGACGCGGGCGCCATCCGGGGCGACTCGCTGCCCCGCCGATTCCGCGTCCGCCGCCCCGCGCGCCGCCGCTCGGGCCGCCTCCCTCGCCGCGTCCACGCAGCGGAGCTGGGTAGTCACGGCGGAGACGGCGGTGACCGACACGGCGAGCAGAAGCACGAGGACGGGCAGAGCAACAGCCAGTTCGGCTGTGGCGGACCCACGATCGCCAGCCGGCCCCGAGGCGGTGCCGGTCCGCTGACGGTGCCACTCACTCCCCAATGACCGCCGCCAACGGGCGAAGCGGCCGCCCCGCCGCCGATCGTGCGCGGCGGGGCAGGCCGCTGCCGGACCTACGACTTCAGCGCGCGGTTGATGATCGCGGTGAGCGCCGCCTGCACGCTCGGCGACGTGACCACCTTGAGCAGGATCCCGGCGAACGCGACGGCGGCCACCGTGCCCACCGCGTATTCCGCCGTGCTCATCCCGTCGTCGCCGCGCGGCCGGAGCCTCCGGACCATCGCCTTCCACAACATGTGTCTCCCCTTTCTCCGGCCGGGACCGTCCCGGCCGGACAACCTGGTCGGCGGCACCGTCGCGGTGTCCAACCGGGTCAGAGCACGCCATCGAGCACCCCCAGGACGATCGGTACGACGCCGAGCAGGACGAACGCCGGCAGGAAGCAGCAGCCCAGCGGCAGCACGACGAGCACTCCAGCGCGCCGCGCGGCGGCCTCCGCTGCCGCGTCGTGGCCAGCCCGCTGCGCTTCCGCGAGGCGGGCGCACGCACCGGCAAGCGCAGCGCCGCTCTCGTCGGCCCGGACGGCCGCGCGCACCAGCGGGACGGCGGCGGGCACGCCCGCCAGCACGTCCCAGGCTTCGGCTGCCGGCGCGCCGAGGGCGAGGCCGCGGGCAACCCAACCGAGCCGGGCGCCGAGCGGCCCGCCGATCGCCTCGGCGACGTGCGCGACCGCGCGGGAGGTCGGCGCGCCCGATCGGAGCACCGCGGCCAGCAGGTCGGCAGCGAACGGCAGCGCGCCGGCCACCGCCGCGCGCTCCTCCCGCGCTGCCCGCAGCTCCAGCCGGCGCAGGCCGTGGTCAAGCGCCGCAGCGGCCACCACCCCGAGGACGGCTCCGATCCAGCCTCCGATCACCAGCGCGACCGCCACTCCCGCGAGCACCGCCACCAGCCGGATGAGCCTGGGGCTGCGGACCGAGGTGTCGCGGGAAGGCTGAGCCACCGTCGACTTCCGCGCGACGACGCTCGCCACGCGACGGCGCGAACCCGTACTCCTCACGCCCGCTACCAGCGTGAAGGCAGCAAGGAGAAGCGCCGCCGCCGCGACGGCAACCGGCACGTCGAGATCGGGCCTCACGGCGTCACCGCCGTGCGGCCAAGCCGCTCAGTCCACGCCGTACCGGCGAGTTGCAGCGCCATGGCCACCACCGCGCATACCCCTCCCGGCACCGTGCGCAGGACGATGCCCAGCGGATCGATGCCCAGCGCGAACCCCAACCCCAGCCCGATCACCGGGAGGGCGGCGAGAAGCCGTGCGGTCGTTCGGGCGGCAGCGAGTTGCGCCTGGGCCTGGTCAGCGGCCCGCCGGTGCGCGCGCAGTTCCGACTCCAGGCCGTCGAGCAACGCGGCGAGCGGCACGCCCGCGTCGGTCAATTGCCAGACCGTGGCGAGACGCGCGAAGACGTGTTCCAGCCCGGGATGCCTCACGGCACGCAACGCCGCAACGAGATCGGTTCCGGACCCTCCGGTAACGGATCGCAGTGCGCGCCGGGTCACCTCGTCAACGACTGGTTCGATCGTGGCGACGGCGGCCGCGAGGGCGTCCTGCGGAGTGCGGCCCGCACGGAGATCGTCGGCCAGACCAGCGACCGCGTCGAGAGCGGCGAGTTGGGTAAGCGTGCACTCCTTCGCCAGACGCCGCCGCGACAACGCCCTGGCGCCCGCGCCGCCGTACAGCGCACCGGCCAGCCCGGCGACCGGGCCTCCCGCCACACAACCGGCGACGGCCCCGACCGACGCCACCAGCACGATCGGCGCCCGCCCACCCGGGATCCGCGACCGCCACCGGGACCAGCCCGCCGTCCGAACAGCGTCACCACCGATCACGCCACGTAACCGCCGCCGGGGCGAGCCCACCGGCACGAGCAGCACGATCGCGGCGGCGAGCAGCGCCACCGTCGCGGCGATCACCACGCGCCCCCATCGGACGGCAACGGGCACCGGACCCGCCGCCGCGCCAGCAACTCCGCGAGGAACGGTGCCCCCGCACCGAGATCCCCATCACGGCGCCAGGCACTCACTGGAACAACCCGCCCAGCCGGATCCGGCCGCAGGACGCAGACCTCGTCGACCACCCGACCAGCCGGTTCGCGCCGGACGTGCACCACGCAATGCAGGGCGGCGGCGAGCTGGCTGTGGAGCGCATCGCGCGCCAGCCCACCCGTGGCCGCGAGCGCCTCCAGCCGTGCGGGCACGTCCGCCGGGGAGTTGGCGTGCAGAGTGCCGGCGCCGCCGTCGTGACCGGTGTTGAGCGCGGCGAGCAGCTCGGCGACCTCGGCGCCCCGGCACTCGCCGACAACGATCCGGTCGGGGCGCATGCGGAGCGCCTGCCGAACCAGATCACGCAGGGTTACCTCGCCGGCCCCGTCGGCGTTGGGCGGGCGGCTCTGGAGCGGCACCACGTGCGGGTGGGTGGGCCGGAGTTCGGCGGCGTCCTCGACAAGCGCGATCCGCTCGGTGGGCGCGATGAGGCCGAGCAGCGTCGCCAGCAACGTGGTCTTGCCACTGCCGGTGCCGCCGGTGACGAGGAACGCCAGCCGGGCGTCGACGATCACGCGGAGCAGCTCGGCGGCGAGCGGCGTGAGGGTACCGGCGGCGACCAGCTCGTCCATGGTGAACGCCCGTGGTCGGAACGTACGCAGCGAGAGGCACACGCCGCGGCCGGCGATTGGCGGCAGAACGGCGTGCAGCCGCGTTCCGTCCGGCAGCCTTGCATCGACGTACGGCTGGGCATCGTCCAGACGGCGTCCACACGCGGTAGCGAGCCGCTGAGCGAGCCGGCGGACGGCCGCGTCGTCGCCGAGCTGCGCGTTAGCCCGCCGCAGCCCGTCGCCACGGTCTACCCAGACCTCGTCAGCACCGTTGACCAGCACATCAGTGACCGTCGGATCGGCGAGCAGCGCCTCCAACGGGCCGGCCCCAGTCAGCTCCGAGCGGAGCGACGCGGTGAGCCTGAGCAGCGTCTGGTCACCGACCGGAGCAGGGTGCTCCGCACGGACCGCCGCCGCCACGGCCGCCGGCGTGGGCGGCCGCCCCTCGGCGGCGAGCCGGCGTCGGACCCTCCCGACCAGGTCATCGGCGATCGGGCGGGCGTTCATGCGGCCCACGAGACGTGCTGGAGGTCGGCGAGGAGCCGCTGGCACAGGTCAGCGAGGTGCCCTCGTCCACTGGCGGCTGGTGCCTCTCCGCGTTCGAGCGCCGCGGCCAGCCCTGGCTCGGGCCGGAGCACGCCGGCGAGCCGTAGGCCGAGAGCGTCCGCGAGATCGCGAGAGCGCAGCCCGGCCGGCGCAGGCCCACGCACGACGCACTGCAACTGCGCACAGTGCGGACCGATCATCGTGGCGATCCGGCTCGCCGCCGCGCAGGCTCGCACCTCCGCCGGTACCACCAGCAGCACCACGTCCGTGCCCTGCAACGCGTGGACCGCGGCCTCGTCCGGCCAGCGCGGCAGGTCGACCACCACCAGCTCTGCACCGCGCCGGCCGGCGTCGAGCGCGGCATCCACCGCAGGCGGCGGCACGGTGAGCAGGTCGCCGCGGTCCCAGGAGAGCACGCACACGTCCCCGACCCGGGGCAACGCGTCGAGGAGGACGGGCGCGCTGATCCGGCCGGCGGTGGCCGCCAGATCGGGCCACCGCAGCCCGGGCGAGCCCTCGCGGCCGACAACCAGGTCGAGACCGCCACCCAGCGGATCAGCGTCGACCAGCAACGTACGCACCCCCTGCCGCGCCGCGGTCACCGCGAGACCGGCAGCGAGCACGCTGGCACCCGCCCCACCACGACCACCGACGACGCCGACCACCAGTCCGCTGCCGCTCGGACCGCCGGTTGAGTCCGCGAGCCGATCGACCAACCAGCGTTCTGCTGCCGGCAGGAAGACCACGTGTTCTGCGCCGAGGTCAGCGGCGGCCCGCCACACCTCCGTCAGCTCAGCCGGCGCATCGGCGTCGTCGAGCGGGAATGGTGGCCCGAGCTGGGCGGGATCAAAGAACGGCTCCAGGCCGCTGTCAGGAGCCGCCATGGAGCCCTGGGCCACCAGGACAACGCCCGGCCTGCGCGGCAGCCGCGCGGCGGCGCAGCCCGGCCCGTCCGGCCCGCCGATCAGCACGAGCGGCGCGTCGAACCAGTACTGGCGAGCGGCGACCCCGTCGCGGGCGACGTTCAGCTCGACTTCGCACGCCGCGGCGAGGCGGAGGAGATCGTCGAGCAGCTCGACATCGTTGGTCACGACGAGCGGCCGGCACCGGTCGATGCCCGGACTGGTCTTGCGTGCCCTCACGTGCAGCCTCCCGTGTCGTCGGAACGACACCCACGTTCGGCGTGCACAGGCGCCGGAACCAGCGCCAGAACATGTTCTGTGGACGGCGGCGCGCGCTGTGGACAAGGGCAGCCGGCCGGCCGGGATGTGCTACGGAATCCGAAGGCATCACAGCGGTCCGGTACCGCTGTCCAAGGGGGCACGCATGTCCGCAGCTCAGGGCGGCAAATGTCCGCTAGCAAACCGGGACAAGAACGCAGAAGAGGGGACGGCCCCCGCCGGGGGGGTGGGCGGGGGCCGTCGGGGTCCGGCTCCGGGGGGGCCGAGCCGAACCCGCCCGGTAACCGCGGGGGGGTGCGGTTACCGAGGTCGTCCGGAGAATAGCGGGGCAGCGCCCCGTGGTCCCAGGAAACCTGGAACAGACTCTCCTGGTACAAGAGTGCCCGAAACCGGTGCGTCAGTCGAGAGCCCTAGACTCAGAGTATGGGTCGCAGCGCCGCGTTCTTCGATCTCGACAAGACCGTAATCGCGAAGTCCAGTGCGCTGGCGTTCGGGAAGCCGTTCTACGACGGCGGGTTGATCAACCGCCGTGCGGTCCTGCGGAGCAGCTACGCGCAGTTCGTCTACCTTCTCAACGGGGCGGACGAGAACCAGATGTCACGGATGCGTGACTACCTCACTGAGCTGTGCAAAGGCTGGGACGTCGAGCAGGTGCGGCAGATCGTCGCGGAGACCCTGCACGACCTGATCGACCCGATCATCTATGACGAGGCCGCCGCGCTCATCGAGGAGCATCGGGCTGCCGGCCGCGACATCGTCATCGTCTCGTCCTCCGGCGAGGAGGTCGTTTCCGCTGTCGGCGAACTACTCGGCGTCGATCGGGTGATCGCCACGCGCATGGTCATCGAGAACGGCCGCTACACCGGCGAGATCGAGTACTACGCCGCCGGGCCGAACAAGGCGACGGCGATCATCGACCTGGCCGAGTCTGAGGGATACGACCTCACCGAGTGCTACGCCTACAGCGACTCCGTCACCGACGCGCCGATGCTGGAGTGCGTCGGCCACCCCACCGCCGTGAACCCGGATCGCGGTCTGCGGCGCCTCGCGATCGAGCGGGGATGGCCGGTCCTGACCTTCAAGCGGCCCGTCGCGCTGCGTCGCCGGTTCTCGTACCTGAGCCGCCCATCTGCGCCGGTCATCGCCGCTACGGCGGTCGGGGTGACGGCCATCGCGGCGGCGGGAATCTTCTGGTACGGCCGGTACCGGCGGGCCCGCGCCCTGGCCTGATCACGACGAGAGGAGTACAGACGTACTCTTGCCGAGGTCTTCCATATCGGTCGGCGCGAGCGTAGAAAGAGGACACGGACCTCGGACGACAAGTGGGATTCGTCCCACTCGGAGAACGAGCTCCGTGCACGGTCACCGGGCACCCACGCGCGACCAGCCGCGGGAGGCACGTCGAGACGGGACTTGTGCTCGTGCTCGTCGAGAAGGTGCACGCTTGGTAACCCGGATCGACCGTGCGTGACGGCGCCTCCTTGTTGGGGCGCCGTCTTCCTGTCCACGTAAATTCTCTGTCGCCGCAGCTCCGGGCCTATGCCGAGCAAGAGTTGTCCACAGCTTCGGCGGGCATCCTGGTTCGGAATTCACCCGCGGTTATGCTGGCGGCCAAACCCGAGAGGCGGCGCCCCACGGCTCGCAGACGGCCCCGCCCCACGGACCGAGGAGAGAACGCCACCATGTACCCACATGAGGGCAGCGGCGAGTCGGCACAGCCGACGAACTACCTGCAGCCGTTACCGCCCGCCATCCCGCCCGCGCACCATGGCGGCCATGCGGCGCCAGACATTGGATCTGCCCAGTCCGCACCGCCGGAGCGGCCACGGGACAGCGGCGTACTCGGCAAGCTCGGGTTCGGCCGCTCGGCGTCCAACGCCGATCCGCCGGAGCGCCGCGGGCCTAGCGGGTCGATGCCCAACCGACCGCTGCTCCTCGGCGACCTCCTCGCCGCCGCCGCATCGATCCTGCTGTTCCTGGCGTCCTTCGCCCCGTTCGTCAGCTACGACAGCGCCAAGCTGACCGACGATCTGAAGAAGCTCGACCTGTCGACCTGGTTCACCGCCTGGAGCGCTCAGACGTTCATGGCGCCGCTGACTTGGTTCGTCGTCCTCTCGGCCCTGCTCGTCGCCGCGATCAGCGCGCTGCGGTACCTGCGCGGCAGCGACCGCGAGGTGCTCACGTTCAGCCTGCCGCAGCTCCAGCTCGTGCTGTCCCTGTTCGCGGCGGTCACGCTGATCGGGTACGCGGCGTCGCGCAAGAGTGTGCTCTTCGGCGCCGACTACGCGGCCGTGGTGGGCAAGGCGCCCGCCACCACCGCTTTCGACACCCGGCTCTCGCTGTCCTTTGGCGGGTACCTGATGCTGCTCGCGGCGCTGGTCGCCGTGGTCGGTGCGCTGCTCAACGTGCTGGGCGTCGAGCGCGTGGTGCTGCCGCGCCCCGCCAAGCAGACGCCGGCTCCGCGCCCCGCCCCGCGTACGGACAGCCCGTTCTACGGTGCGGCGGCGCCCACGTCCGGCTCGGGCGCACACGCACAGCCGGATCCGTACGGCCCTGTTTCCGGTATGCCCAGCCCGCCACAGAACGCTCCCCAGTGGGACGCCACCCAGCCGTGGGACTCCGGCAATGCGCCATCCTGGGAGACAGCCCAGCCCGAGCGAACCGCGCTGTACGGTCAGGTTCCGGACGACCCGCCGTCCTACCAGCCCAATCCGGCGCCGTACGAACCGCGGACCCAGCCGTACGAGCCGACCGCGGTGCCGCGCGAGCCTGATCCGCTCACCGACCCCAGCTACGGGGATCAGTCACGGCGGCAGAACCCACCAGGCACGGTCTACGGGCGGCCGCCGAACTGAGCACGGTCGCCGCGCTCGGGCAGGATGGCGTCATGGGTCCCTCGACGATCAGCACCGTTGCCGTGGTCAGTCCGGGCCACATGGGCGGCGCGATCGGCGCGGCGCTCGCCAGCGGCGGCACCCGGGTTGTAGCCACGACGGCAGGGCGCAGCGCGCGCACCGTCCGGTTGGCGGCCGCATCCGGGCTGGAGCTACTGCCGACCCTCGATGACGTGGTCGTCGCCGCCGATCTGGTGCTGTCCGTGGCGCCGCCGGCCGAAGCGGTCCACATCGCGCGCGACGTCGCTGCCGCAGCGAGCCGCACCGGACGACGGCCGCTCGTGGCCGATCTGAACGCGATCTCACCGGCAACGGTCAACGACGTCGCCACGGCGCTGGCCAGCGCGGGACTGGACCTCGTCGACGGATCGATCTCTGGACCACCGCCGCCCGCCGAGCGCACCGCCACCCGGATCTACGTGTCCGGACCACGCGCCGTCGAGCTGACCGACATCGTGTGGCCGCACCTGGACCTGCGCATCGTCGGCGACGAGGTGGGCAGCGCGTCGGCGTTGAAAATGTGCTCGGCGTCCGTCTACAAAGGTCTGACCGCGCTGGGTACCCAGGCCATGCTCACGGCATACCACCACGGTGTCCTCGAGGAGCTGCTCGAAGAGCTCGACCTTGGCGGTATCGCGGTCAACTTCGCCGGGTCCGCAGCCGTCGCCGCGACCAAGGCTGCGCGGTACGTGCCCGAGATGCGCGAGATCGCCGCCACCCAGGCCGGCGCGGGCCTCACCCCCGCGCTGTTCGAGGCCATGGCCGAGGTATGGGGCGCAGTCGCGAAGGGGCCGCTGGCCAGCGCCGATCCCGAGACCGTCGACCGCACCGCGCCAGCCGAGGAGATCGTCGCCGGCTTGCTCCCGTAAGTTCTCAGCCGGCGAGCTGCTCGCAGATCAGCAAGCCCTCGTCGGCGCCAAGCTCAACTGCGGTGCAGCAGTGCTTGAGCCAGGCGCGGACCCCGTCGGGCGTGCCCGTGGCGTACGCGTTGGCGGCGCCGACGTACTCGGGCGATCGGGCGAAGTGACCGGACTCCGGCACAGACACGGCTTTCACATCCAGGCCGCGGGTGATCAGCGTCAGGCGGGCCGCGGCGCGCGCCACGACGCCGTTCGGGCCGGCGAACGGAGCCATCGTCAGCAACTCGCCGTGGACGATCGCCGCCACGATGACCGCCGGCACCGCGGTACCGCCGGCAACCAGTCCGACCAGCCCGTCGAGCCGCTGGGCGATCTCCGGCGCCGGGGCCGGGCGGCCGAGCGCCGCCTCGTCGACGATGCCAGCCGCTGCCAGGGCGTGAAGCTTGGCCAGCACCTGGCGCGGCGCCCGCTCCCACGTGTCCACGAGCGGACCGATGCCGCCGCCGACCCGCAGCGCACCCTGCACGATCGGATCGGTGACCGTACCGGCGCGCAGGGCGTCCAGCTGGTACTCGGCGCCTTCCAGCGCGGCGGACGCACGGGCACCTCGCAGCACTGACTCCGCACTCACCGGACCACTGTTGCGGCGCAGCGCACGGTGGCTGAGCAGCCGATCGACCGAATCCCGGGCGGACGCGGCGGCGTCGGCGACATCGGGCAGGTCGAGGAGCGGGGCAAGCGGGTCACGAGTCACGCCGGTGACGGTAGGCGATGCCGGCAGCGCGGCGAGCCGAGGGGCGGGCTGTTACGGCGCCGGCGCGAGGACCCAGAATCACGTGCGCGACCTCGATGTCGGCCCCAACGTGATCGGCGCGGACATCGTGGAGGTCGCCCCTGCCTACGATCACGCGGAAATCACCGGGATCGCGGCCGCGCACGTAGGCTATGAGTTGCTTTCCGTTCTGGCGCACAACCGGGGTGGGCCGCGATGACGAATACGTTCCGCAACGGCGGTGCAGCCGTCGTCGAGACCCTCCGCACGCACGGTGTCGACACCGTCTTCGGTATCCCCGGCACCCACAACCTGGAGCTGTACCGGCACCTCACCCGCCTCGGCATCGACCACGTCACGCCCCGGCACGAGCAGGGCGCCGGGTATGCCGCCGACGGGTACGCCCGCGTGTCCGGCCGTCCCGGCGTGGTCATCACGACCAGCGGCCCCGGCCTGACCAACGTCATCACCGCAGCCGCCACGGCGTACGCCGACTCGGTGCCGATGCTCGTGGTCTCCCCGGGTACGCCTCGTGGCCTGCGCGGCCATGACATCGGGTACCTGCACGAGACGAAGGACTCCACCGGCGCTCTCGATCGGCTGCTGCGCTGGAGCCGCCGCGTCTCATCGCCCACCGAGGCCGCAGACGCCGTGGCCGAGGCGTTCACCTCGTTCACCGGCGCCCGGCCGCGGCCGGTCCACGTAGAGATCCCGGTCGACGTACTGGACGAGCCATGGGCCGGCGCGTCACCGCTGCCGCACGTGCGCCCCGGGCCACAGGCCGATCCGAGCGCGCTCGAAGCAGCGGCCACGGCCCTGGCCAGCGCTCGCAGCCCGCTGATCATCGCCGGCGGCGGCGCGGTCAATGCCGCCGAGCCGCTCAAGGAACTCGCGGAGCACTGCGGCGCGCCGGTCGTCACGACCTGCAACGGCAAGGGCGTCCTGCCGGAGAGCCACCCGCTCTCGATCGGCGCCTCGATCCGGCTCCGCGCCGCGCAGCAGGCCGTCACCGCAGCCGATGTGGTCCTTGCTGTCGGCACCGAGCTGGGCGACTCCGACCTGTGGGGCGGCACGCTGTCGGCCCGGTACGTGATCCGCGTCGACATCGACGCCGGCCAGTTGGGCAAGAACCTCGCCGCGGACGTCACGCTGCACGGCGACGCGAACCGCGTCCTCACCGCGCTGGCCGAGCGGCTGGGCCCGTGGAGCGACCTGCGGCACGAGTCCGAGCCGGGCGGGTTAACGCCCGCGGCAAAGGCACGCGCCCGCGCACTCCGCGACGTGTGCGCCGCCGAGGCCAGGCCTGAGGCGTTGACGGTCCGGCCGCTGGTCGAGGCCGTCAGTGCCGCGCTGCTGCCGGACGCCATCGTGGCCGGCGACAGTTCGCAGGTCACCTACTACGGCGCCATGCACTTCCTGCCGGTCGAGCGGCCGAACAGCCTGCTCTACATGCCCGGTTACGCCACCCTCGGCTACGGACTGCCGGCGGCGATCGGCGCCAAGGTGGCCGCGCCGGACCGTCCGGTGATCGCGATGGTCGGCGACGGGGCCTTCCTCTTCTCGGTCCAGGAGCTGGCCACAGCCGTGGCTCTTCGGCTGCCGATGCCGATCGTCGTGGCCGATAACTCCGGCTACGCCGAGATCCGCGACGCCATGGATAGCCGTGGCATCCCCCGGGTCGGCGTCGACCTGGACACCCCCGACCTGCCGGCGCTCGCTCACGCGTTCGGCGCGTACGGGGTCCAGGCCGAGACCCCTGCCGACGTGGGTACCGAGGTGGCCAAGGCGTTCACCGCCGACCGGCCGACGCTGATCGCCATCCGCACCGACTGACGCCGAACCCGACGCAGGTGTCATAGCCGGCGCCGCCCTCGGTGCGCTGGTTGGCGCCCCCTTCGGCGTCGAGGTAGTCGTTGCCGTAGAGCCGGTCACTTCCGGCGCCGCCGTCGAGGATGTCGGCCTCGTTGTTGCCGGAGATCTTGTCGTTGAAGGGCGTACCGATCACGTGCTCGAAGTCGCCGTGCACATTGTGCCGCGGCGCCACCGGGCAGCCGATCCAGTCGTCACAGTCGGCGCCCGACCCGCCGTCATTGGAGTTCCCGTCGAGGGAGACGTTCAGGATCCCACCCCACTCGGCGTAATCGATGACATCGCTTCCGGGACCGCCCCAGTACTCGCCGACGCTCTCCGTCATCACCACCCGGTCATCGCCGTCCTGGCCCAGCACATCGATACCGGAGCCGAGCGTGTCGTCGCCCGGACCGCCGTACTGGTTGTCGTCGACGTCGGTGCTGCGGAGGTCGTCCTTGCCGTTGTCGCCGTAGACGTTGTCCTTGTCGGCCCCGCCGTCGATGCGGTCCTCGCCGTCACCGCCGTGGATCTCGTCCCGGCCAGACTGGCCGGAGAGGTTGTCGTTGCCGCCGCCACCGATGATCGTGTCGTCCGCCGCACCGCCGTAGACGACGTCCCGGATGTCACCGCCGTAGATGGAGTCCTTCCCTGCACCGCCGTAGAT
>Ga0184623_10000124_pt1 | contig 30581 bp, 31 predicted proteins | sample PLM1_100_b1_FD_133138 | JGI IMG/M metagenome (GOLD analysis project Ga0184623, IMG submission 133138) | Groundwater sediment microbial communities from an aquifer in East River, Colorado, USA - PLM1_100_b1 | ecosystem: Environmental > Terrestrial > Soil > Riparian zone | place: USA: East River... | reverse complement strand
TTTCCGCCGGCCTGGCTGACCAGCGTCGACGAAGCCGAGATCGAGCGGCAGCTCGCCGCCCGGAGGATCGTCGCGGGTCGGAGCGTCGTGCTCTACGCGTATGACCCGTCCGAGGTCGCGGAGCTCGAGGCGCGCCTTGCGGCGCACGGCCTAACCGACGTTCGGGTTTACGATGCCGGCTGGGGTGCGTGGGCCGCCGACCCGGACCTCCCGGTCGAGCGCCTGCCCAATTACGACAAGCTCGTCCACACCGAATGGCTTCGCCAGCTGCTCGAGGGCGGACAGCCCGAGGCATTCGCCGGCGGCCGGTTCCTCCTGTTCCACGTCAACTTCGGCGTCCCGGAGGAGTACGACGAGAACCACCTGCCGGGCGCGCTCTACCTCGACACTAACTGGCTGGAGGACCCGGAGAATATCTGGCAGCGCCGCTCGCCGGAGGAGCTCGAGGAAGGACTCCGCGCGCTCGGCATTACCTCCGACACAACCGTGATCGTCTACGGCCGCGACACCGAGGGCGACGCGAACGAGAAGTGGCCGGGGCGCCGAGCAGGGCAGATCGCAGCGACGCGTGCGCTCGCGATCCTGCGCTATGCCGGCGTCGAGGACGTCCGCTTGCTCGATGGCGGCTACGACTGGTGGGTCCGGGCCGGCTACCCGCTCGCGACGGTTCGGCGCGAGCCGACGCCCGTCGAGAGCTTTGGCGTTTCGATTCCGCAGCGGCCCGACCTTATCGTCGACATCGACGAGGCGAAATCGATCCTGGCCGATCAGGCCGGCTCCGCGCTGGTCAGCGTCCGGACCTGGAAGGAGCACATCGGCAAGGTCAGCGGCTACAACTACATCGGCCCGGCGGGCCGGATCGCCGGAGACGTCTGGGGCAACTGCGGAACCGACGCGTACCACATGCAGCATTACCGGACGGTCGACAACACCATGCGGCCCTATCCGGAGATCGTTGCGAACTGGGCGGAGGCCGGAATCACGCCCGACAAGCGCGTCGCCTTCTACTGCGGCACCGGCTGGCGAGCGAGCGAGACCTGGTTCTACGCCTACCTTGCGGGTTGGGAGCGGATTGCCGTCTACGACGGCGGCTGGTTCGAATGGAGCGCGGACCCGATCAACAACCCGATCGAGGTCGGCGAGCCCGAGGACCAGTTCGCCGCCTGACGATCAGCCGGGCTTGCGGCGACGGCGGCGCTTCGGCGGCTCCTTCGCCGCTTTCGCCTGGGCGTCGAGGATCTGCCTGAAGACCTTGCCCATGCCCGGCCGCATGAGCTCGGTGTGGGCGGCTGCCGCGTCCTTGTCACGCCGCCGGACGCGCTCGGCCTCGCGCGGATCCAGGTCGTCGGTCATGGGCCGGATGGTCAGCTGAACGCGGCGCGGCGTCAACCGCGCTTGGGGACGGTCAGCCGGCGGCCTCGTACTCCGCCGGGTGGTCGCCGCGATCCTTGTCAGCAGTCCGGGCGATTGTCGCGAGCGTCTCCTCGACGGTCGTGCCGTTTGCATCGGCCGCCCGCTTGACGTCCTCGTAGGTGATGTTCACGCCTGGCTTGCCCATGTCGTCATGAGCTCGCATACAGCCGCAGTTCAAACACATTTGGCAATCCTCCTGGCTTTGTCAGGGAGTGACCGTGACCGAGCCGCGCATGTTCTGGGGATGAAGGTGGCACTGGTACTGGTATAGACCGGGGTGCTCGAAGGTGAACGTCACAACCTGGCCCGGTTCCATCGCAAGTGGCTCGCTGGGCGGCCCGCCGTCCATGAACTGGACCGAGTGGCTGAAGTGATCGTTGTTCGTCCAGGTCACCGTCGTCCCGACACGAACCGAGATGTCGGCCGGCACGAACCGGTAGGACGGCGGGAGGTCGACGGCCGAGGTCGCCACCGGCGATGGCGCCGACGCTCCCGTCTGCGCGCACCCGGCCAGGACGCCGACCAGCACGGCGGCAGCCGCCATCAGGGTCAGGCCGGGCAGGTTCATCAGGCCCTCGCCGTCCCGGTGGAGCGAGCGAGGATCGTCCGACTGGCCGCGACGAACACCAGGCTGAAGGCGATCAGGTTCAGGACCTCGCTGAGGGTGTGGGCGAACAGGATCACGGTCCAGTTCAGGTGGTAGGTCATGTAGCTGATCTCGGCGAGCGCGAACAGCGAGAACGCCCAGCCAAGCGTGCTGGCGCCGACGCCGAACGAGCGCCAGGCAAAGTACGTTCCGGCCCCAAACAGGACGAGATGGACGGCGAGGAAACCGATCGGCGGGATCACGTTGACGAAGTCACCGAATGGCATCGCGAGGACTCCCTTCTGGCCGTGCTTGGCGGCCGGACGCGTGGACTCCGTCGGCGATCACGCCGAGGAGGATGATGACCATGCCGATGAGAACCACGAGATGAGCGGCATGCTCGCCCGACGAGAACTCGGCGCTTGCCTCGGCGGCCTGCCGTGCGAACGTGTGCTCGCTCAGGTCGAAGACCAGCCCGAAGGCGATCGTTGCTGCCCCGAGCTTCGCGGGGAGGGGAACTGTCGGGCCACCGCTGCCGGTCATTTCACTCACCTGTGGTTCTATCGCTAGTCCCTACTATCGTTAGCCGCAGCCGACTTCATGTCAAGTCTTTCATTAACGCCGATATGCGATAGAGTGCCGCCATGAACGACGAGTCGACCAAGCCGCTTGACAAGCTGGCCGTCCTGGCGGAGCCGATCCGCCGCCGGCTCTACGAGTACGTCGTCGCCAACGGGTTGCCGGTCGACCGAGACGAGGCGGCGTTGGCGCTCCAGATCGGGCGGCCGCTGGCGGCCTTCCATCTCGACCGCCTCGTCGATGGGGGACTGCTCGAAGTGGAGTTCCATCGCCGATCGGGGCGGACGGGGCCCGGCGCCGGACGCCCTGCGAAGTTCTACCGACGGGCGATTGACCGCCACTTTGAGGTCTCGCTGCCGCCGCGGCGCTACGGACTCGCCGCTGAGATCATGGCCGACGGCTTGGACCGTTCAGCCGAGCCGGAGGCCGTGGCAAACGTGCTCGAGGCTGCCCGCGAGGTTGGCGAGCGCCTCGCTGAGACGATCGCGCCGCCGCGTCGGGCCGGCCTGATTGAGGTTCTAAGTGGGAACGGCTACGAGCCGTTCGAGGACACCGACGGCGTCGTCCGCCTCCGCAACTGCCCGTTCCATGCCCTGGTCCAGCGCCACCGGCAGCTGACCTGCTCGATGAACCTCGCCCTGCTCGCCTCGGTCGCCGGGCAGGCGTCTGGCATCGAGCTTGCGGCCGAAGCGCGCCCCGCCGAAGGCTTCTGCTGCGTCGCGTTCGTCCCGACGGCATGAATGGCGTCCCGTCATTGTCGCGTCACGCACGCGGCGTAGGATTTCGACCATGAGCGACACCGACACCACCGACACCAAGTCACCGCAAGCCAAGACCGACGCCGAGTGGCGCGCCGAACTGACCCCCGAGCAATACCGCGTCCTCCGCCAGAAGGGAACCGAGCGAGCTTTCACGGGCGAGCTCTGGGATGAGCATCGGCCCGGGACGTACGTATGCGCCGGCTGCGGCACGCCGCTGTTCCGATCGGAGACCAAGTTCGAATCGGGCACCGGCTGGCCGAGCTTCTTCGCCCCGGCCGATCCCGAGGCCGTCGCGACCGAGACCGACCGGATGCTGTTCATGACAAGGACCGAGGCACTCTGCGCGACGTGCGGCGGGCACCTCGGGCACGTCTTCGACGACGGCCCGAACCCGACGGGCCTGCGCTACTGCATCAATTCGGCGGCGCTGAAGCTCGACGCGAAGGACTGACCTCGGCCAGCCGGGCCGGTGCTATCGTCGGCCGGTGACGATCGAGGTCCGACGAATCCGCGACGACGAGTTGCGCGAGTTCATCGATACGGTGAGCGCCGGGTTTCTCGAGCACATCGACGTCGACAAGGTCACCGAGGAAGTCCGGCCGCTTTGGGACCTCGATCGGGTCTGGGCGGCCTTCGCGGACGGCCGCATGTGCGGTACGTTCCGGACGTGGGCGACGGAGCTGACGGTTCCAGGCGGCCAGCGCCTTCCGGCGGCCGCGGTGTCATCGGTCACGGTGCTGCCGACCCATCGCCGGCGCGGGATCCTGCGGGCGATGGTCGAAGCCGAGCACGACGAAATCCGGCACCGTGATGAGGCGTTCGGGCTCCTGTACGCGTCCGAGTTCCCGATCTACGGCAGGTTCGGATACGGGCCGGGCGTTCGCGAGGCAACGCTGACCCTCGATACACGGAGGACCGGCTTCCACGCGCACTCGAGCGGCCGGGTGGAGCTCGTCAAGGCTGATGCAGAAGCCGTCGCGGCGCTCAAAGATGTCTTCGAGCAGTGGCGACACCGGCAGCCGGGTGAGATCCGCCGGCGCGACTATCGCTGGGAGTACGACCTCGCCCTCCGCGAATCCGCGTGGGCCCCGACGTGGAAGGGATTCGTCGTCCACCACCGCGACCCGGCGGGCTCCGTCGACGGGTATGCGCGGTATCACGCCGAGGACAAGTGGGAACAGCGCCAACCAGCGAACCCCGTCACGGTCGACGAGCTTCATGCTCTAAACGACGCCGCCTACGCGTCGCTCTGGCGGTTTCTCGCCGAGCTCGATTGGGCCGCGACCGTCAAGGCCGAGCGTCGGAGCCCGAGCGAGCTCCTCCCGTGGCTCCTGACGAACGCGCGCGCGCTGAATACGTCGGACATCGGCGATGGGATGTGGGTCCGCGTTTTCGATGTCCCGCGAGCGCTTGCCGCCCGGACGTACGAGCGAGAAGGGAGCATCGTGCTCGAGGTCGTCGACCGGGAGGTTCCCGGCGGGCGAACCCGAGTGAAGCTCGACGCCGGGCCGTCGGGGGCCACCTGCACCGAAACGGACCGCTCAGCCGACCTGACGCTCGACGTCGCCGCCCTCGGCACGGCGTATCTCGGCGGGATATCTCTGCGGCAAGCGGCAGCAGGTTTGGTGGTCGACGAACATCATGAGGGCGCCCTGGCCGAAGCCGACGCGCTGTTTCGGACACGCGACGAACCCTGGTCGTCAACGTTCTTCTAGGGCTCGTCTGCCCTCACGCCCGCGGCTCGGACAGGCCAAGCTCCTCAGCAAGCCGCTTCGTCACCGCCCACGACCCTCGATCGTTGTTGCACAGCACGACCGTCGTCGTGCCCGCTGCGCGGTAGTGCGCGACCATTGCGGACACGCCTGGATCGAGCCCGCCGTGGCCGATAATCGTTACCTGCCCGTCCTCGACGACCAGCTCGCAGCCATAGCCGTACTGCTCCAGGTCATCCGAACGCGGCCCCTGGGGCGTCATCATCGCCGACGTCATGGCGGGCGAAACGAGCGCCCCGCCGATCAGCGCATCGATGAAGCGGGCAAGGTCCTCCGGTGTCGTGATCAGGCCACCGTCTGGCATGCCGACGGCCGGCACGCTGAACGTGTTGGCCCGCCACGTTTCGGGCGGGTCGTCTGATACGAGGTAGCCCGTCGCGAGATCGCGGGGTTCCTGGTCCAGCGAATCGATCGCCGTGTCGGTCATCCCGGCGGGCGCCAGTACCTCCTCGGAGACTGCCTCCGCGAACGAGCGGCCTAAGATGGCTTCGACGACGAGCCCGGCGAGGATGAAGTTGGCGTCGGCGTACTGATACTTCGTGCCGGGAGCCGTGACTGCAGGGAGGTCGAAAACAAGGGCAGCATGTCCGCGGGGCGGCGCAGGTGGTACGTGGGGATCCGGTCCCAGCACGAGATGAACGAACCCCACGTCTTCGCCTCGTCGTCGTGGTAGTTCGCGAGTCCGGACGTGTGCGACAGCAGGTGATGGAGCGTGTGCTCGGTCGTGAGCGACCCCGGACGGTGTTCCGGCGGCAGGACCTCGACCAGCGCCTGATCCAGGCGGACGCGGCCCTGGTCGACGAGCCGCAGGGCAGTCGTCCCCGTGATGAGCTTCGTCACAGATGCGACGGCGAACCTCGTTCGCTCGGTGATCGGGACGCCGTGGCCCCGATTTGCAAGGCCGCCGTGGTACGTGAACACCGGCCGGCCCTCGCGCCAGGCGAGCGCGGACCCGCTGAATTCATTCCTCGCCGTTCGCCCATCGAGCCACTCGCGAAGGGCCGCTTCATCCATCGCGGCGAGTGTAGGACGGTGGCACAATCGCATCGATGACCGGACCCGCCTCGCCCGTCGAACCCGCCGGACCCGCCGGACCCGCCGAACAGGACCTGCTTGCCGCGGGCCTCGAGGCGCTGGGCCGCCACCGCTGGCAGGAAGCCTTCGACCTCCTCTCCCGAGCCGACGGGGAAGGCAATCTGTTGGGCGCGGACCTCGAATCACTCGCCGACGCCGCGTTCTTTGCCGCCCGCGCCGACCTCGAGGTCGAGATCAAGGAACGAGCGTTCAAGGCGCATCTGGCCGAAGGGAACGAGCTCCGGGCCGCATACGTCGCGTTGCGGCTCGCCCGCGACTACTGGTTTCGCGGCAAGCTCTCGATCGCATCTGCGTGGGGACGTCGCGGCGAAAAGTTGCTCGAAGGGAAGCCGGAGAGTTATGCGCACGGCTACCTCGCGCTCGGCAAGAGTGAGCTGGCCAGTTCCACCGGCAACATCGAGGAGGCGCTGGAATTGGCTGAACAGGCCGTGGGGATCGCCAGCCGCGCGGCGCAGGCGGACCTCCAGGCCTTCGCCCTGACGAACCTCGGCAAGCTGAAGATCGCGACGGGTTCGACTAACGACGGAATGGCCCTCATGGAAGAGGCGTCGATATCGGCCGTCAACGGGGACCTCTCCCCGTTCGCCAGTGGCGCCACCTGCTGCACGATGATCGCCGCCTGCCGGGACCTGACCGATTATCGGCGTGCCACCGAGTGGACGGAGGCGACCGAAAAATACTGCGAGCGCCAGTCGGTCTCGGCGTTTCCGGGTGTCTGCCGCATCCATCGGGCGGAGGTCGTCGCTCTGAGCGGGGCGTGGGATCGGGCGGAGCAGGAGCTCCGCCAGGCGGCCGACGAGCTGAGCGGCTGGAGCGCGATGCCGCCGCTCGCCGACGGCCATTACGCGATCGGGGAGATCAGGCGGCTGAAGGGCGATTTCGAAGGCGCCGAGGCCGCCCTCCGCGAGGCAGATTCACTCGGCAAGTCGATGCAGCCCGCCCTCGCCCTGATCCGGCTGGCGCAGGGCAAGGTCAAGGCGGCCGCCTCAGGGATCACCTCGGCCCTATCGGACGCGTCGTGGGACCAGTGGGCGAAGGTCCGTCTGCTCCCGGCCCAGGTCGAGATTGCCGTCGCGGCGGGGGAGCTGGCGCTGGCCCGCACGGCGGCAGAGGAGCTGGCCCAGATCGTCGACACGTACAAGTCGCCGGCCCTCGAGGCTGGCACACGACAGGCGATGGCTCGCGTGCTCCTGGCCGAGGGCGACGCGGCAGGAGCGGCCCGGGAAGTCCGCCACGCGATCCGCCTCTGGCGCGAAGTCGCGGCCCCATACGAGGTGGCGAAGGCGCGAGGCCTGCTCGGGAAGGCACTCCGCGGGACGGGCGACGATGAGTCAGCCGATTTCGAGCTCCGAGCCGCCCGGGACGAATTCTCGCGATTGGGCGCGCAGCCGGACGAGGCTGCCGTCGAGCGCGACCTGCAGGCTGCCGTGGAGCGGCGGACAGCCCCGGTTCAGACGCGTAAGACGTTCATGTTCACCGACATCGTGGACTCGACGAAATACGCCGAGTTCCTCGGCAACGACCAGTGGGAGCGACTCCTCCGCTGGCACGACGACACGCTCCGCGAACTCGTGGCGAAGCATGGGGGAGAGATCGTCAACTCGACCGGCGATGGGTTCTTCGTCGCCTTCGATTCGGCCCGGCAGGGGATCGAGTGCGCCCGATCGATCCAGCGGGCGCTAGCCGAGCACCGTCAGGGCAGTGGCTTCGCCATCTCGGTCCGGATCGGACTCCACTCGGCCGAGGCGAACCGCCGGGGCGCCGATTACAGCGGCGTGGGCGTCCACCTCGCAGCGAGGGTCGCCTCGGTTGCCGGCGGGGGAGAGATCGTCGCCACGACCGCGACGCTCGACGAGGCGGGGGAAGCGGCGAGGTCCGATCGACGCGATGTCGCGCTGAAGGGCGTCTCGGCTGCGGTCGGCGTCGAATCGGTGACCTGGACGGAGAGCTGACGAAGCCAATGGCCGTCAACGAGCGAGCCGGTCGCCCGGCCGACCCGGCGATGCTCGTCGATGTCGATCGCCTGATCGCCGCCTACTACGAGGAACGCCCAGATCCGGCAGTCCCGGCCCAACGAGTGGCCTTCGGGACGTCAGGACACCGGGGCTCGTCGTTCGCGACATCGTTCAACGAGGCGCACATCATCGCGGCGAGCGCCGGCGTCGCGGGCTACCGCCGAGCCAAGGGAATCACCGGCCCGCTGTTTGTCGGTCGCGACACGCATGCCTTGTCGGAGCCGGCGTTCAGGACCGCGCTCGAGGTCCTCGTGGGCGACGGCGTGACCGTCCTGGTCGATCCCAGCGACCGGTTCACGCCCACGCCGGCGTTGTCGCACGCGATCCTGACCTACAACCGGGACCGGCGCGACGGCCTCGCGGACGGGATCGTGGTCACGCCCTCTCACAACCCGCCCGAGGACGGCGGCTTCAAGTACAACCCGCCGAACGGCGGACCGGCCGACACCGACGTCACCGGCTGGATCCAGGACGAGGCGAACAGGCTCCTCGAGAACGGCGTCGACGCGGTCAAGCGGACGCCCTATGAGCGCGCTCGGGCCGCAGCGGGTGAGCACGACTTCCTCGGCGGCTATGTTGCGGATCTCGGAGCGGTCATCGACATGGAGGCCGTCCAGGCGTCCGGGCTCCGCCTCGGGGTCGATCCTCTCGGTGGCGCTAGCGTCGACTACTGGCCGGCGATCGGGGAACGCTATGGGCTTGACCTCACGGTGACCAACACGCAGGTCGATCCGAGGTTCGGGTTCATGACCGTCGACTGGGACGGTCGGATCCGGATGGATCCCTCGTCGCCGTACGCCATGGCCGGTCTCGTCGGCTTGCGCGACCGGTTCGACGTCGCGCTCGGGAACGACACCGATGCCGACCGCCATGGGATCGTGACGCCGGGAGCTGGCCTGCTGAACCCGAACCATTTTCTGTCGGCCGCCATCGCCTACCTGTTCGGCGGGGCGCGCGACTGGGCGCCAGCGGTCGCCGTCGGCAAGACGCTGGTTTCGAGCGCGATGATCGATCGTGTCACGGCCGACCTGGGTCGTCGGCTCCTCGAGGTCCCGGTCGGCTTCAAGTGGTTCGTCGATGGCCTCGTCGATGGCTCCGTTGGGTTTGGGGGCGAGGAGAGTGCCGGCGCCTCGTTCCTGCGCCGCGACGGGACCGTCTGGACGACCGACAAGGACGGGATCATCGCCTGCCTGCTGGCCGCCGAGCTGACCGCGCGCAGCGGCCGGGATCCCGGCGTCGCCTACGGCCAGCTCACGGAGCGCTTCGGGGCGCCCGCGTACCGCCGAATTGATGCGCCGGCCACGAAGGCCGAGAAGGCGGTTCTCGGTAGGCTTTCGGCCGACCAGGTCAGCGCGACCTCGCTCGCCGGCGACGAGATCAGCAGCGTCCTGACGACCGCGCCTGGCAACGGCGCCGCCATCGGCGGGCTGAAGGTCTCCACCGCCAACGGCTGGTTCGCGGCTCGGCCGTCGGGCACCGAGGACGTCTACAAGATCTACGCGGAGAGCTTCCGCGGCGAGGAGCATCTCGGAAGGCTCATCGCGGAGGCCCAGACGCTCGTCTCGACGGTTCTCGCGGCCTCTTCCGGCCGGTGACCGAGCGGACCCTGACCAGACGCCACCTGAACCGCGCGCTGCTGGCGCGCCAGCTCCTGCTCGTGCGCTCGACCGTGACGATCCCGGGGGCCGTCGAGCAGGTCGGTGGACTCCAGACCCAGTACGCCCCTTCCGGCTACGTGGGGCTGTGGACGCGGCTCGCGGACTTCAGGCGCGAAGCGCTCACGGACGCCCTCGAGGAACGGAGCGTCGTCCAGGCGACGCTCATGCGGACCACGATCCATCTCGTCTCGGCGCGCGAGTTCTGGCGCTACGCGGTGGGCGTCCGCCGGGCCCGGCGGGAATGGGCGCTCCGGACCCCGGGTCGGAAAGGGGACGAAGCCTCGCTCGTGGACGAGGCGCAGCGAATGCGCGACGCGCTCGAGGATGGGCCGCGCACGGTGAAGGAGCTCGGCGAGCTCGGAGCAGGGTTCGTCGGGAACCTCGGGCTCTGGGTCGACCTCGTCCGGGTCCCGCCGTCGGGCACGTGGGAACGGCGACGGGCCGACCGGCTCGCGCTCGCCGAGGACTGGGTGGGTCCGACCGATGCCTCGGAAGACGAAGGATTGGAGCACCTGGTCAGGGCCTACCTTCGGGCGTTCGGCCCCGCGCCATGGCGCGACATCGCCTCATGGGCCGGGATTTCCGTATCTGACGCCCGGCGAGGCGGGGCGGGGCTGGCGCTCGCTCGCTACGGTGACGAGGACGGCCGCGAGCTCATCGACCTCGAGAATGCTCCGCTCCCGGATCCGGACACGCCGGCGCCGGTCCGATTCCTGCCTCACTGGGATGCCTGCCTGCTCGTCCACGCACGACGCACCGGCCTGCTGCCCGAAGCCCATCGGCCCCGCGTTTTCAGCATCCGCAACCCGTTCTCGGTCGGTACGTATCTCGTCGACGGCTCCGTTGCCGGCGCTTGGTCGGTGCGCGACGGCCGAATCGAGCTGGATCCGTACGAGACGCTTCCGGCGAAGTACCAGCGGGCGGTCGAGCAGGAACGCGAGGCGCTCGAGGCCTTCCACGCGTGACCACCGCCGCCGTGGTCAGCGCAGGATCTCCACGACGTCGCCGTCCTGGACCTCGTGGTCCCGCCCGACTCGCTGACCGTCGAACCGAGCCGACGGACCCCACACCCGCGCGCCGGAGAACGTCGCGCCAAGATCGTGGTGGACCCAGTCCGCGACATCGGCCGCGGTCGCCGGAGGGTGAAGGGCGAGCGGCTCGGCATCGATCGAGCCGTCCTTGCGAAGGCGAACGCGGATGAGGCCGGTCAGCGCCCAGGCGGCAGCCCGGAATGCATCCAGCGAGCCCTCGTCCAGGATGGAGACGGCCACGACCTCGAGGTCCGGAAACGCCGTCGCAAAGCGGTTGAGCGAGACAGGCCCGGCCTCGTCCGCGCGGGTCGCCGCCACGAATGCCGGCTTCGCGATCCCCGCCGCCGCGACCTCGGCCCGGACGGTCTCGAGCTCCGCCGGGTCCCCGTCGGCTCGACAGCAGTAGACGATCGCGTCGGCTGAGCGCAACACGCCGAGCAGCGCCCGTCCGCCGCCTCGATCGTCAGCCGCGCCATGGATCAACCCTGGGATTTCGACGAGTTGGACGAGCACGCCACCGATCCTCGTCAGCGCCGGGACGGGCCGGAGCGTCGTGAACGGGTAATCGCCGGTCTTGATCTGGATTTCGGAGAGGGCCTGCAGGAGCGACGACTTGCCGACGTTCGGCGGCCCGACGAGGGCGATCTGTGCGGCGCCCTCCCGGCGTACGGCGATCGAGTCACGATGGACGGCGCTCGATCGGACCCTGGTGTCCTCGATCTCGGCGAGCAGCGACTTGCGGAGGTCCGCATAGGGACCGTTCCTGTAATCGGGCAGCTCCGCTAAGAGCGCCTGGACTTCGCGAATGCGTTCTCGACCCTCTTTGCCAATCAGTCGACGTTTCGCCACTTGGGCGAATGTGCGATGCGGCATCGGCATGACCATCTCCGTAGCTGGGGACGGCGCGGCGCCGCGCAGCCCGATGGCTACGGCAGCGGCACGCGTCCGTCCCGCCCCTTCCTCTGACGCTTGATACGGAAGGGGCGGATCAGCCGTTCTTGTTGGAGGCGATCGAGCGCCAGTCGTCCTCGGGACGCCGGCAGATCCGGGTGGTCATCGTGCGGGCAGGGTACACCCCGCGATGTGGCCACTGTCTACGGCCGCGATCATGCGGTCCCGGGGTTGACCGGGATCGTGGCCGTCACGGTCAGCCCGCCAGCGACGTCGCCCGTCACGGTTCCCAGCTGCTGCGCAGCCCCGTCGTCGCGGAAGACATTGTCCGACGCGAGGGTCACCTGGCTCAGGTTCTGGATGCTCTGGCTGTAGCCGTCCGTCGCGTACACGAGGTCGCAGGCATCCTTGGGGAGGGCGATCTGGGAGGTAGCGATCCTGTTTGCCTCGTCCGTTGCCAGTGCAAGGCTCGGAAAGACCTCGAAGTGGATGTGCGGCCAGCGACCGGAATAGCACGCCGGAAAGATGCTCTGGAACGTCACCAGGCCGCTGTCGTCCGCCTCCTGGACGCCGCGCAGATAGTTCTCGTCGGCAACCGATTGCGAGTAGAGCGAGTACCCGCCCTCGCGGTCGCAGTGCCAGAGATAGACGGCCGCGCCGGCCAACGGCGCGCAGTCGCCGCCCGCGTCCTGGATCGTGAGCTTGATCGCGAGCGGGACGCCCGCGGCGACCGTAGTGGAGGAGCCGAAGCTGGACCGGATGTCGCTCCTGACGACGCCGTCCTCTGACAGGACGTCGGGGCCGTTCGAGCCATCGCCCGGGAAGGGCCCCGCCGTCTCCTCCGGGATGACCGCGCAGCTCTCATCCGAGGTGGTCGCACTCGGCGCCGCGGTCGCGCTCGCCGCCGCGGTCGCGCTGGCCGACGCCAGGGGAGTGCCGGTCGCCCCCGCCGGCCCGCAGCCGACGATCGTGAACAGGCTCGCGCTCAGGCCGCCGAAGCCAAGGAGCTTCAGAACGCGGCGACGATCCATCGTGTTCAGGTCGAAGACAAGGCCGCGATCGTGGTCCTCGAGCTCGCGATGGGTGTGGACGTGGTCGAGCACCTGGTTCATCGTGTGCCTCCGGGCTGTCGTCGTTTGTCAGCGGCACGGTAGGCCTCGATTTCTTCGAAGTCTCTGAGAAGCATCTCAGGCGAGGCGCACGCGCCGCGGCGTGATCCGGACCGGGACGGAGAAGTCACGCGCCGTCTCGGCCTCGCCCATGCCCCAGTGTTCGAGCGGCTCCCGATACTTCGCCCGATACGCCGCTTGCTCGTCGGACGGAGGGATGGTCCGGTCCTCCGCGGCGGTCCCTTCGATGATCAGCAGGTGAGCGCCGTACGGATCGGACTGGAGGTGGAACGAGACCAGCGGCGAGCGGGCGATATTGCGAAGCTTGGGCGTATCGGGCTGACTGTAGAAGAAGATCGTGTCGCCCTCCCACAGGAACGAGATCACCGAGGACTGGGGCGTCCCATCCGGGGCGACGGTTGTCAACCAGCCGACGACATCATTCGCAAGGTGCTCGCGCGCCCACTCGGCGTCGTCGCGCCGGAGCTCAGCATCGAGGGGGGCCGGCTCGATCGGCGGCGATCCCTTCAGCTTCGGGTTCACGTTTCGGCCCGCAGGACCCAGGCTTCGACCGGGTCGCGCTTGCCCTTCACCCGGGTCGGGCCGAGGGAGACGCCGTCCCTCCCCGGACCGAGGGCTCGCCACGTCGTCCCGGCGATCACGACCTGACCGGGATCGCCGGCCGACATGAGTCGAGCCGCAACGTTGCTCGTGTCGCCGATCGCCGCGAAGCTCAGCCTACCCGCGACCCCGACGTTGCCGACGACGGCGGGACCGGTGTTGACACCGACCCTGAACGTCGGCCAGTCGGGGTGGGCGTCCGCCAGCGGGCGACCCGCTTCGACGACCGCGAGTGCAGCGCGGGCGGCCCGTCGCGCGTGGTCGGGCTGATCGCCGCGGGCGTTGAAGATTGCCATCACGCCATCGCCCGCGAACTGCTCGATGACACCGCCGGCCGTATCGATGACCGGCACCACCTCGGCCCAGTACTCGTTGAGCATCGCGATGACCTCCGTCGGCGTGCGGGTCTCGCTGAACGTCGTGAAGCTCGCCAGATCGGCGAAGAGCACGCTCACCTCCCGCTCCTCGCCGCCGAGGCGGGCGGCCGCCGCGCCCTCACCGCTGCGGATCCGCTGGGCCACGACCGACGGCAGGTACGGCCGGAACGACTCGTCGAGCCGGCGAAGTTCGTGGGCCGCCTGCTCAAGAAGCTTCACCTCGTCGCTGCTGGCGCCCTCGGCGCGGAGCTGATCCAGGACCTGATCCGATGACTTGCCGCGCTCGTCCGCCGCCGCGAGAGCCGCGATCGCGCCCGCATGCCAGCGGTCGAGGCGGGCGAGTGTCGCCTCGAGATACAGCCCGCCGAACGCCCCCGACAAGGACCCGCTCCGGCGGTACTCGCTCCGCGCCCCGAGAGCGATCGCGGCGAACGCGAGGAGCATCAGCACGTGCCACTCCCACCAGCTGACGTGCCAGTTGCGGCTCAGCGCAATCGCGATCATGGCCTCTGCAAGGAGCACGAACGCCACGGCGACCATCAGCGGCACGACGTGACCGCGCCGCCGGTATACATGCAGGTACCGCCATGCCGCGAACAGGAAGAGGGCGACCGAGACGGCCGCAATCACGGTCAGCGGTCCGACGGCCTCCTTGGTGGGCGGCGGTCCGTCGAAAGGCGGCAGGTTCGCGAGGGAGAGCACCGCCCAGGCTGCCATGAGAGCAAGTAGGCCGCCCAGCAGGACCGGGCGCCAGCGAAGCACCGTGGCCGCGTCGGGCCCAGCGAGCGGGCTGACGGATCCCGCAGCGAAGAGCGACGCGATCAGCAATCCGATTGGCGTGGCGACGACGAACCCGGCGTTCGGGTGGGCGAGCAGCACGCCCGGGGTCGCAAGCGCGTGCAGTCCCAGGAACCCGGCACTCGCAAGGAAGGCCAGGGAGACGAGGATGAGCCGAGCGTCCCGGTAGCGGCTGGCTGCGACATTTGTCAGCGCGGCGAGCGCGACGTTGACGGCGGCGGTGAAGAGCACGAGCCAGAAATGACTGGGGTGGTGCTCCCATTCGATGTCGAGCTCCGGCCTGGCGAGCAGCAGGGCGAGCCCAAGGACTGGCAGGATGAGCAGGATCACCAATGCCCAGGACGAGCCGGTGGGTGGTGCGGCTGCCCGCTCCTGATTGGCCATTGGCGAAGCTTACGGGTGTTCGTCCGCGATCTGGGACAGGAATCGGAGCAATGGAGGGATTCCCAATGTCGATCTCCGACGCGGTCGCAAATGCCAGCGCCTATCTCACGGCGCATCCCGAAGAAGCGCGATACCGCGACTCCTTCGCTCGCGCCCGGGTCGAGTCGGGCCTGGTGGTGATCGTGACGGGCCCAAGCGGTGAATCCATGACGACTGATATGCCGACCGGCATCGGGGGGACGGCCCTGGCACCCTCTCCCGGCTGGTTCCTTCGCGCCGCGGCAGCCTCGTGCGTTGCGTCGTTGATCGCGATCCGAGCGGCCGAGACGGGTGCGACGCTGGCTTCGGTCGACGTGGAGGTCGACAGCGAATCGGACGATCGCGGGATCCTTGGTCTTGACCCGGCGATCCCGGCTGGCGCGCTGTCGACGCGGGTCGTCGTCTCGATCGATGCGCCCGGCCTCGACCGCGAGGCGCTCGAGGCGCTCGTTGCCTGGGCGGTCGCCCACTGCCCGGTCACCGACACGATCGCTCGCGAAGTCCCGCTTTCTTTCGAGATCCGCTGAGCCTCGGGAGCTAAGCTGGCGCAATGACTACTCGACTTGATGTCGTCGGCATCGTCGTTTCTGACATGGCCCGCTCCCTCGCCTTCTACCGGCAACTCGGCTTCGATCTGCCGGCTTCCGCCGACACCGAGCCGCACGTGGAGGCCCGCCTTCCCGGGAGCCTCCGCGTCGCCTGGGATACGGTCGAGACCATCCGCTCGTTCGATCCTTCGTGGACGCCGCCATCGGGCGGCTCGCGTATCGGGCTCGCATTCGCCTGCGGCAGCCCGGCCGACGTGGACGCCACATACGCCCGCCTGGTCGCCGCCGGATACGAGGGCCACCTCGAACCATGGGACGCGTTCTGGGGGATGCGCTACGCGGTGGTCCACGACCCGGACGGCAACGGCGTCGACCTGTTCGCGACGCTTCCGGGCAGCGGCTGACCGCAAGTACGGCGACTTGAGCCGAGGCATGGACAAATGTCCCGGTTGACCATCGACAGATGCCGGTCGAGACGCCGCTGAGGGCGGGGCATGCTCCTGCGACCGCTCCGACCCGGCGGAGCACGGGTCGCACCTTGGGAGCAACCGATGACCCCGACACAGGTCGGCCTGATCCGTGAGAGCTGGGCCGCCGTCGAACCGATTGCCGATGCAGCCGCCAGCCTGTTCTACGGGCGACTGTTCGAGCTGGATCCCGCCCTTGAACGCCTGTTTCGCCGGACCGATATGGACCGCCAGCGCAAGGTGCTGATGCAGACGCTCACCGTCGTGGTGAAGACCCTCGACCGTGTCGAGGAGCTGCTGCCCGCGGTCGAAGCGCTCGGCCGCCGGCACGCGGGCTATGGCGTCCGCGAGGCGCACTACGGGACGGTGGGCAATGCCCTCCTCTGGACGCTCGAACAGGGCCTCGGCGAAGCCTTCACCCCAGCAGTCCGCGAGGCATGGGCGACGGCATACGGAACGCTCGCGTCCGTGATGATCGAGGCCGCGAACACGGACCCGAACGACGCCGAGGCCGCCGAGGCCGCCGCCTGATCGTCAGCGGCTGACGAGCGCGGATCCGAGCGAGACCGGGGTGGGCGTCGGTGCGAGCTCCGGCGCCGACTTCGGCAGGTGGTAGATGCCCGTCCGGAGGTAGGCCGTGAACGGCGCGGTCACCGCGTTCACCGCATGGATCCGGACGCCGCTGTTGAGCGTGCTGATCGCCTTGCCGCCACCGATGTAGATCCCGATGTGGCTGCCGTTGCCCCAGACGACGAGGTCGCCCGGCGTTGCGACGGTCCGGCTCGTCCTGCCGCGATCGCGGAAATGCTTGTACAGGGCGGACGCGGAGCGGTAGTTGCCGTTTCCGATCAACGACAGGTCACCGGCCATCCTGTAGGAGTAGATGACAAGGCCCGAACAGTCGAACGCCGAGGGGCCGCTGGCGCCGTAGCGCCACGGATCGCCGACCTGCGCCTTGGCGATCGCGATGACCTGGGCCGCTTCAGTGGGGTCAGCGGCTGCGGCGGGCGTCGACGGTGCGGATGAGAGGACCATGGTTGCGGCAAGGGCCGCTGAGACGAGCGCTCGGGCGCCCGGGATCGTCAGTCGCAAGGTGATCCTTTCTACCAACGCGCCCGCTGGGGTGGGCGGCGGCGGGGCCACGCCGGACCACACGTGGCGTCTGCCTGGCGTGGATCCTGGAGCGGCATCGGATGCTGGCGCATGGGCCGAACGCCTCTGGGGAGCGAGCGGCTCATTGAACCTACCGTGCGGAGCGGCCGGTCGTCCCCTGACCAAAGTTCGCGGAGGCATCTGGACCGCAGGACTGACGGGCTATGTTCGCGGGCAACGCCTCACCTCTCGGAGCCAGGGATGCCGATGGAACTCGTGACATATACCAAGAAGGATCTGTGGCTCAGTGAGGCGCTCGAGACCGACCCGGTGGTCATGGCGGAGCTCGGGGTGTTGCTCGCGTAGCTCGGGGTGTTGCTCGCGTAGCTCGGGGTGTTGCTCGCGTAGCCCGTGCCGTCCAGGCCGTCCGACAGACCGAAGATAGGGCAGCATGGTTTCGATGCATCGGCTGAGGACACCTGCCGCCGCCCAACGGTTCGCGGTCGCCCGGCGAGTGGGCACGATCCTGCTCTTCGTCTGGTTCGCCTGGCACACCTACGATCGCATCTCGTTCTTCGTGGACCGGCAATTTCCCGTCGGGCTCGACGCGACGATCTACTACCGCGGCGTCGTTGCGTGGCTCAGCGGCGCCAACCCGTGGGATGCGGCCGTGGAGGTCGGCGGTTTCGCGTACCACTACGCCGGGACGCCGGTGACGACCGTGATCATGGCGCCGGCGGCGCTGTTGAGCGAAGAGGTCTTCACGATCGCCTGGGTCGTGCTGACGTGGGTGGCGACGATCTGGACGCTGCGTCGGCTCGGCTTCCCCCTGTGGTGGCTCCTCTTTCCGCCGATCGCCGAAGCCCTCTTCTCGGCCAATCCGCAGCTCGTCGTCCTCGCGCTGCTAGTGGCGAATCACTCCGTGGCGTCGGCCGTGGCAACGGCGCTGAAGGTGTATGCCTTCATCCCGCTGTTCGGCGAGGCGCGCTGGCGCCAGATCGCGGTGGCCGTCGCCGTCAATGCGGCGACACTCATCGTGGCGCCAGGCCTGTGGCTCGATTACTTCGGGCAGTTCGGGGCGATTTCGAGCCGGCTCGAGTATGAATCGATCCAGGGCCTCTCGGCGTTTTACTTCCCGATCCTGCTCGCGGTGACGGTCGTCGCCCTCCTGATCCTCGCCCTGCGCGACCGACGGGCGGCCGGTTGGCTGGCCGCTCCGGCGGTCTGGCCGTCGAGCCAGTTCCATTACTCGACGATGGCCCTGCCGGTCATGTCGCCGCTGCTGGCCGTGCTCCTCTCGATTCCCCACCTCCGACTACCGCCGATCGTCATCATCCTCGAGGTGGCCCGTCGTCTGATCCAACCGTGGGTCGCCCGGCAGCTCGCGCCGGATGCGAAGACCCAGGAAGCACCCGAATCACCCACGTGACACCGATGCGGGCACTCGTCATCACGGGACCCTACGAGGCCGAGATCCAACACCTCCCCCGGCCGAGAGCGGATCCCGGTCAAGCGGTCATCGACGTCGAGCGGGTCGGTCTGTGCGGCACCGATGTCGAGCTCTATACCGGAGACATGTCCTATCTGGATTCGGGTCGGGCGGAGTACCCGCTGCGGATCGGCCACGAGTGGTGTGGCGTGGTGGTCGCCGTCGGGGATCCGCAAGACGAGGGGTGGGTTGGCCGCCGGGTGGCCGGCGACACAATGCTGGGTTGCGGACGTTGTGAGCGGTGCCGAAATGGTCGCCACCATGTCTGCTCGGATCTCGAGGAGCTCGGCATCACGAGTGGTTGGCCTGGCGCGCTCGCCGAGCAGCTCCTGGTGCCCATCTCGTCGCTGCATGTGCTGCCGGACAACGTGGACCCAACTCTGGGCGCCCTGGTCGAGCCCGGCGGGAACGCCCTGCGGGCCCTCCGTGCGGCCGATGTCCGACCGGCCGAACGGCTGCTCGTGTTGGGTGCGGGTACGATCGGGCTGCTCGTTGGCCTGTTCGGTCGTCGTGCGGGTGCGGAAGTCCATCTCCTCGGCCGCAGCGAGAAGTCACTCGCGTTCGCGCGGTCCCTTGGGTTCGCGAACGTAAGGAACCAAGCGACGCTGCCTGATCTACCCTTTCACGCAGTCGTCGATGCGTCGGACTCGCCGTTGCTCCCGGCCTTGGCGATCGACCTCGTCCAACCTGGGCGGCGGGTCGTTTGCATCGGGCTCGCCGGCGAGCCGAGCCTCGTCGATGCCCGAACCATCAGCCTCAAGGACATAACCGTCGTGGGCATCCTCGGCGCCTCGGCCGGCCTGGCCGAGACGATTCGGCTTTACGCCTCGTCTGATGTCGACCCAAAGCCGCTCGTAGCTGCCACCGTCCCGCTCGATGCGGCCGCCGATGTGCTCGCGGGGAGGCGTCAACTCGAATGGGGCGATGGGCCGAAGATTCACGTCGATCCCCGGCGCTGACTGGGAATCGCAGAGGGAGGATCCGGGCAGATGCCTGAGCAGCGCAGCGCAGGGTGGTATGCGGGCAATGACCGGAACGCGTACATCCACCGGGCATGGATGCGCCGTGGCCTCCCGTCCCATGCGTTCGACGGGCGACCACATATCGCGATCGCCAACACCGCATCAGACCTGACGCCCTGCAACGCGCATCTCGACGAGGTCGCCGAGAGCGTCGGACGGGGTGTCTACGAGGCGGGGGGCATCCCGCTGAACCTGCCGGTGGTCTCACTCGGGGAGACGCAGGTGCGGCCCACGGCGATGCTCTGGCGGAACATGGCCGCCATGGCCACGGAGGAGATGCTCCGCGCCAACCCCATCGACGGTGTGGTGTTGCTGGGTGGCTGCGACAAGACGATCCCGGCACTTCTGATGGCCGCAGCGTCCGTCGACCTTCCTGCCGTCGTGGTTCCGGGAGGGCCGATGCTTACGGGCACCTTCCGCGGCCAGCCCCTGGGTTGCGGGACCGACGTGTGGCGCCTATCGGAGGAGGTGCGGGCCGGAACGCTCTCCGAGGAACAGTTCCTGCTTTCCGAATCGTCGATGATCCGCAGTAGGGGGCACTGCAACACGATGGGGACGGCGTCGAGCATGGCCCTGGTCGCCGAGGCCCTCGGGATGGTCAGGCCGGGCCTGGCCGGGACGCCAGCACCCGACAGCCGCCTTCTCGAAGGCGCCCACGCGACGGGACGCCTGATCGTCGAGATGGTCGCGCAGCAGCGTCGCCCGAGCAGCTTCCTGACCCGAGGATCGTTCCTCAACGCCATCGTCGCCCTTGCGGCTATCGGCGGCTCGACGAACGCGGTCGTCCATCTTCTGGCGATCGCGGGTCGGCTCGGGATCAGTCTCACGCTCGACGACTTCGACAGCACGGGCTCGAACGTGCCGCTGCTGGTCGACCTGCAACCAGCGGGCCGGTTCCTCATGGAGGACTTCCACCGGGCGGGGGGCCTGCTCGCTGTCCTTCGGGAAGTGGAGGATCTCCTCGACCCGACCGCGTCGACCGTGACCGGCCGAACGCTCGTCGACCACCTCCGTGAAGCCGAGATCTTCGACCCGGAAGTGATTCGTAGCCGCAGCGACCCGCTCCAGGCGCAGGCCGGTATTGCAGTGTTGCGCGGCAACCTGGCACCGTCTGGCGCGGTCATCAAGCCCGCGGCGGCGTCGGAACGCCTCCTTCGACACCGGGGGCGGGCGCTCGTGTTCGACTCAATCGAGGATTTCCAGGCACGTATCGATGACCCTGACCTCGACGTCGACGCGGACTCTGTGCTCGTGCTCCGCGGCTGCGGCCCGATTGGGTATCCGGGGATGCCGGAGGTCTCGAACATGCCGCTCCCCACGAAATTGCTCCAGCAGGGCGTCCGGGACATGGTCCGGATCTGTGATGGTCGCATGAGCGGGACCGCCTACGGCACCGTCGTGCTGCACGTGGCACCGGAGGCCGCCGCCGGCGGCCCATTGGCCAGGATCCGAACCGGCGACGTCATTTCCCTGGATGTCGCCGCGCGGCGACTGGACGTCGATCTTGCCCCGGACGAACTCGATCGACGCGAGCCGGCGCCGGGAGCCATCGCCGGCTACGCGAAGCCGACGCGCGGCTGGGAGAGCCTCTACGTGCGAACCGTCCAACAAGCGGATACCGGAGCCGATCTGGACTTCCTCGTCGGCTCGAGCGGCGATCGGGTGGCCCGTGACTCACATTGAGCGTGGGGACCCCGGTAGCGCATCAATCCAGATGGAAGATCTCTTCGAGACGCTGATGAAACCCCGTCGCGGGATTGGTCAGCGGATCGATTAGGGACGCCATCTCCGCCTGCCAGCGGGCATTGACCGGGCTTGCCGCCATCGCCGCGCGGAACGCGGCGAAGTCGTCGACCTCGAGATAGGCGAACAGGTCCCACCCGCGGATGAAGATCGAGTAGTCGCGGCAGCCGGCCGCCTTGAGCGCGTCGAGCATCTCCGGCCAGACGGCCGCGTGTCGCCGGCGGTATTCCGCTTCCTGCCCGGGCAGTACCCGCATCGTGAAACCCACCCGTTCCATCGTGCCTCCTTGGAATCGATGAGCCCCGGAAGCGTCGCCTCCGGGGCTCATTCTCGCGGGCCGCGTCGCGCGGCTCGGAATCGCGGCTAGAAATCGAAGTCGTTGACGTTGGTCGTGTCGAACCGGAATGCCGGCCCGAGGATCACGATGCTGTCCTTGCCGATCGTGTACGGCTTGTCATCGTTGAGGCCGGGCACGGTGAAGGTTTCGCCTTCCTTGCCGGTGATCTCGCCGCTGACGAGCTTCGCTGCGACCTGGTATGAGAGGTAGCCAAGGTCTGGAACGCTCCACAGGCCGAAGACCGGGGAGGTGCCGTCCGCGACGAACGGCTTCATGTCGTTCGGGAAGCCGAGTCCGGTCACCTTGACCGAATCGGACTTGTCGGCCAGCTTTACCACCTGGGCCGCCGCAAGGATGCCGACGGTCGTCGGGGCGACGATGACCTTGAGATTCGGGTACTTGGTGAGCAGGCCCTGGGCCTGTGTCGTGCTGACCTCAGGCTTGTCGTCGCCGTAGACGGTGTCGACGAGCGTGAGGCCCTTGTACTTGTCCTCCGCGAGGGTGGTCTTCATCAACTCGATCCAGGCATTCTGGTTGGTCGCTGTGGCCGACGCCGAGAGGATGGCGATCTCGCCGGTGCAATTCGGGGCGAGCTCGCAGGCCCAGTCGGCCAGATTCACGCCGACGCCGCTGAAGTCGACCTGGTTGACGAAGACGTCATAGGCGCCCACGGCCGGACTCGAATCGAACCCGACGACCTTGATGCCCGACGCCATTGCCTGCTTGAGCGCTGGAGCTACCTCGTCCTTGCCGTCGGCCGAGATGATGATCGCCTTCACTCCCTGGGTGGCGAGGTCGGCGATGAACGGGACCTGTAGGTCGGCCTTCGGCTCGTTCGGTCCGACCTGGATGATCGTTCCGCCCGTTTCACTGGCCGCCTTGTCCATGCCGGTCTTCGCGGCGGCGAAGTACTGGTTGACGATGTCCTTCGGCAGATAGCCGACGGTGATCCCGCCGGCGGCCGCTGATCCGCCGGGCGATGACGCCGGCGGAGCCGCCGATCCGGCTGAAGGGGTGGCCGCGCCACCGCCGGTCGAACATGCCGCGAATACGATGATCGCGACGCTCGCGAGGGCGATCGATCGCCCGATTGAGCTCAGCTTCAACACAACTCCTCCTCAGAACTACGAAACAGCTCGCTCACCCTTGACCGAATCGGCCGGTGGAGGCCGTCCTCTTCGGACTCGATCGATGGCCGACTTGGCCTGGTGAGCAAAGGTTGGGATGACTACCGACAGGATCAGGAGCGACCCGAGGGCGATGCTCTGGACCTCGACCGTCACGCTGGCAAGGCGGAGGGCGTTCTGCATGACCGCCACCGCAAGGACCGCGAGAACGACGCCGGGAATCGTGCCCCTTCCGCCGAAGATGTTGACCCCGCCCAGAAGGACGACGGTCACGACCGTCAGCGTCATGCCCGCCCCGGCGTCGGCGCGAGCGCTCGACAGCCGGGACGTCAGGATGATTCCTGCCAGCGCCGCGATCAGTCCGGACAGGACGAAGAGACCGATCTTCAGCCGGGTGACGCGCACACCGGAGAAGCGCGCGGCGCCGGTGTTCTTGCCGATCGCGTAGATCTGGCGGCCGATCCACGTCCGGTGGAGAAGGATTGCAAGAAGAACGGCGAGAACGGCGAAGATGACGAAGGGCCACGGAATCGGCGTCCCAGGGACGCGACCGAACCCGAGTTCCGTAAACGCCGGCGGAAAGTCGCTGATGCCCCGCGGTCCAAGCACGATCAAGGCCAGCCCTCGGAAGAGGGCCAGGGTGCCGAGCGTCACGACGAGCGACGGAAGGCCCACGCGAGCCACGAACAAGCCGTTCAAGAGGCCGCCCAGCGCTCCGACGAGCAGCACGACCGGGATCCCGATCGAAAGCGGCACGCCGGCTGCCCAGAGGAAGCCGAGGATGGCGCTGGCGAGACCGGCCATCGACTCGACCGACAAGTCGATCTCGCCGGCGACGATGATCAGGGTCATCGCCAGGGCCATGATCGCGACTTCCATCAGGGCGGCAATGAGATTCGAGAAGTTGCCTGGTGTCAGAAAGAACGGCGACAGGGAGGTCCCCAGCACGATCAGGCCCAGCAGGGCGACAACGAGCAGGGTTTCCCAGCGCGCGACCAGGCGTCCGACAGCGGTCATCGAACGCTCCGCCGCACAACTGCCCGCTTGATGCGGCGCAGGATGAACGCGTCCGCCGTGACGGCGACCAGGATCACGACACCGTAGATGGCCTGCAGCCAGAACTGCGATAGGCCGACGAGGATCAGAGCGTTCGCGATGAAGCCGAGGAACAGGGCCCCGAGAGCGGCACCCGCGAGCGTTCCGGAGCCACCGAAGATGTTGACGCCCCCGACGACGACGGCGGCGACGACTGCCAGCACCACACCGGTCGCGGACGTGCCATTGATCGTCCCGAACTCCATGACCCACAGGACGCCCGCGGCGCCGGCCAGCAGGCCGCACATCGAGAACGCCGTGAAGACGACGAGTCGGGACGGGATGCCGAGGATGGCGGCGGCTTCGGGATTGCTCCCGACCGCGTAGAGCTGCCGTCCGAACCGCGTCGAACGCAGGATCACGGACCCGATGACCACGACGACCACGGCGATGACGACGAAGTAGGGGATCCCGAGGAACGTGTCGCGGGCCGCATCGGTGAAGCCGGGCGGAAGGCCGGCGAGCGGGACCTGGTGACTGCCGGCCACAAGGTAGTCCACGCCCCGGAAGATGCTCAGGGTCCCAAGTGTCGCCACGATCGCCGGCACCTTGAACAGGGCTACGACGGCCCCGTTGGTCATCCCGAGAAGCAGCCCCAGCCCGAGGCCCATGGCGATTGCTCCAGCGGTGTCGAGGGCATGCAGCTCGAGCACGCGAGCGACGGCGTAGGCGACCAGTCCAATCGTGGCTTCGACCGAGAGATCGACGTTCCGGGTGATGACGACCAGCGCCTCGCCAACGGCAGCGACCGCGATGACCGACGCGAGGACCGCGACCTGGCTGAGGTTCGACACCGTCAGGAACTGCGGCGCTGTCAGCGTGACCAGCCCACCAAGGACGACCATGATCGCGACCAGACTCAGCTCGCGCTGGCGCGCCAGCGTGGCGAGCCATTGGCCAGGGCTCCGGCCGTTTGCGGCGGTCGGTGAGACGGCGGACTCAGCCATCGAAGGCACCGGTGGCCTTGGGAGCAGTCGGGGACGCGTCGCCGTCCGCGCTGCCGGTCGCGGCGAACATGACACGCTCCTCGGTCGCGCGATCGCGCGGGATCTCGGCGGTGATCCGGCCCTCGTGGAGGACGATGATCCGGTCGGACATCGCGAGGACCTCCGGGAGGTCGCTGGAGATGAGGATGATCCCGAGCCCGGAGGCGGCCAGCTCGGAGATGATCCGATGGACCTCGACCTTGGCCCCGATGTCGATCCCGCGCGTCGGCTCGTCGAGGATCAGGATCTTCGGCTTCGACGCGAGCCATTTCGCCAGCACGACCTTCTGCTGGTTGCCGCCCGAAAGGGCACCCACGAGCTGGTCGACGCCGGTCATCCGGACGTCGAACTGCTCGGTGTAGTCGTGGGCAACCTTGCGTTCCGTGGCCGCCCGGACGAGGAACCGCGGAAAGAGGCGCGGCAGGATCGGCAGCGTCACGTTCTGGGCGATCGTGAAGTCGAGGACAAGACCCTCCTGATGGCGATCCTCGGGCAGGTAGGCGATCCCGGCGTTCATCGCGGCCGATGGGCTCTCGAAGCTGACCGGCGTCGCGCCGAGGCGGATCTCGCCGCCGTCACGCTGGTCGATGCCGAAGAGGACCCTGGCGACCTCGGTGCGGCCGGCTCCGACGAGCCCGGCAAACCCGACGATCTCCCCCGCGCGGACTGAGAACCCGACATTCCGGAATGCCCCGATCCTTGTCAGGCCCTTGACTTCGAGCAGGACGTCGCCGATGGGTGCCTCGACCTTCGGAAAGAGCGACACGGTCCGGCCGACCATGTGCCGGACGAGGTCGGCCGTGGTGAGCTCGCTCGTGGCCGTCGTCACGACATGGCGTCCGTCGCGGAAGACGGTCGCGCGGTCGCACAGGTCGAAGACCTCGTCGAGCCGGTGACTGACGAAGAGGATCGATACGCCGCGGCCGCGGAGTTGCCGGACGATCGTGAACAGCCGCGCGACTTCATGGGCTGACAGCGAGGCGGTCGGCTCGTCCAGGATGAGCACGCGGGCATCGACTGACAGCGACTTCGCGATCTCGATGAGCTGCTGGTCGGCCATCGAGAGACCTCGGACCGGCGCGCCGACGTCCAGCTGCACGTCGAGCTCGTCGAACAGCGCCTGCGCCGCCCGGCGCGTCCCGCCCCAGTCGATCGTTCCCAGACGACCCGAGGGCGCGTGACCGATGAATACGTTCTCGGCGACGGTCAGGTCCGGAAAGAGACGCGGCTCCTGGTGCACGACGGCGATCCCGAGGGCGCGCGCGTGCGCCGGGCCGTGGATCGTCGTCTCCTCGCCGTCGAGCCAGATCGTCCCGCTGTCGGGCTGATGGACGCCCGCGAAGATCTTGACGAGCGTGCTTTTGCCGGCGCCGTTCTCACCAACGAGGGCGTGGACTTCGCCGGGCAGGAGGTCGAGTGACACGTTGTCGAGGGCCTGCGTCGCGGCGAACCGCTTGGAGATCCCACGAAGCTCCGCGCGGGGGTGCGTCGCCACGGTGGTAGTGGCGGTGCCTTCGGTGATGGGCGCGGTCACGGGGACGTCCTCGTCGCGGATGTGTCGGTCGCCTTCAGCTCCGCGGCCCCGTCGGCAGTGACGAGCCGGACCTGGACGCCGCGACCCGTGAGCGCCTTGACCATTGCGACCGGTGCTGCCTCGTCGGTGAGGACAACGCTGATCTTGTCGGTGGGGCAGAACGTCGCGAAGGCGGCGCGCTCCCACTTGGTGTGGTCGACGATCGCGATGACCTCGCGCGCGGCGGCGACCATCGACCGCTTGATCTGGGCCTCCTCGTCGGTGGCGTCGGCCAGACCGGACTCGACCGTGAAGCCCGCCGCGCCGAGGAACGCCTTCTGCACGTTGATGCGGCTGAACAGCCCGTCGCCGAGCTGCCCGACCAGCGACATGGCCTCCCAGCGCACGCGGCCGCCGAGCATGAGCACCGTGATCCCAGGGTGGCCGGCCAGTTCGGAAGCGATCCGGAGGCCGTTGGTGACGACCGTCAGCTGGCTCCAGCCGCCTCGGCCCTTGAGGTGGCGGGCGACCGAAAGCGCCGTCGTGCTCGCGTCCAGGACAATGCTCTCGCCGTCATGGACGAGGGCGGCACCCGCCGCACCGATCCACAGCTTCTGGTCCGTCTGGAGCCGTTCCCGGATCTCCCAGGAGAGCTCGGGTCTACTCCGGTCGACGGCGAGCGCGCCACCGTGAGTCCGTACAAGCCGATGGGCAGCCTCGAGAACCACGAGGTCCTTCCGGATCGTGACTCCCGAGACGCCGAACTGGGCCGCCAGATCGCTCACCCGGGCGCGCCCATGTTCCTCGACGATGCGGGCGATGTGCTCCTGCCGTTCGCGGGCAAAGACGTCGCCCAGGGAGGCGCGGGATGGACCGGTCAACGCCTCTCCTCACTTCGACGGTGGGCAGATAATCGGGGTTGCGATTGGTTCCTGTCGCACAGTAGACGCCACGGTAATGCAATGTCAAGAAGGGAATTGAAAGCATTCGAAATCTGTGGCAGGCTACGGACCAGGGCCCGCCGGTACGTCGGATAACGCCGGCGGTCACCGCGTAGGATCGAGTCCAACGAGACGCCCGGACAGGTGCCCGGACGAACGACGGAGGCAGACGTGATCAGCAATCCAGCCGTCGCCAACCCCGATGTCGTCGCGGCGCTGAGAGCCCAGCGGATCGAGCTGCCCTCATGGGCCTTCGGCAACTCCGGGACGCGCTTCAAGGTCTTTGCCCAGAAGGGTGTGCCGCGGACGCCATACGAGAAGGTCTCGGATGCGGCTCGGGTCCACGCCTTCACCGGCGTCGCGCCGAGCGTCGCGCTTCACATCCCGTGGGACAGGGTCGACGACTATGCCGACCTCGCGCGGCACGCCGCTGACGCCGGTGTCAGCCTCGGGACGATCAACTCGAATGTCTTCCAGGACGACGACTACATGCTCGGCAGCGTCTGCAACCCGGACGCGCGTGTGCGACGCAAGGCGCTCGACCACCTCCTCGCCTGTGTCGACGTGATGGACGCCACGGGTTCGCGCGACCTGAAGCTGTGGTTCTCCGACGGGACGAACTACCCCGGCCAGGACGACATCCGGGCTCGGCAGGATCGGCTGGCCGAGGCGCTCGCCGCCGTCCACGCACGCCTCGGACCTGATCAGCGGATGCTGCTCGAGTACAAGTTCTTCGAGCCGTCGTTCTACACGATGGACGTGCCTGACTGGGGCACCGCCTACATCCAGTGCGTCGCCGCCGGGCCGAACGCCAAGGTGGTCGTGGACACCGGCCACCACGCACCCGGCACCAACATCGAGTTCATCGTCGCGTCGCTCCTTCGCGCCGATCGGCTGGGAGGCTTCGACTTCAACTCCCGGTTCTACGCCGATGACGACCTCATGGTCGGCTCCGCCGACCCCTTCCAGCTGTTCCGGATCATGTACGAGGTCGTCCGCGCCGGTGGCCTGAGCGAGGGCGCCGGCGTCGCCTTCATGCTCGACCAGTGCCACAACATCGAGCCAAAGATCCCCGGCCAGATCCGATCCGTGATGAACGTCCAGGAAGCAACCGCGAAAGCGTTGCTCGTGGATGCGGACGCGCTCGCCGGCGCCCAGCAGAATGGCGACGTGCTCGGCGCCAACGCGGCCCTGATGGACGCGTACAACACGGACGTCCGGCCGCTCCTGGCCGAGGTGCGCACCGGCCTCGGCCTTGATGCGGACCCGCTCGGCGCCTACGCCGGGTCCGGCTACGGCGAGCGGATCGTGGCCGAGCGGGTTGGTGGGCAGCAGGCGGGCTGGGGCGCATGAGCGTCGAGTCCTTCACCCCGAACACCAGGCCGCCGGTAGGGGCGCTCCTGGAGCGATCGAACCGGCTCGGGTCGGACCCCCGGAATACGAACTACGCCGGTGGGAACACCTCGGCGAAAGGCACCGGGATCGATCCGGCGACGGGAGTGCCCGTCGAACTGCTCTGGGTCAAGGGCTCTGGCGGCGACCTGGGCACCCTGACTGAGGCCGGCCTGGCCGTCCTGCGGCTGGATCGACTGCGCGCGCTCGTCGACGTCTACCCGGGCGTGGACCGCGAGGACGAGATGGTCGCGGCCTTCGATTACTGCCTGCACGGTCGCGGGGGCGCGGCGCCGTCAATCGATACGGCGATGCACGGGCTCGTGAACTCCCAATTCGTCGATCACCTTCATCCGGACTCAGGGATCGCCCTCGCGACGTCTGCCGACGGAGAGGCCCTGACCCGCCGCTGTTTTGGCGACCGTGTCGCCTGGGTCGAGTGGCGGCGTCCCGGTTTCCAACTCGGTCTAGACATCGCTGCGATCCGGCGGGATCACCCCGAGGCGATCGGCGCGATCCTCGGCGGACACGGAATCACGGCCTGGGGCGACACGTCCGATGAGTGTGAGGCGCGCTCACTCGAAATCATCCGAACCGCCGAGCAGTTCGTCGCGGACAACGGTCGGCCCGAGCCGTTCGGACCGCCGATGGCCGGCTTCGAGCCCCTCCCGATGGAGGAGCGTCACGCGCGGGCAGCCGGACTGCTGCCGCTCGTCCGTGGCCTCGCGTCGACAGACCGGCCAATGGTCGGCCACTACATCGACAGCGACGTCGTCCTCGACTTCCTGGCCCGGGCCGAGCATCCACGTCTCGCCGCCCTGGGGACGTCGTGCCCCGATCACTTCCTGCGAACGAAGGTCCGGCCGATGGTCCTCGACCTGCCACCGACCGCGGAGCTGGGCGACGTCTTCGCCCGTCTGCGCGAGCTGCACGAGGAGTATCGGGCCGAGTACCGCGCCTACTACGATCGTCACGCCAAGCCCGACAGCCCGCCGATGCGGGGCGCGGATCCGGCTATCGTCCTCGTCCCGGGCGTCGGGATGTTCTCGTTCGGGGCCAACAAGCAAACTGCGCGCGTCGCCGGCGAGTTCTACGTCAATGCGATCAACGTGATGCGCGGCGCGGAGTCGCTGTCCACCTACGCCCCGATCGCCGAATCGGAGAAGTTCCGAATCGAGTACTGGGCGCTGGAGGAAGCGAAGGTCGCCCGGATGCCTGCCCCGAAGCCGCTGGCCGCCCGGGTCGCGTTCGTGACGGGCGCCGGATCGGGGATCGGCAAGGCGATCGCCCACCGCCTTGCCGCGGAAGGCGCGTGCGTCGTCGTCGCCGACATCGATCCGGCCACCGCCGAGGCCGTTGCGCGCGAGCTTGGCGGGACGGACACGGCGATCAGCCTCGCCGCCGATGTGACCGATGAAGAACAGATCGCCGAGGCGTTCCGGCGAGCCGTGCTCGCGTTCGGTGGCGTCGACCTGGTCGTCAACAACGCCGGCCTATCGATCTCCAAGCCGCTCCTCGAGACCACGGCCCATGACTGGGACCTCCAGCACGACGTGATGGCCCGCGGCTCGTTCCTCGTGTCGCGTGAGGCCGCCCGAATCCTGATCGACCAGGCGATGGGCGGCGATCTCGTCTACATCGTCAGCAAGAACGCGCTCTTCGCCGGACCGAACAACGTGGCCTACGGTGCCTCGAAGGCG
>Ga0184623_10000122_pt1 | contig 30741 bp, 28 predicted proteins | sample PLM1_100_b1_FD_133138 | JGI IMG/M metagenome (GOLD analysis project Ga0184623, IMG submission 133138) | Groundwater sediment microbial communities from an aquifer in East River, Colorado, USA - PLM1_100_b1 | ecosystem: Environmental > Terrestrial > Soil > Riparian zone | place: USA: East River... | reverse complement strand
GCGTTTCTCGACGAGCGGGTCGCCCAGGGGTCGGCGGCGTGGCGGATCGCCGAGCTCCCACACGGGCTCCCAGATTTTGGGTCGGATCGTGGAGTCAGACTCCACATTCCCACCCCAAATCCGGTAGGGGCCATCAATCAGCGGGATGGGCGGGTGGCCATAGCAGTAGTCGTGCCGCTCGGGCGGTTGACCGCTGCCGCGTCTGCCGTGCTGGTCGACGCAGGCGAGATTCTGGTCACGCCGTGGCGGACGGTCGTTGCCGTCGACCTGCCCCCCGCTGACGCCGAGAGCTGGGCGGCGCGGTTAGGCTCCGTCGGCCTGGTCACCGATCCGGCATCGCCGTGGGTCGGGGTCACCGCCTGCGCGGGGCGTCCCGGCTGCGCGAAGGCGCTGGCCGACGTACGTACCGATGCCGCGCAGGCCCAGGTCGGAGCCGGTGGGCCGGTGCACTGGATCGGCTGCGAGCGCGGCTGCGGCCGCCCGGCCGGCCGGCACGTCCAGGTGCTGGCTACGGGCGAGGGGTACGAGGTGAGCGTGGACGGCCAGGCGTCGGACCACCACGCCGACCTAGCGGGGACAGTGACGGCGGCGCGGAGGAGCCTGTGATCGAGTACGTACGCGACGGCGCGGAGATCTACCGCCAATCGTTCGCCACGATCCGCGCCGAGGCGGACCTCGCTCGCGTCCCGGCGGACCTCGCGGCCGTTGCGGTCCGGATGATCCACGCGTGCGGCATGACCGACCTGGTCGCCGACATCGGCTACTCCCCCGGCGTGGCCGCCGCCGCCCGCAAGGCGCTGCGCGACGGCGCGCCGATCCTCTGCGACGCCGAGATGGTGGCCTCGGGCGTAACGCGGCGGCGCCTCCCGGCGGACAACCCGGTCGTCTGCACGCTCCGCGACCCGCGCATACCGGCGCTCGCCGCCGAGCTCGGCACCACCCGCAGCGCCGCCGCCCTGGAGCTCTGGCGTGACAAGCTGGACGGTGCCGTCGTCGCGATCGGCAACGCCCCCACCGCCCTGTTCCGGCTGCTGGAGATCGTCGACGCGGGCGCCCCGAAGCCGGCGGCGGTGCTGGGTATCCCGGTCGGCTTCATCGGTGCGGCCGAGTCGAAGCAGGCCCTCGCCGACCATGGCGGCCTGGAGTACCTGATCGTGCGCGGACGGCGCGGCGGCAGTGCGATCACCGCGGCGGCGATCAACGCCCTGGCCAGCGAGGAAGAGTGACCATGACGGGACGGCTGTACGGGGTGGGGCTCGGTCCGGGCGACCCGGAGCTGGTGACGGTGAAGGCCGCGCGGCTGCTGGGTGCGGCGGACGTCGTCGCTTACCACAGCGCCCGGCACGGCCGCAGCATCGCGCGCGGCGTCGCGGCCCCGTACCTGCGTGAGGGGCAGATCGAAGAGCCACTGATCTACCCGATCACCACCGAGACGACCGACCACCCCGGCGGGTACCGCGGCGCGCTGGAGGAGTTCTACGAGGAGTGCGCCGCCCGGCTGGCCGCCCACCTCGACGCCGGCCGGGACGTGGTCGTGCTCGCCGAGGGCGATCCGTTCTTCTACGGCTCCTACATGCACATGCACAAGCGCCTCGCCGGCCGCTACCCCACGGAAGTCGTGCCCGGCGTCACGTCGGTGAGTGGCGCGGCGGCGGCGCTGGGCACGCCGCTGGTCGAGGCCGACGAGGTGCTCACGGTGCTGCCCGGCACCTTGCCGCCCGACGCGCTCGCCGCGCGGCTCAAAGGCGCCGACTCGGTGGCCGTACTCAAGCTCGGCCGCACGTTCGAGGGGTTGCGGACGGCGCTGGAAGAGGCCGGCCGGCTCGACGAAGCCTGGTACGTCGAGCGAGCCACCACCGACGCGCAGCGCCTGGAACCGCTCGCCGGCGTCGATCCCGCCAGCGTGCCGTACTTCTCCCTCGCGCTGCTCCCGAGCCGGGTACACGCTTCAACCCGGGCGGCCCTCGACGCTGCACCCAGGCCTGAAACCAGCGGCGAGGTCGTCGTCGTCGGGCTCGGTCCGGCGGGGCGCGAGTGGCTGACACCCGAGGCGCAGGCCGCGCTCGCCGCCGCCGACGACCTGGTCGGCTACGGGCCGTACCTCGATCGCGTACCCGCCAACGCCCGGCAACGGCGCCACGCGTCGGACAACCGCGTCGAGGCCGAGCGCGCCGAGTTCGCGCTGGACCTGGCCCGGCGCGGGTCGCGAGTGGCCGTCGTCTCCTCGGGCGACCCGGGGGTTTTCGCGATGGCCGCCGCCGTGCTGGAGGTCGGCTCCGAGCCGCGCTGGAAGGACGTGCCGGTACGGGTGCTGCCCGGGCTGACGGCCGCCCAGGCGGTGGCCAGCCGCGTCGGCGCCCCGCTCGGCCACGACTACTGCGTGCTGTCGCTGTCGGATCGGCTCAAGCCCTGGGAGGTCATCGCCTCGCGCCTTACCGCCGCGGCCAGTGCCGACCTGGTGATCGCGGTCTACAACCCGGGGTCAAAGTCGCGCACGTGGCAGGTCGCCGCCGCGCGCGACCTGCTGCTGGAGCACCGATCCGCGGAGACACCGGTCGTGATCGGACGCGACGTCGGCGGTCCGGAGGAGACGGTCCGGGTGGTCCGCCTCGCCGATCTCGACTGTGCGGACGTGGACATGCGCTGCCTGCTGCTGATCGGCTCGTCCACCACCCGGGTGGTCGACCGCGGCACCGGCGAGCCAGTGGTCTTCACCCCGCGCCGGTATCCGGCCTGAGCTGTCGTCGTAAGCGGGGGCATGGCATAACGGTTGGCTGGGGTTACAAATCCCGGTCACGTGACCGGGATTTGTAACCCCAGCCATCGGTGATGCCGTCGATCCAGGACACGGCTTCCGCGACAGTCCCGGCCACCTGAACCCCGGGCGGCAACGGCGGCCGGTCCACGAGGATCACGGGTAGGCGCAGCGTACGGGCGGCGGTCAGCTTGGCCGCCGTCATCTCCCCGCCGCTGTCCTTGCTGACCAGCACGTCGATCCGGTGCCGCCGCAGCAGCGCCAACTCGCCGTCGACGGTGAACGGGCCGCGGTCGAGCAGCACCTCGATCCGAGGCGGCAGCGGCGGGTCCGGCGGATCGACCGAGCGCACCAGGAACCAGTGGCGGTCCAGCCCGGCGAAGTGCGCCAGACCCAGCCGCCCGATGGTCAGGAAAACCCGAAGCCCAAAGTCCTCAAGCTTTTCCGCTACGGCCGGCAGCGAACTGACTCGGTGCCACGTGTCGCCTTGGACGGTCGCCCATCCCGGCCGGCGTAGCACCAGCAGCGGCACACCGGCGCCGGCACACGCCGCGTGAGCGTTCGCGGTGATCCCGGCCGCGAACGGGTGGGTGGCGTCGACCACGGCGTCGATGCGCTCGGCGGCCAGCCAGGCGGCGAGCCCGTCGGCACCGCCGAAGCCGCCGACCCGCACCTCGCCTGCGGGCAGCCTCGGATCACGCACCCGGCCGGCCAGCGAGGTCACCACGTCAACGTCCTGGCTGACCAGCACCGACGCGAGCCGGCGCGCTTCACTCGTGCCGCCCAGCAGCAGGATCTTCACGCCGCCGCCCGGCAACCGCAGCCGGTCAGTCCCGGCATCGGGCCGACGAGTAGAGGTGGCTGTCCGGAAACTCGGCGGCCGTGAGCACCTCACCGACGACGATCAACGCTGTACGGACGATGTTGGCGACGCGCACCTGATCGGCGATGTCGGCGAGCGTGCCGCGCAGCACCAGTTCGTCGTCGCGGCTGGCGCGCGCCACCACGGCCACCGGACACTCCGCACCGTAGTTGGGGATCAGCTCGGCCACCACGGCCTCGATCCGCTGGACGGCCAGGTGCAGCACGATCGTCGCCCGGCTCGCGCCCAGCGTGGCCAGATCCTCCCCCGTCGGCATCGGCGTGGCCCGCGCGGACGTGCGGGTCAGGATCACCGTCTGCCCGACCCCCGGCACCGTGAACTCCCGGCGCAGCGCCGCCGCGGCCGCCGCGAACGCCGGCACCCCGGGCACGACCTCGTACGGCACGCTGGCCGCGTCGAGGCGGCGCATCTGCTCGGCGACCGCGCTGAACACCGACGGGTCGCCGGAGTGCAGCCGTGCGACGTCGAGGCCGTCCGCATGGGCCTTGAGTAGCTCGCCGACGATCTCGTCCAGGGTGAGGTTCGCCGTGTCGACGAGCCGCGCCCCGGGCGGGCAGTGGTCGAGGAGTTCGCGGGGCACCAGGCTCCCGGCGTACAGGCAGACCGGCGCCGCCGCGAGCCGGTTCTGCCCGCGGACGGTGATGAGGTCGGCGGCTCCCGGACCAGCACCGATGAAGTAGACGGTCACCGCTTCAGCACCACCCACTGCGTCACCGGCATCATCGGCCGCCAGCCGGTGAAGCCGCCGACCGGCGAGGCCCGCTGCACGGCGATCCGGGTGAGGTCGCCGCCGAGCTTGCCGTACCCGTCGGCGACGATCAGCTCGGACTCCATCGTCACGGCGTTGACCACCAGCCGGCCACCGACCGCGAGGGCGTCCCAGCAGCGGTCGACCATGCCCGGAGCGGTGACCCCGCCGCCGACGAAGACGGCGTCCGGTGCTGGCAGGTCGGCCAGGGCGGCCGGTGCGCGCCCAACCACGACCTGGAGCCCGGGTACGCCGAGGCTCGCGGCGTTGGCGGTGATCCGCGCGGCGCGTTCGGGACGGTCCTCCACCGCGATCGCCCGGCACGACCGGTGCGTGCGCATCCATTCGATCGCGATGCTGCCGGCGCCGGCCCCGACGTCCCACAGGAGCTGGCCGGGGACGGGCGCCAGCCGTGCCAGCGTGACCGCCCGGATCTCCCGCTTGGTGAGCTGCCCGTCGTGGTCGTACGCGTCGTCGGGCAGTCCCGGTGTGGGCGGAAGTACGGCCGCGTCGACGCCGGCCACGCACTCGACGGCGACGACGTTCAGCGGATCGACCGTGCCGTCCCAGGTGGACGCCGTGCCGGTGACGGTCCGCTCGTCCGGGGCGCCGAGCCGCTCCAGGACGGTCAGCGTGCTGGAGCCGTAGCCGCGCACGGCGAGCAGTGCCGCGATGGCCGCCGGTGTGGCGCCGCCCGCGCTGAGCACGAGGAGCCGCCGGCCGGGCTGGATCGCGGCGTGCAGCAGCTCGACGGGACGGCCGACCACGCTCACGACCTCGACGTCCTGCACCGGCCAGCCGAGCCGCGCGCAGGCCAGCGAGGTCGACGACGGGTGCGGGACGACCCGGATCCGATCCGGACCGAGCAGGCCGGCCAGCACCGTGCCGACCCCGAAGAACATCGGATCGCCACTGGCCAGCACGCACATCCGCCGGCTCCCGTGTTCCGCCAGCAGCCCGGGCAACGCCGGGACCAGCGGCGACGGCCACGCCATACGCTCGGCGGCGACGTCGGCGGGCACCAGGTCGAGCTGGCGCCGGCTGCCGATCAGCACCTCGGCCGCACGGATCTCATCACGGGCGGATGAAGCGAGGCCGGTCCAGCCGTCGGCGCCGATCCCGACGATGGCGACCAGCGGGCTAGTCACGGGCGTGCCGCGCGATCGCCACCGTGGCCAGCGCCGACTTCCGCTTCGCCACGATCAACTCGGCCGGACCGCCGTAGAGAGCAGCCGCCTCCGCGACGCTCGGGCTACCGGCTTCGGCGTCGACCAACGCTGACGGGTTCGGTACGTCCACCGTGGACAGTTCGCGAGCCGTGTAGGTGACAAGAGGCCAGCCACGGGCGGCCGCCGCCTCCAGGATGCCCCGCTCGGCCGACTTGGCCTCGACCGTGGCAACGTGCAGGACGGCCCTCGGCACGAGCCCCGCGTCCACCAGCGCCATGTCGATGAGCGATCCCACCTCGGCAGCGGTCACCCCGCTACGGGCGCCAACCCCGACCACCAGGTCGGCCCCGCTCACGCCGGCGCCCCGGCAGAAACCGCCGCCTGCACCAGACGAGCCGCCAGCTCCGGCGTGCCCGCCCAGTGAACGTGCAGGTACGAGGCGTGCACGCCGCCCTGGACGAACCCCTCGGGCGGGCGCCCCGGCCACCGCCACGCCGGCCTGGCGCCAGATCGCGGCTCGACCTGGGTGCGGTGGAAGACGTGACCGTGCACGCGGGTGCCCTCGACGGCCAGAACGCTGTCCGACAGCGCGACCGCGCTCCGGTACCCGAGCGACAGGCTGCGCGTCATTCGAGCGTCGGCGTCCAGCACGCCGCACATCGGCTTGCCGTCGAGCGAGCGGGTGAGCCAGAGCAACCCGGCGCACTCGGCGGCGATCGGCGCGCCCGACGTGGCCAGCGCGCGTACCGCGTCCCGCAGCGGCACGTTCGCGGACAGCGCCTCGGCGTACACCTCGGGGAAGCCGCCGCCGACCACGAGACCAGCCGTCCCGGCCGGCAACGCCTCGGCGTGCAGCGGATCGAAGACCGTTACCCGTGCACCGGCTGCCGCAAGGAGTTCCGTGGTCTCGGCGTAACAAAAACTGAAGGCGGGACCACCCGCGACCGCAACTGTCGGCCCCCCTGGCACGGGTGCTCCGACCGCCCCGGACGCCGACCAGGGGTCCGCCGTCAGCGGCGGGGCAGAACGAGCGAGCGCGAGCACCCGATCGAGGTCGACACCGGCCGCTATGACCTCACCGCACTGCCGCACGGCCTCAACCGCCTCCGCGGCTCGCTCGGCCACGGGCACCAGCCCGAGATGGCGCGACGGCGTGGCGATCGCGTCGTGCCGGCGCAGCACCCCCAGCACCGGGACGCCGATCTCTTCGAGGGCTTCGGTGAGGATCTGCTGGTGCCGCTCGGAGCCGACCCTGTTGAGGATCACGCCGCCGAGCCATACCGACGGCTCGTAGCTGCGGAACCCGTGCACGAGCGCCGCGACCGAACGGCCCTGCGCGGTCGCGTCCACCACCAGCACGACCGGCGCCCGCAGCAGCGCCGCGACCTGGGCCGTCGAGGCCAGCTCGCCGTGGCCGACGGCGCCGTCGTAGAGGCCCATGACGCCCTCGACCACCGCGAGGTCGGCGCCGGCGGCACCGTGCGCGAACAGCGGCGCGATGAGCTGCGTGCCGACCAGGTACGGATCGAGGTTGCGCCCGGGACGGCCGGCCGCGAGAGCGTGGTAGCCGGGGTCGATGTAGTCCGGGCCGACCTTGTGCGGGCTCACCCGCAGGCCACGCTCCGCGAACGCCGCCAGCAGCCCGGTCGCCACCGTCGTCTTGCCACAGCCGGAGGCCGGCGCGGCGATGACGATCCGCGGAACGACGGTCATTGGGGTGCCTCGCTCACCATTCGATCCCCCGTTGGCCCTTCTGACCGGCGTCCATCGGGTGCTTGACCTTCGTCATCTCGGTGACGAGGTCAGCGGCCTCCAGCAGCGCCGGGTGCGCGTCGCGACCGGTGATCACGACGTGCTGGGTTCCGGGCCGCCGCCCGAGCGTCTCGACCACCTCGTCCACGTCCACCCAACCCCATCTCATCGGGTACGTGAACTCGTCCAGCACGTAGAGCCGGTGGGTCTCGGCGGCGAGGTCCCGCTTGATCTGCTCCCAGCCCTCGGCGGCCTCGGCAGCATGATCCCGCTCGCTGCCGGGGCGCTGGATCCACGACCAGCCCTCGCCCATCTTGTTCCAGACGACGGGACCGCCCTGGCCGGTGCTGTCGTGCACCGCACCGAGCGCGCGCAGCGCCTCCTCCTCGCCGACCTTCCACTTCGCGCTCTTGACGAACTGGAAGACGCCGATCGGCCAGCCCTGGTTCCAGCCGCGCAGCGCCAGCCCGAAGGCAGCCGTCGACTTGCCCTTGCCCGGTCCGGTGTGGACGAGGAGCAGCGCACGGTTGCGCCGCTGGCGGGTGGTGAGCCCGTCGTCGGGGACGTACTCCGGCTTTCCCTGTGGCATTACGCGGCCCTCCGCACGTCACGGACCAGCCCGGAGAGGCCGTCCGCCGAGAGTTCGTCCAACCGGACCGCCATCCCGCCGAGATCCGTGGCGAGCGCCGCGGCCAGGCCGAGCCGGATGTGGCCGTTCTCGCAGTCGACGACCACCGCGGCAACGCCGGTGGCGGCGAACAGCCGAGCCGATGCCCGTGCTTCGGCGAGCGGATCAGCGCCACCGGCCGTGGCGCGCCCGTCGGTCACCACGACGAGCAGCGCGCGGCGCGCCGGGTCCCGCATACGTTCGATCCGCAGCACGTCAGCGGCGCGCAGCAGTCCGGCGGCGAGTGGGGTACGGCCGCCGGTCGGCAACGCGTCGAGGCGGGCGGCGGCGGCCTCCACGGACGATGTCGGCGGCAGGGCCAGCTCGGCGCCGGCGCCCCGGAACGTCACCAGCCCAACCTTGTCGCGGCGCTGGTAGGCGTCGAAGAGAAGGGAAAGGACGGCGCCCTTGACCGCGCCCATCCGCTGCCGCGCCGCCATCGAGCCGGACGCGTCGACGGCGAACAGCACCAGGTTGCCCTCGCGCCCGCGCCGCACCGCTTCCCGCAGGTCACCGGCGCGCAGCACCAGGCCGGCGCCGGAACGGCCACGCGACCGCTGGTGCGGCGCCGCGGCGAGAAGAGTCGCCGAGAAGTGCAGGCCACTGAGGCGTCCACGCGGGGTACGGGCGCGCACGGTACGGCCGTGGGCGGTCTCGGCGTACGACCGGCGGCCGAGCACGCCGGCGCCGATCCCCGGCACGGTGAACAGGCGGGTCCGGTACGGCTCGCTCGCCGCCACCGGTGCCTGCTCGGGAGGCGCGCTGGCGGCTGGCGGCGGCTCTGAGGGCGTGTGCTGCGGCGCGCTCGGTGAGTCGGCGTGTTGCATCACAGGCGGTGGGCCGTCGCCTCCGTCAGGGCCGCCGGGGCCGTCGCCCGGACCGCCACCGTCTGGGCCCTCCGGCGGCTCCGGCCCGCCCGCCTCGGCCAGCGCGTGGTCGAGGGCCTGCTCGTCCAGGCCGGGAGCGTCGAACGGGTTGCGGCGGCGGCGATGTGGGAGGGCCAGCAACGCTGCCTGCCGGACGTCCTCGGCGGTGACCTCGACGCGGTCGTGCCACGCTGCCAGCGCGACGGCTGTCCGGGCCGTGACCAGGTCGGCGCGGAGCCCATCCACTTCGAACGCCGCACAGACGTGCGCGATCTGCAGCAGCGCAGCGTCGCTCAACGCCACCTTCGGCAGCCGTTCCCGCGCAGCCGCGATCCGCTGCGCCAGCTCGGCGTCGGCCGCGGCCCAGCTCGCCGCGAACGTCTCCGGATCGGCCTCGTACGCGAGCCGCCGCCGCACGACCTCGGCGCGCTCGGCCGGCTCCCGGCTGGCGCGCACCTCGACGGTGAGCCCGAACCGGTCGAGCAGCTGCGGGCGCAGCTCGCCCTCCTCCGGGTTCATGGTGCCGACCAGGAGGAACCGCGCGGCGTGGCGTACGGACACGCCTTCGCGCTCCACGTAGGACTGGCCCATGGCGGCGGCGTCGAGGAGCAGGTCGACGAGGTGGTCGTGGAGCAGGTTCACCTCGTCCACGTAGAGGATTCCGCGATGCGCGGCGGCCAGCAGCCCCGGCTCGTACGCGCGGACCCCCTCGGTGAGCGCGCGCTCGAGGTCGAGCGCGCCGGCCAGCCGGTCTTCGGACGCGCCGACGGGCAACTCGACGAGCCTGGCGTCCCGCACGTCGCCGGGAACACCCTGGTGCGGCCCGTCCGGGCACGACGGGTCCGGCGACAGCGGATCGCAGGAAAACCGGCAACCGGGGACGATCGGGACCGGCGGTAGCAGCGCGTGCAGTGCCCGCACCACGGTCGACTTGGCCGTCCCCTTCTCCCCCCGGACCAGCACGCCGCCGACAGCGGGTGAGACCGCGTTGAGTACGAGCGCGAGGCGCAGGTCATCCAGGCCGACCACCGCCGAGAACGGGTACGGCGACATGCTCATGTGTTCCTTTCCGTGGGTGTCCTCGCCCACAGGTCGATGGAACGGCGGGAGTGTCCTGGCTCCCGGATCGGCGCTTCCCCTCGGCCTTCCAACCGCGCGCGGCCGTGGCCGTGGAGTGAGGGGTCACTCCCCGGTGACAGTGGCGGGACCGCGCCGGATTCCCACCGGCTTCCTCCACTGCCGTTCCGCCGGTCATGTTCCATCACCGCCGCATGGGCCGTCAAAGGACCGGGCGCTTCATCTGCTCCCGGCCGCTCAGGCCCGAGTGACCGACGCCACACCTACTGGCGGGTAACCGCCGGACGGTCGACACTCATCACCATGGAGACGGATGTCCTGGGCACACCGTACGAGTCCCTGACCCTGCCGCTGCCGGACGACGACGAGGGCGAGGTCGTCGCCACGCTGGTCCGGCGGCGTGCCGAGAAGTCGTCCGGCCGAGCCGTCCTTTACGTCCACGGCTGGATGGACTACTTCTTCCAGACCAACCTCGCCGACCACTACGTCGAGCGCGACTTCGACTTCTACGCCCTCGACCTGCGCAAGTACGGCCGCAGCATCCGGCCGCACCAGACCCCGTACTACTGCGCCACCGTCGCCGAGTACTTCCCGGAGATCGACGAGGCGATCCGGATCATCCGCGAGGAGGACGGGCACGACAAGGTCCTCGTCAACGCGCACTCCACCGGCGGCCTCACCACGTCGCTCTGGGCGCACCAGCACCGCGGGGAGGGCCTGGTCCAGGGTCTCTACCTCAACAGCCCGTTCTTCGACCTCAACGTGCCGTGGATCGCCCGTACGGCGCTCGCCGACGCCGTCGGGATCCTCGGGCAGCGCCGGCCGCGCACCCCGCTGCCGCTCGAACTCCCCTCGCTCTACGGCCGCAGTCTGCACCGCGACCACGACGGCGAGTGGGATTTCAGTCTCGACTGGAAGCCGGTCGGGCGGGTGCCGCTCCTCGCCGGCTGGCTGCGCGCCATGCGAACCGCGCACCGCGAGGTCCAGGCCGGGCTGTCGATCGACGTACCCGTGCTGGTGCAGTGCTCGACGGAGAGCTTCCATGGCCGTACGTGGGACGAGAAGATCATGCGTGCGGACGCCGTCCTCGACGTCGAGCACATCGCGCGCTGGTCGCCGCGGCTGGGCCGGCATGTCACGCTCGTCCGGATCGAAGGCGCCGTCCATGACGTCGTCCTGTCCGCCGAGCCCGTTCGCAAGGTCGCCTTCGCCGAACTGGACCGCTGGATGAGCACCTACCTGCCGTGACCGCAGCTCAGGCGAACGGCGTCAGGTCGATCGTGCGGACGAGCCGGTAGGCGACCGGCCGGAACCCCCACCGGGGCCAGAAGCGGGACGCCAGCAGGTTGGTGGTCCGCCAGTCGGCGACGGCATGCGTGGCGCCCTGCGCGCGGGCATCTGCGACGAACGCCGCCGCGAGCGCCGAGCCCACGCCTCCACCCCGAACATCGACCGAGACAGCGGCGGCCCGCAGCTCGATCGCGCCCGGCGGGAAGAGCAGGCCGGGACCGGCGTCCTCGCTGAGCAGGAAGCCGGCGGGCGCGCCGTCGCGCCGGGCCAGGAAGCAGCGGGTCTCCGTGCTGGCGAGTACCTCGACCCAGGCCTCCCGCAACTGCTCGTACCACGCCTCGGTGGCGCGGCTGAAGACCGGCGAGAGAGCCTGGTGTTGGGTGATAATGTCGCGGAACGCCACCACCTCATCCAGCGCCTCGGGCCCCACCTGAGCCACGGTCACCGGCCCGGCCGGCGGATCGGCGGGCATGTCGGCGACCACGGCCACCGCGTACGCCTGCTGGCGGCCGAACGACAGGTCGAACCACACGGCCTCGGCGACTCCCGCTGGCACGTACACGGTGTGGGTGACCGTTCCGGCCCGTACCCACTCCTCGGCGAGGGCGGCATAGAGGTCAGCGAGGTCGCACTCGTGGCCGGAGACGGCGAGCGCCGAGCCGAACCCGGCGACCGCGCTGTCGCCCGCGTGCAGGACTGCGGTGAGAGAGCCGTCACGGCGGACGGCCGGCGCCCCGACCAGCGACGCGGCGTGCTCCTCGACCGCAGCCGGGCTCGCCCACGGCGCGGCGGCGGCCACCAGCTCGCGCAGGGTGCCCAGGTCGCTGGGCGCGGCGGTATCGGTCACGACGAGGCTCCCCAGGTTCGGCATCGGACCCACCCTGGACCGCCGTCGCCCGCGCCGACAACCCGATTACCCGGCGTCTACCCGGCGTCGGCGCTCGCGTACCGTCGACAGGCGTGTACCGGTTCCTGTTCCGGCCGAAGTGGCTGCTCTTCCTGGCTGGATGCGCCGCGCTGGCGTTCGTCTTCGTCGAGTTGGGGCTGTGGCAGCTCGACCGGCTCGACCAGCGCCACGCCCAGAACGACCGCGTCACCGCCGCCCGGCACAGCGAGCCGGTGAGCCCCGGCGAGGTGTTCAGCACTGACCGCGCGCCGGCGAAGCGGGACGTATTCCGGCAGGTCAGGGCGGTCGGCCGGTACGACACCGCGCACGAGTATCTGGTCCGCGGCAAGACGGTCAACGACCGCGCCGGCCTGTTCGTCCTCACCCCGCTGGTGACCGGCGACGGCACGACGTTGCTCGTGGTCCGCGGCTGGGTGGCGTCGAGCCCGAAGGGCGCCGGGGTCGCGCCGGACGTGCCGGCGGCGCCGTCGGGCGAGGTCACGGTCGTCGGGCGGGTGCGCGGGCCGGAATCCGGCCGTACCCAGGAGACGCGCATCGGCCGGTACCCCGCCGTCAAGCGGATCGCGGTGCCCGCGCTTGCCCGCGAGATCGGCCAGCCGACCTACGTCGGGTACGTCGAGCTGGTGAAGCCGGTGCCGGACGGACTCGTCGCGATCCCCGAGCCGCCGATCGAGGAGGGGCCGCACCTGGCGTACGCCGTGCAGTGGTTCCTCTTCGCAGGCATGCTCTTCGTCGGGTACGGCATCTACGCCCGGCGCGAGGAGCAGCGCCGCCAGCAGCCCGACCCGGTGCCGGTGAGCCCTGCGCCTGCCGGGCCGGCTCCGCAATGATGCACGTTTTCCACACGGCGGACAGGCACTCCACCGCTGCACGCACATCGAACATTGGTCCAGACCACCGCGATGACTGACCGGTTCCAGCCCTGAGCTGCGGCGATGCGCCATCCCACCCGCCCGAAGGCGGCGATCGGCAACGGTCACAACTGGACCAACCGTTGACAACCAGGGTCACCCGGTGATGTCATCCTGTCCGGTTAGGAAGGTTTCCTAATAGTTAGGTAACAGCCTTACCGTCGCGAACCGCGCGTCCGCGCTGAGACCTGTCCCGGTCGCGGCGTTCGCCGGTTGCCGGCACCGGCGGCGGGGACGGGGTACGGCCCGCACGCCTGCCCCGCCCCCGCCGACCGGCTGTCGCCGGCTGTTCCCGCCTCGACCCGTCCACGCGGATGACCAGCACGAACAGCGCTTCTCCCAGGGTCGCACGGTCACGCCATTTCTGACGCGCGAACTCGGACACCACGTCACACCCGCCGCGTGAGCCTGCGGTCTGCCCCGATTCAGACCGGAGCAAATGTTGCAAAGCGGTCCGATTCGGTATGTCGGTATACCGGCATCCAGTAGAGCGGGCCGGCAGCCGCCCCTTTTACCCCTTCGAGACACCTTTCCGTCCAGCGGACAGAGCGGCACTCCCACCCTAACCAGTGCAATCCGGCGCAGACCGCCTCGAGCACCGCCCCGATTCCCGCTCTGACCTGCGGGAATGCCGGCTTGGCCAAGCCGGGCCAGCACGGCCGATTCGCCCGTATCTGCCCGGAACACCCGTTGACAACCTCGGACCCACGGTGATCTCATCCCGATCGGTTAGGAAGGTTTCCTAACAGTTACCGGAGTGCGAACAGCACCGGGATGGATGCCCGCCGCGACGACAGAAGAGGATCTCGCATGAAACGCACCCTCGGCCGGGCTTTCGCGCTCGGCGGCTCGCTCTTACTGGTAGGCGGATTCCTGGTCGCCTCGGCGGCCACGAGCCACGCCGCAGACCCGCTGCTCTCCCTCAACAAGCCGACCACGACGTCCTCCAACGAGAGCAGCGCGCTCAACGGCCCGAAGGCCGTGGACGGCAACGCGGCCACCCGCTGGGGCTCCGCCGAAGGCAGCGATCCGCAGTGGATCCGGATCGACCTCGGCGCTACCGCCCGCATCAGCCAGGTGGTGCTCAAGTGGGAGGCGGCGTACGGCAAGTCGTACAAGATCCAGACCTCGCCGGACGGCAACACCTGGACGGACATCTTCTCGACCACGACCGGCAACGGCGGCACCGACGACCTCGCCGTGACCGGCACCGGACGGTTCGTCCGGATGCACGGCACCGCGCGTGGCACCACCTACGGGTACTCGTTGTTCGAATTCGAGGTGTACGGCTCGACAGGCCCTGCGGACACCGAGGCGCCGAGCGCGCCGCCGAACCTGGTCTCCACCGGCACCACGTCGACCACACAGTCGCTGGCCTGGGACGCGGCCACCGACAACGTGGGCGTCACCGGTTACGACATCTACCAGCACGGCCAGCAGGTCGGCACGGTTCCCGGCAGCACCCGCACCTTCACGGCCACGGGCCTGACGCCGAACACCATGTACTACTGGACTGTCTTCGCCAAGGACGCAGCGGGCAACGTCTCGCAGTCCAGCAACGAGGTCAGCGCCAAGACGCCGCCTGCCGAGGAGGACACCGAGCCGCCGACGGCGCCCGGCAATCTCCGGGTCACCGGGTCCACGAACAACAGCATCACGCTGGCGTGGAACGCGTCCACCGACAACAAGGGCGTCACCGGCTACGAGATCTTCAATGCGGCGGGTGCCAAGGTCGGCACCTCGACCGGCACCACCGGCACGGTCGGTGGCCTCGCAGCGAACACCGAGTACACATTTACGGTGAAGGCCAAGGACGCGGTCGGCAACATCTCGCCGGCCAGCAACTCAGCCACCGGCAAGACCACGGCCGGCGGCGGCGACACCATCGGCGAGGTCAAGCAGATCACGACCAGTAACGACGTGCCGTGGGGCGTGACGTTCTTGCCCGACGGCTCGGCGCTGGTGTCCGAACGCGACACGTTCAAGATCCAGCGGATCACCGCCGCAGGCGTGAAGACCGTCGTCGGGACCGTGCCTGGTGCCGCCACCACGGACGGCGAGGGCGGCCTGCTCGGCCTGGAGATCTCGCCGAACTTCGCGTCCGACCACTACATCTTTATCTACCACACCACGACGTCCGACAACCGGCTCGTGCGCGCCAAGTACGAGAACGGCGCGGTGAGCGGCTACCAGGTGCTGCTGACCGGGGTGGCCAAGAGCCGCTACCACAACGGCGGGCGGCTCCGGTTCGGCCCGGACGGCAAGCTCTACATCGGCACCGGCGACGCCCAGAACGGCGACCGCGCGCAGGACCTGAACTCGAACAACGGCAAGATCCTGCGGGTCAACCCGGACGGCAGCGTGCCGTCGGACAACCCGTTCGCTGGCAAGTACATCTGGAGCTATGGGCACCGCAACGTGCAGGGCCTGTCGTTCGACTCGCAAGGCCGGCTCTGGGAAGCCGAGCTCGGCAACTCCTCCAAGGACGAGCTGAACCTGATCCAGAAGGGCAAGAACTACGGCTGGCCGATCTGCGAGGGCCCCTGCAACACGGCGGGCATGACCAACCCGGTCCGCACCTGGGGAGTCGCCGAGGCGTCCCCGAGCGGGCTCGCGATCGTCAACGACACGCTGTTCATGGCGGCACTCCGTGGTGAGCGGCTCTACCGGATGAAGATCACCGGCAACACCACGGCCACGCCGACGGTCCACTTCCAAGGCACGTACGGGCGGCTCCGCACCGTCGAGCCCGCACCGGACGGCGGCCTCTGGCTGACCACCACCAACGGCGACAAGGGCGGCACGCCCGGCGGCCGTAACAACAAGATCCTGCATGTCGAGCTGAAGGGCGGAGGCGGCCCGAATCCCGGTCCGTTCGCGCTCACCAGCACGGCGTACAACAACGGCGGCGCGATCCCGAACAAGTACTCATGCGCCGAGGACGGCGGGGCGGGCAACGACATCTCGCCGCCGCTGGCCTGGACCACAGGTGATCACGCCGCTAAGAGCTGGGCGCTCACGTTCATCGACCTGGCCAACGGCGGCAAGCACTGGACGATCTGGGACATCCCGGCTTCGGTCACCTCGCTGCCCGAGGCGTTGAAGCGCGGGTACGCCGTGCCCGACGTGCCTGGCGCCAAGCAGAAGGCCATGGGCGCCGCGGCGGTGAACCAGCAGTTCTTCGGGCCCTGCCCGCGGAGCCCGCACACGTACGAGTTCACGCTCTACGCGGTCAACGTCGACACCCTGCCCGGCGTGAGCCAGAGCAGCACGGTCGCTCAGGTGGAGACGGCGATCAAGGCGAACGACATCGCCAGCACCAAGCTGAGCGGCACGTCGAGCGCCGCTCCGTAACCGGGCTGTGGGTCGATCGCGCCGTTCGCTTGGCGTGATCGACCCACAGGCGGACACCTGGGCCCCGTCCCGGAGCAGCCCCGATCCGGGACGGGGCCCTTCCCGTACCCCGGGCCGCCGCCTCCCGGGCCCGCATCCCGGGCCCGCATCCCGGGCCCGCATCCCGGGCCCGCATCCCGGGCCGCCGCCTCCCGGGCTCGCCGCCCGCCTCGAAACCGGACTGTCCGGATACGCGGGCAATAAGCGGGCGCCTGATGCCCCGATTTCCCCGACAGTTGTGCGGCCGAACGGGCCTGGCCGCACTGAACAAGCCACTAGCCTGCCGCCATGCCTCGAGCGCTGCCCGGTTTCACTTCGACCGTATTCACCCACGGCGGGAAGGCGCGGACGGTCTACCGCGCCGGCACCGGCCCTGCCGTCATCGTTCTCGCCGAGATGCCGGGGATCACGCCACGGGTCACGCACTTCGCCGAGCGCCTGTCCGGGCTCGGGTTCACGGCGGTCATGCCGCACCTCTTCGGTACGCCGGGCAAGTCCCCGAGCAACGCGCGGTTCGTCCGCTCGATGCTGCAGGCCTGCATCTCCCGGGAGTTCACGATCTTCGCGCGCGGCAAGAACTCGCCGATCACGGATTGGCTCCGCGCGCTCGCCCGTCACGAGCACGAGACGTGCGGCGGCCCGGGCGTCGGCGTGGTCGGCATGTGCTTCACCGGCGGGTTCGCGCTCGGCATGATGGTCGATGAGACGGTGATCGCGCCGGTGCTCAGCCAGCCGTCACTCCCGTTGGGCAAGAAGCCCGAGACGCGCGCCGACCTGGGAATCGACGCCGTCACGCTCGACCGGGTGAAGGAACGGTGCCGGACAGAGAACCTGTGCGTCCTGGGACTGCGCTTCGAAAAGGACGAGCTGGCGCCGTATGAGCGATTCGTCCGGCTCGGCGAGGAACTGGGCCGGCACTTCGTTGGCGTCGAGATCCCCTCGGCCCCTGGCAACCCGGACGGGATCGACGTCAAGGCGCACTCGGTGCTCACCGAGCATCTCGTGGACCGGCCCGACCACCCCACCCACAAGGCGCTGCAACAGGTCATCGACCTCTTCCAGGACCGCTTGTTGCGGTCGGACCAGACACGCTAGGACGTGGAACGGGCAGCCCGCCACCGTGATGGCGCGGACTGCCCGTCTCGGCAGCAACGCTGCGCTACTCCCGGTGACCGTTGTTGTCGCGCTTGCCGTTGGCGGTCCGGGGATCGCCCCAGGCGAAGCCGTCCGGAACGCGGAGCATGCGCGGGTCCATGATGTCCGACAGGCGCGTGCGTTCGAGACGCTCGTCGCCGGGCTCGGGTAGCTCGGCCGACGGCGGCTCGTGCGGCTGCTCGCGGTGCGGCTCGGGCTCTTTGCCGGGCTCCGGAGTCGGCGGCACGACCGAGAGGCTCGGCCCGCTCGGCGGGAACTGCGCGCGCCGCGGCGGCATCGACCGCACGTCCGGGTGGTCGGGCAGCGGCTGCTCGAACTGCTCTTGCGGCGTCCGGCCGAAGCCCTGGGGCGGCGGCGTGGGCATGCCGGGAGGCGTCAGCCCGGGCTGCATCGGCTGCGTCGGGTTGGTGCCCCGACCGTTCGGCGGCGCGCCACGGTGGAACGGCCCGTCCCCGCCGGGCTCCCCGGCCTGCGGGTGGGCCTGCGCCGTGCCGGACCGGTGATCGCCCTGCGACCCACCGCGGGAGATGACTCCACGCGGGTCGGTGGGCTGCTCAGGCTTCTCCGGCTCGTTCGCGAGCTGTCCGGCGACGATCTGGTCCATGCCGAGCGGGTCGGTGCGGAGCTGCTCGGCCGTCAGCGGCGCGGGCGGCGGGAGGAGCCCGCCACCGAGCGGATCCTGAAGCAGGTCCGGGCTACGGCGGCTGGGCCCGCGCTCGAGTTCGCGCGGCTGACCGTGCTCGGCAGGCCGACCGTGCTCTGGCCGACCCTGCTCGGCAGGCCGACCGTGCTCGACAGGCCGACCGTGCTCGACAGGCCGACCGTGCTCTGGCCGACTGTGCTCGATAGGCCGACTGTGCTCTGGCCGACTGTGCTCGATAGGCCGACTGTGCTCGGGCCGGCCTTGCTCGGGCCTGCCGTGCTCGACAGGCCGCTCCGGGGCCCGCTCCAGCTCACGCCCGATCGCCCGGCTCGGGGCGCGCTCGGCCGGCTGCTCCTGCGGGCGCCCGAGCTGCGGCTCGATCACCCGGCCGGGGAACGGCGCCGGCTCGAACGGTGGGGGCGGCGCCTGGCCGATGATCTGGGTGGCCTCGACCGGCGGCGAAACGTTCTCCGGCGCGCGGTCGAGCTTGCGCTCCGCCGACCGGCGGGCGGACCGGCTGAGCCGCTCGAACGTGGCCTCGGCGGCCGCGCTCGGCTTCAGCACCGTCTCGACGTCGCTCGGGCCTTCCACGTCGAGTACCCGGTGGCCGTTGGGGGTCTCGAAGATCGTCGCCTTCATGACCTTCACCGGCAACCCGTTGTCGACGAGGAACTCGAACGTCGACTGCGCGCGCGTGGTGAAGTCGCCGGTGGCGAGGAAGAGCCGCGGCGCCGGCTTGACGTGGCCCTGGCCGGTGCCGCCGAGGAAGGCGTGCCAGTCCGTCCAGAACTCGGACTCGCCTCGCCAGTAGAGCATCGCGAGTTCGTCGAGCGTGGCGGCGCGCGCCCAGCCGGCGTACTCCAGGCACTCGGCGAGACCGGTGCGGTCGATCTGGCGGCGCACGTGGATCACCACGATGCTGCTCTCGGGGTCGAGCGCGACGATCGCGGGGCGGCCGCCGCCGTCAAGCGGCGCCTGCCGCCGGACCCGGAACAGCCGCTCACCGACGAGCCCGTCGAGGTTGCGCCAGAGCACATCCTCGATGACCTCGTCATAGGCCCCCACGCCGCTCTCGATCTGGCGGAATGGGATCAGGCCGTCGGGGCTGACTTCGAACAGTGGCATCGGTTTATCCCTCCTGATCGCTCAACGACTGGGCCGCGTAGACGACCACGGGGGTGCGCACCGCGCACTCTTGTGTACTGACTTCACGTCTCTTCTCCTGTGAGCGTGCCAGGCCGGGACGCCGAGGCGCCCGGCGATACAAACGGCAGCCCACTGGGTGGACCGCCCTCGACCAGCCGCTGGAGTGCGACCGTGTCGAGGTACTCCTCCACGACGTCACCGAGCAGGTCCAGTGCTGCGGACCGCACGGCGGCGTAGTCGGTATCCGGGGCGACTAGGAAACCACGCCGCCCCGACACTGTTGCAACCTCTGTGAGGAACGCCCTACGGAACTGGTCAGACTCGAAGGCACCGTGCCAATGCGTTCCGTAAACAGCCCCGTACCGTGCGCCTTCGTGGCCGCCGCCGCAGAGCGTCAGCAACGGCTCCACGGCCGGGTCGAGCCAGCCGACCTGGCCGTGGTGGATCTCGTATCCGGCGACCGGCGCGCCGCCGAACGCCGACCCGGTGGGACGGGCCAACGTCTTCTCGGCGGCGAAGACCGTGCGGAGTGGCAATAGGCCGAGCCCGTCCACCACGCCGGCGCCGCTCTCGACGTCGTCGACGATCTGCTCGCCGAGCATCTGGTACCCGCCGCAGATGCCGAGAACGGGACGGCCAGCGGCGGCGTGTGCGGTGACGGCGCCGGCGAGGCCGGTTTCCCGGAGCCAGGCGAGATCGGCGACGGTTGCCTTGCTACCGGGCAGCACAATCAGGTCGGCGCCGGCCAGGTCACCGGGGTGGGCGGCGAGGCGCACCTGCACGCCCGGCTCGGCGGCGAGCGCGTCGAGGTCGGTGGCGTTGGACATCCGCGGCAGCCGCGGCACCGCGACCCGCAACCATACGCGCCCGACCGGCGGCGCGCCGCGCCCGAGCGTGCCGCCGGCGGCGAAGGAGAGTGAGTCCTCGGCGTCGAGCCAGAGGCCGGGCAGCCACGGGACGGTGCCCAGCACCGGCCGTCCGGTCAGGTCGTCGAGCATGGCCAGCCCGGGCTCGAGCACGGCCGGATCACCGCGGAACTTGTTCACCACGAACCCGGCGATCAGTGCCTGGTCCTCGGCGGAGAGCAGCGCGAGCGTGCCGAACAAGGCGGCGAACACGCCGCCGCGGTCGATGTCGCCGACGACGAGCACCGGAAGCTGTGCGGCCCGGGCGAGGCCCATGTTGGCGATGTCCGTGCTGCGGAGGTTGATCTCGGTGGGGCTGCCCGCGCCCTCGCAGATGACTGCGTCGTACTCCGACCGCAGCCCCTCGAACGTCTCGAGAACCGTGTCGAGAAGCGCCGCCTTCCGGTGCTGGTAGGACGTCGCCGACACCTCACCGGCCGCGCGGCCCAGCACCACCAGCTGGGATTGCCGATCACTGCCGGGCTTGAGCAGCACCGGGTTGAACCGGACGCTCGGTTCGAGCCCGCACGCCGCGGCCTGCAACGCCTGCGCGCGGCCGATCTCACCGCCGTCGAGCGTGACGACGGAGTTGTTGCTCATGTTCTGCGCCTTGAACGGCGCGACCTTCACGCCCTGGCGGGCGAACCAGCGGCAGATACCGGTGGTGAGCAGGCTCTTGCCTGCATCCGAGGTGGTGCCGGCGACGAGCAGTGCGCCCCTCATCGAGGCCTCACCCGCCACCGGCGGCGTCTCGCCCGCAACGGCGTGACCAGCGCGAACGCGAGCCCCGCCGCGGCCAATCCCACAGCGCCCGAGAGAGTGCTGGCGCGCCGGATGTCAAACACGTCTGGCGACGGGCCGTGGCCGAGCGCGGGTCTCAGCTCGGTGCGGCCCTGGTACGTGTTGGCACCGCCGAGCCGGATACCGAGGGCACCTGCCGCGGCAGCCTCGCACTGGCCTGCGTTCGGGCTCGGGTGCGCGCGCCCGTCCCGCCGCCACACGCCCCACGTCTCCAGCGGATCCCCGCCGACCACCGGCGCCACCACCCCCGTGAGGAGAGCGGTGAGCCGCGCCGGCAGCCAGCTAGCGGCGTCGTCGAGCCGGGCCGATGCCCACCCGAACGCGGCGTACCGGGGCGACCGGTAGCCGACCATCGCGTCGAGCGTGTTCACCGCCCGATAGCCGAGCAGGCCAGGCAGCCCCGCGACGGCGCCCCAGAAGAGCGGAGCGACCACGGCGTCACCGGTGTTCTCGGCGACCGACTCGACGGTGGCACGGGTGATCTCCTGCCGCCCGAGCCCTTCGGGATCCCGCGCGCACAGGTGCGAGAGGCGGGCCCGCGCCGTCGTGAGGTCGTTGCGTTCGAGAGCGCTGGCCATGGCGGCGGCCTCCCGGCGCAGAGTCGTGCCGCCGAGCACCGCCCAGGTGGCCGCCGCGACGACGGCCGCACGGGCGAGCGGGCGGCGCCGGGTCAGCCGGTCGACCACGGCGCCGGCCACGACGGGTGCCCCGACGGCGACCGCTGTGAACGCCGCCCCGCGCGCCCGGGTGGGCGCGTAGCACCGCTGTTCGAGGGCGCCAACCGCGCTGCCGTAGAGGGCGACCGGGTGTGCGCGGCGCGGATCGCCGAGCAGCGCATCGACAGCGACACCGGCCACCAGGCCGAGGGCCGTGGCGCCGGCGTCGCGCAGGGCGGCACGCCGATCGTCGCTGACCGTCAATGCACGCTCCCGTACCTTCCGCTGAACCGGCTCCAGCGAGCGATCCTCTCACGGCTACCGCGCACGTCACAGTGTCTACGGACGCCCGCTGCCACCCGCGCGCCCACTACTTCCCTGGATACCCGAACAGTCCGCTTTCGGCGCCACGCACGGAGCGTTCAGTCGGTATCGACGGCGTCGTCGTCACCGGCGGACGAGTCGTCCGGCTCGGCGCCGACCTCCTCCGCGACCTCGAACGTGGGGCCGGCCAATGACTTCGTGCGGGTGAAGTCCGCGACGCCGCGGGTGAGGTCCAGGCCGACGGCGTGCGCCTCCAGTTCGTACGCCGAACGGCGCTGACCGTCGGCCTCGTACGGCCGGGTGTAAAGCCGGCCCGTGACGATCACCGGATCGCCCTGGACGACGCTGCGATCGACGTTGTCAGCGAGCGAACGCCAGCAGGTGACCTTCAGGTAGAGCGAATCGCCGTCGATCCACTGGCCGTCGTTCTTGTCGTACCGGCGGGCGGTGGAGGCGATGCGGAAGGTGGTGACGCTGTGGCCGGCTTCGGTCTTGCGGCGCTGCGGGGTGTCGACCGCGTTCCCGGTGACGGTCAGGATCGTTTCGCGCATGGAGGAACTCCTCGTTCTCGGGACGGCCACGGTGGCCGCCGAGAACCACGGTGCCGGGAACGAGCGCGACGATCGATGGCGCGACGCCGATCTGTGGACAGAGACTCCCCTGTGGACAGCGCCGGCCGGCCCCGAGCAACTTCTGCTACGGGACCGGCCGGAACGCGCAGGTGGCCGTGGTTTTCTGGGCTATAGCCCAGAAAACCACGGCCACCTCAAGGCAAACTAAGCAGCGCGACGGCGCCTCACCAGGAACCGCACCAGCGCACCGGCGCCGAGCAGAGCGATACCGGCCGCCACCGCGCCGCCGACCCCGGCACCGGTAACCGGCAGGCCGCCACCGTTCTCGTTCTTGACCTTGGCGGCGAGCAACCTGGTCTTGGCCGCGCAGTCACGGACCCCGGCGAAGCGCCGCGAGAAGCCCTCCGGACCGAGCACCTCGATCACGTAGCTGGCGCCCTCGGCCACCGGCACGAACTTGGTCGCGGTGGCCGGCTTGTCGACCGGCACCTTCTGGCCGTTGACCGTGTACACGGAGTTGCGGCCGGCCTTGGCGGTCCGGTCGTTGGCGATGATGACGTCCATGCCGCCATCGGCGCAGTTGGGCTGGGTTGTAACCCCAGGGTCGACAGCGTCAGCGCAGTCCCGCTTGCCCTTGAGGTTGATCGTCTTCAGCCCATCGGAGACCGGGATGTCGTAGAGCGCATCCTCGGGGACCTGGATCGGGATGATCTTGCTCGCGCCGGCCGGCACGGTCACCTTCCGACCGTCGACGGTGGCGTAGAGCGGGGTGCGGCGCTTGGTGTTGTCGAGGTCGACCCCGATGCCGTCGGCGACACAGGTCGGCGAGACGTCGAGATCCTTGTCGAGACCGTCGGCGCCCCAGCGCACCACCGAGGACTGGCGCACCGGCACCGACTTCCGGTCGGCGAACACGAGGCCCTGGCCCGGCTGGCCGGAGGTTACGCCCTGCACCACACGGCCGAGCGCGGACGCCGGGTCACCGACGGCGGTGACGACGGCTTCGCCGGGCGGGGTGTTCTTCGGTACGTCCAGGAAGAACTTCTCGCCGCCACGGGCGCTCTTCACGACCTGGCCGGATGGGTTGACCAGCTTGACGCCGGCCGGGCCTTTGGTGATGTTGGTCAGGACCGAGCCGGCGCCCTTGTCCACGGTGAACGGGCCGATGAGCTGGCCTGGGCCGCCGCGCAGGTTGCCGAGCGCGTCGGTGCCGGGCGCGGACATCAGCTTCGGCGCCTTAACCGGCCGGCCGACGTTCGCAGCGCCGGTGAGCGTCTTGTACAGGGCCTCGACCGGACCGGCGTTGAGGCCCCGCACGAGGTCGGTGCCCGCCGCGTAGTGCCAGATGGCGGCCTGGGTGGCGGCGGCGCGCTGGCGCGGCGTGAGCGGCGTGTTCATGGCCAGGACGTCACGGCCGGCCACCTTGGGCAGGCTCGACGTGTTGGTCACGCTGCTGGCCTGCGGCACCGTGTTCTGCAGGAGCCAGTTGATCTTGCCGAGCTCGTTGCTGTCGAGCGCACCCGGCGCGACGCTGTCGGAGTAGCGGGCGCCGCTCTTGGCCGTGCTGCTGGGGTCGAGGGTGTAGCCCACGACGCTCTGCGGACCGGTCTGCATCGCGAGCATCTGAGCCGCGACGTGCCGGACGACGCCATCTTTCTGGAGGACGACCGTGGATGCGGTGTCAGCCACCGGCCGGACGAGGCCAGTCGCGCCGGTGACGCCGTCGAGACCATCGGCGGCCGCGGAGCCGGGCGTCCACGCTGTGAGGGCGAGGGCGCCGACAGCCGCCGCAGCGACAAGCCGGGCGGGCGTACGGACGAAGGACACGAGTATTACCCCCGGGGGTGAGGTCGTCGCGTTGTTGCGACGAGGCATCGGCCCCGGAGCCTAGCCACGCGATCGAGGGCAAATCCACCCCGAACGGTTATGAACGGTGTTAGGTGATGTTATCGGACAGCCAGCGCTAACGGCGCCTCAGCCCCCAGCGGCGCGCGAACCACGAGCATGGAACCGTCGTAGCGGGCATAGGAGCGGAGCCCCAGCCGGATCAGCAACCGTGCCAGACTGGCGTTGCCGATCGCGCCGAAGGTGATCATCTCCTGGTAGCCGAGTGCGGCGGCCGCAGCCATCGCCCGCCGGGCAAGGATCGTGCCGAGGCCGCGGCCCTGGTGATCGTCACGGACCAGTACGGCGATTTCGGCCACCGGCAGGCCGCCGCCGACCTGGACCATGCCGAGCAACTCGCCGTCCGCGCGGCCGGCGCACGCCAGCAGTGCGCACCCACCAGGCGGTCGCAGCAGCGTGCGCACGGTGGAATCGGTGAGCCGCGGCGGCGCGCCCAGATACCGGAACCGCAGCGAGACCGGATCGCAGGCCTCGTGGAAGGCGCGGAGCCGGTCGGCATCGGTGGCCTCAGCCTGGCGCACGACGGCGACCCGGCCGCCGACGAGCGCGACATGTGTTGTTCCACTATGGACAGGAGCACTGGCGAGGGACATTACGACCACCTCCACGGTCCCTTATGAGAGTGAGCCACCGGTGTTTCGCCTGGGCTACACCGCCATGACCGGCCGGGGTCGCAGTGCGGATCAGCCGGTGAGGTGGATCACCAGGTCCGCGAGGTCGCGGGTGGCGGCAACGAGGTCGGCGTTGCGCTGGTCGGTGCCGTACGCCCAGTCACGCGCCTGACCTGGGGATTTGCCGTACGCCTCATGCCGGCGCACCAGCCGGTCGAGCCGGACCTGCTCCGCTGGCGCCAGGAACCAGACCTCGTCGAGCAGCGCCCGCACCGGCTCCCAGACGAGCAGGTAGTTGCCCTCGGTGACCACCAGGGGGACGTCCGCCCGCACCGGGACCGCGCACGCGATCGGCTCCTCGATCTCGCGCCGGAACAGCGGGGCGTAGACGCACTCCTCCGCCGGGTCGCGTAGCCGCCGCAGCAGTGCCGCGTATCCGGCGGCGTCGAACGTGTCCACGGCGCCCTTGCGGTCACGGCGGCCGAGGCGCTCCAGCTCGACGTTGGCGAGGTGGAAGCCGTCCATCGCGACCAGTACGGCAGCGCCGTCGAGGGCGGTGACCAGCGCCTCGGCGACCGTCGACTTGCCAGCTCCGGGCGCGCCGGTGATGCCGAGGATCCGCCGCCGGCCGGGTTCGAGCAGGCCATGCGCACGGTCGATCAGCTCGGCCAGGCTGGTCATTTGCGCGCCAGCTCGGCCGCGAAGCCCCGCAACCTCGGGTCGGCGAGCCACGCACGCAGGCCAGGGACGCTGCACCGGACGGCGGCAACCTCGGCTGCGAACGCCAGCGCGCGCGGGAACGGGATACCCGGTGTCGCGGACACGGCGTAACAGAAAGCGCCGTGGAAGGCGTCGCCCGCAGCGAGGGTGTCCTTGACCGCGACCCGCACCACCGGCACCTCGCCTGATTCGGACCCGCGCCACCACCAGACCGGCTGGCCACCCCGGGTCACCGCTACTGCCTCCACGCCACGCCGGCGCAGCCCGGCGACGGATTCCACGGCGGTCGCCGCCCCCGGCGTGCGGAAGTCGGCAGAGCAGACGGCGAAGTCGACCAGAGGCAGCACTGACTCCAGGCCAGGTTTCCAGCTCCCGCCGTCGAGTACCACCGGAACCTGACGCTCGACGGCGGCGCGGGCCGCCGCGAGCGCGACCTCGGGGTGGTGACCGTCGACGAGCACGACTTTGGCGCGCGCCACGGTCGCTGCGAGATCGGCCGGGGCAGGCAGTGCCATGCGGGCGGCGTTCATCGAGACGACGGACCTGTCGCCGGTGGCGTCCACGACATAGATGCTGGACAGCGCGGGTGCCGCGACGGACCGAGGCATCGCGTCTCGCACCTCGACGCCGCGCTGCCCGAGTTCGGTGGCGGTATACCGGGCCAGCACGTGCCCACCGAGCGCCGTGACCAGCGTGGCGCCGCCGCCCAGCGCCGAGAACGTCACCGCCGCGTTGGCCGCCGGTCCGCCCGCCGCCAATTCGTGGCCGAGCGCGACCACCTTGGTGTTGGCGTCCGGCAGCGCCTCGACCCGGTATGCCGAGTCGAGGGTGGCGAGTCCGGCGAAGAGCCCGCGCGGCGGCGTCATCGGTGGCACGTCTCTCCCTTCTCGGTCGTCTGTACCCCTCTCGACTATCACGCGCGAGGGCAGATCGCCGGACCAATCGCTACGCTGCGTGTGCAATTGATTACCATGTGGAAGGGAAGATCGTGGTCGAGCCTGTCATCACGGGGCGTAACGGACTTCTGTCACCCGTTCGTAACCCAGTTGACTTCCACGAATGGCTCTGATCCGTCCAACTCCGCCCTGACCAGGGGGTTACGCTGCTCCCCGGGACAGCGGCGAGCCCAATCGGCGGCCATCTTCGGTGGCGGCTTACGCTCTGCTGCGGTCTTCACCCAGCGCCCGTAGCTCAGCGGATAGAGCAACTGCCTTCTAAGCAGTCGGCCGCAGGTTCGAATCCTGCCGGGCGCGCCGTTCCGCGGCGGAGCAGCGGGTTCCGTCCTTGAGGACCCGTCAGCGCGGTGAGGTAGCGGTCCACGGCACCACGCGCCCCACCGGGTCGTGCAGCGCGTTGAGTATCAGGATTCGGGGCGCGTCCGTGATGCGCAGGCGGTGCTGCGGCTTGTTCGCCCTCGACGGCGACCATGCAGCGCAAAAGCCCTGGTCACCTAGGCCGGCGAACCGGTGTTGCGACCGTGCCGCGGCCCCGCGGAAAAAGTTTGGCGGCGATGTCGATTTCGCCGTCCCGGGTTCGACGTACTTGTAGAGCCGCGGTTCAGCCGGTCGAGACAGTCCGGGGGCCCAGCTCCACCGAGACCGAACATCCCGGCTACGCCTGGAGGAGAGAGCAATGACCGTCACCACGCTCAGCACGCACCGCGACTCCGCTACCCGGCGGCAGACCGGATGCCAGCACTTCCCGCAGTGCCCGTCCTCGGACGCGCCCGACCACGACGCAGCACGTGTGGTCGCCGCCCACCCGGAGCAGGGCTGGAGCCTGCTCTGCAACGGCGTCGTCGTCTTCGAGGACACCGGCGAGATCCTGCCGAACCGCACCTGCGTCGCCCCGCACCGGCCGGAGACCCACCGTCCGCTGCAGGCCGCGTAACCAACCAGCATCCCGCGTAACGGACCACCAACTGAAAGGGCAGAACGATGTCGCAGCAAACCATGACCCGCCGTACCGGTACCTCCAGCGCCACCACCCAGCCCGCGCCGCGCCGCCGCGTGAACATCACGCTGTGGGTGCTCCAGTCGCTCGCCGCGGCGATGTTCGCCTTGGGCGGGATCAACAAGCTCGCCGGCGAAGCACAGACGGTGGCCGGCTTCAACGAGATCGGGCTCGGCGACTGGTTCCGGTACCTGATCGGAGCCCTGGAACTCGCCGGCGCCATCGGCCTGCTGATCCCGGTGCTGTCCGGCCTGGCCGGGCTGGCGTTCGTCGGTCTGCTGATCGGTGCGGTCATCACCCAGGCCGTGGTGTTCGACGGCGAGATGGTGGCCTTGCCGGCCGTCGTGCTGGTGGTCGTCGCGATCATCGCCTGGGGCCGCCGGCGCCGCAACGCCGACCTCGTCGCCCTGCTCAAGAACCCCAGGCGCGCCAGGACCCGCTAAGCACCGCCGCCACGATCCGGCTGGCCGCCGTCCTCCGAGGGCGGCCAGCCGGATCGCGTGCGTACCCGCCCGCTGGAACCAGTCAGCCACGTGCAGCAGCTGATCGGCCAGCTCCGGCGACGGGGAATGTGTGCGGCATGTGGAAGATCAGCGACGGCGCTGTGCTGTCCGTCGAGCTGTTCACGCCGTTGTCGGGCACCGACCGCGCCGCCGTGGCCGGCAAAGGCGCCCGCCTGCTCGCTTTCGCCGCGCCCGACGCCACGAGCCACGACGTCCGGTTCGCCCAGAGTCGTTAGCCCGCGTCGTCCTCCACCGGCACCGAGCGGTCCGGGGCGGACGGGTCGGCGGCGCCGATCTCGAACGGGGAGCGGTGCCGGTCCATGACCGGGGCGCTGTCGTCCACCGCGGGCTTGCGCTCGGCGGCTTCGCCGGGGGTCGCCTGGCTGAACAGCTCGGCCGCCGCTTCCGCCGCGGTGGGACGTGCCTGGGCGGGGTCGGGCGTGGTCTTGCTCATGGTGACTCCGGGTTGGTCAGGATCGGCTGGGCCGTGCCGCGCCGTTCAGGCGGCAACCCTACCGACGGCGGCGCTGCGCTGGTTACGCCCCTCCGCAACAACAGTGGCCAGCGGCCACGCCCTCACGGACGGGACCACTGGCCACTGGTTGCGTCAGAGCGGACTCAGACGGGGCGGACCTGCTCGGCCTGCGGGCCCTTCTGGCCCTGCGTGACGTCGAACTCGACACGCTGGTTCTCGTCGAGCGAGCGGTAGCCGTCGGCGGCGATCGCCGAGAAGTGCACGAACACGTCAGCGGTGCCGTCATCCGGGGCGATGAAGCCGAAGCCCTTTTCGGCGTTGAACCACTTCACAGTGCCTTGAGCCATGAAAACGTCTCCTTCAGAAACGGTGGCAGCCCACACCGTGTGGACAACCTAGTTGCCGCGTTAGCCGCGGGCGCGTTTCCGAACTGGAGCCGAAAACACAAAACGCCCGCGATCACAACTCGCGAGCGTCGAGACGTACGAGAACTGCAACTGCAACTGCCTGCAACGGTAGCAGACATCGGCACGCTCTGGCGCGAACCGGGGACAGCGCGTTGAACCTGCCCCACCGGCGGGCCCTGCGGCGACGGTCAACCCGAACCTCCCGGAGAGCTGGGCTGGTCGCCAGAGGCGGATCCGGGAGCGAGCAAAGAAGGAATAGGTATTCCGGTTCCGGTCAGCACTGGAATGCGACTAACCGACACTTTCGATCCGTCGAACGCTGTCCCGGCAAATAAGGCATAAAGTGTCGAAAACCGTCTAGTACGAAAAAGGCGGAAAAAGCTTGAATCCGATGGAGCGGCGTCGCTACAATCTCGTCCCGAGATCGATCTCAAAGTCCATTTTCTACTCACAGCCTGGGGTGGAGTCGTCACGGCGCTGGGCGATTTCGTAAGGCACGGAAATCACGGGGGACACATCATTCACGAAATCTGAGAGGTGTCTCATGACTGTCAGCCTGACCGGCGCGAGACGCACGACGCTCGGGGCCCTGGCCACCGTTGTTGTCTTTGCCCTCGCCGGGCCGGCCCCCGCCAGCGCAGCCAGTAGCACCCAAATCGAGTCGGCGCCGCCGACCGACCGGATCGTCGTCGAAGTCATCACCGTCAACGGATCGGGCTGCCGCCCAGGCACCGCCGCGGTCGCCGTCGCCAGCGATAACACGGCGTTCACGGTGACGTACAGCGAGTACCTTGCCGCGGTGGGCGTCGGCGCCAAGCCGACGGACTTCCGCAAGAACTGCCAGCTCAACCTGCGGTTCCACGTGCCGCAGGGCTTCACTTACGCGATCGCCAAGGCTGACCATCGCGGGTTCGCCCACCTGCAGCGGGGCGCGTACGCACGGCAGGGTGCGAACTACTACTTCCAGGGTGATTCGGCGACGACGCGCCTCGGTCACAACTTCCGTGGGCCCTTCAGCGACGACTGGCAGGCCACCGACGTCACCGACGTGGCCGAACTGGTCTGGGCGCCATGCGGCAAGTACCGGAACCTCAACGTCAACACCGATCTGCGGGTCTACGCCGGTACTTCGGATCCGCATACGACGACGAGCTTCATCACGATGGACTCGACGGATGGCAGCCTCAAGACGATCTACCACTTCGCCTGGAAACGCTGCTAGGAGTTAGCCGAGTTTCCGCGTTTCGCCGGCGCGCACCCCGCCCCCCGGACAACGCGAAACCGTTCCTGTGCGTGACGGCGAGGGGTTTACCGATCGGGGCCGGTAAACCCCTCGTCATCGCAGCGTCCACATGCGCCACAACTGACTCGGGAAATACCGTTCAGCCCGGGCGGCGCCCGGCCAGCGCGTACCCCGGCGTCGCGCAGGGGCTCGATCACCGTGCCGAGTGCGGTGCGCGCTTCCTCCCCCGCCACGGCCGCCACCCCTCGACCAGCGCGGAGCCGTCCGGCCCGCCGCGCACTGCGTGGTAGATCCGCCAGTTGGG
>Ga0184623_10000121_pt1 | contig 31104 bp, 29 predicted proteins | sample PLM1_100_b1_FD_133138 | JGI IMG/M metagenome (GOLD analysis project Ga0184623, IMG submission 133138) | Groundwater sediment microbial communities from an aquifer in East River, Colorado, USA - PLM1_100_b1 | ecosystem: Environmental > Terrestrial > Soil > Riparian zone | place: USA: East River... | reverse complement strand
GGCCTGGTTCATCGGCAACGGCTTCCTGATCAACCAGCACGGAGAGCTGTCCTGGCACGGGCGGATCGACACGGGCTTCGTAATCAGCCTCCTCCTCGGGGTCTCCGTGGGCGCGGTCGCCGGCCAGATCCGCACCGAATGGCGCGCACACCGACGCATCCGGACGTTCGAGGATCTGCTCCAGGGAGCGGCCACGCCGCAGGCCGCCGAGCCCGTCCCGCCCGCCGAGGCGCGCGAGGCCCGGGCGGAGCCGGAGACGACAGAGCGCATAGCAAAGGAGAGATAGGTGCTCGACCCGATCCATGTCCTGCTGCCGTACGACGAGTCCGGTTCTCCGGAGGAGTCCGGATCGAGGTAGGCGGCGGCACGCCGCCGCAGATCGGACGGCGGTGAAGAGCTCCACAGACCGCTATCCACAGGCTGTGAACAAGTCACCAACGGAGCAGACCACGGCCTCCATCAGCGGTGGCCGCCTGTGGACGAACAGTTCTGCATCGCGCAGTTCGTGCACTGCGCCAGCGGTATCCCGATGATCCGTCCCTGCGGGCAAGCCACGTCCACTTCGGACCATGAGCGAGAACCTCCGGAAGGAGGCACCCCGGTCAGCCCGTCGCGCGTTACAGCGTTGTGCGGCGCTTCCGGGCCGCCAGCGTCAGCGCCGTGCCGCCACCGATGAGCACCGCGCCGGCGAGCAGGAAGCCACCGATCGCGAGCCCGGTCTTGGGCAGCGAGCCGCCGGCAGTGCCAGGCGCGGGCGCGGCCGAGGGCGAGTTGCTCGCCGACGGATCAGCGGTCGCCGACGCGGACGGGCTCGTCGCGGAAGACGCCGGCGTCGACGTCCACCTTGCCGTCACGCTCGATCACCAGGATGTCGGACCCTGGCGGGCGGCCGCGTGGTGGCGCGACGCCGAACTGTCGGGCTTATTGGGGTATCGGACGCCCGTTTAAAGCACGCGAGTCCGGACAGTCGGGTTCCGGGTAACCGTGAAGAAGGCCCCCTAGAGTCGATCCCGACACGACCTTCGACGGGTGTCCCGCGAACGCCCCGGTGCCTAGAGTCAGCTCCGACAAATGCCGCACCTGACCGGAAACGGAGCACGCCACGATGTCCAGCCGCGAGCCGACAGTCCTGGGCCTGTCGCTCGGCGATCGGCTGCTGTTCATGATCGGGGCGCCCGCCCTGGGCCTGGTGCTCGGCTACTTCATCCCGCGCATCGCAGACTGGGCCACGACGTTGCCGTGGATGCCGTTCGAGGGCCCGCTCCGGCTCATCGCCTCGTTCGACGGGTTCTGGGGGGCGGTTGGCCTCCTCGTCGGCGGCCTGGCGCTCGGAGTCTTCGCCGCGGCCGCCGTCATCACCATGACCCTCAAGGTGACGCTCACCGACACCGAGATCCAACTCAGCAAGGACGACAAGACCCGCACGATCGCACGGTCGGACGTCGGGGCGGTGTTCATCGACGGTAAGAAGCTGGTCATCCTCGACGGCGAATCCCGGGAGCTGGCTCGCGAGGAGTACGAGGCGTCCGCGGACGACGTCGAGCGGGCGTTCCAGTCGCACGGCTATCCGTGGGTGAGCGAGGATCCGCACGCCGACCTCTTCCGGCGGTGGGTCCCGGACCACCCGGATCTCCCGGGCGCGGTGAACGCCGTACTGAAGGCCCGCGAGATCGCGTTGACGAAGAAGGCCGCCGACGACGCCGCCGACCTGCGGACCGAGGTGCAGAAACTCGGCTTCGTCGTGCGGGACGAGGGGCTCCGGCAGTACGTGCGCCCGCTGGTCCGATCCTGAATCCGCTCGCCTTCTGGGCGACATGTTGGCGCCCGCTCTGGCGGCCTGGTCGGGCAGTATCGCCGGCATGGGCGAGCAGAAGAACAACATGCTGACCGGCGAGCTGTACTGGTACGACGATCCGGAACTCGTCGTAGAACGGGCCCGCTGCGCGGAGCTCATCGACCGGTACAACGCGGCGCCGACGACCGAGCACCCCGCACTCCTGCGTGAGCTATTCGGTCACGTCGGCGAGGGCGCCGTCATCAACGCGCCGCTGCGCTGCGACTACGGGTACCGGATAAGCATTGGCGCCCGCAGCTTCATCAACTACGACGCGATCCTGCTCGACAGCGGCGGTATCACGATCGGGGACGACGTCCAGATCGGGCCGCGCGTGCAGCTACTGACACCGCTTCATCCGCTCGATCCGGACGCGCGCCGCAAGCCGGTCGAGAGCGGCCACCCGATCGTCATCGGGGACGGCGTCTGGCTCGCCGGCGGCGTAATCGTCTGCCCAGGCGTGACGATCGGTGCGAACACGACGGTCGGCGCCGGCAGCGTGGTCACCCGTGACCTGCCGGAGCGGGTGCTGGCCGTCGGCAACCCGTGCCGGGTGGTCCGTCCGCTGTAAAAGGACGTGGCGACGGCAATTGCTGGCGACGGCACGGAACCGGCCCGGCATGATGCAGGAGTGACCACACCGACCGACGCCTCCGAGCCGCCCACCCCCGCCGACGACGCCTCCGGCCCGCCGACCCCGGCCGATGGCGACGAGGCCCGCTGGCAGGCCCGCTTCCGCGCTATCCGCATCTCGCTGCCCGGCTGGGCCGTCGACCGCCCGTCGCGGTGCCTGTACGTCTCCAATGCGAGCGGCGTCTTCGAGCTGTACGCGTGGGACCGGGACACGGGCGAGCGCCGCCGGGTCACCGACCGTCCGAACGGCACCACCGACGGCGCACTCGACCCCAGCGGCGAGCAGCTGTGGTGGTTCGACGACACGGACGGCGACGAGTTCGGCACGTGGAAGCGCCAACCGTTCGCCGCTGACCACACGTCCGCGGTCGAGGCGATCCCCGGGCTCGAACCCGGCTACTCCGCAGGCCTCGACATCGGGCGGGAGATCGTCGCGGTCGGCCGCGCCACGGACGACGGGTGCGAGCTGTACCTGTGGCGCCCGGAGACCGAGCCCGTGCTGGTGTACCGCTCCGAGCAGGACGCCTCGGTGGGCAGCCTGTCCATCGACGAGACGCTTCTCGCGATCGAGCACTCCGAGCACGGCGACTCCCTCCACCCTGACCTGCGTGTCGTCCTGGTGCCCAGCGGCGAGACGGTCGCCGAGCTGTCGGACGGTCCGGGCAAGGGGCTCCAGGCGCTGGCGTTCTCCCCGGTCCGCGGCGACCAGCGGCTGCTGGTGCAGCACGAGCGGCGTGGCCGTCCCGAGCTGCTGCTGTGGGATCCGGTCGCCGGCGACATCACCGAGCTGGATCTGCCGCTCGACGGCGACGTCTCGGCCGACTGGTACCCCGACGGGTCCGCCCTGCTGATCGAGCGTGAGCACGCGGCGCGCACCACCGTGCACCGGTACGACATCGCGACCGGCACTCTGGCCACTGTGGACACGCCAGCCGGCGTGATCGGCGGCGCGACGGCCCGTCCGGACGGCTCGGTCGAGTACTCGTGGTCCAACTCCGCCCAGCCGCCGCAGATCCGGGTCGCGGGCCGGGACGAGCCACTGCTCACGCCGCCCGGCGAGCCGGCGCCGCCGTCGGTCCCGGTCACGGACGTCTGGGTCGACGGCCCGGGCGGGAAGATCCACGCCCTGATCAGCACGCCGCCTGGCGTCCAAGGCCCGTACGCCACGGTCTTCTCGATCCACGGCGGCCCGCACTGGCTCGACTCGGACAGCTTCAGCGCCGCCCGTGCGGCCGTCGTCGACGCCGGTTACACCGTCGTGCACGTGAACTACCGGGGCTCCACCGGATACGGCAGCGCGTGGCGCGACGCGATCATCGGACGTCCCGGCGCCACCGAGCTGGAGGACATCGCTGCCGTCCACGACTGGGCGGTCGTCAGCGGGCTCGCCGATCCGCAACGCTGCGTGCTGGAGGGCGGCTCGTGGGGTGGGTACCTGACGCTGCTCGGCCTCGGCACCCAGCCCGAGCGGTGGGCGGCCGGGGTCGCTGCGGTGCCGGTCGCCGACTACGTGGCCGCGTACGAGGACGAGATGGAGCAGCTCAAGGCGATGGACCGGGTGCTCTTCGGCGGCAGCCCGGAGGAGGCGTCCGAGGCGTTCGCGGCCGGCTCGCCCATCACATACGCCGAGCAGGTGAAGGCGCCGGTGCTGGTCACAGCGGGCGCCAACGACCCGCGTTGCCCCATCCGGCAGATCGACAACTACCTCGCGCGCCTCACCGAGCTGGGCAAACCCCACGAGGTCTACCGGTTCGACGCCGGCCACGGCTCGCTGGTTGTCGCGGAGCGCATCCGCCAGATGGCCGTCGAACTGGACTTCGTGCGCCGCCACGTCCCGGCCTGACAACGGCTGTACTGCCGTGTTGCGGTTTGGTTGCGCCCTTGCTGGGCAATCGAACGGAATGCAACGTTAATGGCACGATATTCCGGACACCCGGCGCGACCGCGCGCCGGATCGGTGATCGGAGGAGAACTTCGTGACGCAGCGAACCAAGCTCCACAGGGCCGCCCTGGTCCTCGCAGCCACCGCACTCGCGGTCAGCGCGGGTTGCGCGAAGGAGGACGCGGTCACGACGGAGAGCGGGGTGAAGCTGATCAAGAAGGACAAGCTCACCGTCTGCACCCACCTGCCGTACGCGCCGTTCCAGTTCAAGGAGGGCGGCAAGGTCGTCGGCTTCGACGTCGACGTGCTCGACCTCGTCGCGAAGAAGCTCAAGATCGAGCAGGACATCGTCGACACGCCGTTCGAGGGCATCAAGTCCGGCCAGGACCTGAAGACCGGCAAGTGCGACATCGCGGCCGCCGCCATGTCGATCACGCCTGAGCGGCAGAAGGTCATCGACTTCTCCGAGCCGTACTTCAACGCCACCCAGGCGATGCTCGTGAAGGCCGGCGCGCCGTACAAGACCCTCGCCGACCTCAAGGGCAAGAAGGTCGGCGCCCAGGCATCCACCACCGGGCTGGACTACGCCAACAAGGAAGCCGCCGCCAACGGCTACCAGGTCGTCGACTTCAAGGACCTCGCCGCGCAGCAGCAGGCGCTCGCCACCGGCCAGATCGAGGCCGCCATCAACGACCTGCCCGTCTGGGCCGACTTCATCAAGAAGAACACCGGCAAGTACGCCGTCGCCGCCGAGTTCGACACCGGCGACCAGTACGGCTTCGGGATCAAGAAGGACGGCAACCCCGAGCTGGTCAAGACCGTCAACGAGGTGCTCGATACGGCGCGCCAGGACGGCACTTACGACGCGATCTACGAGAAGTGGATCGGCAAGAAGCCGGAGAGCAAGGACAACAAGTAACCGCTGACGTGACGGGGAGGGGGCGGGAGCGCCGTCCCCTCCCCGCTCCGTGAGGAGCCCGGTATGGCCAAGCTCAAACGCCGGCAGCGGCAACGGCTGATCCGCTGGACGCAGTACGTGATCTTCGTACTCGTCGTGGGGCTGGTCGCCTACGCCGCCGACTGGGACACGTTGCGGGAGAGCTTCTTCCGCACGGACCTGATCCGCGAGATGTTCCCGGAAGTCATCACGGTCGCGCTGCGCAACACCGTGGTGTTCACCGTGCTCGCGTTCATCTTCGGGCTGGTGCTCGGCACGATGCTGGCGCTGATGCGGCTCTCCCAGGTCGCGCCATACCGCTGGGTCGCCACCGGCTACATCGAGCTGTTCCGCGGGCTCCCGGCGCTGCTCGTGCTGTTCATGGTCGGCTACGGTATTCCGAACGCCTTCCCGAACCGGGAGATCCCTGGCGGCGTGTACGGCCAGGTTGCGCTGGGCCTCGGGTTGACCGCCGCCGCGTACATGGCCGAGACGATCCGCGCCGGCATCCAGGCCGTGCCGAAGGGCCAGTTGGAGGCGGCGCGCACGCTCGGTATGTCGCACTCGGCGGCCATGCGCAAGATCGTCATCCCCCAAGCATTCCGGATCGTCATCCCGCCGCTGACGAACGAGATCATCCTGCTCACCAAAGATTCCTCGCTCGCGTTCGTACTCGGCGTCACGGCCGGCTCGATCGAGCTGACAAAGTTCGGCGGCGACCTGCTCAACACGCACGTGAACGCGACGCCGATGGTGGTCGCCGGCGCCTGTTACCTGATCATCACGCTCCCGCTGTCGCAGCTGGTCCGCCGGCTCGAACTCCGCTACAACAAGGCCCGGTGACTTCATGAGCGAAGCGATTGAGATCCGGGACCTGCATAAGTACTTCGGCGACAACGAAGTGCTCAAGGGCATCGACTTCGAGGTGCGCAGCGGCGAGGTCGTCTGCGTGATCGGCCCGTCCGGCTCGGGCAAGTCGACGCTGCTGCGCTGCGTGAACCTCCTCGAAGAGCCGACCGCTGGCAAGGTGTTCGTAGGCGGTGTCGAGGTCACCGACCCGGACGTCGACATCGACGCCATCCGCCGTTCAATCGGCATGGTGTTCCAGCAGTTCAACCTGTTCCCGCACCTCACCGTCCTCGACAACCTGACCGTCGCCCAGCGCACGGTGCTCCGGCGCGGCCGCGCGGAGGCCGAGCGGGTCGCCCGCGAGAACCTGGAACGGGTCGGCCTCGCCGATCGGGGCACCGCCTTCCCCGCTCAGCTCTCGGGCGGGCAGCAGCAGCGCGTGGCGATCGCCCGGTCACTGTCGATGGGGCCGTCGCTGATGCTGTTCGACGAGCCGACGTCCGCGCTCGACCCCGAACTGGTCGGCGACGTGCTGGCGGTAATGCGGAAACTGGCCGGCGAGGGCATGACGATGATGGTCGTCACGCATGAGATGTCGTTCGCGCGCGACGTCGCCGACCGGGTTGTCTTCATGGACGGCGGCGTCGTCGTCGAACAGGGGCCACCCGCCGACGTACTCGGCAACCCGCAGCACGAGCGGACGAAGTCATTCCTGGCTCGCGTGCTCAACCCAACGGCGGTCGACCCGATCGAGTGAGCTTTGGGTGGGATCAGCGAGTCTGACTAGGCGATCTCACCCCAAACAACGATCTCAGAACTCCCGCGCGACCAGCTCGGCGATCTGGGCCGTGTTGAGCGCCGCGCCCTTGCGGAGGTTGTCGCCGCAGAGGAACAGGTCGAGCGCCTTCGGGTCGTCCAGCGACCGGCGCACCCGCCCGACCCACGTCGGGTCGGTGCCGACGACGTCCGCCGGTGTCGGGAACTCGCCGGCGGCGGGATCGTCAGCGAGCACCACGCCCGGCGCCGTGCTCAGCACGTCCTGCGCCTCGGCCTGGCTGACCTCCTCCGCGAACACCGCGTGGACCGCGAGCGAGTGCGTCGTGACGACGGGCACCCGTACGCACGTGGCCGAAACGCGGAGGTCCGGCAGGCCGAGGATCTTGCGCGACTCGTTGCGGACCTTCAGCTCCTCCGACGACCACCCGCCGTCCTTCAACGACCCCGCCCACGGCACGACGTTGAGGGCCAGCGGCGCCGGGAACGGTCCCAGATCCTCGCCGACCGAGCGCCGCACGTCGCCGGCGACCGTGCCGAGGTTGCGGTCCCCCGCGACCTTGGAGAGCTGCTCGTGGAGCGTGTCGACGCCGGCCTGACCAGCACCGGAAGCGGCCTGGTACGACGCGACGACCAACTCCCGCAGCCCCCAGCGCCGGTGCAGGGCGCCCATCGCGACGATCATCGACATCGTCGTGCAGTTCGGGTTGCTGATGATCCCGCGCGGACGGTTCGCGGCTTCGGCGGCGTTCACCTCAGGCACGACCAGCGGCACGTCGGGATCCATCCGGAACGCACTGGAGTTGTCCACGACGACCGCACCGCGCTCGGCGGCGACCGGAGCCCACTGCGCCGACACCTCGTCGGGCACGTCGAACATCGCCACGTCGACGCCGTCGAAGACGCGCGGCTCGAGCAGCCGGACCTCAACCTCCTCGCCGCGGACCGTGAGCTTCTTACCGGCCGAGCGCCGCGAGGCGACCAGCCGGATCTCGCCCCAGACGTCCTTGCGCTCGGACAGGATCGACAGCATCACCGTGCCGACCGCGCCGGTGGCCCCGACCAGCGCCAGCGTGGGCTTCCGTGCCACCACGCGCGTCACCGTCCGGTTCCGGCATAGACGGTCGCCTCTTCGTTGCCGCCGAGTTCGAATGCGTCGTGCACCGCGCGCACGGCGGCGTCGAGATCGGTGTCGCGGCACACCACCGAGATCCGGATCTCCGAGGTGGAGATGATCTCGATGTTCACGCCGGCCTGGGACAGCGCCTCGCAGAACGTGGCTGTGACCCCGGGGTGCGAGCGCATACCGGCGCCGACCAGCGACACCTTGCCGATGTGCTCGTCGTAGAGCAGCTTCTCGAAGCCGATCTTCTCCTGGGCACGCTGGAGTGCGGCCATGCCCGTCGGCCCGTCGCCCTTGGGCAGCGTGAACGAGATATCGGTGCGGCCGGTCGCGGCCGCCGACACGTTCTGCACCACCATGTCGATGTTGAGTTCGGCGTCCGCGATCACACGGAAGATCGCCGCGGCCTCGCCCGGTTCGTCGGGCACACCCACCACGGTGATCTTCGCTTCGCTGCGGTCGTGCGCCACGCCGGAGATGATCGCCTGCTCCACCGGAAGGTCCTCCATCGAGCCGGTCACGAGTGTCCCGGGCTTGTTCGAGTAAGACGAGCGGACATGCACCGGCATGCCGTTGCGGCGGGCGTACTCCACACAGCGGAGCATGAGCACCTTGGCGCCGCAGGCGGCGAGCTCCAGCATCTCCTCGTACGTAACGGTCGCAAGCCGGCGCGCGTTCGGCACGACTCGCGGATCGGCGGTGTATACGCCGTCGACGTCGGTGTAGATCTCGCACACCTCGGCGTCGAGCGCGGCGGCGAGCGCCACCGCGGTCGTGTCCGAGCCCCCGCGGCCCAGCGTCGTAATGTCCTTCGTGTCCTGGGAAACGCCCTGGAAGCCGGCGACGATCGCCACGGCGCCCTCGTCCACCGCGCCGCGGATCCGGCCCGGCGTGACGTCGATGATCCGCGCCTTGCCGTGCGTGGACGTCGTCAGCACGCCAGCCTGGGAGCCGGTGAACGATCGAGCCTCGAAGCCGAGCGCGCTGATCGCCATGGCCAGCAGCGCCATCGAGATCCGCTCGCCGGCCGTGAGGAGCATGTCCAGCTCGCGGCCCGGGGGTAGCGGGGTGACCTGGTTGGCCAGGTCGAGCAGCTCGTCGGTCGTGTCGCCCATTGCCGAGACCACGACCACCACGTCGTGGCCAGCCTTCCGGGTCGCCACGATGCGCTCGGCGACCCGCTTGATGCGCTCGGCGTCAGCGACCGAGGAGCCGCCGTACTTCTGTACGACGAGTCCCACGTCGCTCCTTCCACAGGTCTTTTCCCGAGCGCAGCCTACCTATCAGATCGGTGCGAATTTCCGCCGCGGTCCGATCCAGGCGGTTCGTCCCGCGACGTGAGACACGCCCGGCGCCCGGTGCCGGAGCCGCGTGGAGTGCCGCTGCGACACTGTGTCCGTGATCCTCCCGGAACTTCCCCGCCGCACCCGCCGACTGATCGCCGTGGCCAGCGCCGTGGCACTCACCGCGGGCGCCGCCGGCTGTTCCGGGGCCACGGACGCCGAGGCCCAGACCTCGCCCACGCCGACGTCCGCCCCGGCGCTGCCGCCGGCCACCCAGCTCGCCGCCCGGGCGGCGCAGAGCCAGGACCAGTACTACGCGGCCTCGTACCGGTTCGTGCCCGCAGATGGCTCACCGGCCGGAACCGCCCGGATCGAGCGCACCCGGAGCGGATTCCGCCTGGACCTCACGCAGCCGGCCGACGCCACGCACGTCGAGCGCACGACCGTCGTGGTCAAGAACCAGAGCGGCACGTTCCACTGCCGGCTGACCGCAGCGGCCCGCGCCTGCCTAGCGGCGACCGAGCGCCCACCGGCCGACCTCGACCCGCGCATCCAGCTCGCCTTCACCGACTGGCTCGCCAAACTGGCCGATCCAGCGGCGGCGCTGTCCGTCACGGTGTCCGATCCACCGCGCGACGGCACGGGCACGTGCTATTCCGTCGAGGGCGTTACTGCATCACTGGACCCACCAGTTGACCCTGGTCTCTATTGCTTCGACAATGTGGGGAGGATCACGGTTTTGCGTCTCGCCGCCGGTCTCCTCACGTCCGTACAGGTGGGCGTGGCGCCGCCCGAGGTGACCCTTCCGGCGGCCGTCGGAGGGCCCGTCCCGTCCGGCGCGGCGCCGAGCCCGACGCCGTCGGCCACACCCTCGGGTGCGGCTGCGACACCCTCGCCGAAAGGGATTGCGAGCCCGACTCCTCGTCACTCTGCGCAGCGGCGGTGAGTGTGGACCGAGCCGGCGGGCGCGGGGTTCCGGTCGAGCCGTCACGGCGTCCGCCAGACGCTGCCAGGCCTCGAATTCGGGGGAACGGAAGCGCCGAAAATTGACACCACTGCGCAACCATGAAAACACGCTCCGTCACAATATGCCCTGATACTCGGGCAACTTGGCGCTGGGGTGTCCTCTTTCCTTTCCAGGGCGTCGGAGAACGTGATGCAATGCCACGGCGATCACCTCGGGGGGTGACCGTGCACGCCGCCCGAACCCGGTGCGACGACAGCCCTGACGGCAGACGGAGGAGTCGTGCCAACGTCCCTCGTAAAGGGGATACGTCAGGCCGCCCGTGACCAAGAGGCGGCCCGTCTCAGTCGAGACGGCGACGTACCTTCTGAACCATCGACACCGACGCCGCCGGACGAGCCCACAGGCGCTCGCCGGCTGCTTGGAAACGCCCCGATCCGCTACAAGTTGTGGGCGATCCTCGTGGTGCCGCTCGCTGCCGTGTTGCTCTTCGCTACGTTGCAGATCAACACCTCGACCGCGGACGCCTCCTCGGCGCAGCAGGTCCAGGGGCTGGCGAAGCTCGGTGTGAAGATCTCGGCCCTGGCGCACGAACTGCAGCAGGAGCGCGGCCGCGCCGCCAACCTGCTCGGAACGCACCAGCCGCAGGACGAGTTCACCTACGAGAGCCAGTACCGCGCCACCGACTCGGCGATCTCCAGCTACCGGGATGAGAAGGACGCCCTCAGCGGCGACACCGCCGACCCGGTGCTGGACAGCCTGAACCGCGTGGAGGACCAGCTCAAGAGCCTGACGGTGCTGCGGCGGTCGATCGTGAGCCTGGCGGTACCGCAGGGTCACGCCACGTTCCGCTACACCACTCTCGTCTCCGACCTCCTGGCCATCAACGAGGCGATCGCTGGCGCGACCGACGACACTGCCGTCGCCGACCGGGTCCGCGCCACCGCCGCTTTCTCCCGGCTCAAGGAGTTCGTCTCCCAGGAGCAGGCGATCCTCTTCGAGGTCCTCGCCGAGAAGCGCTTCCAGCCTGGCCAGTACCGCGACTTCATCAACTCGCTGGCCAACCAGGAGGCCTACCTCATCCAGTTCGCGGCGAACGCCACGCCTGCTCAGCGCAAGCTGATGGACGAGACGCTCACCCGTGCGCTGGTCGAGGACTCCACCCGGTTGGAGCAGGTCGCGATCAAGGGCGAGAACTCACCGAAGCTCGACATCGGCGAGCAGTCCTGGTTCGCGGCCACGACCAAGAAGATCAACCTGCTGCGCCAGGTCGAGGTTCTCCTCGGCCGTGACGTGGTCAGCGTCTCCGGCGCGCTGCGTGACGACGCCATGAAGCAGTCGATGATCAACATCGGCCTCGTGCTGCTCACGCTGGTCGCCGCGCTGACGATCTCGCTGCTGGTCGCCCGGTCCATGGTGCGGCCGCTGGTCCAGCTGCGGTCCTCCGCGCTGGAGGTGGCCAACCACAGCCTGCCGGAGGTGGTCCGCCGGCTCCGGGATACCGAGGACACAAGTCCCGAAGCGGCCGGGCAACGGCCGGACACGCCAGGCGGCGTGGATCCGGAACTGGTCCAGGCCGTCGAGATCAAGTCCAACGACGAGATCGGCCAGGTTGCCCGCGCGTTCAACGCGGTCCACCTGGAAGCCGTCCGCGTCGCGACCGAGCAGGCGCAGCTGCGCCGCAGCGTCTCGACGATGTTCGTCAACCTGTCCCGCCGTTCACAGCTCCTGGTCGACCGGCTGATCCGCCTGATCGACAGCCTGGAGCAGGGCGAGCAGGACCCGGACCGGCTCTCGGACCTGTTCAAGCTCGACCACCTCGCCACCCGAATGCGGCGGAACGACGAGAACCTCCTGGTCCTCGCCGGCGCCGACGCCGGTCGCCGGTGGAACCAGCCGGCCCCGCTGGTCGACGTGCTCCGCGCGGCGACCGCCGAGGTCGAGCAGTACACCCGGGTCCGGCTCGGCACGGTGGATGAGAGCATCGAGGTCGCCGCCCGCGCGGTGAACGACATCGTGCACCTCGTCGCCGAGCTGCTGGAGAACGCGACGTCGTTCTCCTCGCCGCGCACCGACGTCATCGTCGATGCCCGCCGGGTCGGTGACCAGGCGATCATCGAGATCGAGGACCAGGGCATCGGGATGTCCCGCCAGCAGATGACGGAGCTGAACGAGCGGCTCACCAAGCCGCCGGTCTTCGACGTCTCGGTCTCGCGGATGATGGGTCTGTTCGTGGTCGGCCGGCTGGCCAACCGCCACAACGTCAAGGTGATGCTGCGCGGCGCGTCCAGCGGCGGCACCCTGGCGATCGTGACGCTCTCGGCGGATGTCCTGAACCTCTCCCGGTTCCAGCGTCCGACCCTGGCGGGCGCCGACCAGGCGCAGCCGCTCCCGGCCGGCACGATCGACGCCACCGTGGTCGAGTCGACCACCGGTCCGGTGCCGATCACGGCACAGGCGGCGCGTCCGGCGCTGCCGCCCGCGCCGCCCGCGAGGCCCGCGTCCCAGCCCGTCAGCCCCGCTGCTCCGGCCGCCCCGGCTGCGGAGAGGGACAACCCGTTCCGGCAGCCGCCGGCGCAGGAGAAGCCGGCTGAGACCCGGCCCGAGCCCGCACCGGCAGCCGCTGGTCTGGCGGGGCCGACGAGCGCGGCGGCCGCTATGGCCGTTCTCGCCTCGCAACCCCCGGTGACCGTCGACAAGTTGGCCAACGGGGCCATCACGCCGCAGTTCCTGTCGAGCCCGTCGGACCCGCCGAACGCGGACCCGACGATCGAGATGCCGCTGCCGATCTTCGACGCGATCGAGTCGGAGTGGTTCCGGACAAACGTGCCCGCTCCCGCGCCGGCAGCCCCGGCCGAGGAGCCGGCGGAGTCGATCGTGCCCGGATCGGTGGCCGCCAAGCTTGGTGGCGCCGCGCCGCAGGAGCAGACGCGCGAGCCGGTGGCCGCGGAGCCCGCAGCCGCCAGCGCAACGGAGGCCCCCACGGCTCCTGCGGTGGAGCACGAGGACATGCCCGCCGCGGCTGCGGCGTCGTACGACCCGAACACGAACGGAGCGGCGGTGACGGGACCGGGGGCAAGCCCAGCAAGCCGCGGCGACGAGGCTGGCCGGTCCAGTCAGCCGATCTCGCCTCTGCCTGTACGGCAGCCCGGCGCGTCGGAGCCGGTCCCGAGCGTCGTGGCTCCGGCCGCGGCCGCTCCGGCTCCAGCCCCGGCTGAGGCCACCCCGGCTCCGGCCGCGGCAGCCGCATCGGCCGCCAACGGTGCCGCCACGCCGGGCAACGGCACGGCTGCCGGGTCGTCAACCTGGAACTCGCCCGCCGACGCCGGCTGGCGTGCCGCCCAGGCGGTCGCCGAGGCGAAGATCGAAGAGAGCACCACCTCGGGCCTCCCAAAGCGGGTGCCGATGGCAAACTTCGTGCCCGGTCGGGTCGAGTCGCAGCAGCGCCGTCCCGCCAGGCCGGCTGCGACCCGGTCCCCGGACGCGGTGCGCGGGGTGTTGTCCAGTTACCGGAGCGGGCTCGAACAAGGCCGCCAGGCCACCCGGTCCCGGCATGGGGTCGCCACAGAAGTTGATGAGCAGGAGGAAATGTGAGCTCGCTGAGCCACGACGCCCAGAACCTGAACTGGTTGGTGGGAAGCTTCGCCAATCGGGTTCCTGGAATCGCCCATGCGGTCGCGGTCTCCGCTGACGGTCTGTTGCTCGCCGTCTCCGAAGGGCTGCCGCGCGACCGGGCGGATCAGCTGGCGGCGATCGCCTCCGGGTTGGTGAGCCTGACGAACGGCGCCGCCCAGTGCTTCGAGGGCGGCACCGTTAGTCAAACCGTGGTCGAGATGGACACGGGTTTCTTGCTGGTGATGTCCATCAGCGACGGTTCGTCGCTGGCGGTCCTGGCCTCCCGGGCGTGCGACATCGGGCAGGTCGGATACGAGATGGCGTTGTTGGTCGAACGTGTCGGCGCAGTGTTGACGCCGGCCCTCCGTAACGAGCTGCACGCGGCTCTGCCGCGTTGAGACCCGCGAGGCGACGATGAACACTGAGTACGTCGATCCAAGCGGGCCGCTGGTCCGCCCCTATGCGATGACGGGCGGGCGCACCCGCTCGCGTGTCGATATCGCCATGGAGTCGTTGATCACCACGACGGCCCGCGGTGAGCAGGACGCCGGGTTCCGCAGCCACGACTGGCAGCGGATCGCGGAGCTCTGCCACCAAGTGCAGTCACTGGCCGAGATTGCCGCCCGCCTGGGCGTGCCGCTCGGCGTCGCCCGCGTGATCGTCGGCGACATGACCGAAGCCGGCTTGCTGGAGATCCACGAGCCTGGCCGGCTTGACGATCAGCTAGGTACGTATCTGCTGGAAAGGGTGCTCAGTGGACTTCGCAAGCTCTAGTTCGGTGCCGGGGAGGGCGCGACGCGGGGCTACATCGGCGAAGATTGTCATCGCTGGGGGATTCGGTGTTGGCAAGACAACGCTGGTCGGTTCGGTCTCGGAGATCCAGCCGCTGACGACGGAAGCCGTCATGACCGCAGCTGCCGCGGACGTCGATGACAACGCGGTGGTGCCAGGTAAGTCCACGACCACCGTCGCGATGGACTTCGGCCGTATCACGCTGGAAGACGAGCTGATCCTGTACCTGTTCGGTACGCCGGGTCAGACCCGTTTCTGGTTCATGTGGGACGAGCTCGTCAAGGGTGCGATCGGCGCGGTCGTGCTGGTCGACACCCGGCGGCTCGCCGACTGCTTCGCCGCGGTTGACTTCTTTGAGCAGCGCTCGCTCCCGTACGTCGTGGGCATCAACTGCTTCGACGGCGTGCAGGCCCACGCGATCGAGGACGTCCGGGAGGCGCTCACCATCTCCCCCGAGGTCCCGATAATGCCGTGCGACGCCCGCACGAGGGATTCGACGAAGGTGCTGCTCATCGCGCTGGTCGAGTACGTCCTGACGCTGCGCGGTGCGGCTCCGGCGGGGGCCGGCGCCAACTGATTCGTTAGCTCTGAGGTGGTCGTGGTTTTCCGGGTTATGGCCCGGAAAACCACGACCACTTCGTCGTTACCGGTTCCCCGGAGCTACTGCGCCAGCACCCAACCGCCGCCGCGCACGGTGAGGACGGTCAGCGCGTCACCAGCGACCCCGCCGTGGTTGGTCGCGCGGAACTCGTACGAGCCGGTCAACCCGTCATAGCGGATCGTCTCCAACTTGTCGCGGAGCGCCCGGCGGTCGGTACTTCCGGTCTGCTCGATCGCCGCTGCGATGAGTCCCAACGCGTCGGCCGCGTAGGATGCGAAGCCCGAGAACGTGCCGTACCGCTGGGTGTACCGGCTGAAGAACTCCTTCTGGGCGAGCACGCTCGGCGTCGTCGCCGTCACCTGGTTCGCCGCGAGCACGCTGGGGTGAACCATGAACGTGCCCTCGCTGGCAAGGCTGGCGTCCCGGACGAACAGCTCGGCGCCCGCACCGGCGTCGAAGTAGACCCGGCCCTTGTACCCGAGTTTCTTGACGTCGCGGGCCGCCTTCGCGGCGCCTGGGAAGACCGACCAGACGACGATCGCGTCCGGCTTCTGCGCGATGAGCCGGGTGAGCTGGCCGGTGTAGGCCTGGTCGGCGATGCGGAACCGCTCGGTGCCGACGAGCGCCAGCCCCTCACGTTCCGCACCCTCGCGCACCGCCTTGGCGCCGGCGTCGCCGTAGGCGTCGGCCACGGCGAGCAGCCCGACCCGCGTGATGTTGGCGGCCCGGAAGTCCCGCAGCATCACCTCGACGACCGGCGCCGGGCTGGGCGGCGTCTTGAACACGTGCCGCCGCTTCTCGCGCGGGGTGAGGACGTCGTCGGTGGAGGCCATCGACACCAGCGGCACCTTGGCCTTCTCGATTGCGTCGACGACGGAGAGCGTGGTCGGGCTGGTGCCGCCGCCGATGATCGCGGTGACGTTGTCGTTCTCGAGGAAACCGTTGACCCGCGCCAGCGCCTCGGCCGGATCGCTCTTGTTGTCCTTGATGATCAGCCGGAGCTGCTTGCCGTCCAACAGCCCTGAGCGGTTGATCTCGTCGGCGGCGAGGACGAGGGCGTTCTTGTGGGCCGGCCCGGCGGCGGAGTCGGGGCCTGTCAGCTCGATCGAGACGCCGATCCGGATCTCATCGGTGGTGCTCTTGTCCTCGCCGGCAGAGCATCCTGCCGCGACGAGCGAGAGCGCCGAGAGCAGCGCTAGTGAACCCAGCGCACGATGCATCACTGTCAGTCCTCCCACACGTGGTGGTGGTTCTGCGGCCAGCCGCGGTGTTCACCTTGGTAGCACCCTGCAAGCGGCGTCAAGGACAGTTAGCTGCTGTTTACGCAGTGTTGACGTCAAGCCCACAAGAGGTGATCAATCGGGATATGGCCGTTCTGGTCACGCGAACATATCGGTTTTCGGCACCGCAAACAGGCCAGATCATCGACTCGTACCCAGACCGGCCACCAACCCCGAGCTGCCGCCTGGTCTTCGACGTCGAGGTCCGACCACATCGCGGGACGGGATTTCCCAACCTGCGGGGGTCGGCTTAAGGTGGCTGCATGCGGCAGGTGCGACTCCTCCTTCTGTGCCGCGGCGGGGCCCTCTAACAGGCCGGCTCCCTCGCCGCGGCGTTTGTCGTGTCCGCTGGCCCCTTCGAGGCGAGGCTGAGGAGCCCACCGCATGACCTTCGTACGCAACCCCCAGCAGTCGACGGCGATGCCGATCCACAAGTATTCGTCGTTCGCGCCGATCGACCTGGCCGACCGGGTTTGGCCCGCCAAGACCATCTCGCAGGCGCCCTTGTGGTGCTCGGTCGACCTGCGCGACGGCAACCAGGCGTTGATCGACCCCATGACCCCGCCGCGCAAGCGCCGCATGTTCGAGCTGCTGGTGAAGATGGGCTACAAGGAGATCGAGGTCGGCTTCCCGTCGGCCAGCCAGACCGACTTCGACTTCGTCCGGCAGATCATCGAGGAAGACCTCATCCCGGACGACGTGACGATCCAGGTACTGACCCAGGCGCGGGACGAGCTGATCGAGCGCACGTTCGAGTCGATCCGCGGATCGAAACAGGCGATCGTCCACCTTTACAACTCCACCTCCACGCTGCAGCGCCGGGTGGTCTTCGGGCTGGAGCGCGAGGGCATCACGGCAATCGCGGTGAACGGTGCGCGGCTCTGCCAGAAGATCGCCGAGACCATGCCGGAGACGTTCATCCGGTTCGAGTACTCGCCGGAGTCCTACACTGGCACCGAGTTGGAGTACGCCGCCGAGGTGTGCAACGCCGTCAACGACGTCTGGGAGCCCAGCTCCGACCGTCCGGTGATCATCAACCTGCCGGCCACGGTCGAGATGGCCACGCCGAACGTCTACGCCGACTCGATCGAGTGGATGTCACGGCACCTGGCGTACCGGTCCGACGTGGTGCTGTCGCTACACCCCCACAACGACCGTGGCACCGCGGTGGCCGCCGCCGAACTGGGCTACCTGGCCGGCGCCGACCGCATCGAGGGCACGCTCTTCGGCAACGGCGAGCGCACCGGCAACGTCTGCCTGGTCACGCTCGGGATGAACCTGTTCAGCCAGGGCATCGACCCCGAGATCGATTTCTCCGACATCGACGAGATCCGCCGCACCACCGAGTACTGCAACCAGTTGCCCGTCGGCGAGCGGCACCCGTACGGCGGCGACCTCGTCTACACGGCCTTCTCCGGATCGCACCAGGACGCGATCAAGAAGGGATTCGAGTGGATGGAGCGGGACGCGGCGGCGGCCGGTAAGACCGTCGACGAGATCCCGTGGGCCGTGCCGTACCTGCCCATCGACCCGAAGGACGTCGGGCGCAGCTACGAGGCCGTGATCCGGGTCAACTCGCAGTCCGGCAAGGGTGGCGTCGCGTACATCCTCAAGACCGAGCGCCAGCTGGACCTGCCGCGCCGGCTCCAGATCGAGTTCTCCGGTGTCGTTCAGCGGGTCACCGACAGCGAGGGCGGCGAGGTCAGCCCGGCCGAGATCTGGTCGATCTTCACCGACGAGTACCTGCCGAACCCGCTGGACGCCTGGGGCCGGCTCGCGCTGCACGGGCACCGCAACGTCGCCAATGGAGCCGACACGTTGAGCGTGGACATCACCCTGGACGGCTCCGAGCGTACGTTGACGGGCACCGGCAACGGGCCGATCGCCGCGTTCGTGCAGGCGCTGGGCGAGGTCGGCATCGACGTCCGCGTGCTGGACTATGCCGAGCACGCCATGTCCGCCGGCGGCGACGCGAAGGCCGCGGCCTACGTGGAGTGCGCGGTGGGCGATCGGGTGCTGTGGGGTGTCGGCGTCGACCCGAACATCGTCACGGCGTCGCTCAAGGCCGTGGTCAGCGCCGTGAACCGCGCGTCTCGCTGAGGCTCCGCGCTTCTTCGGTGCGATCGTGCAGCCTGACTCAATGCCAGTGACTTGACGGGCACGCGGTGACCAACTGTCGGGGTTTTCGGGGTAACGTGCGCCCGGTTTCAGCCCCACTACCCCGACAGTTCGGTTTGTACTGGGCGGCCCGTGGCATGCGAGCCCGACGATTCGGGCAAAAGCCCACCCGAGCGCCGCTCCTGCATCCTCAAGTCAGCGGCATTGAGCCAGACTCCACGATCGCACCAAAGAACGCGTCCTGTCGGCCGCCCGGACACAGCGCCCGACCACGGCCATCGCGTGGACCAACCTGAATCGCGCGCTGGCAGTTCGCCCAGGATTAACCACACTCGTTCCACGGAACGTGTCGGGTCACTGACGCTGTGCTGGTGGCGGGTGGTGCGACGTAGTTCACTCCTCGGCAGCCTGAGCAGTAGGCATCCGGAGGGGACCCCGTCATGACCATGTCACCGCACCATTGCACGATCCTGCCCCCGCACGTCGTGGACGCCGTCGCCAAGAACGGCACCGACACCGAGCGCGAGGCGGCCATCAACTCCGCGTCCCTCGACCGCTCGCTGGTCGCGATGCGGCTCCAGGCCGCCGTCGTCGCCGGGGGTAGGCCGGCCGCACCAGCCACTGCCGGGCTCCAGCGCAGCATCTACGACGCCGAGCACAACGAGTCGCTGCCGGGCACGCTCGTCCGCTCCGAGGGTGAGGCGTCCAACAACGACGTCGCCGTCGACGAGGCGTACGACGGCCTCGGCGCCACCTACAAGCTCTATGACGAGGCGTACGACCGCGACTCCATCGACGACGAGGGCCTCCCGCTGCTGGCCACGGTCCACTTCTCGGAGAACTACAACAACGCCTTCTGGAACGGCACCCAGATGGTCTTCGGCGACGGGGACGGCGAGCTGTTCAACCGGTTCACGATCTCCCTCGACGTGATCGGCCACGAGCTGACACACGGCGTCACCCAGGACGAAGCCGGCCTCATCTACCTGCTCCAACCCGGCGCGCTCAACGAGTCCCTCTCCGACGTGTTCGGCTCACTGGTGAAGCAGCACTACCTCGGGCAGACCGCCGACCAGGCCGACTGGCTCATCGGCGCAGGCCTCTTCACCGACCAGGTTCAGGGCGTGGCGCTGCGCTCGATGAGTGCACCGGGCACGGCCTACGACGACCCGGTGATCGGCAAGGACCCGCAGCCGGCCAAGATGAGCGACTTCGTCCACACCACGCGCGACAATGGCGGCGTGCACATCAACTCCGGCATCCCCAACAAGGCGTTCCACCTCACCGCCACCAGTCTCGGCGGCCACGCATGGGAGCGCGCCGGCCGGATCTGGTACGACACGATGCGCAACTCCAAGATCCGCCCCACCACCGGGTTCCGCCGGTTCGCGCGGGTCACCGTCGAGGTTGCCGGCCAGCTGTTCGGCGCCGGCGGCACCGAGCAGAAGGCCGTCCAGGACGCCTGGCTCGAGGTGGAGGTCCTGCGCGCGTGAGTAAAGGCGTCACCGTCACCGTGGCCATCGACGGCGGGCCGGCCGCGTTCCCCGGGCTGGCCCGGCCATTCACGGTCGACTCGGCCGACCTGCCGCCCGAGGAGGCGGCAGAGCTGGCCAAGCTCGTCGAGGAGTCCAAGTTCTTCGCACTGCCTCACCAGCCCGGAACGGCGAGTCCGGATGCGCAGACCTACACGATCACCGTTGGGACCAGCGCCCGGTCCAGGACGTTGACGCTCACCGACCCGCTCCCGAACCAGGCGCTCCGCCGGCTGGTGAACTTCGTCGAGCGGCGTCGCCGCGCCCGCTAACGGCCGGCTCAGGCGCTCAGTCGAAGAACGGCGGCGCGTCGGGGGCGAACACGTCCCCGATCCGCCGTCGCTGGGTGGCGATCACGGCGAGCGCCGCTGCCTCGTCAGCGGTGAAGAAGCCAACCTCGGTGACCTCGCCGCTCAGCCCCGGCGTGCCGGCCACGATCTCGGCCCGGAACACCGCCGCGACGATCTGCGCCCGGTCCCCGTCCGGGTAGACCGCCACGATGTCCGGCGACGAGTACGTGCCGATCAGCCGGGTGATCCGGGCCTCGACCCCGATCTCCTCGCGTACCTCCCGCGCGCACGCCTCGGCGAGGCTCTCCCCCGGATCGACCGCGCCGCCCGGCAGGCACCACTCGCCGTTGTCGGCGCGGCGGGTCAGCAGCAACCGGCCGTCCGGATCGAGGATCGCCGCCGTCACGCCCAGCCGGATCGGCGCCGTGCGGCCTACCCGGTCGCCGAACTCGTAGGTCAGCACTTACGCGTCCCCGCCGCGATCGGCGGGCGCCTGCTGGCCGTAGCCGGCGAGCCGGGTGGCGACGGAGTCGAGCTGTTCCGGGTCGAGAAGGCGCGGCGATAGCCCGGACGAGAGGGTGCGCAGGGCCACGTCACACAGCCACTCCAGGTACAACGCCCGGTCGTACGCCTGGGACAGCGATGAGCCGATCGCGATGGCTCCGTGGTTGGCGAGCAGGCAGCCGGTACGGCCGTCCAGCGCCGCGGCGGCAGCAGCGGCCAGCGCGTCCGTGCCGTACTCCGCGTACGGCGCGACCCGCACGACCCCGCCGAAGAACGCCATGTAGTAGTGGACCGGCGGTACCTCGTCGACCAGGCACGACAGCGCCGTGGCCGCAACAGAGTGGGTGTGCACGATCGCCGTCGCACCGGTGGCGGCGTAAACGGCGAGGTGCAGCGGCAACTCGCTGGTGGGCGCGAGCGGCGCCTCGATCGGTGCGCCGTCAAGCGCGTGCACGCCGACCGCACCAGGCGTGAGCTGGTCGTAGGCGACGCCGCTCGGCGTGACCGCGATCCGGTCGCCGGAGCGGACGCTCACGTTGCCGGCCGTACCGACGACTAGCCGGTCCCAGGCCAGCCGTCGGCACGCCAGCACGATCGACTCGCGTTCCACGGAGAGCAGCACGCCATCCAGTGTCACAGGCAACGGCAACGGGGCGCCGGCAAACCGCCAGCGCCCCGCCCACCTGAAACCGTCAGACCCCGCCGACACCGCCCGGCGGCAGCGTGCCCGCCATTTCGGCCGCGACCTGGGTGACCTGCGGGCCCGCCGTGGCGCCGCCTTCCGGGCGGATCAGCTCGATCGCGACGTCGTGCGCCCTGATCCGGCCGTCGCGGATGTCCTCTGCCCAGTGGCAGGCGACCCGGTGCCCCGGCACGATCTCCCGCAGCGCCGGCCGCTCGGTGTCGCACTTCGTCTGCTGCCGCCACGGGCAGCGGGTATGGAAGCGGCAACCGCTCGGCGGGTTGGCCGGTGACGGCAGGTCGCCGGCGAGCAGGATCTGCTGCCGGCCGTCCTCAACCACCGGGTCCGGCACGGGCACCGCCGACATCAACGCCCTGGTGTACGGGTGCAGCGGCGCCTCGTACAGTTCGTCGCTGGACGCCTCCTCCACCAGCCCACCGAGGTACATAACGCCGACCCGGTCGGAGATGTGCCGCACGACGGCGAGGTCGTGAGCGATGACCAGGTACGTCAGGCCGTACTCGTCCTGCAGGTCCGAGAGCAGGTTGATGACCTGCGCCTGGACCGACACGTCGAGCGCCGACACAGGCTCGTCGGCGACGACCAGCTCGGGCTGGAGGATGATCGCTCGGGCGATGCCGATGCGCTGCCGCTGCCCTCCGGAGAACTCGTGCGGGTACTTCCGCAGCGCCGAGGCAGACAGCCCGACCGCGGTGAGGATCTGCCGCAGCTTCCGGTTGGCCGCCTCCCGGTTGGCGTACAGACCGTGCGCCTTCAGCCCTTCGGAGAGGATCCCGTCGATGCTCTGGCGCGGATCCAGGCTGGACAGCGGGTCCTGGAAGACCATCTGCATCCGGCGGCGCATCGTCCGCAGCTTCTCGCCCCGCAGCGACCGCAGCTCGACGCCGTCGAAGAACGCCTTGCCGCCGGTGGGCTCGACCAGGCGCAGCAGCCCGCGGCCGAACGTCGTCTTGCCACAGCCCGATTCCCCGACCAGACCGTACGTCTCGCCGCGCTGCACGGTCAGGCTGACGCCGTCCACCGCGAACACGTGGCCGACGGTCTTGTCGAAGATGACGCCGCGCCGAATCGGGAAGTGGACCTTGAGGTCCTGGACGTCCAGCAGCGGGTCGGTACTGGGCTTGGCCATGGTCGGCAGGACCTCGGTGGGCTGGGTGGTCATGCCTTCGCTCCCTGCTTGGCGGGGACGACCGGGTTGAAGCACCGGAGCAGCCGCAGGCCGTCGTTCTCCAGCGCGGGGGTCGCCTCCACGCACATGTTGATCGCGTGGTCGCAGCGCGGCGCGAACGCGCACCCAGCCGTCCACGGAATGTTGTCGTTGACCGACCCGCGGATCGCCCGCAGCGGCTCGCCGCGGTTCGAGTCGAGCCGCGGCACCGAGCCGAGCAGCCCGTGGGTGTACGGGTGCCGCGGCTCGGCGAACAGCAGGTGCCGGTCGGCGTTCTCCACCACACGACCGCCGTAGAGCACGTTGACGGTGTCGCACAGCCCGGCAACGACGCCGAGGTCATGGGTGATCATGATCAGCGCGGTACCCGTTTCCTCGACGAGCCGCCGCAGCAGCGCAAGGATCTGCGCCTGGATCGTCACGTCCAGCGCGGTGGTCGGCTCGTCGGCGATGAGCAGCCGCGGCCGGCACGCCAGCGCGATCGCGATCAGCGCACGCTGCCGCATACCGCCGGAGAGCTGGTGCGGGTACTCGGTGAGCCGCCGCTTCGGGTCGGGGATACCGACGGACTTGAGCAGCCCCTCGGCCTCCTTCTTCGCCGCGCTGCCCTTCATGTTCCGGTGCCGCTCGAGCACCTCGGTGACCTGGACCCCGATCGGGATCACCGGGTTCAGCGAGGAGAGCGGGTCCTGGAAGATCATGCCGATGTCGCGGCCACGCCGGTCCCGCATCTGGCGGTCGGAGAGGCGCAGCAGGTCGGTGCCGTCGAACGACACCTGGCCGCTGATGGTGTTGCCGCGCTTCGGGAGCAGCCCCATGATCGCCAGCGAAGTCACCGACTTGCCACAGCCGGACTCGCCGACGAGGCCGACGGTCTGCCCCGGCTCCACCGAGAAGGTCACGCCGTCCACAGCGGCGAACGGCTCGGCGCCGCGCCGGTTGAAGACGACCTTCAGGTCACGTACGTCAAGCAGAGCCATCGCGGTTACCGCCGGTTCTTCGGGTCGAGGGCCTCGCGCAGCGACTCACCGAGCAGGGTGAAGCCGAGCGCGACCAGGACGATCGCAACGCCCGGCCAAAGCGTCATCGAAGGCGCCACGTCGAAGTACACGCGGGCACCTTCACCGAGCATCGCGCCCCACTCGGCCCGGCTGACGTCCTGGTCACCGAGGCCGAGGAAGGACAGCGCCGCCGCGTCGATGATCGCCGTAGCAAGGGTCAGAGTGGCCTGCACGATCACGGGCGAGACCGAGTTCGGCAGCATGTGCCGGAACACGATCGTGCTCTCCTTCACGCCCAATGCTCTCGCCGCCAGCACGTGGTCGGTGCCGCGCTGGGCGAGCATCGAGCCGCGGAGCAATCGAGCGAAGATCGGCACGCTGACGATCGCCACCGCCGTGATGACCGACCATTGGCTCGGCTCCTTCGCGAGCGCCGCGATCGAGATCGCCAGCAGCAGGCCGGGCACCGAGAGCAGGATGTCGGTGAAGCGCATCAGCAGGCTGTCGACCCAGCCACCGACGGCACCGGCAACGCCGCCGATGATCATGCCGGCGACGAGTCCGATCAGGGTGGCCATGACGCCTACGATCAGCGACTGGCGGGAGCCGACGATCAGCCGGCTCAGCAGGTCGCGGCCGAACTGGTCGGTGCCGAGCGGGAAGCCGTCCCGCGCGGGCAGCGGCGTGTTCTGCCGGATCTCCCCGATGAGGTACTGCGTGGTCGGGTCCTTCGGCGCGATCCACGGCGCGAAGATCGCCAGCAGGATGAACAGGACGACGATCACCGCACCGACGATCGCCACGGGGTTACGCGCCAGCCTGCGCGCGGCGTCGCCGAGGAGGCTGACGCCACCGCCCTGGTCGGCGGACCTCGCGACCAGCGCGTCAATCTTGTCGCGCTTCCGGGTAGCCATACTCATCGGACACGCACCCGGGGGTCGATGATCGCGTAGGAGATGTCCACCAGCAGGTTCACGATCACGTAGACGAACGCGACCAGGAGGATCAGCGCCTGCAGCCTGGGATAGTCCCGCTTCTCGATGCCCTCGGCCAGCAGGGATCCGAGGCCGTTCCAGACGAACACCTTCTCGGTGAGCACGGCGCCCGCGAGGAGCAGGCCGGTCTGGAGACCGATCGTGGTGGAGACGGGCAGGAGCGCGTTGCGCAGCACGTGGCGCCTGCGGACCGTCTTGCCGAGCAGTCCCTTGGCCTCCGCGGTACGCACGTAGTCTTCGTTCAGCACGTCGAGGACCGATGCGCGGGTGATGCGGACGATCACCGCGAGCGGGATGGTGCCGAGGACGATCGCCGGCAGTACGAGGTGCGAGAGGGCGTTGACGAGGACGTCCCACTCCCGGGTCATCAGTGCGTCGAGAATCTTGAACCCGGTGACGTTCGTTTCGTTCATCCCGGTGTCCACCCGGCCCGAGGTCTCGAACAAGCCGAGGTCGGTGGCGATGTACTTCTTGAGCAGGTAGCCGAGGAGGAAGACCGGCACCGCGACGCCGACCAGTGTGCCCATGATCGTCGAGTTGTCGAAGATCCCGCCGCGGCGGCGCGCCGCCAGGTAGCCGAGCGGGATACCGAGGCCGACGGCGAAGATCAGCGCCGCGACGGCCAGCTCGATCGTGGCGGGAAGGGCGTCCGCGAGCTCTTCGACGACGGGTCGCGACTTCGAAAGCGAGTTGCCGAAGTCCCCGGTGAGGATGCGGCCTAGGAACTTCGCGTACTGAACAGGAATCGGCTGGTCAAGGCCGAGGACCTTGTTGACTGAGGCGATGCTCTCCGGCGTCGCCTTGTCGCCTAGTAGTGCACCGGCTGGGCCTCCGGGTAGGAGGCGGAGCCAGCCGAAGAGAAGGAACGACAGCACGAACAGGGTGGGTATCACCCCGAGCAGGCGCCGCACGATAAAGCGGAGCATGGAACCTCGCTGAGCCGGGAGCGGCCCGGGTCAGGCGCAACGCTGCCTGACCCGGGCCGGCTCGTGTGAGCTAAGGGTACGACCGATGAATCCGTTAGCCCACGCTGACCGTGTCGAACCGCTCGTTGGTGAGCGGGCTGGTGATGAGTCCCTTGACGTTGGACTTCGTCACCATGGCCGGCGGGGAGTGCGAGATCGGGACAGCCGGGAAGTACTTGGTCATGATGTCCCGGTTGACCTGCTCGTACGCCGCCTTCTTCTCGTCCGGGTTGGTCTCGGCGTCCGCGGCCTTCAGCTGGGCGAACAGCGCCGGGTCGTTGAAGCCGAACTCGGGCTTCTCACGGCCGAAGAACGTGCCGACGAAGTTGCCCGGGTCGTTGAAGTCGCCGGTCCAGCCGAGCAGGTGGATGTCCTGCTTGCCGGCCTTCTGGACGTCGTCCTTGTAGCCGCCGTTCCAGGGCTTGACGACCGGCTGAACCTTGATGCCGACAGCCTTCAGGTCAGCCTCGATCGCGGTGAAGATGCCCTTCGGGTCCGGCATGTACGGCCGGGTGACCTCGGACGGGTAGTAGAACTTCACGGTCATGCCGGTGGCGCCGGCCTCAGCGAGAAGCTGCTTCGCCTTCTGCGGGTTGAAGTCGTACTTCTCCACGTCCTCGGCGTAGCCGGAGACGGTGTCGGGCATGAACTGCGTGGCGACCTGCGCGCCCTCCGGGAGCCGGCTCGTGACCAGCTGCTGGCGGTTGATCGCATAGGCGAGCGCCTTGCGGACGCGGATGTCCTTCAGCTTCGGGTTGTTCTTCTGGTTGATGCCGAGGTACAGGATGTTGAACGCCCGGCGGACCTGGACGTTGAAGCCCTTCTGCTTCAGGCCGGCCCAGTCGACCGGGTTCGGGAAGTCGATGATGTCGACGTTCCCAGCTTCAAGCTCCTGCTTACGCGCGGCCTCGTCACCGATGGTCCGGATGATGACCTTGCTGAGCTTGGCCTTGTCACCCCAGTAGTCATCGAAGCGGCTCAGGGTGATGACCTGGGCGCCCGTGTCGTACTTGTCGAACTTGAACGGGCCCGTACCGCTCGGGTGCAGGTTCGCGTAGTCGTTGTAGGTGAAGCTGTCACCGGACTGGGTGACCTTGTCCGCGTCGTACTTCTTCAGTGCCGTCGGGCTGGACATCGAGAACGACGTCAGCGTGAAGGCCGCCGGGAACGAACCCTTGAACGCGTTGAGCGAGACGACCGCGGTGCTGCCGTCCTTCGCCTCGCAGGACTTGTAGTTCGGCTCGCCTGCGTCGCCCTCGTTCTTGGCGAAGCCACCCCAGACGTCGGCGTAGTAGATCATCTGGCTCTGGGCGGCAGCGCCCTTCATGTTGAACCAGCGGTCCAGGTTGAAGCAGACCGCGTCGGCGTTGAAGTCGGTACCGTCGTGGAACTTCACGCCCTTGCGCAGGCTGAAGGTGACCTGCTTACCATCCGGGCTGACTTCCCACTTCTCGGCGAGGCCCGGAGCCAGCTCGGCAGTGCCGGGCTTGTGCTCGATCAGGGTCTCGTACATCTGGCGGATCGGGCGGAAGGTCTCGCCGTCATCGTTGAAGATCGGGTCGAAGTTCTTGGGTGCGCCGGCAGCGCCGAAGGTGAGGGTGCCTCCCGTACCCTCGCCACCGCGCTCGCTCTGCGCGCACGCCCCGACCGACGCGGCGAGGGCCGCGCAGGACGCGACCACGATCGCCTTGCGGACTCGATTCACGTGTCTCCCTGCCTAACGTGCCGTGCGGTCGAACCCACCTACCGGGCGTTACACCGCTCTGTTGGCCGGACCCTACCCCGTTGCATCCCACAGAGTGAACGATGTTCGGGACCGAGACGATCACGGATCGGCAACAGCGCGAGCCCTACCAGGCCCCCCGGACGCCCTGTTGCAGGAGCGTGAATAGGACGTTGCAGAAGTCGCGTGGCACGGCGGGAATCCGGGTCTAGCGTGACGAGGGTGACCACAAACCATGAACACGTGGCGACCATTCGTCGCGGTTGCGACCGGTTCCTCCTTCATCACCCGCAACGCGGCATGAGTGAGGTACTGACGGAGCTGGCGGACTACGCCGGCGACCGCGAGCCCGACCGGTACGCCGACGGCGAACTGATCGAGTCACTGGAGAGCCGGGTAGCCGGGCTGCTCGGCACCGAGGCCGCCGCCTTCATGCCGAGCGGCACGATGGGGCAGCAGGCGGCGCTGCGCGTCTGGGCCGACGAGACCGGCATGGACACCGTCGCCCTCCACCCGCAGACCCACCTCGAACAGAACGAGCTGCGCGCGCTCTGGGAACTCCACCACCTGCGCCCGCTCTTCCTCACCGAGGAGAACCGGCAACCGACCGTCGCCGACCTCGCCGAGATCCCGGAGCCGATCGGGACGGCCGTCCTGGAGTTGCCACTGCGGCTCGCCGGCCACGTGCTGCCGAGCTGGGACGAGCTGACGGCATTCTGTGCGGCCGTGCGCGAGCGGGACGCGTCCCTGCACTTCGATGGCGCCCGCCTTTGGGAGAGCGCGCCGCACCTCGGGCACAGCCTCCCCGAGATCGTCGCGCTCGCCGACAGCGTCTACATCTCCTTCTACAAGTCGCTCGGCGGGATCTCCGGCGCCGCGCTGGCCGGGCCGCAGGCCTTCGTCGACACCGCCCGCCGGTGGCGGCACCGGCACGGCGGCACGCTGATCACCCAGTTTCCGGCGCTGCTCTCGGCTCATCGGGCACTGGACGAGGTACTCCCCCGCATCCCGGTCTACGTCGAGCACGCGCGGGCGATCGCGACGGCGCTCGGTACGCTCAACCACGTGCGGATCTATCCTGATCCGCCGCACACGAACGCGTTCCGGATCTACTTCGAGTCCAACCACGACGCGCTGCGCGAGGCCGCGCTCGCCCACGCCGACGAGTACAAGGTGTGGACGTGGAGCAAGTTCTGGCCGGCGGAGGTGCCAGGGTGGTCGCTCGCCGAGCTGACCGTCGGCGAGGCGACGATGGAGTGGCGGCCCGAGCAGGTGGCGGCATTCGTCGTGGAACTGCTCGATCGGGCCAAGCCGGGCGCCACAGACTGACGGCTGGTTGCCGGCCGCGCGCGGGCCGGGCCCGTTAACGCCTGACGCTGCCCGGCCGCGCGGGCCGGGCCCGTTAACGCCTGGCGCGGGCCGGGTGCGGGCTGGGGCGCGCGGGCTGGGTGCGAGCTGGGCCCGTTGACGCCTGGCGCGGGCCGGGTGCGGGCTGGGGCGAGTGCGGGCTGGGCCCGTTGATGAAGGTGCCCTTCATGGGGCGATGGTTGATGAAGGTGCCCTTCATCAACCACGCCGGGCGGGCGGGTTAAACGTCGATGGTGCGGCGGCCCTCGAACGCGCGGCCGAGCGTGACCTCGTCGGCATACTCCAGGTCGCCGCCGACCGGAAGGCCGCTGGCGAGCCGGGTGACCCTGATCCCCATTGGCTTGACCAGCAGGGCCAGGTAAGTAGCGGTGGCCTCGCCCTCGGTGTTCGGATCGGTGGCCAGGATCAGCTCGGTGACCGTACCGGCGGCGAGACGTGCCATCAGCTCACGGATCCGCAGGTTGTCCGGGCCGATGCCCTCCAGCGGATTGATGGCCCCGCCGAGCACGTGGTACTTGCCCCGGAACTCGCGGGTCTTCTCAACCGCGACGACGTCCTTCGGCTCCTCGACGACGCAGATCGACTCGTCGGAGCGGCGCACGTCCCGGCATACCCGGCACTGCTCCTGCTCTGCGACGTTGAAGCAGATCGCGCAGAACCGGACCTCGTCCTTGACCCGCCGGAGCGTGTGCGCCAGCCGGGCCACGTCGGCGGTGTCGGCGTTCAGGATGTGGAACGCGATCCGTTGCGCGCTCTTCGGACCGACGCCCGGCAGCCTGCCCAGCTCGTCGATCAGGTCCTGAACCGCGCCTTCGTACACCTACATCCCCAAGCCAAGGCCGCCGAGGCCGCCAGCGAGCGGGCCCATCTTCTTCTCGGTGAGCGCCTGCGCCTGCTCACTCGCCGCCCGGACCGCCGCGACCACCAGGTCGGCGAGGGTCTCGGTGTCGTCGGGGTCGACCACCTTCGGGTCGATCGTCAGCGACTTGAGCTCACCCGACCCGGAGACCGTGGCCGTCACCAGCCCGCCGCCCGCCGAGCCGGTGACCTCGGCCGCGGCCAACTCCGCCTGCGCAGCGGCCATCTGCTGCTGCATCTTCTGCGCCTGCTTCATCAGCTGCTGCATGTTCGGCTGACCACCGGGCCTCACGGCAAACTCCCTGTATGTAGAGGACTTTCTCGCAGGATCAGCGTAGCCCGGCCGCCGCAGCACTGGTGTTAGCGGTTGGGGCCACGACTCGCGGGCGTACCGTGCCCCTTGCCGCTAACAGCCGTCTGGTTACAGCTCGCGGATCTTGCGGGCGCCGAGGGTCTGCTCCAGCAGGGCCAGCGCCTCCGCCTCGGTGTCCCGCCGGGTGGGCGCCGCCTGGCTGGGGTCCGGCTCGTCGAGCGGTTCGTCACCCGGATCGAACCCGTCGTACTCGGGCGGTGGCGGCGGGCCCGGATCGCTGTCCGGCTCGGGAGCGCGGACAACCTGGCGCACCTCTGGCCAGTCGTCGCCGGTCGGTGCCGAATCGCCCGGCGGCGTGGTGCGCTGCTGCGGCTCGGGCGGGCGGGCCGGCGCCGGGGCGGACGGACCGCCGTCGGCGACCGCACGGATCACCCACCGGACGCCCAACACCTCGTGCAGTGCGTCCTGCACCAGCTTGACGACCTGCTCGTCGGCGAACCGGCGCACCAACCCCTGATGCTGGACGGCGAGCAGCAGTTCGGAACCGTTCACCTCACGCGGCGTCGCGTTTTGCATCAGCGACCAGACGACGCGGCGCTTCTTCACGCGCTCCAGGATCTCCGGCCAGAGCCGCCGTACGGCGGCCGCGTCGACCTCCCCGGCCGAGCGCACCGGGGGTGGTGGCAGCGGGCCGGTGCTGGCTGGCGTCGTCGTCGCCTGTACGGCAGGTTGGGCGGGGGGCGGTTGGACCGAGGCGGGTTTGGCGGGCGCTCGGCGGGACGCCGGGCCAGTCCGGGCCGGAGCCGGGGCCGCGGGGGGCGCCGTTGGGGCCGGCCCCGGGGGTGCGCTTGTCGGGGCTGCCGCAGCCGAGGCCGGAGCCGGGCTGGCTGTACGGCCGTCCGGCGAACTGTCGGGGTTTTGGGGGTATCCAGTGTCTGATGATTGCCCGCGTGTCCCGACAGTCCGGTTCGCGGCGGGTGCCGGCTGAACGGCGGGTGC
>Ga0184623_10000120_pt1 | contig 31252 bp, 27 predicted proteins | sample PLM1_100_b1_FD_133138 | JGI IMG/M metagenome (GOLD analysis project Ga0184623, IMG submission 133138) | Groundwater sediment microbial communities from an aquifer in East River, Colorado, USA - PLM1_100_b1 | ecosystem: Environmental > Terrestrial > Soil > Riparian zone | place: USA: East River... | reverse complement strand
TCTCGGTGTACGTCGCCCGGGGCGGGGTTCATTCGGCCCACGTCCTCTCGACGATACGCCCCGACACGCTCGGAAGCTGGAACTGGGATCTGCCGGAGGGCGCCGGCACGTACCACGGCCTGTTCCCGTATGCCTGGTTCGAGTACGACTGGGACGAGCTTCCGGTGCGCCTGCTGCAGCGGCAGTTCAGCCCGGTCATCCCCGACAACTACCGCGAGAGCAGCTACCCGGTCGGCATCTTCGAGTGGCGGATCGAAAATCCTGGCCCGGATCCGGTCACCGTGGGGCTGATGTTCACCTGGCTGAACGACATCGGCCGAGACCGCGGCGAGGATCGGCGAGGCGGCCATCGAAATGTCTCGGTCCGCAAGGACGCGATGGCCGGGGTGCTCCTCCAAGGGCCAGCGGACGTCGCCGACGCTGCCTGGAATGGCAGCTTCGCGATCATGGCCGTCGAGGAGCCCGGGGTCCGCCTGTCGACCTTCGACCGGTTCCTGGCCGACGATGGGTCGGACGTGTGGGCCGACTTTGCGGCCGACGGCCGGCTTGACGACGTCGTGGATGGCCGACCCAGCCAGTCAGGCGAGGCCATCGGAGCAGCCATTGCGGCGACGATCGAGTTGGCACCGGGCGAGACGAAACACGTGTCGTTCGTCCTCGCCTGGGATTTGCCCGTCGTTGAATTCGGGTCAGGTACGTGCTGGTACAAGCGCTACACGCGCTTCTTCGGTCGCGGCGGCGCAAATGCCTGGGACATCGGCGCGGAGGCCCTGGCAAAGCGGACGGACTGGTCCGCCGCAATCGACGCCTGGCAGGCGCCGACCCTTGCCAATTCCGCGCGCCCCGACTGGTACAAGGGTGCCCTCTTCAACGAGCTCTACTACCTCGTCGACGGCGGCACCGCCTGGACCGACGGCGAGCCGTTTCGCATGGCGGACCCGGACACCGGGATGCCCGGTCTCGCGGCCGCAGCAGGCAATCCGGGCGCCGAGGCGACTGAGGACCTCGGACACTTCGCCGTCCTGGAATGCTTCGACTACCCGTTCTACAACACGCTCGACGTCAACTTCTACGCATCCTGGGCGCTGCTGCTGCTCTGGCCGGACCTCGACGTCGGGGTCGTCCGGGACTTCGCCGCGACTGTCGATCTCGACGACCCTGCGATCGTCACGGTCGGCTGGCAGGGCACGCTCGCCCAGAGGAAGCGACGGGGCGCGTTGCCGCACGACCTCGGTGCTCCGGGCGAGGATCCGTTCCTGCGCCCGAACGCGTACACCTGGCGCGACATCAATATCTGGAAGGACCTCAACAGCAAGTTCGTCCTCCAGGTCTGGCGCGACGTCCTGCTCGCACCCGCTCCGGACCTCGCTCGCGATACCTGGCCGGCCGTCGTGCAAGCGATGGACTACCTCGCTGAATACGACCGCGACGACGATGGGCTGCCCGAGCACGATGGCCAGCCCGACCAGACGTACGACATGTGGTCGATGCGCGGGCCCAGCGCCTACAGTGGTGCGCTCTGGTTGGCCGCCCTCCGGGCCTCGATCCGGCTGGGTGAGATGGTCGGCGATACCTCGAGCGTCGCCCGATTCCGCGATTGGCACGATCGTGGCAGCGCGGCCTTCGAGGCCAAGCTTTGGAACGGCTGCTTCTATCGGTTCGACGCGAGCGGCGAAGCCTCATCCGATTCGGTCATGGCCGACCAGCTGGCCGGTCAGTGGTACGCAGATGCGACCGAACTCGGCGACCTGGTCTCGCCGGAGCGCATCCTGACGGCGTTGCGCACGATCTACGAATCGAACGTCCTCGGCTTCGGGGGTGGCGACATGGGCGCGGTCAACGGCACTCGACCGGACGGTTCGATCGACGAGTCGACCGAGCAGTCGGCCGAGAGCTGGACCGGCACCACGTACGCGCTGGCGGCATTCATGATCGGTCGCGGCCTTACGGAGGAAGGCTGGCGCACGGCCCACGGGGCGTTCGCGGTCACCTACGGCCGCGGCTTGTGGTTCCGGACCCCGGAGGCCTACCTCCAGGACGGTCACTATCGCGCCGCCATGTACCTGCGGCCGTTGGCGATCTGGGCCATCGAGCATGCCCTCCGATGTCGCGGGGAGTAGCGATGCGTCGCCTTTGCGCGGTAGCGCTCGCGGCCCTCGTCGCTGCCTGCGGCAGCACCGTCCCGTCGGGCTCGCCCAGTGCCTCTGGCCCAGCCGCGTCCGGGTCGCCGTCCGCCCAGCGCCCCTGGATGGACGCCACAAGATCCGTGGATGACCGCGTATCCACCCTGCTGGCCCAGATGACGCTCGAGGAGAAGATCGGCCAGATGACCCAGATCGAGAAGAACGCGATCGATGCGACGAGTGCCGGCGCGTTCGGTCTGGGCTCGATCCTCAGCGGCGGTGGCGGGTTCCCGACGCCCAATACCCAGCAGGCCTGGTACGACATGGTCGACGCATACCAGGGGGCCGCCCTGGCGACTCGCCTGGGGATCCCGATCCTCTACGGCGTCGATGCCGTGCATGGCCACAACAACGTCGAGGGCGCCACGATCTTCCCCCAGAACGTCGGCCTTGGCGCGACGAACGACCCATCCCTCGTCGAGCAGGTATGCAGTGCGACGGCGCTCGAGATGAACGCAACCGGGATCCGATGGACGTTCGGTCCGGTCGTCGCCGTCCCTCAAGACGTCCGCTGGGGCCGGACCTTCGAGGGCTACGGCGAGAAACCCGAACTCGTCACCAGGCTCGGGACGGCCTGCATCAAGGGTCTCCAGGGCTCCGGACTGGGCACCGACAACACCGCGGCGGCCACCGCGAAACACTTCCTCGGCGACGGCGGCACGGCTTTCGGCACCTCAGAAGCGACCGGCCCGAGTGGCCCCTACCTGCTCGACCAGGGCGTCGCCGAGATGGACGAGGCCACGCTGCTCGACCTCTTCCTCCCGCCGTACAAGGCCGCCATCGATAGCGGCACCCGGATCGTCATGACCTCCTACTCGAGCACGGCCGCGGGCAAGGTTCACGGCGATCACCACCTGATCACCGACATCCTCAAGGGCCAGCTCGCCTTCACCGGCTTCGTCGTGTCGGACTGGGGCGGGGTCGATCAGGTGGTGCCGGGCGACTACCAGGCGTCCGTCGAGAAGTCCATCACCGCCGGCATCGACATGGTCATGGTCCCGACCGACTACGTCCGATTTATCACGACGATGAAGTCGCTCGTGCAGGCCGGAACGATCAAGCAGGACCGGATCGACGACGCGGTCAGCCGGATCCTGCGGGTGAAATTCGAGATGGGGCTGTTGGAGAAGCCGATGCCCGCCTCCGGCAAGACGGCCGAGGCCGGAGCGGATGCCGCCCGCGCCATCGCCCGGACGGCCGTCGCCGAATCGGCCGTGCTGCTCAGGACGAGCCCGGATGTCCTGCCGATCGCGACATCGGGCAAGAAGGTCCTCCTCGCCGGTCAGGGTGCCGACGACATCGGCATCCAGTCGGGCGGCTGGACGATCAACTGGCAGGGTTCCACCGGCGAGACCACGCCCGGCACGACGCTCCGTGAGGCGCTTAGCGCGAGGCTCGGCGACACCGTCGCGTTCGAGCGGGATGGCGCATTCCCCGCCGGCACCAAAGCCGAAATCGGAATCGTCGTCCTGGCCGAGCGGCCCTACGCCGAAGGCGTCGGCGACTCCGCCATGCTCGAAATGCCGACGGTTGACCTGGCGCTCGTGGCCAAGATGCGGCCGCTCGTCGGGACGCTCATCGTCGTCGTGATGTCTGGTCGGCCGATCGTGCTGGACGATGTGGGGTCCGCGGACGCCGTCGTGGCGGCCTGGCTCCCGGGAACAGAGGCGGCCGGTCTCGCCGACGTGCTCATCGGCGACAAGCCCTTCATGGGGACGACGCCGTACACCTGGCCGAAGACGCCGGCCGATGCGCCCCGGATCGGCAAGTCGGCGTGCGACGGGGCGGTCTACCCGGTCGGCTACGGGCTGGACGCGGCGGGGGCGCTCCTGGGCCCGGGTGCCTGCTAAAAGAACTCCGTCCATTCACCAGTCCAGCCGGGTCCGCAGTCTCCTCCGCGGACCCGGGCTGGACCTCTCGTCTGGCCGGGCTAGCTAGGCGAGCGGCTTCCGATAGGTGGCGGTCCGGCTAACCGGCCGGAAGCCGCAGCCTTCGTAGACGCGAAGCGCGCCCGAGACGTTCTCGGTATCGACGCCGAGGGCGGCCTCCTTCATGCCGCGAGCGCGAAGGAGCGGGAAGCTCGCGGCGATCAGGGCCCGAGCGAGCCCGCGGCGGCGCCACGGCCGGCGGACGCTGATGCTCTCGGTATAGCCGCGCAGACGGCCGAACCGTTCGTTCTCCTCGGTGTTGATGTAGCTCCGGACCTGACCGGCAACCTCGTCGCCGTCCCAGGCGACCCGCCAGAGCGACGTTTCGGATTCGACTGGGTCGGTCAGGTAGCGCTGGTAATCCTCGTCCGTCGGCTCGCTGAAGCCCCATTCGTCGCGGAAGGCTTCGGTGGCTGCGTCCCAGATCTGTCGTAGGTGCTCGGGCTGGACCTCCCTGATCTCGAGGCCAGCTGGGAGCGGCGCGTCGGGCAGGTCGTCCAGGTTGGGGCGAACCATCGAGTAGCCGTACCGGATCGCATCGTACCCGGCCCGCAGAATGATTGCTTCCCGCTCCGGCACCGAATCGCCGCCGAACGTCTGGAGCACTTTCTCGCCGTCCGGATCCGTGGCGGCGAGCTCGCGCAGGTGATCCTCCATGGCCGACAACATGAGCGGTAGCAACTCGGCCGGCGACACGGACGGATCGAGGAACGGAAGGACCTCATAAACCCTGGGCCCAGAGAGTTCCTGGTGGATTCCCCCTCGGACGTAGCCGACGATCCGACCGTCGACCTCGACGACGGCCACGTCCCGCGCCGCGTCGAAGTCTCGTGGGTGCTCGTAGAACGATCTGATCTGCTCGTCGGTCGTCGTGAAATCGTCGCCGGTTGCGGCCCGCGTCGCGTTGGCGATCGCGTTCATTTGCGGGTAGTCGTTCGGGGCGCGCAAGTGGCGGAACAGGAGCCCGGCCATCTCGGGCAGGGGCCGGGTGGTCCGGAAGGCGTCGGCCGCGGGAGGTGCGTCGCTGCCGGCCATCAGTCGAGCGTGAAGTAGTCCGGGTCCTGGTAGCGGCCTGTCCGCTCCTTCTCGATCTGCATCAGGACGTCGTTGAGGAGCGACGAAGCCCCGAAACGGAACCAGTCGGGGCTCATCCAGCGCGGCCCGAGGGTCTCGTACAGGACGACGAGGTACTGGATCGCCTCCTTCGCGACGCGAATGCCGCCGGCGGGCTTCATCCCGACCTGGCGGCCCGTCTGGCGCTCGAAGTCGCGGATCGCCTCCAGCATGACGAGCGTGACCGGGAGCGTCGCCGCGGGCTGGACCTTACCTGTCGAGGTCTTGATGAAATCGGCGCCGGCGGCCATGGCGAGCACCGATGCGCGGCGGACGTTGTCGTATGTTTCGAGCTCGCCGGTCTCGAGGATGACTTTGAGGTGGGCGTCGCCGGTCGCGTCCTTGACGTCGACGATCTCCTCGAAGACCGTCAGGTAGTCGCCGCTGAGGAACGCCCCGCGGTCAATCACCATGTCGATCTCGTCGGCGCCGGCCTCGACAGCCGCCCGCGTCTCGGCGATCTTGATGTCACGGAACGTCTGGCCCGACGGAAAGCCGGTGGCGACCGATGCGACCTTTACGGTCGAGCCCTTGAGCGCGTCCTTGGCCTCGGCGACGAGCGCCGGGTACACGCAGATCGCCGCGACGGACGGGATCGTGGGATCGCCGGGCTGCGGCGTCATCGCCTTCTGGGAGAGCGCCCGAACCTTGCCCGGGGTGTCCTTTCCCTCGAGCGTCGTGAGATCCATCATCCGGATTGCGAGGTCGAGGGCCCACAGTTTGGAAGCCTTCTTGATCGACCGCTTCTTGAGCGAGTCGACGCGCTCCTCGACGCCGACCTGGTCGACGCTGCTGACCCGCCCCAACAGGCTGCCGAGCGCGCCGGGGCGACCGTCCCACGAGCGGACGAGCTCATGCGCGCGCTCGCGGGCGAGGGAGTCAGCGCGTCGAGCGGCAGTCATGGGACGGTGAGGATACACCGGCTCCGGCGGCGGGCCTCGGGGTGAACGGCGAAGCGAGGCGCCCGCCACGCAGGCAGCGTGGAAGGCCGCGACCTCGCGAAGAACGTGCCCCTACGGAACCGTGACCTCCACAGGGATCCTTAGCGCGCCCGGCGCGTCGGCCGGACCGAGCAGCACGAGTCCCCTGTACGTCCCGGCGGCCTTGCCGGTCACGTCCCAGGCGACGCTGAACGTGTCCGACCCATCGGCAGGCAGCGAGCCGGCGAGCCCCGTGACCGTGACGTCCGCGCCCTGGACGGCATCTATCGTCAAGTCGAACTCGTCGCTGCCGCCAGGAACGCTAAAGCCGTGGACATCGATCTGGTACGTCCCGTCGGCCGGAAACAGGATGCTGACCAACTCATCGTCTGTCGGTGAGAACGATTCGCCGACCAGCGTCCCGTCGGGCCCATAGACATACAGGTCGATGTCCGAATTGCCGTCGGAGTTCGCAGTCGAGATGTCGAGCAGCGCGCCATGCGAGATGTCGACCGTCGTGGAGAACGAGGCAGTCGATGGGTCGAAGGGATCGTCCTGCGACACGGCTTCGCGGGTCGTGACCGGCTGCGACAGCCCGAAGCCGTCGGCGACCAGCCCGTTCAGCGGGATCTCGGTCGACAGCGTGACGCTTGTCGGCGAGGTTGCCGGCGGTACATTGATCGCGCCGGGATCGAGCGACACGAACCCGATCTGGCCGCTGAGCGCTTCGTCGATCTGGCCACCGGCGACGACGACGTGGTGCAGGAGGATCTCGTGGAGGCCCTCCCGCACGGGGCCGGCGACGCGCTCTGATGGGCCTCCGCTCGAGGTCTGGAAGAGCCACCGTCCGTCGCCCAGGTTCGTGTCCGCGCTTCGTGCGACGGTGTCGAGGGCGTACGGCCCGTAGCGTGCCGGATCGCCGGGGAAGCCGGTCAGGCCGCCCTCGCAAGCGACGCCGTTGCTGAAGCAGTCCTCGGTCGGCCCGAGAACGATCGTGTCGATGTCAGACTTCGCCTGGTCCCAGGTGGTGTCGACGAACAGGTACGGCGTTCCCGTCGCCGGCAGGTCGGCGGCGTCGATGTCTGTCCAGAAGATCCGCCAGTCGCCGGTCTCGGGCCGCCAGAAGGCGTCCGTGAGGCCGAACACGCGGCCGTTGTCGTAGAGCTCGTCCTGCGGGCCGATGCCACCCATGGCGAGGTTCGTCCCGTCGCCAGCGACGGCGACACTCACGGGGATCGTCTGGACACGGTCGCCGTCGGCGACCTTGATGGCCCCCTCGTATGCCCCGTGAGCCGCATCGCCGGGGACCGTCAGGGTGGCGTTGAAGGAGGCCGTGCCGCCGGCCGGAACGGTCGCCGATGGGCCGCTCAGGTTCAGCCAGCCCCAATCGGTCTGCTGCCAGTAGGTCGCCTCGATCGTGAAGTCGGTCGCGGTCACGCCGGGCGCCTGGCCGAAGTGGTAGAGGGCGATGAACAAGCCGTCGGCCATACGCCCGAGCGGGTCGCCGACGCGCGTGCTGAGCGTCGGCCCCACGGAACCGTTGAAGGTGAACGAGACGTACTCGCCGAGGTCGGTCTCGTCGATGTCGACCTTGCCGTCGCCGTCGGCGTCGTCCCACAGCAGGCCGTCGGCGTCGCGGTCGGTCCAGTTCTCGAGGTCGAGCTCCCAGAAGTCGAACGGGTCCTGGACGTCACCGTCCGGATCGAACTGGTCGTACGGGCGCGCGACGCGGACCTGGACGAGGTCCGTTCCGGCCGGGATGTCCTCGTCGAGCCGGATCAGGTAGTCGGGCACCGGGAAGGCGCCGTGATCCTGCGAGCTGGGCAGCGTCGTGAACGAGAAGTCGTCCGATCCGATCCTCGTGTAGCGCGTCGGGGACAGGTCGACCGTGACCGGGGTGGCCGAATCGTTGTGCAGGGTGAACGTCTGCGAATCCGAATCGCCCTCGCCGAGGACGTGGACGAACATCGGGTACTCGGTGCCCCGATACGCGCCTGCTGACCAGTCGGTCGGGGTGGCGAAGGCACCGTCGAGCCCGGCTGCGAGGTCCGTCCCGACATCGGCGTTGACGAGACCCGCGCCCTGCGAGAAGACGTCGTTGTTCACGTCGCGGGCGGAGCCCATGAGAAGGGCACGCGCCTGGGCGAACGTCGGCCATGAGCCCGTGCGATCGCGCCACGCCTGGTAGATCAGGGCGAGGTTGCCGGCGGCGACCGGCGTGGCCATGGATGTGCCGCTGAAGACGGCGGTCGCGACCGCTCCCCAGAGCGTCTCGTTGAGCGAGAGGTCGCCCGTCCCGAACGCCCCGATGGCCGTGACGTCGGTGCCGGCGACGTTGCGCGGCGTCGGCCCGCGGTTCGAGAAGGCCGTCACATCACCGCCGATGATCTGCGCCTCGGTGATATCCGGGAAGAACAGGCCGTGGGTGTCGTTGAGGTCGGCCGCGCCGACACCGACGCCGCTCGCCGGGCTGGCAGGGAGCTCCGTCCCGTACCCTGGCCCGCCGTTGCCGTTGGCGAACAGCGACGTCGTGTGCGGCCCGAGCTCGACGTGGATCAGGTCGATCAGCCTGCTGAAGAAGTCCAGCCCGTCGTTGTCGATGTTGGAGAACGCCCACGAGTTGCTGACGATCTGGATGTCGTCGCCGGTCCCTGGGCTGCCGTCGTAGCCGAGACTCGCGAAGAGGAACGGGTCTTCGATGAATGGCGACGCGTAGAAATTGCCGTTCTGCGTCGAGCGGACATCCTTGCCCGGCCCCACGACAAGACCGCGCCCTCCGGCGACCGGCGGCCCGTCCGGGCCGAAGAACACGTTGCCCGCGACGACGCCCTGCCCGGTGGCGACCGATGTCGTTGACTGGCCGTGGTTGCTGCCCTCGACGAAGTCCTGGACATGGAACGCGACCAGATCGCCGTTGCCGTAGAACGAACCCGGAATGCCCCACAGCCAGTCCTGGGTGGGAACCGGTGTACTCCCGTCGGAGACGAAGTAGGCCAGGCCGCCCGAGATGTCGTTGAGGCCATCGGCGTCGTAGTCGAGGCAGGCCGCTTCCTGACTGGTGAAGTCGCGCGTCAGCCGGGCCGGGTTGTCGTTGCGGAAGTCGAAGTCGTAGTTGAGGTCGACGTAGACCGTGTCGTAGACGCCCGCAGTGTGCTCGTCGACGACGAGTACGCCGGCGCGCTCTCCCGCCTGGGCCTTGGCCGCGCCCTTGAAGAACGCCTGGCTGATGATCGGGGCGACCTCGGCCAGGCTCCTATCCGGGTGGGACCCGATGTGATACTCGCCGCTGGCCGAGGTCGAAGGCAGTTTGAACGTGCGCTTGGCAACGGAGCCGATGGGCCGGTAGATGGCCTGCCTCGTGCCGGGCTTCCCGGGCGCGAAGTTCACCTTCGTCGACGTGTCGGCGTAGTCGGCGAAGCCGCCGGCGATGAAGCCCGTGTCGAGATAGAAGTCATTGGCAGCGAGGAAGCTCGACGACGAGTCGAACATCTCGGGCAGGCCGTAGTAGTCGGAAGACGCGTCGTCGATGTACGCCCACGTCCCGAAGAGGTCGGGGTGGCAGTAGTCGGCGCCAGAGTCGTTCGACATGTAGCGGACGCCATCGCCCGTATAGCCCTTTGCCCAGGCAGCCTGCGAGCCATGGATCGCCGAGCCGGTGTGGAACCAACCCGCAGGTGCCGGTCCCGAGCCGCCCTCGCGGACGATCTTCGGGCCGGGCGCAGCCGGTCGCGGTCGGTGGTTCGGCGGCGGCTTGGGCGGCGTGAGGAGCGACTCGGGCAGCTGCAGCGACAGGACGCCGCGCAGGCCCGCGATCTTGAGAAGGGACGATGGCTTGGCAATGCCGGCGGCCACGGTCGTGCCCATCGGGTCGACCCACGGCCGCGCGAACCAGCGCTTCGTGTACCGGTCGAGGGACGTCCCCTTGGTGATGCGGGCCACGAATCGCAGGTCAGCACCTGCCGCGGCGCGATCGATCGCGCGTTGGAGCTTCGGATGGATCTTCGAGTGGGCGGCATCCGACTTCGATCGCACCTCCGGGCGCGGCCTGTCCGCGGATCGCGGCTGGGCCGCTGTGGTGGGCACGGCCGGCATCACCAGGGCGCAGACCGCCAGCAATGCGACCATCCGGAAGCGCATGGGCACGCCACGCATCAGAGCAGCCCTCCCCTACCCGCGGCGCTCCATCGACGCTACCCGCGCCGCACGGTCCCGAAAACGCAGAACCGATCGTGCACCTCCCTCCGGCCGTTGTCCATACCAGAATCGGGAGGATGTGCGGATGTGAGAGAGGAACCGAACGTGGCGATCTCGACGTACAAGGCCACATAGGCCCAGGCATGTGGAGGAGACGAACCATGGCCCATCGTCAGCTTCGAACGCGGATCATCCGGGCCCTCGGCGGAGGCGTGGTGACCGCAGCCCTCGTCGGTGGGACGGCGCTCGCCGCCGACCAGTCGGTCGCGATCTCCGGGTTCTCGTATTCGCCCGCGAGTGTCACGGTCTCGGTCGGCGACACCGTGACGTGGACGAACTCCGATGCCCAGGCCCACACAGCAACCGCCGACGACGCGTCGTGGGACACCGGGAACATCGCAGGCAGCGACGGCACCGACGCGGTCACCTTCGCGACCGCCGGCACGTTCCCGTATCACTGCGCCATTCACCCGCAGATGACGGGCACGGTCACGGTCCAGGCTGCTGCGGCAACGACCGCTCCGGGGCCCGGGGCGACGACGCCTCCGACGGACGCCTCTCCGGCGGGGACGGATCGAGGCTCGCTCGGCGGCTGGCTGGCGGTGCTCGTCATCGTCGTCGCGTGGGCTGTCGCCATAGCCGCGGTCCTGCGGAGGCTCGCCACCGTTCGCTGAAGCCCGGCGGGGCGGGTTCCGCACCGCCCGGTTGTTCGCGTCTGGAACGCGCACAATCGGTCCATGCCGATCTCGCTCCCGCGCCCTCGGTCCCGATCGCTCGTCGCGGCCTGCTTCGCCGCTGCGACCGCCCTCGTGGTCGGTGGCACCGTCGCCCTGGCAGCGACTCGCGCGGTAGCGATCGCCGGGTTCGAGTTCTCCCCGGCGTCGGTCACGATCAACGTCGGGGACAGGGTCACCTGGACGAACTCCGACGCGGTCGGCCACACGGCGACGGCCACCAGCGGGGCGTTCGACACCGGCAACCTTGACCAGGGCGAGTCCGCTTCGGTCCGGTTCACCCAGCCCGGCACGTACCGCTACGTCTGCACGCCCCACCCGTCGATGACCGGGACGATCCGCGTCCGCGCGGCGAGTGGCGGCGGGGGGCCGACGGATCCCCCGACCGATACGGTCGCGCCCGGCGTCTCGGCCGATGCTGGCAGCGGCACGCCGCCGTGGCTGGCCCTCGCGGCGGCGGGGCTGATGCTGCTCGTGTTCACCTTCCCTCGCCGCCGCCGGCGCCGGTTGGACTGAAGGGCCTGTTCGGCGCTACCGCCCGGCGCGGACCCTCGGCAGCGGCGGCAGGCCCTTCTTGCCGTCGACGAGGTAGTAGCGGAACCAGTCGCGGACCTGGACGAGGTTCTCGGCCCGACGGTAGGGCGTGCCGGACCTCGTGAGCTCGTGGCTCTCCTCGGGCACCCGCATGAGCCGAACCGGCCGCTTCTTCGAGCGTAGGACCGTGAACAGCGCTTCCGCCTGGCCGACCGTGGTCCGCAGGTCGCGCTCGCTGTGCTGAATCAGCAGCGGCGTACGGATGCGGTCGGCGTAGGTGATCGGCGAGATCTCCCGGTAGTACGCCGGGTCGTCCCACGGCGTCGTACCGAACTCCAGCTTCGCCCAGTCGCCACCGCTGATGTCGCCGGTCAGGAACAGCATCGTCATGTCGCTGACGGAGCGGCACGTGATCGCGGCCCGGAACCGCTGGTCGTGGGCGACGATCCAGTTCGTCAGGTAGCCGCCGTACGAGCCGCCCGTGACACCCAGCCGCTCCGGGTCTGCCAGGCCGTCCGCGACGAGAGCCTCGATCCCGCCGATGACGTCGCGCATCGGGCCGGGGCCCCAGTCGCGCAAGTTCGCCTCATTGAACTCGCGGCCGTAGCCCTCCGAGCCGCGCGGGTTCGAGTAGAAGACCCCGATCCCGGCCGCGGCGAGGATTTGGAACTCGAGCACCGGCGACCAGCCGTAGAGCGTGTGCGGGCCGCCATGAATCTCGGTCACCAGCGGCTTCGGGCCGACTTTCGCGTTCTTGCTGTCCTTCGCGTCCTTCGTGTCGGCGCCCGGGATGAACCAGCCCTGGGTGTCGCGGCCCTCGACGGTGACGTGACGCTCCTGCGGTTCACGCAGCTCGACGCCCTCGAGCGCATCCTCGTTGAACGCGGTTGCGCGGCGCGGCTCGCCGCGCAGGCCGTCGCGGACCCAGAGATCGGACAGCGCCATCGGCGCGGACCGGAGGTAGGTAGTCCGAACCCGGCCCCCCGGTGCCGTGACCCGGTCGTACGAGGAGATGTACTGCCGGCCCTCGGTCAACCGCTCGAGCTTGCCGTCCTCCGTCGCGATCCGCCACATCTGGTAGCCCCCGTCGCGCGGGGCGAGGAACGTCAACCAGGCGCCGTCCGCCGAAGGAATGAGGCGCGCCGCTTCGCCCGGCGTGATGTCGCTGGTCATGCTCGAGCCGGGCATGATGTCGTGGCGATCGGAGATGTTCTGCCCGCCCCGTGACGACGCGTCGGACCCGTCCGCGGCGAAGATCCAGATGTCGAATCGATAGCCGTTCTCCGGGAGCCGACCACCCAGGGCCGCGATCGCCTTGCCGTCGGGCAGCCAGGTCGGCGCCAGGAACAGTGATTGGCTTCCGCCGGTGATCCGCGTCCTGCCGCCCGTTTCGACGTCGACGACCACGATGTCCGATCGGTAGTCGAGGTCGTGATCGCGGTTGACCCGGGCCGCGAAAGCGATCCGGGTGCCGTCGGGCGACCAGGCCGGATCTTCGTCCGGGCTTGGTCCGTCGGTCAGTCGGCGTGCCTCGCCCGTTTCCGCGTCGACGATCCAGATGTGGGCGACGGAGTCGTAGACGAAGTCGGACCCGTTGAACATGTAGCTGAGCCGATCGATGTAGCGGTAGTCCGACTCGGGCGGGGCGGTCGGGTCCGGCTTGGGAACGAGGCCGCGTGCCCGGCGGTCCTCCTTCCGGGTTGCACCGCGCGAGCTAGTCGTCACGAAGAACCGCCGCCCGTCGGGCGACCAGCTGAAGCTCTCCACGCCGCGCGGCAGGTCAGTCAGGCGCCGCGCCTCGCCGCCGTCGAGTGAGAGCAGATGGATCTGATTGCCGTCCTCGCGCTCCTTCGTGTCCTTCGGCCGGTCCGGTTCATCCTCGACCTGGAAGCGACGGTCACTGAGGAACGCGACCGTCCGGCCGTCCGGCGAGAAGCGGCCATGCCGGTCATGCTTCGCACCGATCGTGAGCTGCCGCGGCCCCGCCGTACCTTCGAGCGGGACGAGCCAGACCGCGTGGCGGTAGCCGTCGTGGCGGGGCGCGCACGTCTGGAGCGTGACGAGCGCCGCGGACCCGTCGGGCGACAGTCGCGGATCAGTCGGGATGCGCAGGCGGTACAGGTCGTCGGGGGCGAGCGAACGCGCCAAGGGTATCCTCCCGGGTCTGCGGCGCTGGGCGCGGGTCGGGCTCCGTGCGCGAGCGACGAGGCCGAGTCTAGCGGCTACCATCCGATCACGATGCGCGACCAGCTGTCGTTGCGGCTCGAACCGGACGTCCCGACGCTGCCGAACCTTCCGGTCACGCTCCGGCCGATGCTGGCGCGATCGCTACCGGAGCCGTTCGACTCGACGGCCCACTTGTTCGAGCCGTCCTGGGGCGGGCTGCGAGCGCTGGCATTCGTCGGACCAGCGGAGAGCCCCGGCGCCGGCGACGTCCAGCTGATCGACGGCGAAGGGCGGGATCTTACGGCCGCGCTTCCGGAGCTGGCGGGGCTCGCCGTCCGGGTCGACGCGCGATCGGCGGTGCTCGATGGCGAGCTCGTCGTCGTCGATTCGAATGGACTGGCCGACGCGGCCGAGCTGGCGCGCCGGCTGGCGGGCGAATCGGGCCGGCCGGTCGCCTTCCTCGCGTTCGATCTCCTCCACCTCGACGGGCGATCGCTCCTCTCCACCCCGCTCGATCGACGGCGCCAGGCCCTTCGGCGCGTCCTGCGGCCGGGAGATGAGGTCGTCGCGGTGCCCGCGATCGCCGGGGAGGGCCGGGCGCTCTTCGACGCGGCCGCGACCCAGGGGATCGCCGGGGTCATGGCCCGCCAGCGCTCGAGCCCGTACCTCGCGGGCGTCCGGAGCCGCCTGTGGCGGTTCATCGCCGTGGGAGCGGCTGTGCCTGTCGGCGGGCGTTCGGCTGCAGAGGCCGATCTGCCGGAGGCCGCAACCTCGACCGCGCCGGTCGTGGCGCTCATCCGCCGGCTGCCGCTCCTGTTCGACGAGTAGGGTCGCGCGGGCTGGGCCCACGCGCCCAGCCGCGAGTCAGCCGCGGCGCGCAGCCTGGACGTAGGCGCGGAGGCCCGGCCGCTGGCCGTAGAGCAACACGCCGGCCCCGTAGATCCGGATCGCGATCACGCCGACGATCGCGATGGTCGCGACAAGCAGGGCCACCGACAGGAAGAGCTCCCAGGGTTCGACCTGCCCGACGGACAGCCGCGTCAGCATCACGAACGGGCTCCAGAACGGGACATACGACGCGATCCGGATGAACCCGGTGATCCCACCCGTCAGCGCCAACAGTCCCATCCCGTAGCCGGCGATGGCGACAATGCTGAGCGGCAGCGCGATGATCTGGAGGTCCTCCGGGCGGCTGACGAGCGACCCTGCGGCCGCGTAGATGAGCGAATAGAGCGCGAAACCCAGGACATAGAAGCCCACGAACGCGAGAAGCAGCCCCGGCGACAGGGACGCGACCGACGAGCCGAGGCCGACTCCCTGACCCAGGACGACCCGGGCCAGGGCGTCCTCGACGACCAGGACGAGGAGCGCCGGAGCGAGGACGATCGCCGTCTGCGTCGCCCCGGCCAGGCCGATGCCGAGGGCCTTGCCGATCACCAGCTGGCGGGTCGATGCCGCGCTGATCAGCAGCTCCATGACCCGGCTGGACTTCTCGGCGACGACGCCCTGGGCCACCCACATGCCGTAGATGACAATCGTGATGAAGATCAGGAATCCGAACACCGCCCCGACGATCAGCCGGCTGGCGAACGCCGAGGCGTCGAATGGTTGAGAGCCGCCGTTTCCGTCGCCGAGCGCCCGGAAGACGTCGACGGCCGGCTGCTTGAAGCTTGACGCCGGGTTCTGCGCAACATAATCGACGACGGCGACGCCGAAGACCCCGACCGTCAGGTTCGTGATCTGCTGCTGGCCCATCGTCTCGCCGAGGTGGAAACTGAACCCGAGCTGGCCGGTCTCGCGCCGGACCGCCACGATCGCGGCGTCGAACTCGCGGTCCGCCACGCGCGCGATCGCTTCCGCCTCGTCGCCGATCACGACCAGATCGAAACCGCCGCCGGTCTGATCGAGGAGGCCCTGGAGCACAGCCATCGACCGATCGAGGAGCTCCGGGTCGGAGGCCACGACCGCCACGTTCGTCCGGCTCTCTCGGTCCACGAGCTTGGCCACGATCGGCAGGAGTGCCACGAACATCGCGAGGCCGGTCAGGACGAGCGTCGAAACGAAGAACAGCCGCGAGCGGACGAGGCCACTGTATTCGCGCCGGGCAATGATCCCGACGTTCGGCATGAGGGGCTCGTCCCGTCCGGCGCCGCGCTCGCCGTTCATGCGGCCGGCTCGTCGGAGGCGACGCGCGCGACAGGCTTCGGATCGGCGTGCTCGGTATCGGGGGCGAGATGGAGATCCTCGTCGGGCGGACGTCCGACATGGTCGATGAAGATCTGTTCGAGCGAGGCATCCACGACCTCGAAGTGGGTCACCCGAACCCCGCGCCCGATGGCCACCGCCAGGAGCGCGTCCGGTTCGACTCCCGCATCAAGCTCGATCTCGGTCCGATCGAAGCCCGGTCGGAGGATGCGGACGCCGGGAACCTCATCGATCCAGGCCAGCCTGTGGTCGCCCTCGACCGCGATCTTCACGAGGCGACGACCGGCCGCGCGCCGGATGTCCCGCACGGCGCCACCGATGACGACCCGCCCGCGGTCGACGATCGCGATCGACTCGCAGAGCGCCTCGACCGTTTCCATCTGATGGGTCGAGAAGATCAGTGTCCGGCCCTGGTCGCGCAGCTCGAGGAACGCCTCGCGGAGCAACGCGACGTTGACGGGATCGAGACCCGTGAACGGCTCGTCCATGAGGAGCACCTGCGGGTCGTGGAGGATCGCCGCGATCAGCTGAATCTTCTGCTGATTGCCCTTCGACAGCTCCTCCGCGCGCCGATCGGCGAACTCGGGCACCCGGAACCGGGCCAGCCAGTGGAGCGCCTCGCGGCGCGCACGCTCGGGAGCGAGGCCGTAGAGCGACGCGAAATAGGCCAACTGGTCGACGACGACCATCCGCGGATAGAGGCCGCGCTCCTCGGGCAGATAGCCCCACGTCGCTCGGGGCAGCAGCCGGCTGTCGGTTCCGTTCCACGTCACCGTTCCGCGATCCGCCTCGAGGACCCCGAGGACGATCCGCATCGTCGTGGTCTTGCCCGCCCCGTTCGCTCCCAGGAAGCCGAACACCTGGCCGCCGGGGACTTCGAAGGCGAGTCCGTCCAGCGCCACGGTCGTGCCGAATCGCTTGTCGAGATGGTCGATGAGCAGGCTCACGGAGCGAGGATATCCCCGACCCAAGCGTGTCGCGCCGGGACGATGGTCCCGTCAAGCTGAAAATGTCGAAGTCGCTGCAGGGTTTTCGTCGTCGAATCAGTGAGGCGGATCCCTCGATGCGCCCGACTGGGAGGCCTGGACCGATGATGTTCGCGTTCCTGCTCTATGGCGACGAAGCGGGCGAGGCAGCCCTGACCGCGGACGAACGGCGGGCGATCGTCGAGATTCATATCGCGTTTTCGGGGATGCTTCGCGAGCGTGACGCGCTCCGCTTCGGGAGGCGCTTGCCCCCAGCACGGAGGCAGCGGTTCTCCGGCACCGGTTGCGCGGCGTGAGCGACGGGCCGTTTGCCGAGACAAAGGAGCAGCTCGGCGGCTTGTATGTTGTTGAGTGCGCCGATCGCAACGCGGCCGTCGAGCTCGCCCGGCAGATTCCGGACAGCCCGGGCCTCGTCATCGAGGTCCGCCCGATCCAGGAAACCTGACGCCAGGCTTCGCGACCCTTGCCGCGGCGCTCGGGGGGAAAACACGCCTTGCGGGCCCCCGCTGCCACCCGCCAGACTTGAGCGATGGACAGCTCGTTTGAGGCGTTCCTCTCGCCGTTGGCGTCCGAATCATGAGCGACGCGAAGGCTCGGGCTAGCACCTCGATGACGATCAGTTTCCCGGCCACGCTGCAATCCCGCCCGAATGGCGGCGTCGCGATCCGGATGCCATTCGATCCGTCGGTCGAGTGGGGCGACAAGAAGCGCCACTTCGTGACCGGGACGATCGAAGGTCGAGGCGTTCGCGGCACGCTGACCGCCGTAGACGGAGAGCACTACCTTCTGTTGGGACCTGCATGGTGTCGGGATCCTCGCGTCGGGCCAGGTGCCCATGTGACCGTGTCTCTCGTGCCCGAGGGCCCACAGTTCGCCTCTCTGGCAAATGACTTCCGGGAGGCACTTGGAGCCGAGGCGGAGGCCCGCGGCCTTTTCGAGTCACTCGCGACGTTCTACCGCAACGGGTACGTCCACTGGATCGATCAGGCAAAGCTGCCGGAGACGCGTGCGAAACGGATCGAGGAAACGGTGGCCGCGCTCAAGGCCGGCAAGAAGCAGCGTTGAGGGTGGGTTGCACAACCCGGCCCCGATTCGGGGCAGCGTGCGATGATCCTCGGGTGACCACGCCGCCACTCGCACCCTCCCCTACCGTTGCAACCCGGATCCACGCCGATCGGGCGGGGCGAACCCTCGAGATCGACTGGCAGGACGGCCATCGAACCGTCTACGACTTTACTGCGCTGCGCTGGCTCTGCCCGTGCGCCTACTGTCGGGGCGAGGCGGGCATGCCCGGCTGGCTCGACACGGCGCCGATACTGACCGACGAGCAGACGCGGATGGTCGATATCACGCTCGTCGGCAACTACGCGGTCGGGCCGTCGTGGGGCGACGGCCACCACACGGGCTATTACACGTTCGCCCTGTTGCGTGATCGCTGTTCGTGCGCATCGTGCGCCGGGGAGCGGGCGATGGCCAGTGAGCGCAGCGGCCAGGGACGTACCCACGAGGAGCACCAGAGATGATCGTCGCCACCACACCGTTCATCGCCGGCCATCGCGTCGCCGAGACCAAGGGCCAGTGCTTCGGGCTCGTCGTCCGCAGCCGCGGGTTCTCCGGCAACCTCATCGCCGGTCTTCGTTCGCTCGGTGGCGGCGAGATCAAGGAGTACACCTCCTTGCTCGAGGACACCCGCCGGCAGGCGCTCGATCGGTTGGTCAAGAACGCGACGCTGATGGGTGCGAACGCCGTCATCTCCATGCGCTTCGACAGCTCCGAGCTTGCCGGCACGATGTCCGAGATCGTCGCCTACGGCACGGCCGTCGTGGTTGAGCCGGACGCGGCGGCATCGCAGCCGACCGTCGAGTAAGGACCATGCTGTCCGCGACCGCGCGAGCGGTGATCGTCATCGTTGCCGCGCTCGTTGCGCTGGCTGGGCTCGCCGCGGCAAGCGTCGGTGGCGGATTTGGTGCCCTGTGGCTCACCGTCATGGGCGTCGCAGTCGTCGTTGCCGTCCTGATCGAGCGTGAGCGCTACCGCTCGGAGGCGGCCGATCAGCCCTTCGAGCCGATCGGGCCGGGCGGGGGCGAGCCGAGTGGAGCCATCGAACCGCGATTTCGCCCGACGGACGAGCTGTTCGTCGATCCGACCACCCAGCACACGATGCGGGTCCACGTCGACCCGAGGACCGGCGAGCGGAGGTACGTGGCAGAGGGCTGACTTCCGTCGGGTCGGTGCAGCAACAGACGCGTGCTATCCTCGCCGACCCGAAGCCCATCGCAGGCGGGCCAATATCGGCGGCCCGACGCAGGAGTGACGACGACCCAGATGACCGCCGTTGACGAACGCAACGTCGGCTCGGCGCGACCGCGAACCAGGGCGGCCAGGCAGCCCGTCGACCGGACGCCCTACATCAACCGCGAGCTCTCGTGGCTGGAGTACAGCGCGCGCGTCCTGTTCGAGGCCCGCGACCCGCGTAATCCGCTGATTGAGCGGGTCAAGTTCGTCACGATCTTCGCCGGGATGCTCGACGAGTTCTTCCAGATCCGCGTCGCCGGCCTGCGGCAGCAGGTCAACACCGGTTCCGCGTCGTTGTCGCCGGATGGCCGTACCGCGGCGGAACAGATCTCGGCCGCGCGGGCGCGCGTCCTGGACCTGGTCGCCGACCTCGGCGCTTTGTACGTCGACATCCGGCGGTCCCTGCTCGCCGAGAGCATCGAGATCGTCGATTACGCGTCGATTCCGGAGCACCACGAGGCGCTCCGCCAGCGATTCCTCGACGAGATCTACCCGGTGCTCACCCCGCTGGCCGTGGATCCGGGTCATCCCTTCCCGTACATCTCGACGCTCAGCCTCTCGATCGCCGTCGGTCTGCGCGATCCGGAGACTGGCGAGACCCGGTTCGCACGGGTAAAGGTGCCACCGATCCTGCCGCGGTTCATCGAGATCGAGCCGAACCATTTCGTCCTGATCGACCAGATCATCGAGGCGAACCTGGACGTGCTGTTCACGGGGATGGATGTCCTGGAGCACCACCTGTTCCGGGTGACTCGCAATGCCGACCTCTCCCTCGAGGAGGACGAGGCCGACGACCTCCTCATGGCCATCGAGGAGGAGCTTCGGCGGCGCCGTTTCGGTGAGGCTGTCCGCCTCGAAGTCGAGCGATCGATGCCGCCGGCGACGCGCCAGATCCTGCTGCGGGGCATCGGCCTGGGCGAGGACGATTGCTATGAGATTCGGGGAATGCTCGACCTGACGGGCCTGCGGGCGATCGCCGATCTCGATCGGCCGGACCTGAAGAGCCCGACATGGACACCGGTCACCCCCCCGCGGCTGGTGCCGCCCGACGAGGATGATCCAACAGACGTCTTCGCCGTCATCCGCGCCGGCGACTTGCTCGTCCACCACCCGTACGAGAGCTTCACGACATCTGTCGAGCGGTTCATCGGCCAGGCGGTCGAGGATCCCGAGGTCCTGACGATCAAGATGACGCTCTACCGGACCTCGGGCGACTCGCCGATCGTCCGCGACCTCATTCGGGCCGCCGAGCGCGGCAAGCAGGTCGTCGTGCTCGTCGAGATCAAGGCCCGCTTCGACGAGGAGGCGAACATCGTCTGGGCCCGGAAGCTCGAGCAGGCCGGCGCGCATGTCGTCTACGGGCTGGTCGGACTCAAGACCCACAGCAAGGTCGCGCTCGTCGTGCGGCGCGAGGGCTCCGGGCTCCGCCGCTACGTCCACATCGGCACGGGCAACTACAACCCGAAGACGGCCCGCCTGTACACGGACCTCGGTCTGCTGTCCTGCCGGCAGGAACTTGGTGCCGACGTGACGGACCTGTTCAACGTCCTGACGGGGCTGTCTCGCCAGCGCGAGTTCCGCCGGCTCCTGGTCGCGCCGCACAGCCTGCGGACGCGGTTCCTCGAGCTGGTCAATAGGGAGATCGCTCACGCGGCGGCGGGTCGCGAAGCGCGGATCGTGCTCAAGGTCAACGCCATCGTCGACGAGGAGTCGATCGACGCGCTCTATCGGGCCTCGCAGGCTGGTGTCCGCGTCGACCTGATCAGCCGAGCCGGATGCTCGCTGCTGCCGGGCGTGCCGGGCGTATCGGACCTGATCTCGGTTCGATCGATCGTCGGGGAATTCCTCGAGCACTCCCGGATCTTCGGCTTCGCCAACGGCGGGCAACCCGACTGGTACATCGGCTCCGGCGACCTCATGGATCGCAACCTCGACCGGCGGGTCGAGGCCGTCGTGCCGGTCGAGGACCCTGAAGCGCGGACGCGCCTGGCGGAGTTCGTCGAGATCATGCTCGCGGACGACCGGCGGTCGTGGCAGCTCGGGCCCGACGCGGCCTGGAAGCGGACGGAGGAACTGAACGGCGCCCCCGGGACGATCGACACCCACGAGGAGCTCAAGATGCGAGCGCTCGCCGCCGGGACAATCGCGACGGCGCCGCGTCGGCCGGGGTCCGGCACCGGCTCGCTCGACCCGCGGGCATGAGCGGCCCTCCGTGAACCCTTCGGTGCCTGCCCCCCGTCCCGTGGAGGTCGAGCTGAAGTATCGCCTCCGGCAAGCAGCGGCCGGCGATCGCTACCTTGTCGCCGAGGATCTCGCTGGGTTTCACCCGATCACTCCGGTCCGCTCCACCCAGCTCGAGGATCGCTACCTGGACACGGGCGACGGCGCACTCGCCCGAGCCGGCTTCGCCGCCCGCCTTCGCCAGACCGCGAACGGCACGACGGTCTCAGTGAAGTCGCTTGTCCGACGCCCCGGCGAAGGCGGCGCGCATCGGCGCGAAGAGCTGGAGGGTCCGGCCGACAGGACGGCTGGCCCGCGCGACTGGCCGCCGTCTGACGCGCGCTCGCTCATCCTCGAGCAATGCGGCGATGCGCCGCTCGTGGAGCTCGTGACAATTCGCCAGCTCCGCCGGAAGCGCAAGCTGCAGTCCGCGGACACGATCGTCGAGTTGAGCCTCGACGAGGTCGATGCCGTCGCCCGAAGCCGGGTCGTCGATCGCTTTGTGGAGCTCGAGGTGGAGCTCATGGAGGGCGACGAGTCCGCCCTCGAACCGATCGACGCGGTTCTCGCGGACGATCCCGGACTGGCGCTTTCTACTGGTTCGAAGCTCGAAGCGGCGTTGTCGGCGATCCAGGCGTCAACGGGCAGGCGCGGCAAGCGGGCAGCCGCGTTCCTCGCGCTCATCGAACCGGACCCTGAGCCGGCGAAGGCCGAACCGAAGCTGGACCTGGAGCCGGAGTCCGAGGCGCGGCAGGATGCCGAGCCGGAGGCCCAGGCGGAGGTCGTACCGGAGCCCGGGGCCGAGCCGGAGCCCGGGGCCGATGCCAAGCGCGTGCCGACAAGCAGGCCCCGGTCCAAGCCGGAGCAGGAGGCGGAGCCCGGCGCTCCCCGCCTGGTCGTGGGCAAGACGCCCGGCGTCCTCGCCGAGGACCACCTTGCCGAGGCAGGCCGCAAGGTCCTCCGCTTCCACCTCGCCCGGATGCTCGCCCGAGAGGAGGGAACGCGCGAGGGCGCCGACGCCGAGGAGCTCCACGGGATGCGCGTCGCGACCCGCCGCCAACGAGCGGCCTGGCGTGTCTTCGGCGAGGCGTTCAGGGCCGGCCGGACGCGGACCCATCGCAAACGGCTGCGAGAAGTGGCCGCCCGACTGGGGGCTGTCCGCGATCTCGACGTCCTGCTCGAAGCGGCAGACGCCTACCGGGCCGACCTGCCCAGGGCGGAGCAGCGAGCCCTCGAGCCGCTGCTCCGGGGCTGGCGGGACCACCGAGATGACGCGCGTCGCCTGCTCATCCGTGAGCTCGACTCCGACGGCTACACGCGCTGGATCGACGACTACACGGAGTTCGTCCGCCACGAGGGCCTCGCGGTAGTGCCGGTCTCGCCAACCAATCCGCACCGTGTTCGCGACACCGCTGCGTCACGGATCCTCGCCGCATACGAGGGTGTCCGCGCCTACGAGCCGGTCCTGCGCTGGGCCGACGTGGAGACGCTCCACGAGCTCCGGATCGCCGGCAAGTGGCTCCGCTATACCCTCGAGTTCGTCCGGGAGGCACTCGGCTCGGAGGCAACGCTGCTGATCGCCCGCGTCACGGCTCTGCAGGACCACCTCGGCCTGCTCAACGATGCCGACGTCACTGCCCACATGGCCCGATCCTTCCTCGTCGAGAACGCCGGCGACCTCAGCCAGCTCGAGAGCGCGGCGATCGCCCGGTACCTCGTCAGCCGCGAGAAGGAGGTCGCCCGGCTCCGGCGGACGGTCGGCGGCCCGTGGCGGGGCGTCGCGGGCGTCTCCTTCCGCCGGGCCCTCGGAAGGACCGTCGCCGGCCTCTGATCACCTGACCCAGCCGTGGGCCAGCCGCTCCAGGTCGTCGCGCCAGCTCGCGCCTGCGTGGGCGACGGCAAGCACGGTTCCTTCGCGGATGCCACCGTCGGCGACCCGGACCTCCGTGACGCCGAACCGCAGCATGATCGCCTCGACGATCGCTGCTCCCGCGGCGAGGATCCGCGCCCGGGCTGGGCGCAGGCCATGGCGAGCGGCGATCTCCTCGCTCGGCTCGGTCGCGACGAGGCGGAAGGCCGTGTCCAGGTCGCCGGACCCGAGACGTCGAGTTACCGGCCCGTCCGGGATGACCTTGAGCAGGTTCGAGGCCGGGCCCCCGACGAGGACGACCTCGGCCGGCCGGTACGCGGGCGCGCCGGCGACCGAATCGACGGCCGCGGCGCGGAGCGCGGCGAGCGCCACGGCGCTCGGCGGATCGCCCGCGACGAAGCGTCCTGTCAGGCCCGTTGCCCCGACCCGCAGCCCTGCGGCGACGGCCCGCCGCTCCGGCCCGACGAAAACGAGCTCGCTGCTCCCCCCGCCGATGTCGACGACGAGCAGGTCGTGCTCGACCGGCCGGCCCTCGCTGACGCCGATCAGCACGAGGAACGCCTCTTCCTCGTGGCTCAGCACGTGGAGGGGGACGCCGGTCCCCTGACCCACCTCGTGGACGATCCGCGACGCATCCGCCAGCCGCCGGAGCGGCTCCGTCCCCACGAAGGTGGTATCGACTGCCCCGCTGTCGCTGGCAACGGACACATACCGGGCGAGGACGTCAATGAGTGCCTGGCGGCCGGCCTCGCCCAGCCTGCCTGACGCCTCGACCGCCTCGCCGAGGCCAAGGAACAAGGACTCGTCCACCAGCGGCTCGATGCGATGGTCGACAACGCCCGCGACCAGCAGGTGGACGGACGTCGAACCGAGGTCGACGGCGGCGCCGATGCGTTCCGAACCCGGCGCCACTCAGCGGTCGATCAGGACGGGGAGGATGGCCTGGCTGCGCGACGTCGTGTCGCCGGCTTGGCCGCCCGCGTCGATGCCGGTTTCGCCGTGCTCGCCCGGGGCTTCGTGCTCCGCGCCGTCTTGGACTTGGCCGCAGCCGATTTCGGCTTGGCCGCAGCAGCCTTCGGCTTGGCCGCGGAGGTACTTGGCTTGGCCGCCGTCGTCGCTTTCGGCGTGGCCGCAGCAGCGGCCGCCGGGCGCGTGGCCGCAGCAGCAGCCGCGGGGCGCGCGCCCGCCGCGGTCTTCGAGGATGCCCTCGACTTCGGCGCCGACGCCTTGCTCCGCCGTCGCGTGCCCGCCGGCCGCGAGGCCGCCGCAGGGCGAGCCTGGAGGTTCTTGAGCCCCTGCACTAGGGCCCCGAGCTCGCGAACCTCGGCAGTCACCTCGACGAGCCGGACTGTGCGTTTCTCTCGGTTCTTGTCGGTCGCCTGCGCCAGCCGCTCACGTCGGCGCGTCTCCTCGTCGCGTGCCGCCGCGAGCGCGAACTCGAGCCATTCGACATGGCGGACCACTGCCGCCACTGGCGTCATCGCCACTGGAACTGCTTTTGCCATCGGATCTCCCTAGAAACTTGCCAGGTCCAATCAACTCCCGGGTTGATGGAGCGGGCGGCCGATTGTAGCGCCCCCTGTTGCGCGGCGAACGCTCTCGGGGCGAACGCTCTCGGGTCCCAATCTGGCTCGCCCATGCGGGCTCGGAGCCGGCTGGCTGACGCTCCCTAATCCTCCGCCGGCTCACCGCGCAGCGCGGCGTCGATCTTCTTCAACGTCGTGGCGCCCAATCGGTCTTCGTTCTCGAGGACGCGCCCGTACATGCGCTGCAGCGCCTCGACCTGTCGCTCCTCGCGGTCCATCGGCTCAGTCTGGTGAAGGACCAGCCCGTCTGCCGGATCGCTCGACTCTATCTCCGTCTGCACGTCTTGCCTCTCAGATGCAGCGATGCGGTTTCTACCTTCCGCGGGGGATGGAGTGTAACGCTCCATCGCGCGTTAACACAGGCTTAACGGGCTACGAACCGCTCGTTGAACGCGTCCCCCGAACCTTCATCCCGGAGTGAACAGCAAACCCCGCGCCCGAGCGCGGCCGAGAGGAGAGACCTTAGTGTCGATTTCCGGTTCGAAGCGCCTTGCGGCGCTCGCGTTCGCGTCGATCATCGCAATCGGCGCCTGTAGCAGCCCCGGCGCAAGTGCCACTCCCAGCGCGGCGGCCCCATCGGCGGCCGCGAGCGCGCCCGCGTCGACCGAGCCGTCCGCCGCCGCCCTCACGGGCAGCGTGGCGATCGACGGATCGAGCACCGTCTACCCGATCACCGAGGCCGTCGCCGAGGACTTCCAGGCAGCCAATGGCGGCGTGAGGGTCACGGCCGCGTTCTCCGGGACGGGCGGCGGCTTCAAGCTCTTCTGCGTCGGTGACACCGACATCAACGACGCCTCACGGCCGATCAAGGCGGACGACGACGGCGAGGGCAAGGCATGCGCGACCAACAACATCGAGTATGTCGAGCTCCAGGTGGCGATCGACGGCCTGACCGTTGTCGTCAACCCGGCAAACACGTTCGCGACCTGCCTCACGGTCGAGGAACTCGCCAAGATCTATGGCCCGGACTCCCCGCAGAACCTGACGTGGGCCGACGTGCGGGCAGGCTTTCCCGCCGATCCCGTCAACCGCTTCATGCCCGGCGCGGACTCCGGCACGTTCGACTACTTCACCGAGGTGATCAATGGCGAGGTCGACGCGGCGACCCAGTACGCCACCCCCTCCGAGGACGACAACGTCCTCGTGACCGGAGTCGCCGGTGACGTCAACGCGATCGCATTCTTCGGCTACGCCTACTTCGTCGAGAACGAGGACAAGGTCAAAGCCCTCGAGGTCGATGGCGGCGAGGGTTGCATTGCACCGACCGAGGCCACGATCAACGACAACAGCTACGCCCCGCTCAGCCGCCCGCTGTTCATCTATCCGGACGTCGGCAAGGCAAAGGCGAGGCCGGAGCTCAAGGCGTTCGTCGACTTCTATCTCGAGAACACGAACACCCTGTCCGCCGAAGTCGGATACGTGGCGCTCCCTGACGACCTCCTCCAGAAGGAGAAGGACGAATGGGCCGCGGCGGTCGGCGGGTAGTAGACCGGCACTGACGCTCTCCTCCTCCAGCGCGCACCGGCTCGAAACTCGGATCGAGCCGGTGCGCCTTCCCATTTCTGGCGCGGCTCCGCGACAATAGAGCGTAGCCGACCGGCAAGGAGATTCCAGATCGCATGACCGCGCCGCCCATCGTCCTCACCAGGCGTCGTCCGCTGTCCGAGCGAATCATTGAGAGCGCGCTCTTCCTGTCGGCGGTTCTCGGCGTCCTGACGACGGCGGGGATCATCCTCGTCCTCGCGGCGCAGACCTTCGAGTTCTTCTTCGAAGTGAGCCCGATCGAGTTCCTCACCGGTACGAAATGGTCGGCGGCGATCCGCCCATACGCCTTCGGGATCCTGCCGCTCGTGTCGGGGACACTGCTGGTCGCCGGTATCGCGATGATCGTGGCCGTACCGCTCGGCCTGCTGTCGGCGATTCTCCTCGCGGATTACGCCTCGCCCCGGGTCAGGACGATCGTCAAGCCGATGCTCGAGACGATCGCCGGTATCCCGACCATCGTCTTCGGGTTCTTTGCCATCAACTTCCTCGCCCCGCAGATCCTGCAACCGCTCCTCGGCAAGTCGAACATCGGGACCTTTTCCGCGCTGTCGGGCGGCATCGTCGTCGGCCTGCTCGTGACACCGCTCATCGCCTCGATCTCCGAGGATGCGATGCGTGCGGTGCCGCGCGGCATGCGCGAGGGCGCGTACGCGATGGGCGCCACGAAATTCGAAGTCGTCCGAAAGGTCGTCCTGCCGGCGGCGGTCTCCGGGATCATGGCCTCGATCATCCTCGCGATGAGCCGGGCGATCGGCGAGACGATGGCCGTCTCACTTGCCGTTGGCGATAAGCCGCAGCTCACCTTCGACCCGACCGAGAGCGTCCAGACGATGACCAGCTTCATCGCCCAGATCGCGATCGGCGAGACCGCCCAAGGCTCGATCCAGTTCAAGTCGCTCTTCGCCGTCGGGGCGGCACTGTTCGTAATCACCCTGGTGCTCAACCTGATCAGCGGATGGGTTGTCCGCAGGTTCCGGACGGTCTACTGATGACTGCCGCTGCACCGACCGCGACGCCCCCGCTCTCGCCGATCGCCACGCCGTTCGAACCGGCACTCGCCCGCCGAAAGTTGACCGGCACGCTCTTCTATGGCGCCTGCCTGGCGGCGATCGGGATCCTCCTGCTGGCCCTGGCGATCCTCCTCTTCGACGTCCTGTCGCGCGGCCTGCCCTGGCTCGACCTCCAGTTCCTGACGGGCGTCCCGTCCCGCCGACCCGCCCAGGCGGGCGTGCTGCCAGCCCTTGTCGGATCCCTGGAGATCGGCCTCATCGTGGGGCTGATCACCTTTCCCATCGGGGTCGCGGCGGCGATCTACTTCACGGAGTACGCCCGTGACACCCGCCTGAACCGGCTCCTCCAGACGAACATCAGCAACCTCGCCGGCGTGCCGTCGATCATCTACGGCATCCTCGGGCTCGCGGTGTTCGTCCGTCTGCTCCAGCTGGGGCCGACGGTCATGGCCGCCTCCCTGACGCTGACGCTGCTGATCCTGCCGATCGTGATCATCGCCTCGATCGAAGCGATCAGGGCGGTCCCCAGCGCCCAGCGAGAAGGCGCATATGCGCTCGGGGCGACACGCTGGCAGATGGTCCGGCGGTCCGTCTTCCCGGCGGCGGCGCCCGGGATCATGACCGGGATCATCCTGGCCATGGCTCGGGCGATCGGCGAAGCCGCGCCGCTTATTCTCATCGGAGGCCTCGGCTTCGTCACCTTCCTGCCGAGCCCGTTCTCCGCCGGCTACACGGTCCTCCCGTTGCAGATCTTCGACTGGGCGAAGCGCCCCCAGGACGATTTCGCAAGCATCTCGTCGGCCGCGATCATCGTGATCCTGGTCCTGATGCTCCTGCTCAACGGCCTGGCGCTTGTCGTCCGTGCCCGCCTTTCGAGACACATCCAGTGGTAGAGGAGAACCCGGTGAACATGCTCTCCGAGGCGCCGCCCGCGGACCCTCAGGTCGACGGGAGCGGTCCGGCGATCCGGATCGCTGCCGTGCCGCGCCGAGACGAGGCGACTTCCGCCACGGCAAACGCCGAGTACATCGTCGAGCTGCAGGACGTGTCCTGCTACTACGGATCGTTCCGCGCGGTTCGAAACGTCGATATCAAGGTCGCCAAGAACGCGATCACCGCCCTGATCGGTCCCTCCGGCTGCGGCAAGTCGACGCTCCTGCGAACGATCAACCGGATGAACGACCTCATCCCGTCATACCGCTCGGAGGGCCGGATCCTGCTCGACGGCCAGGACCTGTTCGCGAAGTCGGTCGACCCTGTCGCGGTCCGTCGGCGCGTTGGCATGGTGTTCCAGAAACCGAACCCGTTCCCGAAATCGTTGTATGACAACGTCGCATTCGGTCCGCGAATCAACGGCTACAAGGGGAATATGGACGAGCTCGTTGAGCGCAGCCTTCGACGCGCCGCCCTCTGGGACGACGTGAAGGACAAGATGAAGCAGTCGGGCATGGCGCTTTCCGGCGGACAGCAGCAGCGCCTCTGCATCGCCCGAACCATCGCGGTCAATCCCGAGGTCATCCTCATGGACGAGCCGTGTTCGGCGCTCGACCCACGCTCGACGCTCCAGATCGAGGAGCTGATGGCTGAGCTCAAGCGCGACTATACGATCGTCATCGTCACCCACAACATGCAGCAGGCAGCGCGAGCGTCCGATACGACGGTGTTCATGACGATGGGCGACGACCGGGCAGGCTACGTCGTGGAGCAGGCTCGGACGATCGATATCTTCACCAATCCCAAGAACCAGCTGACCGAGGATTACGTTTCGGGCCGGTTCGGCTGACCCGGGGAGGACACATGACCGCAAACGAAGAGCCGACCAAGGAGGCCGTGACGCGCCAGATCTCGCAGATCATGGACGCGGCCGAGAACGAGCTCCTGGGCGTCGTGGCCGCGAACCCCACCGACCACCCTGCCCGGCCGGTGCTCGACCACGACATGGCCGAGATCAAGGATCACGTCCTCCGCATGGGCTCGCTCGTCGAAGACGCGATCCGGGCGGCGATCCAGGCGCTCATCGAACACGACGCCGCCGCCGCTACGGCCGTCATCGTCAACGATCGCCAGATCAACGAGAAGCAGCGCGAGGTCTCGACGCTCATCACCCGGGCCATCGCAACCCAGTCACCGGTCGCTCGTGATCTGCGGTTCCTGCTGTCGCTCGACCACGTCTCGTACGAGCTCGAGCGGATGGGCGACCACGCGGGATCGGTCGCCAAGCAGGTCCGCAAGCTCGCGCCCTTCCCGCCGCTCAAGCGGTACGTCGACCTGCCCGCGATGGGCGAGCTTGCCGCCACCCTCGTCGGCGACATCCTGCGGGCCCTCGTAGACGTCGACGTCAGCGCTGCCCGCGCGGTCGCGGCCCGCGACGACGAGATCGACAACCTGTATCACAAGACCTTCGACGAGGTCGTCGACCTCATGCGCGCCGACCCCGGCAACGTCGAGCGCGGGACTCGCATCCTGTTCGCCGCCCACTACATCGAGCGGATCGGCGACCGAGTGACGAACATCGCCGAGGACGTCGTCTTCCTGGCCTCGGGCGAGATCGAGGACCTCAACCCTTGACGGAGCCGATTCGCGTCCTCTTCGTCTGCACCGGCAATTCCGCTCGGAGCATCCTCGCGGAGGCGCTCCTCAGCCATCACGGCGGCGCGGACTTCGAAGTCCACTCGGCCGGCACCCAGCCGAAGGGGATCAACCCCCTGACCGAGCGGGTCCTCGACGAAGCGGGCCTCGATCACGGCTGGGCCAGGTCGAAGTCGGTGGCGGAGTACCTCGGCCAGACGTTCGACTACGTCGTCACCGTGTGCGACCAGGCTCGTCAGAGCTGCCCCGTGTTCCCCGGCGTCCACGAGACGCTCCACTGGGGATACGAGGACCCCGCCGCGGTCGAGGGGACCGAGGAGCAGCGGCTTACCGCCTTCCGCTCGACGCTGACGATGATGAGCGGACGGATCCAGTCGTTCATCACGCTGGCGAGGCGGGATCGGGCGGCGTCAGTCGCGGGGTAGACTCGATCTGAGTGTCATCCTCGTCTGCGTCTCACGGTCTGGCTCATAGACTCGCTGCCCACCCGGTGGGTGTGGCTTCCATGCGTTTTGTCGGCCGTGAGACATCTCGGACCGGCCGACGTGACTTCATAGCGCCTCTATGTCAAGAGGCGAGAGCGAGACGGTGGGCACGATCGACAACGAGATGGCGATAGACGACCTTCGCCAGCTGGCGCTTGAGGCTGCGGAGCGCCTCGCGGGACGACTTGTGCCCGGCGAGCTTGCGCTCATAGTGGTCGCGCCCCGGGCCAGCGTGCATCGTCTGGACACGGGCCGCGAGGTGGAGCGCGTTGTTGAGCGCACGGTTGCCGTTCCGGGACAGGCGGTGCCGTATGACCTCGCCACTCGAGACCTCGATCGGCGCGGTGCCGGAGTAGCTCGCGAAGCGATCGGCCGACGCGAAGCGGCTGACGTCACCGACATGGCCCAGGATCTTCGCCGCCAGGACGTCGCTGATGCCGAAGACGGTCGTGAGCGTGGTGCCGCTCGCGGCGACAGCCGCGGCGCACCGAGCCCGGTTCGCGACGAGGGCCCGGTCGGCCCGTCGCAGGTCGGCGACCAGCGCGCGAGCCATCAGCTTGCGCTCGAGGTCGACCGCGGTCTTGGGGCGGATCCTGTTGAGCAGCCTCGCGGCCGCCTCGGTCGAGAGCTCGGTCGGAGCACCACCTGGCAGCAGGTCGCGCAGCAGGCGGTGAAGCCGGTTGACCACC